>Ga0307409_100002007_pt1 | contig 10444 bp, 7 predicted proteins | sample 322Ometagenome_2_FD_203888 | JGI IMG/M metagenome (GOLD analysis project Ga0307409, IMG submission 203888) | Maize rhizosphere microbial communities from greenhouse at UC Davis, California, United States - 322HYB-O-2 | ecosystem: Host-associated > Plants > Roots > Rhizosphere > Soil | place...
GACTCCACGAACGCGCCTTCGTCCTCGCCCCCCTCGCCGAGCTCGCGCCTGATCTGATTATCAATGGCGATCCGGTCCGCATGCACCTCGCCCGCGTTGATAGCACCGGCGTCGAGTCTCGCCCCGATCTCGCGCTCGGCCCGCCTGTCCTCCTCGAAGAAGTCACGTTGCCCAACCCGCCGCACGAATTCTTCTCCACCGTCCGGCACCGCGATCACGCCTTTTTCCTCGACAGCGGTCTCTCCGCCGGCGGCCTCGGTGCGTATTCATTTATCGGATTCGATCCGTTTCTCATCTTCCGGGCCAGAAACGGACTCGTCACCCTCACCCAGGACGGTCTCACCGAAACCCACCCCGGCAACGCCCTCGTCGAGCTGCAAGCCCTCCTCAAACGTTACCAACGCCCAAACCCAATTTGTCACTTAACAGGTGACAAATTGGGTTTGGGCGCGACTCCAATCGTGCTACCTTTCACAGGTGGAGCGGTTGGTTTCTTCGGCTACGAACTCTGCAGCCAACTCGAAAAGATCACGCGCACGCGCCCCGACGACCTGCCGGAAATCCCCGATTGCGAGATCGCGTTCTACGACGCCGTCATCGCCCACGAGCATGCCACGGCGCGCTCGTGGCTGGTCGCCAACCCGGTCGCAACCTCCCCCGCCGCAACCCTCCTCGCCCGCCTTAAGACCCTCCTCACGCCACCGGCATCGGGTAACCCAATAGGTTACCGGATGCCGGAATCGTGTTCGCAACCGCCGGTTTCCAATTTCACCGCCGGGACTTACTCGGATGCCATCGCCCGCATCAAGGGCTACATCGCATCCGGTGATGTTTACCAAGTGAACCTCACCCAGCGCTTCGAAACGTCGCTGCCCTGCGAACCCTACGCGCTTTATCAACGTCTCCGCGCTCGCAGTCCCGCTCCGTTCGCCAGCTATCTGTCCTTCGGCCCGGTGCAGGTGGTCAGCAGTTCGCCCGAGCGCTTCATCACAATCCGCGACCGTCGTGTTGAAACGCGCCCGATCAAAGGCACTCGTCCGCGTTCCGCCGACCCGGTCGATGATGCGCGCCTTGCCGCCGAACTGCTCGCCAGTGAAAAAGACCGTGCCGAGTTGCTCATGATCGTGGACCTCGAACGCAACGATCTCGGCCGCGTATGTGAATTCGGCTCCGTGCAGGTCGAAAAACTCTGGCAACTCGAGTCTCATCCGACCGTCCACCACCTCGTCGCCACCGTCTCCGGCAAATTACGCGAAGGCCTCGATGTCATCGATTGTCTGCGCGCCTCGTTTCCAGGCGGCTCCATCACCGGCGCCCCCAAAATCCGCTCGATGGAAATCATCGACGAACTCGAACCCCATCGCCGCCACCTCTACACCGGCGCGATCGGCTACATCGGTTTCGATGGCAACGCCGACCTCAACATCGCCATCCGCACCATCACGTGTGTGAACAGCCACGCCTATTACCACGTCGGCGGCGGCATCGTGTGGGACTCCGATCCCGCCGCCGAATACCAGGAAACGCTCGATAAGGGTCGCGCCATGCACGAGGCGCTCACACATCCTTAATCGTCCTCGTTCTCTTACTCTTTCTCGTTCTCGATTTGCCGACCCGAGGAGAACGAGAAAGAGTAAGAGAAGGAAGAACGATTCCCATGATCCCCACTTTCCAAGTCCTCCTGGACGGCACGCTTCTGCCCGCCGCTTCCGCGACGGTTCCGGCCACGAGTGAAGGCTTTCTCTACGGCCACGGCATTTTTGAAACCGTAAAAATCCTGGGAGGGCGCCCCGCCTTTCTCGCGCAACACCACGCCCGGCTGACCGCCAGCGCCCACGCGCTGGATCTGGATTGCGCCATCGATCTGCCCTCCCTTCGCGACCGGTTGCATCGAGTGATCACGGCCAACGCCTTGTCCGACGGCTCCGCCAAGATCGTGCTCTTCAACAACGGTGACGCCACCAGCGAACTCATCACCACCAAGGCCAACCCCTATCCCGTCGAAGCCTACACCCGCGGTTTCCGATTGAAAACCGTCTTCACCGGCGAACGCACCGGAGTCCTCACCGCCTACAAGACCCTCAACTACCTCGCCAACATCCGCGCCAAACGCGCCGCGTTGGCCACCGGATTCGACGAAGCCCTTTTCATCACCCCGGCCGGCATCGTGATCGAGGGAGCCACGACCAACATTTTTGCCGTGCGCGACGGCATGGTCTTCACTCCGCCGCTTGCCAGCGGCCCGCTGCCAGGCATCGCCCGTGCCGAGGTGCTCGCCTTGCTCGGACCAGACCGAGCCCGCGAAACCTTGCTCACCACCTCCGACCTGCATCACGCCAGCGAGATATTCGTAACCAATGCCCTGCTCGGCATCATGCCCGTGAGTCGCCTCGATGAACGCGTGCTTAATCTCAACCATTTCCCCGTTACCCAAACTCTGATTTCATCTTACAAGCTTCGCGAAATCCAATCGCTTTCATGACGACCCGCCTCGCCCCCCTGCTCGCTTCTCTCGCCGTCTGCCTGACTCTCGCCGCCTGCGGAAAAAAAGCCCCCGAGTCCGTCACCACCGCCCCCTCTCCCGCCAGCGCGCCGACACCCGCTCCGGAGCCCGTCCTAAGCAAGATCATCGTTCAGCTCGACTGGGTCGCCGAGCCCGAACACGGCGGATTCTACCAAGCGCAGGCCAAGAGCTTTTTCAAAGCCGCCGGCCTCGACGTGCAGATCATCCCGGGGGGCCCCAATGCCCTCGTCATGCAGAAGCTTGCCACGGGCCAGGTGCATATCGGCCAGGCCGACAGCACCAACACCCTGCTCGCCATCGCCCAGGACATCCCGGTCACGCAGATCGCCGCCGTCTTCCAGAACGACCCGTCGGTGTTCATGCTGCACGCCGACAACCCCGTCACCCGCTTCGAGGAGTTGAACGGCAAGACCGTGATGGCCCGTCCCGAGTGGGCCTTCCTTCCGTATCTGAAAAAGAAATACGGCATCGATTTTAAGCTGATCCCCCAAAACTACTCCGTCGCAAACTTCGTCGCCAGCAAGGACCTCATCCAGCAGGGCTACTACATCGCCGAGCCCTACCACATCATCAAGGCGGGCGGCCAGATGCCACGCTTCCTCTACGCCTGGGACGCCGGTTTCGACGCCTACGCCGTGATCGTCGCCAACAAAACCTGGCTCGCCGCCCACCCCGCCGAGGCCCGTGCCTTCGTAAAGGCCTACATCCAAGGCTGGAACGACTACCTCGCCAACGACCCCGCGCCCGCCCATGCGCTCATGAAGGCCGCCAACGCCAACAACACCGACGAATTCATGCTCTTCTCCCGCCAGATGATCATCGACGAAAAACTTGTCACCGGCCGCGGCCCCGAAGGCGGTCCCGCCAACACCGGTCGCATCACCCGCGAACGTTTCCAAACGCAGATCAACCAGCTCGAAGAACTCGCCATCCTCCCCAAGGGCAAGGTCACCGTCGATCAAGCGATGACCACCGACTATCTGCCGTAAAGTGGCGCAGACTTCCAGTCTGCCTCCTTGCCATCAGCAGGCTGGAAGCCTGCGCTACTTTCAAACCATGTCCGCTCCCGACGCCCGCACCCGCTTCATCGCCCTCCTGACCTCCGCCGTCCACGATGGCACGCTCGTGAAACTTACGCTCGGGAAACACCGCGGCGCCGATGCAACCCTCAACAATCTCTTCGTCCGCCCGGTCGCGCTCAAAGCCGGTCCTCACCTCTCGTTCCTGTGGCGTCACGCCACCCGCGACATCACGAAAAACCACCCGCCTGCCGAGGCGCTCGCGCTGATCGAACCACTCATCGGCCGTGATTTTCTCGACGCGCACCTGTTCACGCCGGCGCAAAACGCCCAGTTTGAAACCCGTGCCGACGGCACGGCTCGTCTCTCCGTAAAAACCGCCTCGGTCGCGCCCACGCCCGTCGCCGATGGACACGACCGCGCCAAGGCCCACCTCATCGCAGGCGACGCCCCCTGGCTCCGCGCCCTCGGCGTCACCAACGACCGTGGACTTCCGCGCGAAGGCATGGCGCACAAGTTTCGCCAGATCCAAAAGTTCACCGAACTGCTCGCTCAACTTTTGGCGGAAGCCGGCTTGTCTGGTGATGCCAAAGCCGCCGCCGCTCCCCTTCGCATCGCCGACATGGGTTGCGGAAAAGGCTACCTCACCTTTGCCCTCGCCGCCCACCTCGGCACTCGCGCCGAAGTCACCGGCATCGAGTTTCGCCCCGAGTTGGTTGCTCTCTGCAACACTCTCGCACGTGACCACGGACTCGCGCCGCACCTGCGTTTCACCGCAGGCGACATCGCCTCCACGACGCTCGACCATGTCGATGTGCTGGTCGCGCTTCACGCCTGCGACACCGCGACCGACGACGCCCTCGCCAAAGGCCTCGCCGCCGGAGCGCGCCTGCTGGTCGCATCTCCCTGCTGCCAAAAAGAACTGCGTCCGCAACTCACCCCGCCCTCCGTTCTCGTCGATGCGCTTCGTCACGGGATTTTCCAAGAACGCCAGGCCGAGTTCGTGACCGATGCCCTGCGCGCCATGCTGCTCGAATGGGCGGGTTATCGCACCAAGGTGTTTGAGTTCATTTCCACGGAACACACCGCGAAGAACCTGATGATCACCGCGATCAAGGCCGGCCGTCCCCGCGGCGCCGATGCCGCCCTTGCCGATCGCATTCGCGCCTTTGCCGCCTTCTATGGCATCCGCCACCAGCGCCTGGCTGAACACCTCGGCTTCACGCTGTAAAGCAGCGTGAGCCGATCAAGTCCGCTCAACCGCCATTGCGCATCCGCGACACGTAGAGACTGGAATTGGCTTCGTATTTTTTGAGGATATCCACGATTTCTTTTCGATAATCGAGCTGGGCCGTGATGCTATTCTCCCAATATTGGCATGTGCGGTAATAGTCATAATAATCGCCCGTGGTGAGATCACGCACACCATCCTCCGAGATGGTGCGAATAATGCGGAACAAATCCTTCACCTCTCCGGCGGCGGCCACGCTGTTGGTGCTCGCAGCACGATAGCGGGTTTCAAAATTATCGAGAATCGCGGTGAACCGCGGATGCTGGCGGGCGGTTTTGAAGTCAAACTTGAGGACCGCCACCAGCGCTTCGGACGTCTCGCGGAATTTATCGATGCGATCGGCTTGGACATTCAACCTGGCCAAATCGATTGCTTCCCATTTCGAAACACTGTCCAAGCGGTAGCCAAACCAACGCTTTTCAACCGTGTCACTCTTGGGTGAGGCACCGGCATTCGCCCGCGCCGAGGGCTCCTCGACCTCCACCCGGCGAGTCGCCGAATAAGTGGCCACGCCGATCACCTCATTGGTTCTCAGGTTCATGATGGGACTGCCGCTATTTCCCGGCTGAAAATTCGCGTCCACCTCAATCAAACTGGGGCCCACTCCCTTGATGTTTCCCGTGGTTTGAGTGGCCACGCCGCCACCCCGGCGATTCCCCACCACGACGACCTTGTCGCCGATCTTGCTCGATTGAAAAACATCGGTCGCGAGCCGCAGCTCTCCGTGTCCTTTGGCGATCCGGATGATCGCGATATCGCATCCCGTCGCCCCGAAAATACCCATGATGGGAATCTCTTCGCCGCGAAGCGTCTTTAACGTGAGTTTTTTGTTTCCGACCAACACATGCTGATTCGTCACCACGAAATCCACGTCGCGAATCTTCGTCATGAAACCGGTGGCGGTGCCGCCATCGCCATCAATCAATACGATTCCCGACATCTGCTCGTAAGACAGGGCTTGGTTTTCCGTGGCAGCGGACGATTTGGACTGTTCATCGGCTGCGGGTGCCTCTTCAGCCGGAGGAGTCTCGCCGGGTGCCGTTGGATTGGCGGCGTCGATGGGCCCGACATCGGCCAGCTTCACCAACTCGGCGACATCGATGAATCCCAGCTGCTCCGCATTCGCACGATCCAGAGGAGTTGGCTGAGGGATTACGAAGTCGGCCTGCGTGAACTTGGGGCTTAATTGTTGGTTCTTATACAAGGTTTCCACGACGGTCACGCCGCCCCCGCCGGAATCGGAAGTGGCTCCGGACACGGCGGACACTCCAAGAGTCTTTTTGGAGGGACGCTGCATTGGCGGACGCTGCACGATCGTGCGCACGATCAGGAACGTATTCTTCTCGATCCAGATCATGATGGGATAGCCGTCGCTGGTGTTGGCAATGATGCGATAGGTGGGATGCACCCCGGCTTCCTGTCCGATCACCGAAGGCTCGATCAGCCCGGGCGTCCCAGCGGTCGGCTGCCCTTCGATTGCCTTTAATTGAAAATGCCGGAGCACGAGATCCTCCGCGACCCGGGCGCCCAGTCGCGAATTAACCAGCGGCGGAAACTGCTCCGCCGCCACGTCGCGAATCGAAAATTTTCCTCCGATAAAAACACCCCGTTTGGGAGAAGTCCCCTCGCTGCGGGCTAGATATGACCAGTTCGCATTGGTCTGACCAAACGATCCGTCGCCATAGGTTTGAGAGCCCAACAGGTAATCATTGGGACGGCGGATTTTTAATTGCAGACGGCGATATTGGGTGCCCAGCACCTCATGTTGCGGTGCCTGTCCCTTTGGCGCGGACGAGAAGGCCAAGGTGATCGTCCGACTTTCCACCTGCGCGGAATACGCGGTGGCATCGCCATAAACCTTGGCGGCCGACTCGATGATCTCCACGGCGTCCTGCGCGGACACGCTCGAGATAACGAGCACCATTGCGCATAATCCTTGGAAAAAACGAGAGAAGCTCATGAGTCGAAAACGGTAGAGGGGGCAAAAAAAGTTATTTCAACTCATGCGCTTTGACCCCGAGGGTAAACCCTCAAATCATTAGGACCAAATTTTGCCACTCACCACCACCACTGCATGAACTGGGAGCAACTCGACTGGGCCGCGCTGGACCGCCTCCGCGCCGGTTTTCTTTCCGGCACCGCCGCCGATGGCCCTTACTGGCAATCGCTTTCCGACCTCGCCAGTTACGATCTCACCTACGCCGAACGCATCGGCTGGAAATGGGACGCGCTCTTGGACGAACTTGGCCGTCGCGGATGGCGTCCCCCCGTCGGCGGACTGTTGCTCGATTGGGGCTGTGGCAGCGGGGTCGCCGGCCGGCGGGCGCTCGCGGCCTTCGGCGCAGGGACGTTTTCAGCACTCGCCGTGTGGGACCATTCACCGCTCGCCCGCACCTTCTCCGCCACCCGCGCCCGCGAAACGTTTCCCGTGCTCCCGGTCTCCGAATTTGCAGATACCGGCCAACCCATCGGCTTGCTGGTCGTCAGCCACGTGCTCAACGAATTGCCCTCCGATGCACGCGCGCATCTTCTCGGACTCATTGCACGCGCCGCCGCCGTGATCTGGATCGAGCCCGGCACGCACACCGACAGTCGCGCGCTGGCCGCCGTGCGCGACCAATTGCGCGCCGGCCACCGCATCGTGGCACCCTGCACGCACCACGAATCCTGCCCACTTTTCCAAGCCACCCATGAACGCGACTGGTGCCACTTCTTCGCGCCACCTCCGACGGGCATCCAAAACCACTCCGAGTGGGTGCGCTTCTCCCACCGCGCCGGTATCGACCTGCGCAGCCAAGCCTACAGTTGTCTCGTGCTGGATCGCGCCGACACCGCGACATTCACGACCGTCGGCACACTCGCCGCCCGCTTGCTCGGACGCGCCGAGATTTTCAAGCCCTACGCCCGCTTTCTCGCCTGCGACGCCACCGGCCTGCATGAACTGGAGCTGCCCAAACGCGTCGCACCCGCGCTGGTCAAGCGCCTCGATAAAAACCCGCCCGTCCCGCTTTACTCGCTGGTGCACGATGGCCGGCGCGCCAGCGAGATGACCCCGCTCGTTTCCGATCCGCCCGCGCCGCCCGACGAGGCCAACCACGACGCTTGACTCCACCCGCCTGCTTCCCGCAAGGTCACCAACTCATCTTTCAACACCTATGGGCCAACAATCCAACAAACACATCAAGAAGAAGCGCCGCATCGCCTACCACAAACGCAAGAAGGAAGCCGCCGCTGCCGCCAAGAAGCCCGCCTCCAAGGCGAAGAAGTAACTGGCGTTACCTCCGATCTCTTTAAAACCGCAGCCTCACCGCTGCGGTTTTTCTTTTCCCAGCCAACGGACCATGTTTCCCGCGTTCAAAGAATGGCAGGTCATTGTCGAGGCCCTCGGCTCCGGCGAACAGGTGCTCATTCTCCGCAAAGGCGGGATCGCGGAAGGCTTGGGCGGTTTCGATGCCACACACGCCGGTCGTTTCTGGCTTTTCCCGACGCACTTCCACGCCCAACGCGAGAAGACCAAACCATCGGCCGCGAAGTTCGGCGTGTCTCCATCCGTGGATTCGACGACCACGCTCACGCTCCATTACTTCGCCGACATCGTGCGGCACCGATTTATCGAACGATGGGAAGATGTCGCCGGTCTGAACACGTTTCATTTCTGGACTGAAACCACCATCCGCGAAAAATTCGATTGGAGCCGCCCGCCTGGTCTACACTGCATGGTGATTCGGGTTCACCGACTGCACCGGCCAGTCACGCTTCCGATCACGCCCATGATGAGCGGCTGCAAATCATGGATCGATCTTCCGGTCTCCTTCGATGCACAGCAGGCGAGCCCCGTTTTGGATGATGATGCGTTCGCCGCCCGCCTAAAACAGCTGACACTCATTTTTCCGCCACTCTCATAGGGTTTAATCCTTAGACATACTCACCCAGTAGAAGTCATAAGTATCTTATGCATTAGAAGCTAACGCAACTATTTGGTAGCAGCCGAAAACTCTCCTGCCGCAACGCATTGATGGCGCGTCTTGTATTCGACCATCGTCGCGGATTGTATGTCCCTGTCCCAGGCTGACTACCCTATGAATTCCGTCACGTTCCTTAGCGATCGAATTGATGTGGTTGTTTATCTCATCTTGATCGCCCTGACCATGTGTCTCGGCGCACGTATTATAAAACACAAACGGCCCGGACTGCGTCTCCCGTTATTCGTTTTTGTTATGAGCGGCGTGTTCACATTCGCGGGCATTTGGTTTGCCGATATTCTCGATGCGCGGGCGGCCAGTTTGTTGATCGCGGGTATGGCTGTTCTCAGCCTCGTCTCCATCTCCGTGCTCGTGATCCTTATGCGTGCCGAGATAAACCAACGCACCGAACTCGAAAAGGAGCTCGTCCGGACCAAGGAAGCCGCCGAACAGGCTAACCGAGCCAAAAATGAGTTCCTAGCTCACCTCAGCCACGAATTGCGCACGCCGATGACCAGCATCCTGGGTTTTGGCGATCTGCTGCTCGACACCCCGCTCAACGACGAACAGAGGGAATTCACGCTCACGCTCCGGAAATCTGGCGCAGCCCTCATCACCCTGCTGAACAACATCCTCGATCTCTCCAAAATCGAAGCCAACCAGACGAAGCTCGAGTCCATCCCCTTTTCGCTGGCTGAGATCGTTGAAGACGTCGCCGGCATGCTCAAACCCGGAACCGCCGCGAAAAAACTGGTGTTCACCATCGAAAACCAAGCCGGCGACATCCACGTAATCGGCGATCCCACCCGATTCCGGCAGGTGCTGATCAACCTCCTCCACAATGCCATCAAATTCACCCGGAAGGGCGGCGTGACCCTGCGCATGGAATGGAAAAACGGCATCTTGCGTTGCGACGTCATCGACACGGGCATCGGCATCCCTCCTGACACGCTCGCCACCCTGTTCCAAGAATTCACTCAGGCCGACGTTTCCATCAGCCGCAAATATGGAGGCACCGGCCTTGGCTTGGTCATCTCGCGCAAACTGATCCAGCTCATGGGCGGGACCCTCACCGTCGAAAGCAAACTGGATCACGGAACCACATTTACGATCTTGGTGCCCGCACCACGACACGAAGCCCCCCTGCCCGCCTCGGCTCCACCTGCTATCGTCAGGCCGTCAGAGCCTCCGGTGTCGCCAGGCAAGTCCGGCCACGTCCTCCTCGTCGATGACAACACCGCGAATCTCCGCCTGTCCTCCCTCATGCTCGGCAAACTCGGCTACACCTTCGACGTGGCCGTCAATGGCAAGGAGGCCATCGCCTTGTTTCCCCGCCGCCACTATCACGCAGTGCTCATGGACTGCGAGATGCCCGAACTCGACGGATTCGCGACCACCCGTGAAATCCGTGCCATGGAAAAGGCCGGCGGGAACACCCGCCGCGTGCCGATCATTGCGGTGACCGCCAACGCGATGATTGGCACGCGCACCAAATGCCTCGATGCCGGCATGGACCATTACCTCACGAAACCGCTGCGCATTGAGATACTAAGTGACACGCTCGCATCCACCACTGAACTCCCGCTGGTCACCGGCTCCCCCGCCCGCGGCCCCCCGGCCGGGCCCCCGCGCCCCGGCCCCAGGCGGC
>Ga0307409_100002008_pt1 | contig 10444 bp, 10 predicted proteins | sample 322Ometagenome_2_FD_203888 | JGI IMG/M metagenome (GOLD analysis project Ga0307409, IMG submission 203888) | Maize rhizosphere microbial communities from greenhouse at UC Davis, California, United States - 322HYB-O-2 | ecosystem: Host-associated > Plants > Roots > Rhizosphere > Soil | place...
CAAGGCGTTGGCCATCGCCGCGCAGCCGGGCGTGATCTTCTGCTCGTTCGGTGACATGCTCCGGGTTCCGGGCAGCAGCCAGGACCTGTTCGGCATCAAGAGCGCCGGCGGAGACGTACGCGTGGTGTACTCGCCGCTGGACGCGCTCAAGCTGGCCCGGGAGAACCCGGACCGGCAGGTGGTGTTCTTCGGCATCGGTTTCGAGACCACCGCGCCGGCCAACGCGATGACCGTCTACCAGGCCCGCCGGCTCGGCGTACCGAACTTCTCGCTGCTGGTGTCGCACGTGCTGGTGCCGCCCGCGATCGCCGCGATCATGGAGTCGCCGCGCTGCCGGGTCCAGGCGTTCCTGGCCGCCGGGCACGTGTGCAGCGTGATGGGCACCGCCGAGTACCCGCCGCTGGCCGAGAAGTACGGCGTCCCGATCGTGGTCACCGGCTTCGAGCCGCTGGACATCCTGGAAGGCATCCGCCGGACGTTGGTCCAGCTGGAATCCGGGCGGCACGAGCTGGAGAACGCGTACCCGCGGGCGGTCCGGGCCGAGGGCAACGCCGCCGCGATGGCCATGCTGCGCGACGTGTTCGAGGTGACCGACCGCACCTGGCGCGGCATCGGGATGATTCCCGGCAGCGGCTGGCGGCTCTCCGAACGGTACCGGGACTTCGACGCCGAGCTGCGATTCGACGTCGCCGGCCTGCACACCGAGGAGTCGCCGTTGTGCCGGTCCGGCGAGGTGCTGCAGGGCCTGCTGAAGCCGAACGAGTGCGCGGCCTTCGGCAAGCAGTGCACGCCCCGCAATCCGCTGGGCGCCACCATGGTTTCCTCCGAGGGCGCCTGCGCCGCCTACTACGCCTACCGCCGGTTGGACCTGGTGCAGATCTCATGACCGCCGAGCTGGACTTCGAGAACTGGACCTGCCCGGTGCCGCTGCGCGACACCCCCACTGTCGTGATGGGACACGGCGGCGGCGGCGCGATGTCCGGCGAGCTGGTCGAGCACCTGTTCCTTCCGGGGTACGGCGCGGCCGGCGTGGCCACCGAGCCCGGCCGGTACGAATTGGCGGACTGCGCGGTGGTGCCCGCGGGGGACGCGCGAATCGCGTTCTCCACCGATTCCTTCGTGGTCAAGCCGATGTTCTTCCCCGGCGGCTCGATCGGCGACCTCGCGGTCAACGGCACGGTCAACGACCTGGCCATGGCGGGCGCGACGCCGCTGTACCTGTCGGCCGCTTTCATTCTGCAAGAGGGCACCGCGATGGCCGACCTGGCCCGGATCGCCGGCGCGATGGGCGCCGCCGCCCAGGCCGCCGGCGTCCGGCTGGTCACCGGCGACACCAAGGTGGTGGACACGGGCAGCGGCGACGGGGTGTACGTGAACACGTCCGGCGTCGGTATCGTCCCCGAGGGCGTCCACATCGGACCGGGCCGCGCCGCCGCCGGCGACGCGGTGCTGATCAGTGGCGACATCGGGGTGCACGGGGTGGCCGTGATGAGTTGCCGGGAGGGCCTGGAGTTCGGCACCACGGTGTCCAGCGACACCGCGCCGCTGCACGGCCTGGTCGCCTCGATGCTCGCCACCGGCGCCGACGTGCACGTGTTGCGCGACCCCACCCGCGGCGGGGTGGCCGCCGCGCTCAACGAGATCGCCCGGACGGCGCGGGTCGGCGTCGACCTGGTCGAGCGCGACCTGCCCATCCCGCCCGAGGTCTCCGACGCGTGCAGCCTGCTCGGCCTGGACCCGTTGCAGGTGGCCAACGAGGGCAAGCTGATCGCCTTCGTGCCGGCCGAGCGGGCCGACGAGGTGCTGGCGGCGATGCGGGCCCACCCGTACGGCCCCGGCGCCCGCCGGATCGGCACCTGCGTGAGCGAGCATCCCGGCATGGTGGTGGCCCGCACCGCACTCGGCGGCACCCGCGTGGTGAACATGCCGATCGGCGAGCAACTGCCCAGGATCTGCTGACGTGAGCGTTCGCGGGACGCTGTTGTTCGCCCGGTACGCCTACCCGCCGAACGAGCTGGGCTACTGCGGCCCGGCCGGCGCGGATGCCCTGCTGCGCGGCGACACGCCCGACGAGATCGCCCGCCGGGCCCGGCGGTTCGAGGGCGCGTGGAGCTATCTGGAGATGATCGCCCGCTCGGCCGGCCTGGCCGATCCGCTGGACGAGGCGGTGGTGGAGGCCTACTGGGTCGGCAACGAGCTGCTCGACCGGGTGCCGTCGCCGGACCTGGTGGCCTTCCTCCGGGACCGGTTCGCCGGGCAGGCCGGCGGCACCTGGGCCGACGCGGCCGGCCGGGCGCTCGCGCACCACAGCTTCCACGTGTTCGAGGTGTATCCGTGGTCGGCCATCCTGCGGCGTACCGGGACACCGGCCGCGGTATCGGTGCTCGATCGGTGCCGCATTCGCACCGGCACCGTCGTCGCCGTGCGCGGCGAGAATGCCACCGTTCAGTCCCGGCCGCTGCTCTGGCGCGACGGCGTGCTGGCCCACGGTTCGGAGCGCGACGAAGTGGTCAGCTGGGCGGTGAACGGTCGCTCGCTGCTGGCCGGGCTCGCTCCCGGCGACCGGGTGGCGCTGCACTGGGATTGGGTCTGCGACGTCATCACCGGCGAGCAGGCCGATCGCCTGAACGACTGCGAACACCGGCAGCTTGCCCTGGTGTCCGGTCAAGCCGCCCATCCCTGCTGCGGATAGCGCGTCCGGACTTCAGCCCGTGGGCCGGCGGTCGTAGTGGATGCGGCCGACGGAGAAGGTCGGCCTGGTCTCCGATCGCGCGGCGCCGTTGAAGAAGACGTACGTGCGACCCGGCACCTGAGGATCGGCCTGAACCGATGGCTTCCAGATGCCGCCGGAGTACCAGGGCGTGCCGTCCGCGCTGCCGACCATCTGAGCCGGACTGCTCCACTGGTCCGGATCCGCCGACGGTGCCGCTGCGTGACTCCACCAGAGCCCGTCGTCTTCGGTCGATGCCCGGTGCAGCTCGTCGACGGATATGACGAGGCGCAAGTCGCGGTACTGCTCGACTTCATCGACCGGTCAACCCGAATCCTGGCCGAGGAGACCGACCACATCGTCGGCGCCGGACCGCAATGACGTTCTCGCCGCCAGCGGAACCTGCACCATCAGCTCGAAGTGACCGCCGTCCGGCCGTACGGTCAGACGGCCGCCGGCGGCCGCGGCGCGGGCGACGAGGTTGGCCAGTCCGTGTCCTCCGGCGCCCCGTCCCTGCTTGTCCTCTCCCGCCGGATCCGGTGCTTCGTCCGTGCGACCGTCGTTGGCCACTCGGAGCGTGACTCCCTGTCCATCCTGGACCACCTCGATCTCGCACCGGGCGGCCCTGGCGTGGCGCAGCACGTTGGTGACCGCCTCCCGCAGGACGGTGGCCAGGACGGCCTCGACGTCCGCAGGCAGCTGCTCCAGCGGCTCCGTACAGACCTGGACGTCCATGCCCGTCGAGGCCAGCAGCTCGCGGGCAACGTCCAGCTCTGCCCGCAATGACAGGCCGTGCTCGCCGGTGGTGACCGCCCGGATGTCGGCGCGGGCCTGCGCCGCCAACCGCACCAGCGCGTCGAGCTCACCGCGTGTCCGGGCATCGTCCCGGCCGATCAACCGCCCGGCCAGGTCGCACTTGAGCGCGACCGCCGACAGGCCCAAGCCGAGCAGGTCGTGGATGTCCTGGGCGACCCGCAGCCGCTCCCGGTCGGCTGCGGCCCGCGCCAACTCCCGTCGGGTGGCCTCCAGTCTCTCGGCGACATCGGTGAGGCGGGACAGCCCGTACACCGCGAGGCTGGTCGATGCCGCCACCCCGACGAGATACGCCGCGACGGCGACGTCGCCCGGGTACGACAGCAGCCAGTGCACGCCCACACTCGCGGCGACGGCGGTGAACACCGGCCATGCCCACCGGCGGGCCAACAGCAGCAGCGCCGAGCCTGCCGGGAACGCCGCCATGCCGATGCCCGAGATGTGTTCATCGCCGGTCGTGGCAGCGACCAGCGCGAACAACAGCAGGATCTGCAGTGGCAGGGTCAATCCCCAGGCGCGCGGGCGGGTGCCGGCCCGCCCGCCCAAGGAGTGGTACAGCTGGAGGACCACGATGGCGACGGTCGCGGCTGTCCCGACGGCCCTGGCCGCACCCGTGGCCGCGTCCGCGACGATCACCACGTGGTGCCCGGCGTACACGGCCAGATCCACGACCAGGACCAGCAGCGCCAGCCGCGATGCCACCGTGCTGCCCGTACGCGGCGGTAGCGGACGGTTGGAGTCGCGCTCGTCCTCGGCGACATTTCGCCGAACTTGCTCAACGGCGTGCCGCGCGATCCCGGCCGCCCTGGTCAGGCAGGCGCGAGCCTGGTCCGGGCTGTCGGACAGCACCGCCACGGCCGCCCTCGCCTGATGCGCGACCGCCTCGAGGCGTCCGCCGATTGCCGCGCGCAGCCGTGCGACGGCCCGCAGGCGCTCCCGGGTGACCGCCAGCCCGACCAGCTCGGTCTGCGCCGCGCGTAGTTCGGTGACCAGGTCGGAGAGCCGGACGAGGCCGAACAAGGGCAGTGCCGTGTCGATCGGGACGACGAACACCGCCGAGACGAACTGCGCTCCTCCCTCGGGATACACGCCGAGCACGCCGATGCGGAGTACGCCTTCGGCCGCGACGACGGCCAGGAACAGCACCCACCCCACTCGCGGCGGGAGAGTCAGCAGCATCAAGCCGCCGAGCAGGCCCGACAGGCCCACTGCCCAGCTCTGGCCGAACAGTATGAAGGGCAGGTAAGTCAAACGGCCTGAGTGGTCAGCAGCAATGCGAGGTGGCGGTCCCACACCGCCCGGCCGCGCGGGATGGTGTACAGCAGCGGCAACGCGAACAGCGCGACCGCCATCGCCGCACCGGCTGCTCCGTTCCCGAGACCGACCGCAGCACCGGCTCTGGCGGGCACGAGGAGGCAGAGGAACGCCGCAGGGACAGCCCAGGCGAGCCGTGGCGCCAGTGCCCCGCGCCCACCACGGTCGCGTGCCACCTCGCCTCCTCCCGCGCCGGCCAGGACCGAGTCGTGCGGTCAACGACACTACGCGACGTGGTGACGCTGGGTCGACAGGTCACATCGTCGCGGGATCCCTGACTGTGCAGACTGCACCTCGGCCCTATGCGAAGGCCACGCCGGGTTCATGCCGGCGACACTGATCCGCTCGCATGCGGCCGACCGAGAATCGATCCCACAGCCTCTGGACGCCGCTGTCCTCCAGCAGTACAACGAGGAAGCGCGTCCGCCGCCCACCGCTAGGACGAACAAACCCGCTCCCCTGAACGGAGGACGCCATGACTTTCACCCAGGCCGAGGTTGAAGAAGTCTTCGACCGTCAGTCCGAGGCGATGCGGACGAAAGACATCGACCGGCTCATGTCGCTTTACTCGCCGGACATCGTGTACTTCGACGTCGTACCTCCGCTCCAATTCAACGGGTCCGTCGCTCTGCGGAAGAGATTCGTGCAGTGGTTCGATGGCTGGGCGAGCGCCATCGACCTCGACATCCGGGACTTGACCATCGCGGTGAACGGCGACATCGCGTTCGCTCACTGGTTCAGCAAAGCAAATGGAACCTTGACCAGCGGGCGCGAAGTCGGGTTCTGGCTACGTGTGACCAGTTGCTGCCAACGGGCAGGGACCGAGTGGTTGATCACTCACGAGCACGTCTCGCTACCCGTGGAACTCCCGAGCGGGAGTGCGGCCATGAACCTTGTGCCCTGAGTGGCCTAGCGGTGACCGGACAGACGGTCAGGCCGGTGGGCCGGTGGACGCACGGATGACCATGGACGGGGCCAGCATGACCGAGCGCGCCGGGCGTTCCGGGTCGTCGATGGTGTCGAGCAGCAGGCGGGCCGCCTCGCTGCCGATCTCGTAGTGCGGCACGCTCACCGTGGTCAGCGGAGGGTTCATCTTGTCCAGGAACGGCATCTCGTTGAAGCCGACCACGCTCATGTCGGCGGGGCAGGACATGCCGCGCTCGGCGAAGACGTCGTAGCAGCCGAGGGCGATCAGGTCGTTGCCGGCCACCACGGCGGTGAAGTCCGCGCCCGAGTCCAGCAGCTTGCGCAGGGCCAGGGCGCCCTCGGTCTCGGACCAGTAGCCGCACTCGACGATCAGCGCGGGGTCGTCGGCCAGCCCGAGGTCGTGGATCGTGTGCCGGAACGCCCGGGCCCGGGTCACGCCGGTCGAGGTGATCTGCGGCCCGGCCAGGTGCGCTATCCGGGTGTGGCCCAGCCCGGCCAGGTGCGCCACGGCCAGGCCGATCCCGGCGTCGTCGTCGGCGGTGACCGACGGCAGGTCCAGGCCCTCGACGCGCCGGTTGACCAGGACCATCTTCATGCCCTGCCGGTGCAGACGGGCCAGCAGCGGGTGCTCGCGCCGGGCGGTGGCGATGATCAGGCCTTCCACCTGCCGCGAGCGCAGCGACTCCACCTGGGTCTCCTCGCGAACCAGGTCGTTGTCGGTGTTCACGATCCAGGCGCTGTACCCGGCCCGGGTGAGCACGTCCTCGATGCCGCGCACGATCGGCGGGAACAGCGGGTTGGTCAGGTCCGGGATGACCAGGCCGACGGTGCTGGTTCGGGCGGTCTTGAGGCTGCGGGCGATCGGGTTGGGCTGGTATCCGATCGACTCGGCGGCGCGCAGCACCTTGCGGGCGGTGTCCGCGTTGACCAGTGGCCGGGTGGCCGGGTTGAGGGCACGCGAAGCGGTCGCCGGATGCACGCCGGCCAGCTGGGCGACATCGCGGAGCGTGGGTGCGGCCATCCGCACGATTTTAGGGGCGCTCATGGCTGACTCCCGGTGAGGGCGGGTTCGTGCCAGCGGGCGCGGGCGACGGTGGCGAGTACGCCGAGCGGCACGCACAAGCAGGCCAGCACGCCGAAGACGAGTCCGAAGTGGCCGGCGTCGGCCGGGCCGGCGAACAATGCGGAGGAGACGGCGCTACCGGCGAACAACGAACCGGCGAACAACGAGACGACGGTGGCCCGCGCGGACGGCAGCACCTGCGTCGCCCAGGTCTGCAGCGACGAATGCATCGCGGCCCAGCCCATACCGATCAGGGCGGCCACGCCGGCGGCGGTCCCCGGCCGCTGGGAGAAGGCGGCCAGGGTGCACCCGGCGGCCACCGCGGTGGCGCCGCAGGCGATCAGCAGCCAGACCGGCCGGCGCCGGGACAGCCAGCCGGTCAGCCGGGCGAAGACCAGGACCGCGACGCCGTAGACGGCGGTCACCGCGCCCGCCACCGTCGCGCCCGCCCCGGTGGACTCGATCGAGGCCGGCAGCAGGGTCAGTGCACCGAGCAGGATGCCGCCCTCGACGAAGGCGAGCAGCAGCACCAGCAGGGTGGCGGGGGAGCGCAGCACCCGGCCGGCCGGTGCGAGCAGGCTCTCCGGAGTGCGGTCGCCGGCCGGTTCCGGCAGCCGGCGCAGCAGCACGGCCAGGGTCAGCGCGCAGCCCGCGGAGATCAGGAAGGCGTACCGCCAGCTCGCGGCTTGAGCCACGGCACCCGCACCGGCCGAGGCGAGCGCGGTGCCGAGCGCGACCCCGGTCATCAGATTGGCGATCTCGCTCTGCCGGCGCGGACCGGGCACGGTGTCGCCGACGTAGATGAGCCCGGCCGGGATGGCGGCGGCGAAGAACGCGCCCGCCAGGGCCCGGGTGATGCCGAGCTGCACGGGGTTGACCGCGAGCCCCGAGGCGGCGGTGCTGAGCCCGCCCAGCAGCAGCGACAGGCGCAGGGTCCGAACCCGGCCGAGGCGGTCGGAGACGATGCCCCAGACCGGCTGCATCAACCCGTACGCCAGGAAGTAGAAACCGGCCACGCGGACCACCGTGGACAGCGGCGCCTCGAACGACGCGGCCATGATGACCAGCATCGGCGGCATCGCGAAGCGGTCCAGCGTGCTGGCGAAGGTGGTCGCCTGCAGCAGCCGCAACGATCCGCGCGCCGGCATGCTCACGACGGTGTGCCGTACCTGCGGCGCAGGTCGTCGATCGTGGCCATCGCCGCCGCGTCGACCTGCCCGTCGCGGACCAGGCCCTCCGTCGGTGATGCCAGCCTGTCCAGGTAACGGGCGGCGAGCTCGTCGGTGAGCCCCAGCGCGGTCCGCGCCTCGTCGAGGACCTCGTCGTCCAGTTCGTGGTCGCAGATCGCCGCCGCCGTGGCGGTCAGCGCGGCCGCGAGAGCGCCCTGATCGGTCCGCGACACCAGCACCGTGCCCAGGTACGGCTGCGGTGCCCGACCGAGCACCCGGAACCCGGCCGCCTCGGCGTGCAGTTCGTTGCCCGCGTTCAGCATGGTGGCCGCGCACAGCCCGGCCTTCAGGGCGGTCAGCCGCTTCGGCGTGGACCCCAGCGCGACCAGCTCGTAGTCCTCGCGGGTCAGACCCAGCGACTCGGCGATCGCGTACATGGCGAAGGCGAATCCAGAGGTCGGCACATCGACGCCGAGGACCGCGCCCCGCAGCTCGGCGGGGTCGAGCCGGCTGTAGAGGGCCAAGCCCATGCCCCGATCGACCGCGGACAGCACCTGGACGTCGATCGTGCCGCGGTGGGCCAGAACGTTGTCCGGGCTGGTCAGTGCGGCGTCCAGGGAGCCGTCGGCGAGCGCGGCGAACTGAGCGGGGGAGGACGCCACCGCCACCTCTTCGACCTCGGTGCCGAGCCGCCCGGTACGCCGGGCGACGCGGAGCAGGACCGAGGGCGTGAACGTTCCGACGTGTAGCACGGGCACAGCCTGCCGCAACCGATTGCACAATCACAAGTCTTGTGTTCAGACTCTGTACCAGGTTCTCTTGGCAGCCTTGACACATGTGAAACGCGACCGACATCATCGTCTCGCAAACGATTGCGGTGTGCTTGACCGCGCCTCACCGTGGAGGGCCCCATGACCGCTCGAACCTTCGGAAACCCAGGAACCACCCGGCGGACCGTCCTCGCCGCTTCCCTTGCCGCAGTTCTCGGCGCCGGCCTCGCGGCCTGCGGCTCACGCCCGTCCGAACAGGCCGCCGCCGACACCGACAAGCCGATCGTCATCGGCATCTCGCTGCCGCTGACCGGTGACTTCTCGCAGCCCGGCGGCGAGGCCAAGCGCGGCTACGAGGTCTGGGCCAAACAGATCAACGCCGCCGGCGGCCTGCTCGGCCGTCAGGTCCAGCTCAAGATCGTCGACGATGCCAGCAGCCAGGACACCGTCGTCACCGACTACACGAAGCTGATCACGCAGGACAAGGTCGACCTGCTGCTGGGCACGTTCTCGTCCCTGCTCAACTTCCCGGCGTCCGCGGTGGCGGAGAAGAACGGCATGGTGTTCGTCGAGCCGGCCGGCGGCGCGCCGAAGATGTTCGAACGCGGCTTCAAGTACCTGTTCTTCGCCCAGCCGGCCACCGCGCCGCACCAGGCCGACGTGTTCGTCGACTGGATCAAGTCGCTGCCCGAGGACCAGCGGCCGAAGACGGCGGCGTACCCCAGCCAGGACGACCCGTTCGCCGCGCCGGTCATCGAATCCATGCAGAAGCAGTTGGAAGCGCTCGGTGTGAAGACCGTGTTCAGCTCGGTCTATCCACCGGACACCACCAACTTCCAGTCCATCGCCAGCCAGATGGCCGGCAAGAAGCCCGACCTGATCGCCCAGGGCGCGGTGTTCGAGGACGGCGTCGGCCTGGTCCGGTCGCTCAAGCAGCTCAACTACTCGCCGAAGATGCTGTTCCAGACCTCGGCACCCAGCAACGCCGCCCAGTACAGCGACGGTGTCGGCGCGGGGAGCACCGAAGGCGTGTTCTACACGGTCAGCTGGCACCAGGACGCGAAGACGCCGAAGAACGCCGAGTTCGTGGCCGGCTACCGGCAGGCCTACCAGAACGCGGACCCGGCCGAGGACGCCGCCGACGCGTACGCGGCAGCCGAGGTGCTCGCCGCCGGCGTCACCGCGGTCGGCTCGCTCGACCAGGCCAAGCTTCGGGACTGGCTGCACGCCAACCAGGTGACGACGATCCTCGGCCCGTTGTCCTGGGAGGCGACCGGCGAACCCAAGGGCAAGTTCCTGCTCGGCCAGTGGCAGGGCGGGAAGGCTCAGGTCGTCGCTCCGGCCGAGGCCGCGACGACGACGACGATTGTGAACCCCAAGCCCGGCTGGAAGTGACCCGGACGTGACCCAGTTCATCCAGGCGCTCGTGCTCGGTGTCCTGATCGGCGGCATCTACGCCCTGATGGCCTCCGGCCTCACCCTGATCTTCGGGGTGCTGCGCATCATCAACATCGCCCAGGGGGCGTTTCTCATCCTGGTGGCCACCTTCACATGGTGGTTGTGGCGGACCATCGGCATCGACCCGATCCTCGCCGCGGTCATCACCACCCCGTTGATGTTCGGACTGGGCTGGGTCACGTACCGGTTCGTCATCTCCCGGATCAAGGGGCAGTCGCCG
>Ga0307409_100002009_pt1 | contig 10443 bp, 10 predicted proteins | sample 322Ometagenome_2_FD_203888 | JGI IMG/M metagenome (GOLD analysis project Ga0307409, IMG submission 203888) | Maize rhizosphere microbial communities from greenhouse at UC Davis, California, United States - 322HYB-O-2 | ecosystem: Host-associated > Plants > Roots > Rhizosphere > Soil | place...
CCTTGCGGCGGCTGCGCGATCTCGGCGATTCGGCGACCTGCGTGCTCGGCAACCACGATTGGCATCTGCTCGCGGTCGCTGCCGGGGTCCGGCCGCGGCACCGCAGCGACACCCTCGACGAGATCCTCGACGCTCCCGACCGCGACGCCTGGCTCGAGTGGCTGCGGCAGCGACGGATGGCGGTCTTCGAGCACGGCTGGCTGATGGTCCACGCCGGCGTCGTCCCGCAGTGGGACCTCGAGACCGTGCTCGCGCTCGCACGAGAGCTCGAGACGGCGCTGCGCGAGCGGCCGGCGCGCGAATTCCTCGGCGCGATGTTCGGCAACGAGCCGGCGTGCTGGAACGATTCGCTCGCCGGCGACGACCGCCTGCGCTTCACCCTCAACACGCTCACCCGGATCCGTTTCGTCGCCGCCGACGGCAGCCTCGAGTTCGCGACCAAGGACGGCGCCGATGCCGCCCCGCCCGGCTTTCGGCCGTGGTTCGACGCCCCGGGGCGCAGGACCGAGGGCGTGCCGATCGCCTTCGGGCACTGGTCGTCGCTCGGCCTGCTCGAGCGCGACGGCCTGCTCTGCCTCGACACAGGCTGCGTCTGGGGCGGCAAGCTGAGCGCCGTCGGGATCGATGGCGGCCGTCGCGAGCTCGTCCAGGTCGGCTGCCCCGGCGCACCGCGACGGCGCTGAGCGGATCGCTCAGGTCACCAGCAGGCGCGCAAGCATCCAGGCGTTGAGGACGACGACGAGCGATGCGGCGGCCCAGAGGAGCGCGGCCGTCGGGCGAGCGAACGCGAAGGCGCCGAGATGTTTCTTGCGCGTCGTGAAGAGCAGCAGCGGCACGATGGCGAACGGCAGCTGCAGGCTGAGGACGACCTGGCTGAGCACGAGCAGCGAGTTCGCTCCGGAGCTGCCGTACCAGGCGGTCACGACGATCGCGGGAACGATGGCGACGGCGCGCGTGAGAAGCGCCCGTGCCGCCGGCGAGATGCGCAGGTCGAGGAAGCCCTCCATGACGATCTGGCCGGCGAGCGTTCCGGTGACCGAGGAGCTGAGCCCCGAGCAGACGAGGGCGACCCCGAACAGGGCGCTGGCGACGCCGACGCCGAGGAGTGGCGACAGCAGCCGGTAGGCGTCGCCGAGCTCGCTCACGGTCTCGACGCCGGGGCGATGAAAAGCGCCGGCAGCGAGCACCATGATCGCGGCGTTGATCAGGAGCGCGAGGCCGAGCGCCAGCGTCGAGTCGATCGTCGCGAAGCGGATCGCCTCGCGCTTGCCGGCGTCCGTGCGATCGTGGCGGCGGGTCTGGACGACCGACGAATGGAGATAGAGGTTGTGCGGCATGACGGTCGCGCCGACGATGCCGACCGCGAGGTAGAGCATGGCGGGATCGGCGACGATCTCCGGCCGCGGCACGAAGCCGGCGAGCACCTCGGCGATCTCCGGCTGCAGCCAGGCGATCTGGAACGCGAAGCAGATACCGATCGTCGCGACCAAGGCGATGATGGCAGCCTCGAGCCAGCGAAAGCCCCGCTGCTGCAACGCGAGCAGCAGCACCACGTCGAGCAGCGTGACGAGGACGCCGGCGACGAGCGGCAGGCCGAACAGCAGGTTCAGGCCGATCGCCATGCCGATCACCTCGGCGAGGTTGCAGGCGACGATCGCGACTTCGCAGAGCAACCAGAGCGCGAAGCTGACGCGAGGCGCGAAGTGGCGGCGGCAGGCCTGCGCAAGGTCGACTCCGGCGCCGAGCCCGAGACGCACCGCGGCGGCCTGGAACAGCATCGCGATCAGGTTGGACAGCAGGATGACCGCGAGCAGCGAGTGGCCGAACTGCGAGCCCCCGGCGAGCGAGGTCGCCCAATTTCCTGGATCCATGTAGCCGACCGCCACCAGGTAGCCGGGGCCGAAGAAGACGAGCATTCGCCGCCAGGCGGCGCTCTGCGCGGCAGGACCCGGCGCGGCGATCGACCGGTGCACCTGCGGCAGGCTGCGGCGGACGTCTGCGAGGTCGTCGAGGCGCACGGTCTCGATGCCGACCGCCGCTGATTGCATCGATGCCAAGAGCCTTGCCTCGCCCACCCGTTGTCGATTTCGCAACCGTTGGCACAGCGCGTGCCGCGCCCGCGTCCGCGCCACGACTCGTGCGAAGATGGCAACTGCCCGGACGGCGCGGCACGATGCGCCCAGGGAGACGTGGCCGAGCGGTCTAAGGCAGCAGTCTTGAAAACTGCCGAGGGGGAAACTCCTCCGTGAGTTCGAATCTCACCGTCTCCGCCACTCCCTCCGTCGAGCGGCTCGGGACCTGCGACAAGGTGCATGCGGCCCGCGCACGCGCAGCGCTTGACGGCGGCACGGCATGTGCCACTGCCGGGCTCGGCCCGAAGCGCGCCTTCGAGCGCGCCCGAATGCAACTCTCATCGAGGATCCACCATGTTCGCTCACAACAAGCGCCTGCAATACACCGTCCGGGTCAGCGGATCAAATCCCGGCCTCGCCAATCTCATGCTCGAGCAATTCGGCGGTCCGCAAGGCGAGCTCGCCGCCGCCTGCCGCTACTTCACCCAGGCGCTCGCCGAAGACGACCCCGGCCGCAAAGACATGCTGATGGACATCGCGACCGAGGAGCTGAGCCATCTCGAGGTCATCGGCACGATCGTCGCCATGCTCAACAAGGGCGCCAAAGGTCGCCTGTCGGAAGCCGCCGAGTCGGAGGCCGAGCTGTACCGCACGATCAGCGGCAACGGCAACTCGTCGCATGTCACCCAGGTCCTCTATGGCGGCGGCCCGGCGCTCACCAACTCCGGCGGCCAGCTCTGGAACGCCGGCTACATCGACAGCATCGGCGATCCATCGGCAGATCTGCGCTCGAACATCGCGGCGGAAGCGCGCGCCAAGATCATCTACGAGCGGCTCATCAGCTTGACCGACGACGCCGGCGTTCGCGACGCGCTCGGCTTCCTGATGACGCGCGAGATCGCGCACCAGCAGTCGTTCGAGAAGGCGCTCTACTCGATGACGCCGAACTTCCCGCCGGGGAAGCTGGCGGGCGACCCGCGCTTCACGAACGTCTACTTCAACATGTCGCAAGGCGAGAGCGACGCGCGCGGCCCCTGGAACAGCGACGACAACTTCCAGTTCGTCACCGGCGGCGAGGCGCAGCAGTCGGTCGACGGCGGCGGCGAAGCGTCGGTCTCGTTGACGAGGGACGAGGAGCGGCTGCTCGAACAGCTCGCCGCCCGCACCCTGTCGGATCCGAAGAGCGATCCGCTGACCGGCGCGGAGCTCGGCATGAGCGGTGACCTGGCGGCCGACAAGGAAGCGGAGTCGCTGGCGCGGCAGACGCAAGACGACTGATCGGTCGCGACGCGATGGCGGGAGGCGGGAGCAGTTCAGCGCTCTCGCCCGCCCGCGACACGTCGGCGACCCGCGATCCACCCGACGAGTCCGAGCCCTGCGAGCATCATTGCGGCGGTCTCGGGTTCGGGGACCGCCGAAATCGACACCGCGTCGAGGTCGAAGCCCTTGCTGGCGCCGTTCAGGTCGAGGCCGCCGATGCCCACCTTGGTGAACGAGGTGGCGCCGAGAATCGCCAGGGTGCCGGCATATCCGCTCAGGTCGAACGAGGTGTCGTCGCTGGCCCCGCGGGTGAACTCGAACTGGATGTTGCCGCCGTTGTCGGTCCACAGGAAGACGTGCGCGGCCTCGTCGTTGTCGCCTTCCTCGAAGATCGTCAGCAGCGTGCTCGGACCGAAGTTGCTGCCGAAGCCGACCTCGACGTAGGCGCCCGGGAAGGCAGCGCCGGACGGCGTTGCGACCTGTCCCGGCAAGCTCAGGAACTTGCCGTCGGGCGCGCCGACGACGTGGCTGCGCGCAGTGGCATCGTCCAGCGCGACGGGATAGGCGCCGGCGATGTCGCCGCCATAGCTGCCCGCAAAGTCGGCGCCGGCGATGCCGCCCGGCAGCAGGGTGAAGGTCGCCGACGCGAAGGTCTGCGCGCCGGCCGCCAACGGCAGCAGCGACAGCAGCACCAGGGCGACAGCACAGGCTGCAAGTCGATGCAATCGCATGGTGTTCTCCTGTCCTCGTGCAGAGTCGCGAGAATCGGGCGTCCGTCCGACCGTGTACATCCCTTGGACGGGTGATGCGACGATGAAGGACTTCGATGTGCGTGTCCTCGGCAGCGCCGACACAGCGGCGCTGCGAGCCATGGCGAAGATGTTCGGTCGCGCGTTCGGCGATGCCGCGACGTACACGGGGGCTGCACCTGACGAGGTCTACCTGCGTCGTCTGCTGTCGAGCGAGACCTTCGTCGCGCTGGCGGCCTTCGGCGACGACGGCGACGTTATCGGCGGCATCGCCGCCTACGTCCTGCCCAAGTTCGAGCAGGCTCGCTCGGAGCTGTACATCTACGACCTTGCGGTCGATGTGCGGCGTCGCCGGCAGGGCGTCGCGACCGCCTTGCTCGAGCGTCTTCGCGCACTCGCGGCCGCGCGCGGCGTCTATGTCATCTTCGTGCAGGCCGACCCGCAGGACACGCCGGCGATCGCCCTGTACACGAAGCTCGGCGTGCGCGAAGACGTGCTGCACTTCGACATCGAGCCGAAGAACGGGCTGGTCTGAGGATTGCCAGCCGCGTCGGCCCGCGCGCGTCGACGTGCCGTTCGCGCAAATCCTCACGTGCGAGACGAGGTGTGTGCGGCGGAACGTCAAGCTTGCCGCCGCGCGACCGATATCGAAGGCGTGACCGACCCGATCGATCGACTGCCGTACGCAGATTGCGCCTACATCGAGGGGGCGTTGTCCGGACAGGACGGAAAACCGCCTGCGGCCGAGGGCGTCGAGCCCGCTCGCAAGCCGGCCGACGCGGCCGGGCTGTGCCCGGTCTGCCGGCGCGATCGCCGCGCAGCCGAGCTCGGCGCTGAGGAGCTCGACGTCCTCCAGTTCCGCTTCTGGAGCGCGGACCACCGCCAGTTCGACCACATCGGGTTCGCGCGCGCCGTGATGGCCGCCTGCGCGGACTGACGCAAGCGCAACGCGCGCAGCCGTCGATCCGGCGCCGCGCCGGCTCAGTCGCGCTCTGGCCCGGGTGTCTTGCCGCGCAGCGAGCGCCGGTAGACGGCGTCGGTCGCCTCGCCCTTGTCGGTGCCGGTCTTGCCGCCGACGACGTCGTCGTGCCCCTTCTTCATCAGATCGCTCGGCGCGCCGGTGCCGCTGTCGGACGATTCGTCGCGCTCGTGCGGCGCGCGCGGGGCGGTCCGCCCCTCGACGTTGGCACGCGTCTCGGCGCGCGAACCGCGACGCCGCTCGGCGTCGCCGCGTTTCGGCGCGTCGCGACCGGATCTCGCGTCGGCCGCCTCCGGTGGCGCGGCCGGATCGCCGGTGCTCGGATTTCGCACGGCATGCTCCTGTTGCGATCGGAAGGTCGGGCAACGCACGTGCCCGACCCGGTCCCGCGCCGGCAGCGCGCCGTCCCGGACCTTAGACTTGCCAGCCGTCGCCGGCGGCGGGACGCATCGCTGGCCCGACGACGAACAAGGAGAACCCGATGGACGACACCGCCCGGCTCGCGCAGCAGATCCACGAGCTGAAGGGGTCGATGCTGGCGATGGAGTGCTTCGTCAACTCGCTCACCGAGGCGCTGAGCAGCGACGCGCGGGTCGTCGTGCAGGCGTTCTACGCGAGCGAATCGGCCGCGTTTCGTGCCGCCCTCATGGCGTCGACGGCGCCCGAGCCGACGGTCGCCGCGTTCGAGCGCGACGTCCAGCGCGCGCTCAGGTTGCTCGGCGAGCCCGGCACCGGGGCCGACGTGAGCTGAGGCCGGCGAGCGGCGGCTCAGCCGATGCAGGTGCGGTTCTTTCCGGTGCGCTTGGCTTCGTAGAGCGCCTGGTCGGCGCGCTCGAGCGACTCCTCGATCCGCTCGGCGAGCCGGTAGTCGGTGACGCCGGCGGAGAAGGTGACGAAGACCTGCTTGTCCTTGTGCATGAAGAGGCCGCCGGTGAGCGAGCGCTGCAGCCGGGTCAGCACCTGCTCGCCCTCGCTCGCCGGCGTCTGCGGCAGCAGGACCACGAACTCCTCGCCGCCGTAACGCGCGACGCGGTCGGTCGGCCGAAGCGTCTTGCTGACCACCGCCGCGAGCGACTTCAGCGCCTCGTCGCCGGCACTGTGGCCGAGCTCGTCGTTGAGCCGCTTGAAGTTGTCGATGTCGAGCAGGCCGATCGAGAGCTCGCCGCCGCCCCGCTCGAGCCGCGCCCGCTCGATCTCGAACGCTTGCATCAGGCCGCGCCGGTTCGCGATCTGCGTCAGCTGGTCGGTCGAGACCTCGTCCGAGAGACGCTTCATCTCGTCTTCGAGCTCGACGACGCGCTGCGTCAGGTCGGTCGCCTTGCTGTGCTCTTCCTGCAAGCGCTCCTGCGTCTGCTGGACCAGCGTCTGCACGGCCCGGCTCTCGGCGACCATCTCGCGGACGACGCCGGTCAGGCTCTCGAGCGAGTCCGACTTCTCGATCACCTCGGCGTAGCGGCCGACGCTCTCGTGGAAGTTGCCGGTCTTGGAGCCCAGCTCGCCGAGCTCGGCGAGCATCTGCGTGATCAGCGATTTCAGCGCGTCGCGAGCTTTCTCGCGCTCGCCGCGCACTTCGCCCTGGCGCTTGCGCGCATGGTGGAGCATGTCGCTCACGGCGCGAACGCCGCGCGCGCTGAGGCCCTCCTCGATCTTCAGCGTCATCGCCTCGCACTGCCCCTTGACCCAGCTGCCGTCCTCTGCGATGTCGGTCAGGCTCGCCGTCAGCTCCTGGCAGAGCTTGCCGAGCTGGTCGAACAGGTGGTGGCGGTGCTGGAGGACGCGCTCGACGCGGCGGACGAGCGCCTCGGCGTCGTCGGCGAGAGCGCGCGTCGCGCCGTCGCGATCGATCCGCTCGACGAGGCTCGCCAGCTCGCGCTCGAGCTGCTGGTTCGCGCCGTCCCTGGCCGGCAGCGCCTGCTGCAGGCCGTGGCCGAGGGTGCGCGCGACGCGCTGCCACGCGCTGGCGGCGTCGCTCTGTGCCGCTTGCGCGTCGCCGCCCGCAGCGTCGAGGGGCGCCGGCCTGGTCGGGCTCGCAGCGGGCGCCGCGACGACACCGATCGCGGTCGCCGGCGAATCGCCTTCCCAGCTGTTGACGAGCTGCGACAGGCGATGCTGGAGCTTCTTCGCATCGCCACGACCGCTCGCGAGGACGCGCTGGATGCCTTCCTTGCGCCGCGCCGGCGTCCAGTTGTGGCCGGTCCGCTCGATGCCGCGAACGATCCGCTCGATCAGGATCGCGAGCGCCTCGCTCGATTCGGGCACCTCGCCCGCTTCCTGGCGGTACGCGCGCTCGTAGTTCTCGGGGGTGGGCTCGAGGCGCTCGACCGCCAGGCGCCGGAGCGCCGCCTTGGCGATCTGCGCAGCCGGCTGCTCGGCCTTGGCCAGGGGTGCTGGACGCGTCATGCTCATGGCGTCGTCGTTCCGGTCGGCCCGCAGGGCGTCAGGGCAGCTTGCCGATCGGCTTGCCGCGCGGCTCGCGCGCCCGCACGCGGACCGGCTCGGCGTTGTCGTGGGACGAAGCCTGGCCGATCCAAGGCGCCTTCTTCGGCAGCACGGTCTGCTGCAGCCAGCGCTCGATGTCCTCGGGCGGCTGCGGCTTGCTGAACAGGAAGCCCTGCATGATTCCGCAGCCGAGGCGGTGCAGGACCTCCATCTGGCGCAGGTTCTCGACGCCCTCGGCGATCACGCGCAGGCCGAGCGAGCGCGCCAGCGCGATGATCGCGGTGACCACCGCCGAGCTCTGCGGCGTCATGCCGAGGTCGCGGACGAAGCTGCGGTCGATCTTCAGCTCGCTGATCGGCAGCGTCGTCAGGTAGGCGAGCGACGAGTAGCCGGTGCCGAAGTCGTCGATCGAGATCTCGACGCCGATCTCGTTCAGCCGGTGCAGCGACGGGATCACGTTCTGCAGGTCCTTCATCAGGCCCGTCTCGGTGATCTCGAGCTCGATCGCGTGGTGCGGCACGCCGTACGTCGTCACCGCGTTGTGGATGTACTCGACCAGGTCGGTGCGCTCGAACAGCCGGCTCGGCAGGTTGACCGCGATCGAGTCGGCGAAGCCGAAGTTGTCCTGCCAGACGCGCGCCTGGCGCGCGGTCTCGCGGATCGCCCATTCGCTGAGCGGGATGATGAGGCCGGTCTCCTCGGCGAGCGGGATGAAGTCGCCCGGCGCGACCAGCTGGCCGTGGCGGCGCCAACGCATCAGCGCCTCGGCGCCGATCATGCGGGCGCCGCGGACGTCGATCTTCGGCTGGTAGTGCAGAACCAGCTCGTTGCGCTCGATCGCCTTGTGCAGGGCGCTCTCGAGCTCGAGCTTCTCGCGCCCCTTGCCGGCGAGGTTCGGCCGGTACAGCGACGACGAGTTGCGCCCCGCCGACTTCACCGCGTACATCGCGATGTCGGAGTTGCGCAGCAGGTCGGCGACGGTCGTGCCGTCGCGCGGGAAGATCGCGATGCCGACGCTGGCGGTGACGAAGCATTCCTGCAGGCCGATCATGATCGGCTTGCGCATGACCTCGAGGATCCGCGTCGCGACGCGCTCGGCGTCCTCCTCGTCGGAGACCTCGGGCAAGAGGGCGACGAACTCGTCGCCGCCGAGCCGGCCGACCGCCTCGAGCGTGCGGTGCGAGCGGACGCCGACGCTCTCGAGCGAGCTCTCGAGCACCTGGTCGGAGTGGCGCACGCACGAGCGCAGGCGCCGCGAGACCTCGATCAGGAGGTCGTCGCCGGCGCCGTGGCCGAGGGTGTCGTTGATGACCTTGAAGCGGTCGAGATCGATCAGCAGCAGCGCGACCTCGTGGCCGAGGCGGCGGCCGTGCTCGAGCGCGCGCTCGGCGCGCCAGATCAGCTGGCGCCGGTTCGGCAGGCCGGTCAGCGTGTCGAAGTTCGCCAGGTGGCGGATCCGGTCCTCGGCGAGGCGCCGGTCGGTGACGTCCTGGACGATGCCGGTATAGCCGACGAGGTTGCCGTGCTCGTTGAACTCGGGCTCGGCCTCGATGTGGACGATCCGCTGCCGGCCGTCGACGAGGCGTGCGTGGACGTCGGTCGCGAGCACCGTGCTGCGGTCCATCGCGCTGTGCGTCAGCTCGAGGAAGGCCTTGCGCTCCTCCTCCGGGATCATCCGCAAGAGGCTGCGGAACGCGGGCTGCTCGCCGGCGCCGAGACCGAACACGCGCAGTCCCTCGATCGAGAACACCGGGCCGTTCTGGCCGCGCCGCCAGTCGAAGCTGCCCATCCGCGCCAGATCCTGCGCGCGTGCCAGGCGCGACTTGCTGCGCTCGAGCTCGACCCGGGTCCGCGACGCCCGCAGCAGGTAGCGCAGCCGCCCGGCGAGCAGGCTCCATTGCGTCGACTTGACGAAGAAGTCGGTCGCGCCGGCCTCGTAGGCGCGCGTGATCGAAGCGTCGTCGTCGAGGCCCGTCAGCATCAGCACCGGCAGCGACTCGAAGCCGGGCAGCGAGCGCAGCTCGCGGCAGGTCTCGAAGCCGTCGAGCCCGGGCATGACCGCGTCGAGGACGACGATGTCGGGCAGCCAGTCGGCGAGGACGCGCAGCGCCTGCTCGCCGCCCGACGCCTCGATGACGTCGAAGCCCTGGTCCTGGAGAGCGACCGACGTCAGCAGCAGGTTGACCTCGTCGTCGTCGACCAGGAGGACGCGCGGGCGCTCCGGAAGATCGTCGGCGGACGGCTCGACGCGCAGGGTCATGTCGGCGTGCCTGCGGCGGACAGCATCGGTGTCACGGCTTGTAGCACGGCCGCGAGCTCGCGGTCCATGGCGTCGAGCCGCTCCGGCAGCGAGGCGAACGCCTCGATGCGGATCGAAGCCTCGATTTCGGCACAAAGTCGCGCCAGGCAGACCGCGCCGATGCTCGCCGACGACGACTTGAGGGTGTGGACGACGTGGCGGATGCCCTGCATGTCCCCCGCCGCGCGCGCCTCGCCGAACTGCCTCGCCAGCCGCCTCGCCGATGCCTCGAAGGCGCGCAGCACGCGCTCGAGCAGGCGGCTCTTGCCGAGCGGGTCGAGCTCGCGCAGTCGCTCGAGCGCGTCGGTGTCGAGCACGGCGGCGTGCGCGCTCGACGCGCTGCTCCCGGCGAGGGACGAAGGCGAGTCAAAGGACATGGTTGGTGCCGATCGCTGCGGGTGCCCCGGCGGCCGGCACGATGACGCCGGCAGCCACGGCCGCATAGCGCATTTTCGGCGCAGCCGGGACAAGCTTGAATCGCGGACTCCCCGCGGAGCGCGTGCTGCTCGCCACGAAAGCGTGCCGCTTGCGACCGGTGGCGCCGCGGCTCAGGGCGCGACCCCGCGGACCGCGGGTGCGAAGGACGCTCCGCGACGGCCGTTCATTCGAGCGCGGTGGCGCCCATCAGCGCCCGCAGCTGTGTCC
>Ga0307409_100002010_pt1 | contig 10441 bp, 10 predicted proteins | sample 322Ometagenome_2_FD_203888 | JGI IMG/M metagenome (GOLD analysis project Ga0307409, IMG submission 203888) | Maize rhizosphere microbial communities from greenhouse at UC Davis, California, United States - 322HYB-O-2 | ecosystem: Host-associated > Plants > Roots > Rhizosphere > Soil | place...
AGGGCGAACAGGGCGTTGTAGCGGACGGTCCCGGCCGACGCCTCGCCGCTCACCGTCTGGGCGATGGAGGCGGTCAGGGTCTGGATCGAGGTGAAGAAGTCGAGGGTCATCTTGGGGCTGTTGCCGGCGGCGATGGTCACGGCCATGGTCTCGCCCACCGCCCGGGAGAAGGCCAGGATCACCGAGGCCGCGATCCCCGACAGGGCGGCGGGCACGACCACCCGGAGGCTGACCTGCCGCCTGGTCGAGCCGAGGCCGTAGGCGGCCTCGCGCAGCGAGACCGGCACCGACCGCATGGCGTCCTCGCTGATCGAGGCGATGATCGGCAGGATCATCAGCCCGACCGCGATCGACCCGGCGGCGGCGTTGAAGATGAACACGCGGTCCTCGCCGAAGATCGGCCGCAGCAGGCTCGGGGTCACGAACTGGAGGGCGAAGTAGCCCACGATCACGGTGGGGATGCCGGCCAGGATCTCCAGGGTCGGCTTGAGCAGGCCCCTGACCCGGGGGCTGGCGTACTCCGAGAGATAGATGGCGGTCAGGACCCCGAGGGGCAGGCCGACGACGGTTGCTCCGACGCCGATCATCAGGGTCCCGTTGATCAGCGGCAGGACCCCGTACTGGCCGCCCTCGCCGCTGCCCTGGCCGGGGGCCCACACCGTCCCGGTGAGGAACTCGACCAGGCTGGATTCGCGGAAGAACTCGACGGCGTCGACCACCAGCACGGCCACGATGCCGACCGTGACCGCGATGGACAGCACCGCACAGGCGAACAGGCCGCCGATGATGACCCGTTCGCCCGTGCGGGACCTGCGCCTGGCGATGCTCAAGGCTCAGCTCGAGGCCAGGAAGGGCTGCAGCTTGGCGAGGCCCTGGGTGTAGTCGTCCTGGGGCGCGGCCACGTAGCCGACGTCGGCGATGAGCTGCGGCGTCTGCTCCAGGTAGAACTTCACGTACTGCCCGACCTCGGGCCGCTTGAGCGAGTCCTCCTTGACGTAGATGAACAGCGGCCGCGACAGCGGGTAGTCACCGGAGGTGATGGTCTCGGTGGTGGGCTGGATGCCCTCGGTCCCCTGCTCGGCGACCTTGATGTCCTTCAGGCCTTCCTGGTTGTTCTGGTAGTAGGCGAAGCCGAAGTAGCCCCAGGAGTTGGCCTGGCCCTCGATGCCCTGGACCAGGGTGTTGTCGTCGGAGGAGGCGGTGTAGTCGCTGCGGGGCTTGAGGCCGCCGTCCTCGGGGTCGCCCAGGACCTTCTCGTTGAAGAAGTCGTAGGTGCCCGACTCGGTGTCCGGGGCGAAGATGGCGATCTTGTCGTTGGGGAAGCTGGGGTCGACCTGGTTCCAGGTGGTCGCCCCGCCCTGCTTGAAGATCTCGGCCAGCTGCTTGAAGTTCAGCGTGTCCAGGAACTGGTTCTTGGACGAGGTGACGATGGCCAGGCCGTCCAGGCCGACGCGGAACTCCTGGTACTTGATGCCCTTGGCCGCGCACGCCTGCTGCTCCTCGTCGGTGATGGGGCGCGAGGCGTCGGAGATGTCGGTCTCACCGTTGCAGAACTTGGTGAAGCCGCCGCCGGTGCCGGAGGTGCCGACGGTGACCTTGACCCCCGACTCCTGCTTGTTGAACTCCTCGGTGACGGCCTCGCTGATCGGGGCCACGGTCGAGGAGCCGTCGATCACGATGCTGCCCGAGAGGCTCGACCCTCCGGTGCCGCCGCCGGCGTCGTCGTCGCCACCACAGGCGGCGGCGACCAGGGCGATGGCCAGCGTCAGGCCGAGCAGCCAGCCCCGCCGTTGCGTCCGTTGCGTCATTCCTTGATTGCCTCCTGCGTGTCTGGTCAGTCGGTGGCGACGGTACGGGCGGCCGCTGACGCGCCAGACGACAGCAGGTGAACGGGAAGTGAACGGAAGGAGAAGCCTTGGCCCTAGCCGTCGAAGCGGTAGCCGACCCCGCGGACGGTCACGATCAGCCGGGGGTCGTGGCGGTCCTCCTCGACCCGGGCGCGCAGCCGCTTCACGTGCACGTCCAGGGTCTTGGTGTCGCCGACGTAGTCGTAGCCCCAGACCCGGTCGATCAGGGTCTGGCGGGGCAGGACCCGGTTGCGGTTCTCCATCAGGAGCTCGAGCAGCCCGAACTCCTTCAGGGGCAGGCTGATCTGGGTCCCGCGGACGCTGACCTCATGGCGCTCGGTGTCGAGGCGGATGCCGCCGGCCTCCAGCACCGCCGGCTCCGGGCGCGAGCCGTCGGTGGCCGTGCCGGCCCGCCTGAGCAGGGCGCGGACCCTGGCCACCAGCTCACGCAGTGAGAAGGGCTTGGTGACGTAGTCGTCGGCCCCCATCTCGAGCCCGACCACCCGGTCGACCTCGGCGTCGCGGGCGGTGAGCATCAGGATCGGAACCTGGCTGGTGGCCCGGATGCGCCGGCACACGTCCCAGCCGTTGAGGGTCGGGAGCATCAGGTCGAGCACGACCAGGTCGGGCCGCTCGGCCTCGAAGTCGCGCATGGCCTGGCCGCCGTCGGCGGCCGTCACCACCTCGATGCCCTCGCGCGACAGCGCGTAGCGGATCGCCTCGAGCAGCGACTCCTCGTCATCGACGACCATGACCTTGGGCATGGGCCCAACATTCCACTCCAGGTGACGTCCGGGCAACGACCGACGGGAAACCTTCACCACCCGTTTGCCTTCCGTCCACCTCCCCGACCTCCCGCCGTTCGGCCCGCGGGTACGATGACCTGGGAAAGGGGGCTTCGCGTGCGCACCACCTTCGAACAACGCCTCGAGGGCCTGGAGGCGAAGCTGCTGCAGATGGGCCAGCTCGTCCAGAGCCAGCTCGACCGGACCCTGGAGGCCCTGGCCTCCTTCGACACCACCCTGGCCGACGAGGTCATCGTCCGCGACGACCAGATCGACCGGGCCTACGTCGAGGTCGAGCAGGAGATCCTGCGCACCCTGGCCCTGCAGGCGCCGGTGGCCAGGGACCTGCGCCTGGTCGCCGGGGTGCTGCACATCAACTCCCACATCGAGCGGATGGGCGACCTGTGCGTGAACATGGCCAAGTTCGTCCGCATCGCCAGGGACTACCCGCCGGTCCCCGAGATCCAGGCCACCCTGGTCGAGATGGGCGGCCACGCCCAGCGGATGGTGGCCGCGGCCATGACCTGCTTCGCCCGGCGCGACCAGGAGCTGGCCGAGCGCCTGCCCATCCTCGACCAGCCGCTGGACCGCCTCAACGGCGAGGTGTTCCGCCAGATCGAGCGGGCCGCCTCGGACGACCGGACCCTGGAGTGGGCCAGCCGCATGGTCCTGGTCGCCCGCTACCTCGAGCGCATCGGCGACCACTCGGTCGACATCGGCGAGCAGGTGGTGTTCATCGTCACCGGCGAGGTCAAGGAGCTGGTCCCCTCCAAGGCGGTCCGGGCCGGGGTCGAGGACGGCTAGGTCGCGGCCTTGGTCACCGTCTGGAGGAGGGGCCGGCGGGTCGCCGCCCTGCGCCGGGCCGTCCGGCGCCTGGCCAGGACGGCCCTGCCGAACTGGCGCTGGACCGAGCCCGACAACCTGGCCGGGCTGACCAACGAGCTGAGCGCGATGACCACGAGATTGCGGGACCGGCTGGAGGAGCTGACCGAGGAGCGCGACCGGGCCGGCCAGATCGTCGACGCGCTGGACGACGGGGTGCTACTGCTGGACGGGGCCGGCCGGCTCCTGGTGGCCAACCCGGCCGCCCGGGCCTGGTTCGGGCTGGCCGATGCTCTCAGACCCGGGCTCCCGGCCCAGCGGGTACTGGGCGTACCCCAGGTCAGCGCCCTGGCCGAGCAGGCCGCCAAGGCCCGGGCACCGGTGGTGGGAACCTGCACCCTGGTCTTCCCAGCGCCCCGGACCCTGGCCATGCGGGCGTTCCCACTGGCCGACCGCGGGCCCACCGGCCGGATCGTGGTGACGATGACCGACATCACCCAGCGCCGGCGGTTGGAGGTGCTGCGCCGCGACTTCGTGACCAACGCCTCGCACGAGCTGAAGACGCCGGTGGCGGCGGTCCGGGCCCTGGCCGACACCCTCCAGACCGCCCTGCCCGACGACCCCGAGGCCGGGCAACGGTTCGCCGAGCGGATCGGCCGTGAGGCCGAGCGCCTGGAGGCGCTGGTCAGGGATCTGCTCGACCTGTCGCGGGTTGAGCGCGGCACCCTGGACGTCGAACCGGTCGACCTGGTCGGCATGGTCAAGGAGGTGGTCGGCGGCTACGCCGACCTGGCCGAGGAGCGGCGCGTCCGGCTCGACGCCGAGCTGCGGCCGGGCATCGGCATGCGGGGCGACCGGGCCCAGCTCGGGCTGCTGCTCTCCAACCTGATCGACAACGCCCTTCGTCACACCCCGGCCGGCGGCACCGTCCGCGTCCGCCTCGACCCCGCCGAGAGCCGGGCCGTCCTCCAGGTGGCCGACACCGGCGAAGGCATTCCCGCCAGCGAGCTGCCCCGCGTCTTCGAGCGCTTCTACCGGGTGGACAAGGCCAGGGCCCGCCGGACCGGCGGCACCGGCCTCGGCCTGGCCATCGTCCGCCACGTCGCCGAGGCCCACGGCGGCACCGTCCGGGTCGACAGCGAGCTGGCCCGCGGGACCACCGTCACCGTCACCCTCCCGCTGGCCGGCCCCCCGATCAGCTGACCCGGTCGACGGCCAGCAGCACCAGGATGACCACCGAGACCGCGGCCAGGGCGGCGGCCAGATACCGGGGGGCGGCGTGCTCGGGGAGGGGGGCGCCGGCGCGCATGGCCCGGTCGGTGGCCAGGAAGCGGCGGTGGCCGCTCCAGGCGCTGACGGTGCCGAGCAGGACCAGGACGCCGCCGATGGCGGCGCGGCCGGCGGCGCCGCCCAGGGGCGGGGCGAACCGGACCACGGCGAGGCCGGCCGCGTCCAGGGCCAGGGCGGTCCGCACCCAGGCCAGGAGGGTGCGCTCGTTGGCCAGGGAGAAGCGGTAGTCGGGCTCGCGCCGGTCGCCGTCCACCCCGCTATTCGACCACGCCCGCCCTTGCCGCGTTCTAGGGGAGCCAGGCCCGCAGCTGCCCGCGGTTGGCGCCCTTCCAGACCTCGCGCCAGTGGTCGCGGGTGTCGGCGGCGCTGGCCCGTTCGGCGGCGATCAGCAGGCCGGCGACCAGGGCGACGTCGCGCCGGCCGGAGGTGGCGGCCTCGCGGAGCCAGGCCTCGCCGACGACCGCGTCCTGGTGGTCGCCGAGCACGCCCTGGAGGTCGGAGATGGCGTCGGCGAAGTCCTCGGCCGGCTTGCCGATCACCGGCTCGACCGCCTCGGCGGCGTAGCGGGCCCGCTTGGCCCGGATGCGGATCTGGTGGAGGTCGTGGTCGGGCGGGTCGTCTCCGGCCTTGCGGACCGCCTTGCGCAGCTTCTTCCAGGGCTTGGCGACCAGCGGGGGCATCACCTCGGCGGCCGGGTGGTCGGCCCCGGGGAGCAGGGCCGGAGCGGCCGCGGCCGCGACCAGGTCCTCGAGCAGCTGGGCGTACTTGTCCGAGGACATGCCGCCGAGCAGGCGCCGGCGGGCCTGGTCGCGCTGGTCGGAGAGCCGGTCCAGCAGCCGCCGGCCGGGCTTGGCGTCCTCGGCGGGCAGGGCGGCCAGGTGCTCGGAGAACCGCTCCAGCAGCACGTCGGTGTCCCGGACCTCGCCGAGCAGGTTGGCCAGCCACTTGAGGTCGTCGCGGAGCCGGTCGGTCCACGCCTCGTCGAGCAGGCTGGAGAAGGTCCGCAGGGTCGAGCGGATCCGCCGGGTGGCCACCCGGGCCTGGTGCACGGCCTCGGGGTCCTCGCCGATCCGGACCCCGGCCTCGTGCCGGAACAGCCGCAGGGTGCCGCTGGCCAGGTCGTGGCGGAGCAGGATCTCGACGCTGGCCGTGGAGTCGACCTCGGGCTCGACGACCTCGGGCCCGAGCACCCGCTCGCGGCCGCCGAGGGCCCGCAGGTACTTGGGGACCGGCTCGGCCGCCTGGGCGCCGGCCTCCAGCAGCCGGTCGACCACCTGGTCGAGCAGGCCGGCGTCGGCGTCCTCGGCCAGCTCGACCTCGAGCTCGCGGAACCGGCTGGTGACGCGGCGGCCGGCCAGCACCTGGACGTCGTCGTCGACCACTTCGGCCAGCCGCGACCCGGCCGGGTCGCGGAGCTCGACCGGGCGGCGCACGGTGCGCATGCGCGCCGCCGGGGCCAGGCGGCCGGTGCGCACGAACGCCCGGACCAGGGCGACCGCCTCGGCCGGAGGCCGGCGGCCGTCGCCGCCGAAGACGTGCTCGGCCCGGACCAGCAGGACGCCGTTCTGGCCCTCGGGCAGCTTGACCGTCCAGCCCTCGCCGGGTCGGTAGCGCAGGCTCGCCCCCCAGCGGGCCAGGCGCAGGTCGGGGGTGTCGTAGTAGGTGGTCTGGAGGCGCCGCGGCGCCAGGGGCTCGGCCTGGACGCCATCGTCGGGGCCGCCCAGCTCGGGCACGTCGAAATCTGGCGGGGCGGCCAGCTTGGCCTCGCGTTCCTGCACCGGTGTCCCTCCTCGATCCCGGGCTCAGCGGGGCAGCGGGTCCTGGGAGCCGGCCTCGACGGCCAGCGGCTCGAGATAGCTTCCCTTCCAGCTTCTCCTTCCACCGAGCTCCAGTAACCAGGTCGAGGCCTTCGGCCAGCGGGGCGGGTCGGTCAGCTCGATCCCGGCCGCCTGGAGCTCGTCGAAGACCTTGCCGATGACCTCGCCGTGGGTGCAGAGGACGGCGTCCTGGAGGGCGGGGCTGGTCAGCAGCTCCAGCACCCCCGGCCCGGTCCCGTCGACCCCCAGGGCCTCGCTGTGCTCGACCGGGTGCCCGACCCGGTCGGCCAGCGGCTCGAGCGTCTGGATGCACCGCTCGGCCGGGCTGGAGAGCAGGCGGCCGACGGGGCGGTCGTCCAGCTGCTCGATCAGCCCGAGCGCCTCCTTGCGTCCCTGCGCCGACAGCGGGCGGGCCTGGTCGGAGCCCCGCCAGTTCTTCTTGCTCCCCGCGTGGGCGTGACGCACGAGGTAGACCACGGGCACATCCTCCCCATGACCGATCCCCCGCCAAGGTCCGTGTCCAGCTTGACCGATGGCGTCCTGCTCGGCAATCCAAGCAGGGGTGGACGCCGGGAAAAAGTTCCCGCCGGCCCCGGTGGGGCGGGCCGGACGGCTCTAGCGGGGCCGGGTGGGGCGGCCGCCGTTGCCGGTGCCGGTGGCGGTGCCGGTGGGCCGTGGCTCACGGCTCGGCCGGCGGTTGGCGAGCCGGGTCGAGAGCGGGGAGCGCAGCTCGCGCAGGAGCGCCTGGGCGGTCGCCTGGCTGATGGTGACCCCGCGCTCGGCCATGGCCTCGACCAGCTCGGCCGGGGTCAGGGAGGCGGCGTCGCCCCGCTCGTCGAGGACGGCGGCGGCGACCATGTAGGGGGCCTGGCGGCGCCGGGGCCGGGTCTCCTCCTCGTCGGCGTCGCCCTTGGCCGCGGCCACGGCCTGCCGGAAGGTGTCGGCCGGACGCCGCTCGGCAGATACCGCCGTGGCCGTGCCCGTGGGAATCGGCAGGGCCCCCGCCCTGGGCTGGGCCGGCTGGGGCCGGGGGCGGCGCATGGCCTCGACCTGGAGCCTGGCCAGGGGGGCGGACATGGCCGCCTCCTGGGCCTGCTCGGCCTCGACCTGGAGGCGGGTGGCGCGCAGGGTGGTGGCCCGCCGCAGGACCATCATCAGCAGCTCGACCCCGAGCACCAGGGCGACCGGGGGGATGAGGGCGACCCCCCGGGCGGCCCAGTTGTGCTCGGCGTGGGCGACGTTGAGCACGAAGCTGACCCCGGCGGCCCCGGCCAGCAGCAGCTTGGGCCACCACACCTCCCACCAGGCGCGGTGGACCTTGGTGGTGGTGAACCAGAGGTCGGCGCCGAGGGCGACGACGATGAAGGAGTCGACCATCAGGGGCACCGCCCAGCCGTGCTCGGGGGCGATGCCGTTGGACCGGACGGCGTAGGCCTTGATGGCCTCGAAGCTGGTGTAGAAGGCCAGGCAGGCGATGCCGAGGACGACCGCGCCGAGGACGGCGACCAGGATCGTCCTGAACCGGGTCAGCCATTTGTCGCGGGCGACGATCCCAGTGATCAGGGGTGGTCCGGCGAGGGCCACGGGCGCTCCTCGGGGCAGGGGTACGGGCGCGGGTCAGCGGTGGTTCTACCGCATGCCGCCCGGTTCACGCACAATACGGACGTTTCAGTCCTTGTTGGCCCCGTGGACGCGGACGAAGTCGTTGACCTCGTAGTAGGCGTCGATCGACTCGCCGGCGTCGCCCCAGAACCCGTCCAGGACGTCGTACTCCATCAGCCGGCGCTCGACGTACCAGTTGTTGACGTCGGTGATCTCCAGCTCGCCCCGGCCGGACGGCTTGAGGGTCGGGATGACGTCGTAGACCTGCTCGTCGTAGAAGTAGATGCCGGTGACCACGAAGCTCGAGGGCGGGTCGTCGGGCTTCTCCAGGATGCGCACGACCCGGTCCTGGTCGTCCAGCTCGGGGACGCCGAGGTGGCGCAGGTGGACCGGGTCGTCGATGCGGGCCAGGACCAGGCGGGCCCCCGACGGCTGGGCCAGGAAGTTGGTCACGGCCGGCCGCACGCTGCGCTCGAAGACGTTGTCGGCCAGCAGGACCACCACCCGGTCGCCGTCCACGAACCGCTCGGTCAGCCCCAGGGCCTCGGCGATGCCGCCGGGCCGCTCCTGGTAGGCGTACAGGAGCCGGTCGATGCCGTACTCGTGGCCGTTGCCGAGCAGCCGCAGGAACTCGCCGGCGTGGGTGCCGCCGGTGACCACCATCAGCTCGGTGATGCCGGCCGAGACCAGGGTCTCGATGGCGTAGGTGACCATCGGCCGGTCGTAGATGGGCAGCAGGTGCTTGTTGGTGATGCGGGTCAGGGGATGGAGGCGGCTGCCGGTGCCCCCGGCCAGGATCACACCCTTCACTGGGGTCCTCTCTGTTCAGGCGCCGTACTTGGTGAGGCGGCCGGCGGCGGCGAGCAGCTGGGGCAGGAGGTGCTTGGCCTCGAAGCGGCCGAGGGAGCCCTGGCGGCAGGAGACCTCGTCGAAGCCACCGAGGCCGTCGGCGGCGGCGGTGCCGCCCCACAGCAGCACCGGGACCGGGTGCCAGGAGTGGGCGGCCATCTGGGCCGGGGTGGAGTGGTCGCCGGTGACGGCCAGGACCTCGACGCCCGCCTCCAGCATGCGCGGGACGAGGGCGTCGACCTCCTCGATGGCCTCGACCTTGCGGTCGAAGTCGCCGTCCTCGCCGGCCGAGTCGGTCTTCTTGATGTGCATGAACACGAAGTCGTGGTCGGGCAGCAGCTCGGCCAGGGCGTCGACCTCCTCCTTGGCCGCGCCCTCGACCTGGTGGGTCTCGAAGCCGAGCAGCCGGGAGATGCCCACGTACATCGGGTAGGCGGCGATGGCCAGGGCCTTGACCTGGTAGCGGTCGCAGAAGTTGGGCATGTCCTTGACGCTGTCGAAGCCGCGCAGGAGCAGGAAGTTGCCCCGCGGGCGACCGGCCAGGAGGCTGCGGGCCCGGTCGAGCACCTGCTTGACCAGCTCCTCGGTGCGCTTGGCCTCGGGGGTGCGGGCCTGGGGGTCGAGCGGCGGGACGCCGGTGACCTGGGGGTCGGTGTCGCTCAGGTCCCGGTCAAGGCCGGGGCCGCGCAGCACCAGCAGGCCGCGGTGCTCGCGCTCGGGCTGGAGGAAGAACTCGGCCCCGTCCAGCTTGACCTCGCGCATCAGCAGGTCGCAGATGCCGGCCGCCTCCTCGGTGGGCAGCCGGCCGGCCCGGCGGTCGGTGATGACCCCGTTGTCGTCGAGGGTGCAGAAGTTGACCCGGGCGGCGACGTCGCCGGGCTGGAGCTCGAAGCCGATCCCGGCCGCGGACAGGGCGCCCCGGCCGATCTCGTAGTTGAGCGGGTCGTAGCCGAACAGGCCGAGGTGGCCGGCGCCCGACCCCGGGGTGATGCCGCGGGTGACCGGGTCGTGCAGGCCCAGGGAGCCCTCGCCGGCCAGCCGGTCGAGGTTGGGGGTGCTGGCCTCGGCGAGCTCGGAGCCACGCTCGACCGTGCGGTAGCCGCCGAGGCCGTCCATCACCAGCAGGAGAGCCTTCAGCCCCTCGGGCCTCGCCATCCCGGTCACGACGGTCTCTTGGGTGAGGGTGGTCGACATGGGCGCCTCCAACCTGCCTGGGGACTGAGACTCGAGTCTACGGTTCCCCGCTTGGCGGGCGCGAAAAGTGACGACCCCCAGGAACCCCGTCCGGTTGACCGGCGGGCAAGCCCGCCTGCTCCCGGCCGATTGGGCCCCTGGGGGTCATCGGCGCCCCGAGGAACTCCCGTGGCCTTCCCGAGAACGACTCGCGAAAGTCCCGTCCTACGACCCAGAGGCCGCTTGGACCTCGCCG
>Ga0307409_100002011_pt1 | contig 10436 bp, 8 predicted proteins | sample 322Ometagenome_2_FD_203888 | JGI IMG/M metagenome (GOLD analysis project Ga0307409, IMG submission 203888) | Maize rhizosphere microbial communities from greenhouse at UC Davis, California, United States - 322HYB-O-2 | ecosystem: Host-associated > Plants > Roots > Rhizosphere > Soil | place...
CGTTGCAGACCGCGCTGCCGTTCGGCGTGTAGCGCACCTCGGGGTCGCGGCCGAGATTGCCGACGATGATGACCTTGTTGACCGATGCCATGACGGCTCCTTGCTGGGGGTTGCTGCGATTATCGGCGCATGGCGCAGCGCCCGCTCCCTCTTCGGTCGCCCCTCCGAGGACGGCCGGGCCGGTCGCGGCGCTCGCGTACAGTGCTTCGCACATGAGCACCGAGACCCTGTTCGCGCCGGCGAGTTCTGCGACCGTCGCCCGCGACGTCCTCGCCGAGGTGTTCGGCTACGGCCGGTTCCGCGGCCCGCAGGAGGAGATCGTCGACCACGTCGCCGGCGGCGGCGACGCGCTCGTCCTGATGCCGACCGGCGGCGGCAAGAGCCTGTGCTATCAGGTGCCGGCGATCGTCCGCCACCGCGCCGGCGCCGGCGTCGCGATCGTCGTCAGCCCGCTGATCGCGCTCATGCAGGACCAGGTCGGCGCGCTCGAGGAGGCCGGCGTGCACGCCGCGTTCCTCAACTCGACGCTCGACGGCGACGCCGCCGCGCGGATCGAGCGCGAGATGATGAGCGGTCGGCTCGTCCTCCTCTACGCCGCGCCCGAGCGCCTGGCGACGCCGCGCATGCTGGCGCAGCTCGATTCGCTGCGCGAACGCGGCCTGCTCTCGATGTTCGCGATCGACGAGGCGCATTGCGTCAGCCAGTGGGGCCACGACTTCCGCGAGGACTACCTGCGCCTGTCGGTGCTGCACGAGCGCTACCCCGGCGTGCCGCGGATCGCGCTGACGGCGACCGCCGATGCTTTGACGCGCGCCGACATCGTCGAGCGGCTCGAGCTGCGCTCGGCGCGCGTCTTCGTCAGCAGCTTCGACCGGCCGAACATACGCTATGCGGTGGTCGGCAAGGAGAACGCGCGCGCGCAGCTGCTCGCCTTCCTGCGCGACGAGCATCGCGGCGACGCCGGCATCGTCTATTGCCAGTCGCGCAGGCGCGTCGACGAGACCGCGGCGTGGCTGAACGACGAGGGGATCGTCGCCCTGCCGTACCACGCCGGCCTCGACAACGAGATTCGCCAGCGCCACCAGCAGCGCTTCGTCCGCGAGGATGGCATCGTCATGGTCGCGACGATCGCCTTCGGCATGGGCATCGACAAGCCCGACGTGCGCTTCGTCGCCCACCTCGACCTGCCGAAGAACATCGAGGGGTACTACCAGGAGACCGGCCGCGCCGGCCGCGACGGCCTGCCGGCCGACGCCTGGATGGCCTACGGCCTCGCCGACGTCGTCAACCAGCGGCGCATGATCGACGAGAGCCCGGCCGAGGACGAGTTCAAGCGTGCCCAGCGCGGCAAGCTCGACGCGCTGCTCGCGCTCGCCGAGGCGCACGACTGCCGGCGCGTCCGCCTGCTCGCCTACTTCGGCGAGGCGAGCGCTCCCTGCGGCGCGCAGCAGAACGCCTGCGACAACTGCCGCCAGACGCCGGCGACCTGGGACGCGACCGAGGCGGCGCGAATGGCGCTCTCGTGCGTCTATCGCTTCCAGCAGGCGGACGGGCCGAGCTTCGGCGTCGGCCATCTGATCGACGTCCTGCGCGGCAAGGCGACCGACAAGGTCGCGCAGTTCGGCCACGAACGGCTCAGCACCTTCGGCGTCGGCGCCGCGGTGGCCGAGCCGCAGTGGCGCGCCGTCCTGCGCCAGCTGATCGCGCTCGGCCACCTGCGCACCGAGAGCGAGTACCAGACGCTCGTCCTGACCGAGACCTCGCGCGCGGTGTTGCGCGGCGAGGTGCCGCTGCTGCTGCGCGAGGCCGCCGCGGCGAGCCCACGCGGCAAGGGCGCGCGCACGCGCGGAGTCCGCGCCGATGCCGCCGGCAAACCGCCGCCGCGGCCGCTCGATGCCGCCGCCGCAGCGCGTTTCGCCGCCCTGAAGGCGTGGCGCGCCGAGGTCGCGCGCGCACACAACCTGCCGGCCTACGTCGTCTTCCACGACGCCGCGCTCGCCGAGATGGCCGACCTGCGGCCGGAGTCGCTCGCCGCGCTCGCCGAGGTCGGCGGCGTCGGCCAGCGCAAGCTCGAGGCCTACGGCGAGCAGATCCTGGGCGTCCTGCGCGAGACTTGATGCACGCCGGGCGGGCGTCACCCCGGCCGTCCCGGCGCGCCGTATCAGACGGATGAGGCAGACTGCCGGCGCGCCATGGCCACCCCCGATCCGAGCGACGATGCGTTGATGAAAGCCTACGCGGCCGGCGACGCGGCCGCCTTCGAGCAGCTCTACCGGCGTCACCAGGCCGCGCTCTACCGGTTCGTGCGCCGCCTGCTCGGCAACGCGCTCTCGGCGCAGACCGACGAGGTCTTCCAGGACACGTGGCTGCGCGTCGTCCACGCGCGCCAGCGCTGGCAGCCGCAAGGCGCGACCTTCCGCACCTGGCTGTTCACGCTCGCCCACCATCGCGTGATCGACCTGTTGCGCCGCAGCGGTCGCGAGATCTCGAGCGATGCCCTCGAGGCCGCGAGCGAAGGCGACGAGCCGTGGCAGCCCGAGGCCGCGGCCTGGCAGCACTGGCCGGCGCCGGCGGGTGCAGCGCCGCAGGGCGACGAGCTCGCGTTCTGGCGTCGCGCCGGCGAGAAGCTGCTCGACTGCCTCGAGCAGCTGCCGCCGCCGCAGCGCAGCGCCTTTCTGCTCCACCACGACGACGGCCTGACGCTCGACGAGGTCGCGCACGCGCTCGAGGTCGGCTTCGAGACCGCGAAGACGCGACTGCGCTACGCGATGAGCAAGCTGCGCACGTGCATGGGCGCCTATCTCGAGCCGGTGCATCGATGAACGACGCCGAACGCGACGCCTGGCTGCGCGAAGCGCTGCGCCACGCGCCCGACTCGGGCGCGCTGCCGCCGCAAGACGTCAGCGAAGCGATCCTGGCGCAGGCGCGTGCCGCCGCTCGCAACGCGCAGCCGCTGCCGGCGAAGGCTGCGCCCGGCGCGACGAAAAACCTCTTGCTCGCGTTCTGGGACTGGCTCGCGCGACCGCCGATCGCCGCGGGCTTCGCGAGCGTGATGGCGGCGACGCTGGTCGGAGTGATGTGGTGGGATCGCCCGCTGGACGAGACCCTGCCGCGCCGGCCGGAGGTCGTCAGCGAGCGCGCGATGGCGCCGGCGCCGAGCGAAGCCGCAGCCCCGGCGCAGGGCGCGATGGCGCCGGCGAACAACGAAGAAAGCACGAGCGGCACCGTCGGGGCGGCGCCGGGGCCGCCGATGCGCCCTGACGTCGGCAACGCGACCGGAGCGCTCGCCGACAGCGCGCCGGCGCGGCGCCAAGCGCCGTCGAGTCGAAGCGCCGGGGCGCGCGACGGCAAGCTCGCAACGGCGCCAGCCGGCGAAGAGCGAAAGCGTGCGGATGCGGGCGCGAAGGAGAACGTCGAGCGCGCAGATCGCACCGCCGCGGCACCGACGCCGTTCCCGTCGTCCGAGGACCGGCGCGCCGGCTTGGCACGGCAACCGTCCGTGCCAGCGGCCAAGAAAGACGCGGCGGGTCTCGCGACGCCGCCGTCGGACGCACCTGTGCCCGCCGATGCAGCGGCCGGGAAACCGGTCGCTGCCGAGCCGGCGACAGCGCCCGCGACACCGCCCGCGACGGCCAAGCTGCGCAGCCAGGCCGAGATGGTCCCGGCGCCGACCCGCCGGCGCAGCGACGACGAACAGGCACGCGCGTCGGCCTCGAACAAGGTCGAGATGGACGTTGCGAAAAGCGCGCCCGCCGCCGTCGCCCCTCCGCCGGCTGCGCCCACGCCCGCGCCATCGCCCGAGCTCGCGTTGCGCCGGGGCGCGTTCGGCGAGCGCGAGAAGCAGGCGAGTGCATTCGGAGCGTCGCCGGCCGCTTCTGCGGCGCCGGCGCGCAGCGAGCTCGCGGCGGCGCAGCGCGAGGGCGCGGTGCGCGCCGCGCCGCTGACCGGAGTGCTCGGCGACATCGCGACCGCGCCAGCGCGCTGGTCGCGGTGGGACGCGAGCGGCAACGCCGTCGCGCTCGACGCCGGCTGGCGCGACTGGTTGACCGAGCTCGACGCCGCCGCCGCCGGCCGCTGGCGGCAAGTCCGGACCGTCGGCGCCGACAGCGAGCGCGACGGCACGGCGACGCTGCGCCTCGTCGCTGCGGGTCGGCCGCCCGTGGTGGTGCGGATCGACGCGACGACCGTGCGCATCGACGGTCCCGCAACCGGCGAGCGCTGGCAGGCGACCTTGCCCCCGCCCGTCGCCGAGCGGCTGCGCGCCAGCGCCGGTCGACTGCCGCCCTGAGCCCGACCGCGCCGGCGTGACGCGGTGCGCGCACCGCGACCTGCGCCTCGCGCCGGAACAGGGTGCGGGACTATCATGCTCGGTTCGCCTGCGCACGCCGATGCCCGCCTCTTCCCCCGTCCAGATCCGCCGCCGGCGCGGGCCGAGCCCGGCACGCGAGCCCGGCGTCGGCAGCGACGTCATCCGGGTCCGCGGCGCGCGCACGCACAACCTGAAGAACATCGACCTCGACATCCCGAGGAACCGGCTCGTCGTCGTCACCGGCTTGTCGGGATCGGGCAAGTCGAGCCTGGCGTTCGACACGCTCTACGCCGAGGGGCAGCGCCGCTACGTCGAGAGCCTCTCGGCGTACGCCCGCCAGTTCCTGCAGCTGATGGACAAGCCCGACGTCGACGTCATCGAGGGCTTGTCGCCGGCGATCTCGATCGAGCAGAAGGCGACCTCGCACAACCCGCGCTCGACGGTCGGCACGGTCACCGAGATCCACGACTACCTGCGGCTGCTGTTCGCGCGCGCCGGCACGCCGTACTGCCCGAACCACGGCCTCGCGCTGCAGGCGCAGAGCGTCAGCCAGATGGTCGACGCGACGCTGGCGCTGCCGGCCCAGACGCGGCTGATGGTGCTCGCCCCCGTGATTCGCGACCGCAAGGGCGAGTTCGCCGAGCTGTTCGAGCAGATGCAGGCGCAGGGCTACGTCCGCTTTCGCGTCGATGGCCAGACGGTCGAGGCGCTCGAGGTGCCGACGCTGAAGCTCAAGAAGGCGGAGAAGCACGACATCGACGTCGTCATCGACCGCATCAAGGTGCAGCCCGCCGGCGATGCCGGCGCCGGCGCGGCGCTCCGCCAGCGCCTCGCCGAGAGCTTCGAGGCCGCATTGCGCATCGCCGACGGCCGCGCCCTCGCGGTCGAGATGGATGCAGGCACCGAGCATCTCTATTCGAGCAAGTTCGCCTGCCCGCTGTGCGACTACTCGCTGCCCGAGCTCGAGCCGAGGCTGTTCTCGTTCAACTCGCCGATCGGCGCCTGCCCGACCTGCGACGGCCTCGGCGTGACGACCGTGTTCGACGCCGAGCGCGTCGTCGCGTTTCCGTCGCTCAGCGTCGCGAGCGGCGCGATCAAGGGCTGGGACCGGCGCAACCCCTACACCTTCTCGCTGCTCGAAACCGTCGCCGCGCACTACGGCTTCGACGTCGACACGCCGTTCGAGGAGCTGCCGCAGCAAGCGCGCGAGGTGCTGCTGCGCGGCTCGGGAACGGACGAGATCGAGTTCGTCTACGAGGCGGCGTCGGCCCGCGGCAAGCAGCGCTCGGTCAAGCGGCGACATCCCTTCGAAGGCATCGTGCCCAGTCTCGAGCGGCGCCTGCGCGAGACCGATTCGGCGGCGGTGCGCGAGGAGCTGATGCGTCTGCAGAGCGCCAAGCCGTGTCCCGTCTGCCTCGGCACGCGCCTGCGCACCGAAGCGAGGAACGTCTTCCTGGTCGACGTCGCCGAGGGCAGCAAGGAGCCGATCTTTCGCGTCGAGCACTTCACCTTGCGCGAGGCGCTCGCCTGGTTCGGGGGGCTCGCGCTCGCCGGCGCGAAGGCCGAGATCGGCGCCAAGGTGATCCGCGAGATCGTCTCGCGGCTCAAGTTCCTGAACGACGTGGGCTTGAGCTACCTCAGCCTCGACCGCAGCGCCGAGACGCTTTCCGGCGGCGAGGCGCAGCGCATCCGCCTCGCGTCGCAGATCGGCTCCGGCCTGACCGGCGTCATGTACGTCCTCGACGAGCCTTCGATCGGCCTGCACCAGCGCGACAACGAGCGCCTGATCGGCACGCTATTCCACCTGCGCGACATCGGCAACAGCGTGATCGTCGTCGAGCACGACGAGGAAGCGATCCGCGCCGCCGACCACGTGATCGACATGGGGCCGGGCGCCGGCGTGCACGGCGGCCGCGTCATGGCGCAGGGCACGCCCGACGACGTCGCCGCGGCGCCCGAGTCGCTCACCGGCCGCTACCTCTCGCGCGCCTTGCGCATCCCGGTCCCGAAGCGCCGGCCGCCGCCCGGCGACGGCGACTGGCTGCGAGTCACCGGTGCGCGGGGCCACAACCTGCAGCGCGTCGACCTTGCGATCCCGGTCGGCCTCCTGACCTGCGTCACCGGCGTCTCCGGCTCGGGCAAGTCGACGCTCGTCAACGACACGCTGTACGCTGCGGTCGCACGCCATCTCTACAACAGCCACGGCGAGCCCGAGCCGCACGACTCGATCGTCGGCCTCGACGCATTCGACAAGGTGATCAGCGTCGACCAGTCGCCGATCGGCCGCACGCCGCGCTCGAACCCGGCCACGTACACGGGCCTCTTCACGCCGATCCGCGAGCTGTTCGCCGAGGTGCCGGCGGCGCGCGAGCGCGGCTACGGGCCGGGGCGCTTCTCGTTCAACGTCGCCGGCGGCCGCTGCGAGGCATGCCAGGGCGACGGCGTGCTCAAGGTCGAGATGCACTTCCTGCCCGACGTCTACGTGCCGTGCGACGTCTGCCATGGCCGCCGCTACAACCGCGAGACGCTCGAGATCCTCTACAAGGGCAAGAACATCACCGAGGTGCTCGAGCTGACGGTCGAGGACGCGCACGGCTACTTCAGCGCCGTGCCGGCGATCGCGCGCAAGCTCCAGACCCTGCTCGACGTCGGCCTCGGCTACATCCGCCTCGGCCAGAGCGCGACGACGCTCTCCGGCGGCGAGGCGCAACGCGTCAAGCTCGCGCTCGAGCTCTCCAAACGCGACACCGGCCGCACCCTGTACATCCTCGACGAGCCGACCACCGGCCTGCATTTCGCCGACATCGACCTGCTGCTGAAGGTGCTGCACACGCTGCGCGATGCCGGCAACACGGTGGTCGTGATCGAGCACAACCTCGACGTCATCAAGACCGCCGACTGGCTCGTCGACCTGGGCCCGGAAGGCGGCGGCGGCGGCGGCAAGGTCGTCGCGACCGGAACGCCCGAGGACGTCGCCGCGAGCGACGCGAGCTACACCGGGCGGTATCTGCGGCCGCTGCTCGCCGGCTGAGCAGCCGCGGCGCGGGTCGCGCACCCCTCATCACGGCGGCACTAGACTGCGCCTTTCCCGGAACCGGAGACTTCGATGGCCGTCGCGATCGACTACTACTTCTCGCCGCAGTCGCCGTGGACCTACCTCGGCCACGAGCGCTTCGCCGAGATCGCGCGCAACGCCGGCGCGACGATCAACGTCCTGCCGGTCGACCTCGGCCGTGTCTTTCCGGTCTCGGGCGGGTTGCCGCTCGCCAAGCGCGCGCCGCAGCGCCAGGCCTACCGTCTGCTCGAGCTGAAGCGGTTCAGCGAATACCTCGGGCGCCCGCTCAACCTGCACCCGCGCTACTTTCCGGTCGCCAGCGACGACGCGGCCAAGCTGATCATCGCCGTCGACTCGCACGACGGCAGCGACGCCGCGATGCGCATCGCCGGCACGATCCTGCGCGGCGTCTGGGTCGAGGACAAGAACATCGCCGACCCGGCGGTGCTGCAGTCGATGCTCGCGGCGTCCGGGCTGCCGGCGCGCCGGCTCGAGGACTCGCAATCGCAATCGGTCCACGAGCGCTACGAGGCGGACTCGCAGCGCGCGATCGACGGCGGCGTCTTCGGCGCGCCGACCTACGTCGTCTTCGGCGAGCTGTTCTGGGGCCAGGACCGGCTCGATTTCCTCGAGCGGCGGCTGGCCCGCGGCTGACCGCCTACATCCTGTACTTGGCCTTGGCCTGCTTGATGCAGGTGCTCTTGGCGTCGCCGCTCATCGCATCGCACTTCTCGGCCGCCACCTTGTAGTCGGCCTCGCGCTTGTCCTTGGCAGCATCGCCGCGCGCCTCGGCCGTCTTCAGGGTGGCCTTGGCGTCGGCCTTCGCCTTCGTCAGCTCGGCCTTCGCGACCTTGACGCAGACGTCCTTGTCGTTGCCGGTCTTGTCGTCGCAGCGCTCCTTGGCGACTTTGTAGTTGGCCTCCGCGATCTCGGCGGCGGCGTGCTCGCGCGCCTTCGGCGTGTTCTTGTAGGCGACCTCGGCCTCTTCCTCGGCCTTGGTGCGCACCGCCTTGGCTTCGGCGACGCAGATGTCCTTGGCGTTGCCGTTCATCGTGTCGCACTGCTTCTTGGCGGCCTCGTAGGTCGACTTCGCCGCAGCCTTGGCGCTGTCGTACGCGCCTTTGTCGCCCGCGGCCTGCGCGCCGCCGGCCAGCGCCAGCGTGCCGACGCTGAGGACGAGGGCGCGGACGAGAGTGGAAAGCGGGATCGAACGCATGGCGAGCTCCTGATGGGTCGAGGCGACGCACTGTGAGAGATCGCGCGAACGGCGTCGCTCGGCGGGCGCAGCCGCCGTCCGTGGGACGGCGCCGGCTCTTGCAGTGGGCGCGTTCCTACGATCGGCAGGGCGCAAAGAAAAAGCCGGCGCAAGCGCCGGCTTTCCTGCACGCGCCCGCTCGGGCGCGCGGCATCCTCAGCTCAGATGGCTGTTGATCAGCTTGGTCATCTCGAACATGGAGACCTGGCCCTTCTTGAAGATCTCCCGCAGCTTCGCGTCGGCGTTGATCATCGTGCGCTTGTTCGCGTCCTGCAGGTTGTTCTTCTTGATGTACTCCCAGACCTTCTTGGTCACCTCGGTCCGGGGAACCGGACGCTCGCCGATGATCGCGGCCAGCGCGCCGCTCGGCGTCATCGCCTTCATGAACGCGGCGTTCGGGGTGCGCTTCTTGGCCGGTGCCTTCGCCTTCTTCGCCGGCGCCTTCTTCGCGGCCTTCTTGGCCGGCGCCGCGCGCTTGGCTGCCGCCTTCTTCACCGCCGGCCGCTTCGCGGAGGCCTTCTTCCCAGCTTTCTTCGCAGTTGCCATGTTGATTCTCTCCATCAGATTGGTTGATGTGCTCGGAGCGGGCGAGAGCCGCGTGGACTCTCAGTTCTCCAGGGTTCCGCGCGGAGCGAATAGTACTGCGTGTCCAGAGGGAGGAGAACCTTTTTTCACTCGCAGAACGACCAATCCCCAGAGGGAAACAGCGCTTTGTCGTTCGCGCACGTCACCGCGGCCGCGTTTTCATCGACCCCGACGGCCGCTCTCGAACCCTTTCGCGAACATCGGGCGGCCGTATTCTTCGACCATGAGCATCCTTCTCCGATGGCCGCTGCTCGCCGCCGCGCTCCTGCTGGTCGCCGAGATCTACCCCGGCGTGCGGGTCGCGAGCTTCGGCGCGGCGATGATCGCCGCGCTCGTCCTCGGCCTGCTCAACGCGCTCGTCCGCCCCGTCCTCGTGCTGCTGACGCTGCCGGTGACCGTGGTCACGCTCGGCCTGTTCCTGTTCGTCATCAACGCCCTGATGTTCTATTTCGCCGCCGCCCTGCTGGACGGCTTCAACGTCGCAGGCTTCGTCGCCGCACTGATCGGATCGCTGCTCTACAGCCTTTGCGGCCTCGTGATCGACGCCGCGATGGAGCGGCTGTTCGCGCCGCGCGGCTGACCGCGCCGTCGCGTCAGCGCGGCGGCCCGTTGCGTTTCACGCCGGCGCCGCGGACCTCGAAACGCACGCTCTGCAGCGTCTGCCCGCCGGCGCCGACGAGCTCGAGGCGGTGCCGGCCCGGCCACGGCGCCCAGCGCAGCCGCTCGCCGACGCCGAGCGGGCGACCGTCGAGGCGCCAGGTGCCGCGCTCGCCCTCGAAGGTGATGCGCTGCGCCGACGGCGGGATGTCGGGATCGATCGCGAAGATGCTGCCGTCGCGCGGGCTCGTGATGCCGAACCGCTCGGCGCCGCCGACCTCGGCGGTGGCACGCAGCAGCGCCCGCTCGCTGCCGGCGAGGAACAGCTCGTCGCGGTCGGGCTCGCGCCCGGAGTCGAACGCGATCCTCTGGACGACGACGCCGGCGGGCAGCGGCGGCGCCTTCGACGGCCTACCGGCATGGAGATGGCCGGCGATCGCCTGCCAGACCGGCGCCGCGCCGCTGACGCCGCTGACGTCGTGCATCGCCGCGCCGCTCGCGTTGCCGACCCAGACGCCGATCGTGTAACGGTCGGTGAAGCCGACGCACCAGTTGTCGCGCATGTCCTTGCTGGTGCCCGTCTTCACCGCCGCGAAGCCGCGCGTCGCCAGCGGGCTCGACCAGCCGAACGTGCG
>Ga0307409_100002012_pt1 | contig 10436 bp, 10 predicted proteins | sample 322Ometagenome_2_FD_203888 | JGI IMG/M metagenome (GOLD analysis project Ga0307409, IMG submission 203888) | Maize rhizosphere microbial communities from greenhouse at UC Davis, California, United States - 322HYB-O-2 | ecosystem: Host-associated > Plants > Roots > Rhizosphere > Soil | place...
GGTCTTCTGCTGGAAGTCGGCGACGATCCCCTCGAGGACCTTGACCCGCTCGGCGTTGTCCTCGGCGGACCAGAAGGTGATGGACTTGTCGCCGCTGTCACCGCTGTCATTGTCGCCGCCGCCGCCGCAGCCGGCCGCGGCCAGCAGCAGGCAGGCGATCAACGCGGCCAGAAGACGTCGGGGCTTCATCGCGCTCCTCCCAGCTTTCGAACCAGCGCATGCATTTCCCACCAGACCGGACCACGAGCCGGGCTAGAACGCTCGTTCGGCGAACCGTAGCAGGCGGTTCTGACACAGCACAAGGCATCCTCCACAGGCCTGCGGCCGTGCCCAGGGACCATCGAGGGAGTACGTTGCTCTGACAACTTTTTCCCATTGGCGAGGAGGGCCGCAAATGGCGACCAAGCTGTGGCATGTCCCGGTACGGCTGGCGACCGGCGCCATCATCGTCGACCAGGGTCTGCAGAAGCTCGGCGCCGACGAGGACACCGCCAAGTGGCTCCACGGGCAGGCCGTCCAGGCCTTCCCTCAGTTCGCCGACATGGATCCCAAGGACTTCGTGCAGCTGCTGTCGGCCAGCGAGATCGCCCTCGGGACGGCACTGCTGGGCATCGGGTTCGTCCCCTCCAGCCTGGCCGGCTTCGGGCTCAGCATCTTCGGGGGCTCCCTGACCCGGCTCTACCTCGCCGCCCCGGGGACGCGGCGGGAGGGCACCGTCGCCCCGAGCCACCAGGGCGTCGGCCTGGCCAAGGACTCCTGGATGCTGGCCATCGGCCTGGCCCTGGTGCTGGACTCGCTGTTCGGCTCCCGCCGCAAGCGCAAGAAGGCCTAGCGCCCCAGGAGTGCCGGCCACATTTGTGATAGCTCTGGCGTCATGCGAGTGCTGGCGGTGGTGGCCGCGCTGACCCTGGCCGTTGCGGCCCCGGCGGCCGGCGCGCCGTCGCTGGCCTCCTCCGGGTGCCCGCTGTTCCCGGCCGACAATGTCTGGCACGCCGACGTGTCGCGCCTGCCGGTGCACCCCCGGTCGGGGGCCTACCTGGCCTCGATGGGGCCCGGGGCCGGCATCCACGCCGACTTCGGCTCCGGGACCTGGGAGGGTGGGCCGATCGGGATCCCCTACACGGTCGTCCCCGCCGGCCAGGCCCGGGTGCCGGTCCGGTTCGGCTACGCCGGCGAGAGCGACCCGGGGCCGTATCCGATCCCGCCGGACGCGCCGGTCGAGGGCGGCCCCGACGCCGGTGGGGACCGGCACGTGCTGGTCGTCCAGGCCGGCAGCTGCCGGCTGTACGAGCTGTTCGACGCCCACCGCGAGGGTGCCGGGTGGCTGGCCGGGTCGGGGGCGGTGTGGAATCTACGATCAAACCGGCTGCGACCGGCGGGCTGGACCTCGGCGGACGCCGCCGGGCTGCCGATCCTGGCCGGGCTGGTCCGCTACGAGGAGGTGGCCAGGGGCCGGGTCGACCATGCGGTCCGGGTCACCGTCGACCGGAGCCAGGCCAGCTACCTGTGGCCGGCCCGCCACCAGGCCGGGCAGGGCGGCGCGGCGCTGCCGCCGATGGGGCTGCGGCTGCGGCTCAAGGCCGGGGTCGACATCGGCGGGTTCCCCGGCCAGGCCAGGGTGATCCTGCAGGCCATGCGGACCTATGGGCTGGTGGTGGCCGACAACGGGTCGTCGGGGTTCATCGGCGGTGTGCCCGACGAGCGCTGGGACAACGACGCCCTCCACCAGCTCGGGCAGGTCACCCTGGCCGACTTCGAGGCCGTCGACACCGCCCCGCTGCGGGTCTCCCCCGCCTCGGCCGCCTTCCGGGGCGCCCCCCGGACCACCCCGACCCGCCGGGCCGCCACCGGCCGGGTCGGGCCCGCCCCGGCCCTGCTGCCGGGGGCCGGCCGCCGCTCGTTCCTGCCCGAGCCCCAGATCCCGCCGGCGTCCGCCGGGGCCACCCCGGCCGCGAACCCGGCAATGGACGCGGGCGCCGCCGCCGCCCGGACCGACGGCCTGCCGGGCTCGGGCTCCCCAGCCCTGCTCCCCCAGATCCTGGCCGCCATCCTCGGTGTGGTCGCCGCCGCCCTGGCCTACCGGCAGGTCGCCCTGCGCGCCCGCCGCGGCCGCCCCCCCGCTGCCGGCCGCCACGCTTCGGGGAGTCGCCACGCCCGCACCCGCACCGGGCCCAGCCAGGACCAGGCTGGCCCAGCCCCGCCCGACCCCCTCCCGCCCGGCCCTGACCCGGCGGGGTCGCGACCTCCATGAGCGGCCGGCCCCCGGACCTGCCGCCCGAACGGGCGGCCACGCCCCTGCCGCCTGGGTGGGGGGCCGCCCCAAGCGTCCCGGCGGGCGGTCGGCCGCGGGGCGGGCCGGTCGCCGGGGGGACGGACGTGCTGCGGGGGATCGGGGTGTTCCTGGGAACTCCCGGGGTGCGGCTGCTCGGGATCCTGCCGGTGCTGATGGCCGCGCTGGTGGTGCTGGCGCTGCTGGGGCTGCTGGTGGTCTACGTGGACGAGCTGGCCGACGCCCTGACCCCGTTCGCCGACCGCTGGGACGAGAGCAGCCGCACCCTGATCCGGGTCGGCACCGGGCTGGCCCTGCTGCTGGGCTCGACCGCCGTGCTGGTGGTGTCGTTCACGGTCATCGCCCAGATCCTCGGCCAGCCGTTCTACGAGCGGATCTCGGACCGGATCGAGCACCAGCTGGGCGCGCCCCCGGCCGGCGCCGACACCCCCTGGTGGCGGACCTTCCCAAGGGCCTCGCTGGAGTCGGCCCTGCTGCTGGCCCTGACCCTGGCCTGCACGGCGCCGCTGTTGGTGCTCGGGCTGTTCCCGGTGTTCGGCCAGACCGTCGTCCCCGTCCTCCAGGCCCTGGTGGCCGGGTTCTTCCTGGCCGTGGAGCTGCTGGCCATCCCCCTGGAGCGGCGCGGCCTGCACCTGGCCGGGCGGCTGCGGTTCGTGTGGCGGCACCGGGCCCAGACCCTCGGGTTCGGGCTGACCGCGTTCTTCCTGTTCCTGGTCCCGCTGATGAACGTGCTGGCCATGCCGGGGGCTGTCGTCGGCGCCACCCTGCTGGTGCGGCGGCTCAGCGGCGAGGAGGCCGGCCCGCCCGGACCACCGTGAGCCGCGACGCCCGGAAGATGCGGCGGCGGCCGCTGACCAGGTTGGTCAGGTCGTAGGCGGGGTCGTCGGGCCCGGAGTTGGCCACCTCGCCGGTCACCCGCCAGACACCTCGCTCCCCCTGCCCCGGCTTGCGGACCTTCACCTCACTGCCCGTCTCGATGTCCTGCATTCCAGGGATCTGGACCTCCACGCCAGCCTCCTTCAGCGGCGGATTCGAACTCATGTTCGATTCTACTCCTCTGGTGGGTCGGGAGCGAGCCCAACCCGGGCACTCGTACCCGAAGCGGACGGTGATGTCCAGCACCCTCGGCATGTCGGGTGCCGTTGCGCGGCCGCCGCCTGGCACCTAAATTCGGGGCTATGACCGCCGAACCGGGCCCTGAGCCGACCTTCGACCTCGACCATTACCTGCGCCTTCCGCGGGTGGCCGGCCTGGCCCTCGCCCCCGACGGCAGCCGCCTGGTGACCTCGGTGGCCACCCCGGCCCCTGACGGCAAGAAGTTCCGCAGCGCCCTGTGGGAGCTCGACCCGGACGGCCAGGCGGCCCCGCGGCGGCTGACCCGCTCCGCTCCCGGCGAGGCCAACGCCGCCTTCCTGCCCGACGGGTCGCTGCTGTTCACCTCGGCCCGCGACGACGCCGAGGCCGCCCCCGACGCCAAGCCGGACGGCGAGGTGGCCCGCCTGTGGCTGCTGCCGGCCGGCGGCGGCGAGGCCCGCCCGGTGGCCACCACCCCGGCCGGGATCGACCTGCTGCGGGTGGCCCGCGACGCCGGCACGGTGGTGTACCGGACCGACGTCCACCCGGGAGCCGACGACCTGGAGGCCGACGAGCGCCGCGACAAGGCCCGCACCGACGCCGGGGTCAGCGCGCTGCTGTTCGAGACCTACCCGATCCGCTACTGGGACCACTACCTGGGGCCGCGGGAGCCGCGGCTGTTCGCGGCCGCCCCGCCGTCGGGTGACGAGCGGATGGCGCCGGGCCGGCCGCTGACCCCGGCCCCGGGCCGGGCCCTTGACGAGGTCGACGTGGCCGTCACCCCCGACGGCGGGACGGTGGTCTGCGGCTGGGACACCGGCGAGGTCGGCAACCCGCGCTCGCTGCTGGTGGCGATCGACGTGGCCAGCGGCGAGCGGCGGGTGCTGCTGGACGACCCGGCGTCCTCGGCCGGCCGGGTCGCCTGCTCCCCCGACGGCCGGCTGGTGGTGTGCGAGCGGATCTGGCACGGCGACCCCGGCAGCGCCCTCGACGTCGGCCTGTGGCTGGTCGACCTGGCCAGCGGCGAGGGCCGCGACCTGCTGGCCGGGCTGGACCTGTGGCCGCTGGAGCCGGTCTGGGCGGCCGACAGCCGGGCGGTGTTCTTCGTCGCCGACTCCGACGGCCGCACCCCGGTGTTCCGGGTCGAGGTCGGCGGCGACGACGACGGACGGGTGACCCGGCTCAGCGCCGACGGCGCCTTCTCCGACCTGTGCCCCGACCCCGGCGGGCGGCGGCTGTTCGCCCTGCGGGCCACCATGGCCGCCCCGGCCGAGGCGGTCGCCCTGGACGCGGCCGCCCCCGACCAGCGGCCCGGCCCGCTGCCGACGCCCGGCCTGCCCCTGGCCGTGCCCGGCTTCCTGACCGAGGTCGAGACCCAGGCCGGCGACGGCACCCGGCTGCGGGGCTGGCTGGTCCTGCCCACCGGCGCGGCGCCGGACCGTCCGGCCCCGCTGGTCGTGTTCATCCACGGCGGGCCGCTGTCGTCCTGGTCGGGGTGGAGCTGGCGCTGGAACCCGTGGCTGCTGGCCGCCCGCGGCTACGCCGTGCTGCTCGGCGACCCGGCCCTGTCCACCGGCTACGGCCAGTCGTTCGTGGAGCGGGGCCGGGGCCGCTGGGGGGCCGAGCCCTTCACCGACCTGATGGCCCTGGTCGACGCGACCGTGGCCCGGCCCGACATCGACCAGGAGCGGACGGCCGCCATGGGCGGGTCGTTCGGCGGCTACATGGCCAACTGGGTGGCCGGCCAGACCGACCGGTTCCGCTGCATCGTCACCCACGCCAGCATCTGGTCGCTGGAGCAGTTCCACGGCACCACCGACCACGCCGCCTGGTGGGAGCGGGAGTTCGGCTCGCCCGAGGCCATGCCCGAGCGCTACCGGGACCACTCCCCCGACCGCAACCTGGGCCGGATCCGCACGCCCATGCTGGTCATCCACGGCGAGCGCGACCACCGGGTGCCGATTGGCGAGGCCCTGCGGCTGTGGACCGACCTGACCCGCTCGGGGGTGGAGGCCAAGTTCCTCTACTTCCCCGACGAGAACCACTGGATCCTGACCCCGCCCCACGTCCGCGTCTGGTACGAGACGGTGCTCGCCTTCCTCGACAGCCACGTCCTCGGCAAGGACTGGGCCCGCCCGGAGCTGCTCTAGCCGGAAGGAGGCCGCGTGCTCGACCCGTCCCAGGAGGCCCACACCCACGCCGACCGGCGCCTGCGCTCCGAGCAGGTGGCCTGGCTGACCACCGTCCGGTCCGACGGCCAGCCCCAGAGCACCCCGGTGTGGTTCCTGTGGGACGGCGAGACGTTCCTGCTCTACAGCCAGCCCGGCGCCCAGAAGGTCCGCAACGTGACCGCCAACCCCAAGGTGTCGCTGCACCTGGGCGACGACGGGGCCGGCGACGACGTGGTCACCTTGGAGGGCACGGCCACCGTCGAGCCCGGCACCCCGCGGGCCGACCGGGTGGAGGAGTACCTGGCCAAGTACCAGACGGCGATCGAGGCCCTTGGGTACGAGCCGGGGCCGTTCGCCCGCACCTACTCGATGGCCATCCGGGTCCGCCCGACCCGTGTCCGGGCCTGGTAGCCGGTGGCCCTGCTGCCGGAGATCCAGGCCCTGCTCGACCAGATGGACGCATGGGACCGGCCGCCGCTGGAGGAGCAGTCGGTGGAGCAGGCCCGGGCCTTCCACCTCCAGGACGCCGCCGTCCTGAACGGGCCGGCGGCGCCGGTGGCCGTGGTCGAGGACCAGATGGTGCCAGGGCCGGCCGGGGAGCTGCCGGTGCGGGTCTACATCCCCGATGGCTCCCCGCCGTTCCCGATCGTGGTCTGGTTCCACGGCGGCGGGTGGGTGGTCGGGACGCTCGACACCTACGACCCGCTGTGCCGGGCCCTGGCCGCGGCCGTGCCGGCGGTGGTCGTGTCGGTCGGCTACCGGCTGGCCCCCGAGCACCGCTGGCCGGCCGCGGTCGAGGACGCCTACGCGGCCACCCTGTGGGCGTCGCGGAACGCGGCCCGGCTGGGCGGCGCCCAGCACCGGCTGGCCGTCGCCGGCGACAGCGCCGGCGGGAACCTGGCCGCGGTGGTGGCGCTGGGGGCCCGCGACCGGGGCGGGCCACAGGTCGCCTTCCAGCTGCTCGTCTACCCGGTGCTGGACGCGACCGCCGAGACCGCCTCCTGGCGCGAGTTCGCCGACGGCTTCCACCTGACCGCGGCCGGGATGCGCTGGTACTGGTCCCACTACCTGGGCCAGGCCGACGGCACGGCCCCCGACGCCTCACCGGCGCAGGCCGCCTTCCTCGGCGGGCTGCCGCCGGCCCTGGTGATCGGGGCCTCCCACGACATCCTCCGCGACGAGGGCGAGGCCTACGCGGCCCGCCTCCGCGAGGCCGGCGTCGACGCCCGCGCCATCCGTGTCCCGGGCGTGGTCCACGGCTTCTTGCGCTGGCGGTCGGTGACCCCGGCCGCCGAGGACGCCCTCCAGGCGGCGGCGGCCGCCCTCCGCGCGGCGCTCGGCCCGCCCGGGATGTCGGCGGGCGCCTAGGCACGTGCGACGCGCTGGCGCCCGGTGGACGGCCCCGCGGGTGCCGGCAGCACCGCGGGGAGCCCGAACCGGGCGTAGAGGGCGTCGAGGTGGAAGCGGGTGATGGCCTGGATGCGGTCGCCGGCCATGGTGAGCACCAGCAGGCCCACCGGGGTGGCGTCCCGGTCGGGGCGGTCGGCCAGGTAGCTCCCGAAGGCAGGCTGGGTGTTGGCGTGGGCGGGCAGCAGGCGCACCCGGCGGTCGCCGCGGTAGGCGAAGCTGGCCCGCAGGAAGGCGGCGATCGCCTCGGCCCCGTGGTACTCGTGCGGAGCCGGGGGCATGGACAGCCAGGCGTCGTCGGTGAGCAGGGCCACCACCCGGTCGACGTCGGCGGCGACGAACGCGTCGGCGAAGCGCCGGGCAAGGTCGTGCTCGGTGGCCGGCCTCGGACGTGGCGCCCGGCCCGACCGGCCCCGCTCCAGGGCGGCGCGGGCCCGCTGGAGGGCCCCCTTGACCGCGGTCTGGCTGGTGCCGAGCATGGCGGCGACCTCGTCGGTCGCGAAGCCGAGCACGTCACGCAGCACCAGCGCGGCCGCCTGCCGTGGCGGCATGCGCTGCAGCCCGGCCACGAAGGCCAGCTCGACCGCCTCGGTGGCCTGATAGCGGGCTTCGGGCCCCGGTGCGGGGTCGGCGATCCCCGCCAGGAGGGTGTCCGGGTAGGGCTGCAGCCAGGTGATCTCGCCGCGGCGGCTGGGCTCCGGCGGCTGGAACGGCGGCACCGGCTCGGCCGGGACCCGCCGGCCCGCGGTCCGCAGCGCGTTACGGCAGCGGTTGGTGGCGATGCGGTACAGCCAGGTGCGCAGCGAGGCCCGCTCCTGGAACTCGCCCAGCCCACGCCAGGCCGCCAGCAGGGTCTCCTGGAGCATGTCCTCGGCGTCGGTCAGCGAGCCGAGCAGCCGGTAGCAGTGCACCTGCAGCTCCCGCCGGTAGGGGTCGGTGAGCTCGCGAAAGGCCCGCTCGTCACCGTCACGGGCACGCTGCAGGGTGATCTGCTCCACCCGGGCAGCATGCCACTCCCCCCCGACCTGCGCCGGCAGCGTTCCGTTCGCCGCCGCCGCGGTGTCTGCACGTTGAGGAAGGACCACGAGAGAGAGGCCGTCATGACCAAGGACCACAGCCCCGCGCTGGACGTGGCGCTCGCCTACTACCAGGCGTGGACCGGCAAGGAGATCGAGGCCGCGCTGGGCCACCTCGCCGACGACGTCGTCTGCGACGCCCCCGCCGGCCGCCTCGAGGGCATCGAGGCCTACCGCCAGTTCCTCGGCCCGTTCTCCCAGATGCTCATCGACAGCGGGCTGCTGGCCGCGTTCGGCGACGACACCATGGCGGTGCTGGTGTACGACACCCGTACCCCGCCGGTCCCAAGCGGCCCGGGCGCCGAGTGCCTCACCGTCCGCGACGGCAAGATCGTCCACAACCGGTTCATCTTCGACCGGCTGCCGTTCGAGGCCGCCCGCCGGGCCGCGGATTGAGGCGTCGATAGCCGTCGGTCACTGACGCGCCCGCCGACGGCTCTGCGCTCAGTCGGGGATCTCGACCTTCTCCAGGCCCTTCTCGGCGGCCGGGAACCGGGGGTCCATGGCCTCCAGGGTGTCGGCGATGGTCCGGGCCACGACCAGGTTGCGGTACCACTTCTTGTTGGCCGGGACCACGTACCAGGGGGCGTAGCTGGTCGAGCACTCGTTGACCGCGTCCTCGAACGCCGCCTGGTAGTCGTCCCAGTAGGCGCGTTCCTTGAGGTCGTTGGAGGAGAACTTCCAGCGCTTGTCCGGGTCGGCCAGGCGGCTCTCAAGGCGCCGCTTCTGCTCGTCCCGTGAGATGTGGAGGAAGAACTTGAGCACCGTCACCCCGTCGGAGGTGAGGGCGTACTCGAACTGGTTGATGGCCTCGTAGCGGGGCTGCCAGACCGACTCGGGGACCAGGTCCTTGACCCGGACGATGAGCACGTCCTCGTAGTGGGAGCGGTTGAAGATGTGGATCATGCCCTTGGACGGCGCCTTCTGGTGGTAGCGCCAGAGGAAGTCGTGGGCCGCCTCCTCGTTGGAGGGGGCCTTGAACGACCACACCTGGCAGCCCTGGGGGTTGACGCCCTGGAACACGCCCTTGATGGTGCCGTCCTTGCCGCCGGTGTCCATCGCCTGGAGGACGATCAGCAGGCTGCGCTTCTGCTCGCCGTACAGCTTGGCCTGGAGGTCGCTGATCCGGTCGCGGTGGCGCTTGAGCTCGTCGTTGACGTCCTTCTTGCGCTGGTAGTGCTCGGACTCGTCGGGGTCGACGTCGGCCAGGCGCATGCGCGTGCCCGGCTCGACCCGGAAGCGAGGGTAGTCGGGCGCCGGCGGCGGCTCGTCGACCACCGACCGCTCGGGATGGGTGACGTCGCTGGCCCGGTCGAGCATCTTGCCGGTGGCGGCGGGCGCCTTGGTGGTCGTCCGCCTAGCCCTGGTCGTGCCGCCTCTGGCGGCGGCGCCCCTGGTCGTGCCGCCCCTGGTCCGCTCTGCCACTGGTGGCCCCCTTCCGCTGTTGGGTGACCACCGACCTGTACCCGCCGAACGGGGACTGGAACGTTCCAGCCCAGGTGGCTACGAGGTTGGCTTGTCGGGCGGGCCCTCGTCGGCCGGGTCGGAGGCGGCCTCGTCGGGCTCGGACGGCGGGTGCCAGCGGGCGACCAGGGAACGGGCCGCCCTTGCCTCGTCGAGGCGCCCGACTGGGGCGGTCACCGGGGCCTGGTGCAGCGGGTGGGCGTCGGTCTCGGCCTGGGCGGCGATCTCCAGCATGGCGTCGGCGAAGCTGTCGAGGGTCTCCAGGCTCTCGGTCTCGGTCGGCTCGACCATCAGGGCCTCCTCGACGATCAGCGGGAAGTAGACCGTCGGCGGGTGGAATCCCCTATCGATCAGCCCCTTGGCGATGTCGAGGCCGCGCGCCCCCTGGCCCTTCTGCTTGCGGGCCGAGAGCACGAACTCGTGCATCACCGGCCGCGACGGGTAGCCGAGCTGGTAGGCCGATGACAGCCGCTCGAGCAGGTAGTTGGCGTTGAGCACGGCCCGCTCGGCCACCCCCCGGAGGCCGTCGCCGCCGTTGGCCAGCAGGTAGGCGAAGGCCCGGACCAGGATGCCGAAGTTGCCGTTCCAGCCGTGGACGCGCCCGATCGACCGCGGCCGGTCGCTGTCCCAGCGGTAGCCGTCACTGTCTCTGACCACCACCGGGGCGGGGAGGAAGTCGGCCAGGTGCTCGGCCACCACCAGCGGCCCGGCCCCGGGCCCGCCGCCGCCGTGGGGGGTGGCGAACGTCTTGTGGAGGTTGAGGTGGACGACGTCGAAGCCCATGTCGCCCGGGCGGACCTTGCCGAGGATGGCGTTGAAGTTGGCCCCGTCGTAGTAGAGCTGGCCACCGACCCCGTGGACGAGCTCGGCCACGCGGGCGATGTTGCGCTCGAACAGGCCGAGGGTGTTGGGGTTGGTGATCATGAAGCCGGCCACGTCGGTGTCCAGCACCCT
>Ga0307409_100002014_pt1 | contig 10428 bp, 12 predicted proteins | sample 322Ometagenome_2_FD_203888 | JGI IMG/M metagenome (GOLD analysis project Ga0307409, IMG submission 203888) | Maize rhizosphere microbial communities from greenhouse at UC Davis, California, United States - 322HYB-O-2 | ecosystem: Host-associated > Plants > Roots > Rhizosphere > Soil | place...
CATGCGGTTCAACGAGGAACAACTCCAGGACCTCGAAGACTTCCAGTCGAGGAACGAAGGCAGGTCGGGTGCGGACCGCCTCTCGTTATTCGACTACGCCACGCTCGAGGCCACGCCGGATCTGTTGCTGGCCTTCGCGGCATTGTTTTTCTGCGAGCTGACCGAGGTCGATGGCCACTACTTCATCGCGGAGAAGTTCGACGCCACGGTCTACGAAGCATGGAAGCGCAGACTCGAGGACCGACGCGACATCCAGCGCGCCATGAATCGCCTCGTCATGAACACGCTGTTGCAGAGCACGGTGGTCACGGACTCGCAGGCCAAGGTGTGCGCCCAGGTGGTGGCCGCCGCCTGGAACGAGGTGCACGGCACAAAACACATGGTGGCGGAGGTCCATGGCACCACGCTCGAGGATCTGGCGGTAACCTTGGTCGACTCCCATGAATGAACAGACCCAAGCAGTGCTCGATCTGCCCGCACCACAGCGCTATCGCCATTTCATCGAAAAGACCGTGGCGTCGCGCCGGATGTGGGGCCTGTATGGAGATGGCTGGGCGATGTCCGAGACGCCGGACGGTCACCAGGTGTTGCCCCTGTGGCCCGGTCGCGAGTACGCGGAACTGTGCATCGCGGACGAGTGGTCGAACCACCAGGCGCGCGAGATCGATCTCGATGCCGCGCTCGAAATGATGATCCCCACGCTGCGCGAGCAAGGCATCCGGCCGGGCGTATTCTTTTCCTCCGAGCAGGGGTCCATCAACATCACCCTGGAAGAGCTCGAGCGCGACCTGCGCGCTGAACTCGCCCGCAACGCGTAGCCAAAAAGAAAGGGCGCCTCGCGGCGCCCCTTCCAATCAACGTTTCGCGGAGTTCGTCAGATCCAGTAGACGAACACGAAGAGGCCCAACCAGACCACGTCGACGAAGTGCCAGTACCAGGCCACCGCTTCGAACGCGAAGTGCCGGTTCGGCGTGAAGTGGCCGTTCATGGTCCGCAGCCAGATGCACAACAGCATGATGGCGCCCAGCGTCACGTGGAATCCGTGGAAGCCGGTGAGCATGAAGAACGTGGAGCCGTAGATGCCGGTGCCGAGCTGCAGGCCGAGCTCGTGGTAGGCGTGGCCGTATTCCACGCCCTGCAGGTAGACGAACAGGAAGCCGAGCAGGAAGGTCGCGGCCAGGAAGACATTCAACACGCCGCGATTGCCCGCGCGCAGCGCGTGGTGCGCGATCGTCACCGTCACGCCCGACAGCAGCAGGATGATGGTGTTGATCGCCGGCAGGCCGAACGCGGGGATGATCTCGAAGCTGCCGTTGTCGCGCGGGCTGAGCAATCCCGGGCCGTTGGTGGGCCAGGCATTCTCGAACAGCGGATGCAGCAGCTCGTTGCCCATGACCTTGGTGCCTTCGCCGCCGAGCCACGGCACCGAGAACACGCGGGCATAGAAGAGCGCGCCGAAGAAGGCGGCGAAGAACATCACTTCGGAGAAGATGAACCACATCATTCCCATGCGGAACGAGCGGTCGACGTCCAGGCCGTAGACGCCGGTGTTGTTCTCCTTGATGACGTCACCGAACCAGCCGATGAACATGAACACCACGAACGCGAAACCCGGCAGCATCCACCAGGCCGACCACCAGTGGTTCAACAACCCGATGGCGCCCACGAGGAGCGTGAAGAAAGCCGCGGACCCGATGATGGGCCACTTGCTCTCGTGCGGAACGTAGTACTTGCCGGAGGAGGCGTGAGCGTCTGCCATGGAGAATCCCTGTTGCTAGTTCAATGAGCCCACGAGCGTGGACTCGTCATAGAAAGTGTACGAAAGAGTGATGCGATCGACCGAGCGCGGCAGCGCCGGATCGACCACGAAGCGCACCGGCATGGGCCGCTGCTCGTCGACCGCGAATTTCTGCGGCGTGAAGCAGAAGCACTCGGTCTTGCGGAAGTAACCCGCGGCCTTGCCGGGCGCGATGTTGGGCACGGCCTGGGCAATGATGTTCTTGCCGGTCAGGTTGTGCGCCACGAATTCCGTCTGGTACAGGCGGCCGGGATGCACCTTCATCGAGGTGACCACGGGCCTGAATTCCCAGTTGCCCACCGAGGGCAGGTCCGTGAAGAAGTCGACGGTGATGGTGCGCGAGTCGTCGGGCTGCTCGACCGTCATGCGCTGCTCGGTGAGCGCCTTCTGGTTGCCGAAACCGGTGAGATCGCAGAGCACGTCATACAGCGGGACCAGCGCGAAGCCCAGCGCGAACGCGCCGAGCGCGATGGCGCCCAGCTGCAGCGTCAGCCGCCGGTTCTCGCGTTGCTTCGCCGCCGGGTCGCTCAAGACTTCAGCTCCTGGCGACCGACATCACGATGAACGCCACGTAGAAGGCCAGCGCCACGAAGCCGAGCAGCCAGGCCGCGCGGCGCGCCTTTGCGCGCCGGGCGTGGACTTCTTCGGGTGACATCGGGGCGGTCATGTCCGCGGGCGAGGTCATCAATGCTGCACGCCGCGGGCCACGATTTCACGTGACGGCGGCTCGGTCCAGCTGTGGTACGGCGGCGGCGAGCTGAGCTCCCACTCCAGGCCCTTGGTGCCTTCCCAGACCTTGTCCGTCGCCTTCTGTCCGCCCTTCACGCACTTCCAGATGATGTACGGGAACAAGAGCTGCGAGAGGCCGAAGCCGAACGCGCCGAGCGAAGACACCATGTTCCAGTCCGCGAACTGCGTGGAGTAGTCGGGGATACGGCGCGGCATGCCGGCGAGGCCGAGGAAGTGCTGCGGGAAGAACAACACGTTCACGAAGATGGCCGACAGCCAGAAGTGCAGCTTGCCGAGCTTCTCGTCGTACATGTTGCCGGTCCACTTCGGCAGCCAGAAGTACGTGCCCGCCATGATGGCGAACACCGCGCCCGGCACCAGCACGTAGTGGAAGTGCGCCACCACGAAGTAGGTGTCGTGGTACTGGAAGTCGGCCGGCACCACCGCGAGCATCAGGCCCGAGAAGCCGCCGATGGTGAACAGGAACAGGAACGCCAGCGCGAACAGCATGGGCGTTTCGAAGGAGAGCGATCCCTTCCACATCGTGGCGGTCCAGTTGAACACCTTCACGCCCGTGGGGATGGAAATCATCATGGTCGACAGCGTGAAGAACAGCTGTCCGGCGAGCGGCATGCCCACCGTGAACATGTGATGCGCCCAGACGATGAACGAAAGAAAGGCAATAGCCGCGGTGGCGTAGACCATGGCGTCGTAGCCGAACAGCGGCTTGCGCGAGAAGGCCGGCACGATCTCCGAGATGATGCCGAAGGCCGGCAAAATGAGGATGTACACCTCGGGGTGTCCGAAGAACCAGAAGATGTGCTGGAACATCACCGGGTCGCCGCCGCCCGAAGCGGAGAAGAACGACGTGGCGAAGAAGTGATCGGTGAGCAGCATGGTGACCGCGCCCGCGAGCACCGGCATGGTGGCGATGAGCAGATAGGCCGTGATCAGCCAGCTCCAGCAGAAGAGCGGCATGTTCAGCAGGCCGACGCCCGGCGCGCGCATGTTCATGATGGTGACGACGACGTTGATGGAGCCCAGGATCGAGCTCGCGCCCATCAGGTGGATGGCGAAGATGGCCATCGGGAATCCGTCACCGGTCTGCAGCGACAGCGGCGGATACAGCGTCCAGCCGCCGGCCGGCGCGCCGCCCGGCACGAACAGCGTCGACAGCAGCAGCGTGAAGGCGAACGGCAGGATCCAGAAGCTGAAGTTGTTGAGCCGCGGCAACGCCATGTCGGGCGCGCCCACCTGCATCGGGATCATCCAGTTGGCGAGACCCGTCCAGGCCGGCATCACCGCGCCGAAGATCATGACCAGCGCGTGCATGGTGGTCATGGAGTTGAAGAACTGCGGCTCGACCAGCTGCAGGCCGGGCTGGAAGAGCTCGGCGCGGATGATCATGGCCATGAGGCCACCGACGAAGAACATGACGCACGCGAAGATCAGGTACATCGACCCGATGTCCTTGTGGTTCGTCGCGAAGACCCAGCGGCGCCAGCCGTGGGCTGGACCGTGATGGTCGTGCTCGTCGTGGTGATGGGCGTCTGCGGTGTGTTCGTATGCCATTTGCGTATCTCGGAAAAACTTACTGCTGGGTGACGTTGGCGGCCGCGGCGGAAGCCACGGGAGCCGGCGTGCCGGGGGCGACATCGGCGAGCTTCTGCTCGGCCTGCTTGGCGCGCAGCCACGCGTCGTAGTCGGCCGGTGACTTCACTTCCACCACGATGGGCATGAACCCGTGATCGCGGCCGCAGAGCTCGGCGCACTGGCCGCGGTAGACGCCGGTCTTGTCCGCTTCCACCTGCACCCAGATTTCGTTCACGTAGCCGGGGATGGCGTCCTTCTTCATGCCGAAGGCAGGCACCCACCAGGCGTGGATGACGTCCTGCGCGGTGAGCAGGAAGCGCACCTTCTGCCCCGCCGGGATCACCAGCACGTTGTCCACGTCGAGCAGGTAGTTGGGAACGCTCTCGGGGTCGATGCCCGAGCCCACCTGGCGGGCTGCATCGCTGTCACGCTTCAGCGTCGAGAAGAAGCTGACGTTCTCGCCGAGGTATTCGTATTCCCACTTCCACTGGTAGCCCGTGACCTTGATGTTCACGTCCACGTCGCCCATGTCCTCGATCTCGATGAGCGTCCTGGCGATCGGGACGGCCATGCCGACCAGGATGAGGATGGGAATGACCGTCCAGACGATTTCTACCTTGGTGCTGTGCACGATGGTCGTGTCGGCGACGGCGCCCTGCGACTTACGGAACTTCACCATCGAGTAGATCATCGCGCCGAAGACCACCACCGCGAGGATCACGCAGATCCACATGATGAGCATGTGCAGTCCGTAGATCTTCTTGCTGAGGATGCTGACACCCTCCGGCATGTTGAGACCGCCCCAGTTGGCGTGGGCAGCCGTTGCCAGGGTGGCGAACAGCGAGATGGCGGCGGCCTGGAATCCGCGACGCGCAGGACGATTCTTCATTTGAAAGCTCATCGATGACCTCAAGAAAACTGATCCGGTGAACCGGTGCGCGGCAGAGCCGGCGATTGGTTCAAGTCGCCAACCAGGCGCCGAAGTTCGGCTGCCAGCTGGTGACGCTCCTCCTCTGTCAGAAACTTTCCGACCTCGTGACCCCGGCCGTGCAACTCGATGACGAGCCGGCCGCGGTGGAGGGGCGAATTCGGGCGGCGGATTTTAACCGAGGCCCAGTGGCGCGGGAACACGATGCGGCGCGGCGGTGCGCGCGGCGAGGAGTATTCGACGATCACCTCGCGTTCGGTGACTTCGATGTGCTCGCGCTCGAGCCGTCTTTGCATATTCGAGCGCAGCGCCCAGCCGAGCAGCGCCATTTCGGCGCCCGCGAACGGCAGCACCGGCCAGTAGCCGAGGAAGGTGGCGACGCCCGCCACGCCGAAAGTCGCCACGCACACGCTGGCGAAGAACAGCAGCGCCCCGCGCGTGCTCAGCGAGCAGTGCGGGACGAGGTCGAATTGGCTGGCGGCGGCTGGCACAGGGGCGCGACTATACCAGCGAATTTGCAGGCCAGCTCAAGGACTTACGAGCTTTTTTGAGGCCGCCACAGCCCATTCGGGGACGGGGAATAACTTAGGGTCCGATCCCGTCGATCCGGCCGGGACCACACCCAGCGGTTCGACGCCGAATCGTGCCGCCAGGGAGGCCATATTGGCGTTCGCCAGTGGCATTTCCGTTGCCAGCCGGTTGGCGATCCAGCCCGCGAAGCGCATGCCGCGCGCGCGCAACGCCTCGCGCGTGAGCAACGCGTGATTGAGACAGCCGAGCCTCAAGCCGACCACGAGAATCACCGGCAGATCGAGCCGCTGCGCGACATCCGCCATGGTCTCCACTTCGGAAATCGGGGCGTGCCAGCCACCCGCGCCTTCGACCACCACGATGTCCGCGTTGGCCGCGAGCCGCGCATAGGCTTTCGCGATGCGCTCGTGGCCGATGCTGATTCCTTCCGCCCGCGCCGCCAGGTGGGGCGAAGCCGGCGTGCGCAGCAGCCAGGGATTCACGTCTTCGTAGCGCGCCTGCACGTTGGTGGCGCCTAACAACTCGAGCGCGTCGTCGTTGAACGCCCCCGCGGCGGTGCGCACGGTGCCGGCGGCCACGGGTTTCATGACGGCGGTGCGTTTGCCGGCCGCCACGAAGGCGCGCGTCAGCGCCACGCAAACCCGCGTCTTGCCCACGCCGGTGTCGGTGCCGGTGACGAAGAATCCGCGGGTCATTTCCGCCTGCGGATGGCGCTGGGCGAAATCAGCGTCTCGCGCGGAAAGCCTGCATTTTCCGGCATGCGGCGCTCGCCGCCCCAGGCGCTCACGTGGATGATTTCCCAGGTCGCCGGCAGCCCGCCGTCGCGGCGCAGAGTCTCATAGGCCTTCGTCATGCTGGCCAGGCGCCGCGGCCCCGTCAGCCCTCGTGCGCGGCCCTGTGTGACGTTGTGCGCACCGATGGCCTTGAGCTCGCGCATCAGGCTCATGGCGTCGGGATAACGCGCGACGATGCGGTCCACGTCGAGCACGGGTTCGGCGAGCGAAGCCTGCATGAGCGCCGCGCCCAGCGCGTGCGGATCGAAAAAATGGTTCACGTGGTTGCGCGTATCGCCGGCCGTGGCCCAGGCCTCGCGCAACTCGGCCAGCGTGCCGGGCCCGAAGGTGCTGAACAGCAACAGGCCGCCCGGCTTGAGCACGCGCGCGATCTCCGCGAACACGGCGTCGAGGTCATCGCACCACTGCAGCATGAGACTGCTGAAGATCACATCGAAAGCGCCGTCGGCGAACGGCAGCGCGTAGGCATCGGCGCGTACCCGCCCGAAGCGGCGCAGCCAGCGCGACTGTTGCCGGGCCATCGCAAGCATGCCGGGTGCGATGTCCACGGCCACCACCGCGGCCTTGGGATAGCGGCGCTTGAGCGCCCGCGTGCCGTGGCCCGTCCCGGCGCCAAGATCGAGGATGGAACGGGGCTTGATATCGAGCTCATCGAGGCGCACGAGCAACTCGTTGCGCACGCGTTCCTGCAGCGCCGCCGCGGCGTCGTAACTGCCGCTGGCGCGATCGAAGGCCTGCGCCACGGCGCGGCGATCGAGACCGAAAATCTGGCGCGGATCCGGGAGATTCATGTCGCCAGCACCCCGGCCAGCGCGTCGGCCAGCGCGTCGACTTGCGCCTCCTCATGCGCCGCGGAGAACGTGATGCGCAGGCGCGCGGTGCCGGCCGGCACCGTCGGCGGCCGGATCGCGGCGACCAGGAAACCCTTGTCTTCGAGCTGCCGGCTCACGGAAAGCGCGCGGTCGGCCTCGCCCAGGATCAGAGGAACGATGCTGGTGGCGGAGGCGCCGGCGGCCACGCCCTCGAGGCCCACCTTCACTCCTGCCGTGGCGACCGCGGCACGGAAGCGCCGCGCCAGCGCCAGCACCTTTTCACGGCGCCAGGATTCACGTTCGCTCACGCGCAGAGCCGCGCGGGTCGCCGCGGCGACCGCGGGTGGCAGAGCCGTGGTGTAGGTATAGGTTCGCGACTTTTGCACGAGGAATTCGATGAGGTCCGCGTCGCCGGCGGCGAAGGCGCCGAAGGTTCCAAAGGCCTTGCCGAAGGTGCCGACCAGCACGGGCACGTCATCGACGCCCAGGCCGAAGTGCTCGCAACTGCCCCGTCCCGTCTTGCCGATGACTCCCAGTCCATGGGCATCGTCGACCACCAGCCAGGCCCGGTGTTCGCGCGCGGCCGCGGCGAGCTCGGGCAGAGGAGCCAGGTCGCCGTCCATGCTGAATACACCGTCGGTGACCACCAGCCGGGTGGGCGATTCGGACACCGCCAGCAGCTCCTCGGCGTGCGTGAAATCCGCGTGCCGGTAGCGGCGGACTTCTCCCCCGCAAAGACGGCCGGCATCGATCAATGACGCATGGTTGAGCTTGTCCGAAACGATTACGCTCTTTTGATCCGCTAGAGCGCCAATTACCCCGAGGTTGGCCATGTAGCCGGTGGAGAAAACCAGCGCGCGCTCGCGACCGGTGAACGCGGCCAGCTCGGCCTCCAGCGCCTCGTGTTCGGGCCCATGACCCGTGACCAGATGCGATGCGCCGCTGCCCACGCCGTGCTTCGAGGCGGCCTCGGTGAAGGCGCGCAGGACTTCGGGATGATCCTTGAGTCCGAGGTAGTCGTTGCCGCAGAAATTCGCGACGCCGGCCGGCACGCCGACGCGCCGCCGACGGACGAGGCTGCGTTGCCCGAGGTCGGCGAGCGCGGCCCTCAGCGCTGCCGCGTCGCGCTGCATGCCGCTCCCGGCCGCACCGGCGCGTGCGCGTGCGAACAATCCGGGCCGTGCACGTGCGGCTGGTCATTGGCGAGACCCGCCGGCACCAGCGGCTGGATGCCGAGGCGTGTCATGAGCTCGCGGTCGCGGACCACGTCCGGATTTCCGGTGGTCAGCAATTTCTCGCCGTAGAAGATGGAATTCGCGCCGGCCATGAAACACAGCGCCTGCAGCTCATCGCTCATGACTTCGCGGCCCGCCGACAGACGCACCGAAGCCTTGGGCATCACGATGCGCGCCACGGCAATGCAACGGACGAAGTCGAAGGGGTCGACGGGAGCCGCGCCCTGCAACGGCGTGCCCGGCACCCGCACCAGGTTGTTGATGGGAACGCTCTCGGGATGTTGTGGCAGGTTGGCGAGTGTCGCCAGCATGGAGGCGCGATCGCGCGTGGTTTCTCCCATGCCGACGATGCCGCCGCAGCACACATTGAGGCCGGCGTCGCGCACGGCCGCGAGCGTATCGAGGCGGTCCTGGTAAGTGCGCGTGGTGATGATCTCGCCGTAGAACTCCGGCGAGGTGTCGACGTTGTGATTGTAGTAGTCGAGGCCGGCGTCCTTGAGCTCGTGCGCCTGTTCCGGCGTCAGCATGCCTAGCGTCGCGCAGGTCTCCATGCCGAGCGCGCGCACCTCGCGGATCATCGCGGCCACGGCTTCGACGTCGCGCTTTTTCGGTGAGCGCCACGCGGCGCCCATGCAGAAACGCGTCGCGCCGGCATCCTTGGCCGCCTGCGCGCGGGTGCGCACTTCTTCGAGCGGCACCAGCTTTTCGCGCTCGAGGCCGGTGTCGTAGCGCACGCTCTGCGGGCAGTAGGCGCAGTCCTCGGGGCAGGCGCCGGTCTTGATCGACAGCAGCGTGCTCATCTGCACGGCGTTGGCGGGCTGGTTCGCGCGATGGACTTCCTGGGCGCGGAACATCAGCTCCATGAAAGGCAGCGCGAACAGCGCTTCGAGCTCGGCAATCGTCCAGTCGTGACGCAACGTCGTGGCGGGCATCGGGTTCCCTTATCTGTTGATTTACATCAATTTTATGGCTGGGCTACGGCCGCGGCGGCGCCGAAACTGCCCGCATGTTCGAGAGCGGCGCGGGCATTGTCAACCGATGGGGGCGGCTGCGGTTGACGGCCGGGCGCCGCCTCTCCCGATGGCTGGCGGCCACCTTGTTTCCTCCGCAGTGCTGCCTCTGCGGCTTTCCAGGCGCCTCACTCGACCTCGACTTGTGCGCGCACTGCCATGCCGCGCTGCCCTGGGATCCGGCCAACGGCGAGGTGATCACCGCGCTGCTCTACGAACACCCGGTGGACGACATGATCCGGCGGCTCAAATACCAGGGAGCCATCGCGCATGCGCGCGTGTTCGGCGTATTGCTGGCGGAAAAAGTGCGTCTGAAGGGCGGGCCGTTACCCAGCCTGCTGGTCCCGGTGCCGCTGCATCCTGCGCGCTTTCGCGAACGAGGCTTCAACCAGGCGGCGGCCATTGCACGTTACACCGGACGCATGCTCGACATCCCGGTGGCCCATCACGTGGTTCGCCGCCTGCGCGACACGCCCTCACAGACAGCGCTAGGAAGTGCCGAACGCGCCAGCAACCTGCACGCGGCGTTTGGTGTTCGCGGTGCGCGCGCGCGGCAGCACCTGGTGGACATGGGCCACGTCGCCATCGTCGACGATGTCTGCACCACCGGCAGCACGCTGGCCGAGCTGCGCCGCGCGCTGCAATCCGCTGGCGTCAGCCGTGTGGATCGCTGGGCCGTGGCGCGGGTGCCCTGAGTGCGCGGCACTGCGCAGCACATCCAGCCGATGCCGCCATGGCAATACGAAATTGCCTCGAATCACCGGCAGCAGCGGCAGGCTGCGGGGCAAGCACAGGGCGGCGTGGCGCTCAGGCCAGGCCCGCCTTTTTCAGCGCCTCGATCGGCGGACCGTCGAAGCGATCCAGCGCCACGTTGCCGACGTAACCGATGTCCTTCATGCCGATGGGCGTGGTGTAGAAGCCGCCGGCGGTGAGGTCGCGGAACTTCGCGAAGAATTTCGCGGCCGTGGCGAACTCGGGCCTGGCCTTCGCGGCGGAGA
>Ga0307409_100002018_pt1 | contig 10422 bp, 10 predicted proteins | sample 322Ometagenome_2_FD_203888 | JGI IMG/M metagenome (GOLD analysis project Ga0307409, IMG submission 203888) | Maize rhizosphere microbial communities from greenhouse at UC Davis, California, United States - 322HYB-O-2 | ecosystem: Host-associated > Plants > Roots > Rhizosphere > Soil | place...
GTACTCGGCCATCGTCTGACCCTCTTCCCGCCTGCGAATGGCGGCGAACAGCTCGGTGAGGTAGGTCATTTTGCGAGGTCACCTCCCTTCGTCATCCCGGGCACGCATTTGATGCGCACACAACTGCGAAATGTGGAGTGCGAAAGTGGAACTTCTTGCTGTATGTGGGCCTCGAAACTCGGGCGCACGCTTATGGTCACGACGATGAAACCTCCGCTTCGCTTTCGGCGTGACCGCTCCGCCGTTTGGCTCCACAAACTGCACGGAGCATCGTCGCTCGGCCGGGTACGGAGAATCCCCCTCCCTGGGGATTCGACTTCGATTGGCGACCTTTGCCCCGGAAGGGGGATGACCCGCACCTCGATCACCGCTTCGCTCAATGAGTCCGTCGCGGCAACGGATGACGTCTGAAAGTGATCCGCGCCGGAGTGGCGGCCTCGGCGCCCGACAACGGGAGCAAAGGCAATGCCACAAAGCAACTCTTGGCGAGATCTGATCCGCCTCGTACTTTTCACTTTCGCCGCTTGGGCCCTTTGGGCTCTCGGCAAGAACGACGCGAAGGCCGGTGCCGTCGACGAGACGGAGACCACCACGGAGACGACTCGCAAGCGGAGCGGCTTCTCGAAGCGCCGCCTTGCGACGAGCCTCGCATTCGCAACTCTCTTCTTCTCGGGCGCGGCCTTCACGGCCGGCGCGGGCGACCAGGCCGCGTGCCTCGTCGACGACTGCACCCCTGCAGCCGAGTCGGCCACCACGTCCACGGAAGAGTCGGAAGCCACAGATCCCCCGGTCGCCGAAGATCCGGCCGAGGATCCCGCTCCGGAAGCACCGGTCGCCGACGATCCTCCCGCGGACGATCCGGCTCCGACCGACGGCTCAGCCGGTGGGTCGAATGACGGCCAGCCAGCCGATCAGCCCGCCGATCAGCCTGCCGACCAGGGCGACCCCGCCGACCAGCCCTCGGACGACGGCGCAGCTCCCGCGTCGGGCGACGAGGACGGTTCTTCGGCCGGTGGCGACGATGCCTCCGGCGGTGGCAATGGGTCAGGCGGCGGCGATCAGGCCGCCGAGGAGCCCGACCCCCCGGCTGCCGGCCCTGGCTCCGAAAGCCACGCCGGAGACGACCAGCCTCAAGGCCAGGACGCTGACTCGCCGGTCGACGTCGACGCGGCGCACGATGCTGCCGTCGATGCCGAGAACGCGAGGTCCTTCGGGACGCTCTGGCTGCATCGAACCCTTCCCGACCCCACTCCGCCCGCCCGGCGCCTGACCCCCCGCTTCGCGCGGAACCTCGTGTCGGTCTCGCGGAACCAGCACGTCGACTGGGCCCTCGTACTCGGCGTTGTGCGCGCCCAAGGCCATCGCGGGTCCGTGCCGGCCACGAAGGCAAAGCTCCGGACCCTCGCCTCGCACCTCGTCCGCCTGCATGCGTCGCGAAACGCGTGGCAGGCCGTGCTCGGCCTCGAGGGCCGCACGAGCTTCGCGGACCGGGCGATCGCGCTTCGGAACTACAACCGCGCAGTCGGCCTCCGGACACTCGTCCGCGGACTCGTCGCCTCCAAGGCGAGGCTGCGGGACCGCGTGCTCTCCGACCGGCGGATCGACATCTACGCCGGCGGTCGCAGCGACATCGCGGCCGGCCGCGAGGACGTCCGCGTCCTCGCGCTCCTTCGCTACCTCGCGGAGGCGCACGGCCAGGTCACGGTCTCGTGCCTGCTCACCGGTCACGGGCTCTACGCCCGCCCGGGGGTCGTCTCGGCTCACATCTACGGTGAGGCCGTCGACATCTCCGCACTTGGCGGCGTGTCGATCTACGGCAACCAGCAGCCCGGTGGCGTGACCGAGAAGGCGGTTCGCAACATCCTCCTCCTCCCGGTGGAGCTCCGGCCCAAGCAGGTCATCTCCCTGCTCGGGATGGGCGGTCCGTCGTTCGCGCTGGCCGACCATTACGACCACATCCACGTCGGGTACTGATGGGCGCCGTCCTGCTTCGACAGGACGGAAGCCCGGTGTGTGAGCGGTGTCTTCTGGCGGAGACGCCGCTCACACGGCTCAAGGGACTCCTTGGGCGCCGAGGGCTCGAGCGTCCATCCACACGTTCTTCATGCGCTTCACGATCGACGCCGTGTGGGTCTACCGGGACCTGAACGTCCTCAAGGTCTCACATGACGTGGCACCGTGGCGCACGGCGGCCTGCAAGGGCGCGAAGGGCGTCGTCGAGATGGCGGCCGGCGAGGCGAAGCGCGTCGGGTTGTCCGCCGGCGACACGCTGGCCCTGGCCTGACGCTCAAGCACGCGGCGCCCGCGGCCGATTCGAAACTCGTGAGACGCGCAGTCGCCGCCTTCGTCTCGCCGCTCGAAAGCTCGCCGCAGGCCCTCCTCCGGCGGGCGGTCGCCGGCCTGCTCTTCGTGTACGCCGGTCTGCTTCTGCTGGAGGGCACGGTCTCAGGCCACGGCGTCTCGCCTATCGCGATCCTGATGATGGGCGTCTGCGTCGCGATCTGGCAGGAGTGGGGCGGCCGAAGCGTGCGCGACTGGGGGCTCGTGCTCGTCTGCTTCCTCGGCTATGCCGCCGGCGCGAATGCGCTGCCGGACATCGGCGTGGACGTGCACTTCACGCCGCAGATCGACGCTGAGCGGTTTTTCTTCTTCGGCCACCTGCCCACCATCTGGCTACAGCAGCACCTGCACCACGGGACCGGCCCGCTCGAGGTCTTCTCGATCCTCATGTACCTCTCGCATTTCGTCGTCCCTGGTCTCCTTGCGTCGCTGATCTGGCTCTACTGGCCGGGCCGCGGGTTCGGCGACCTCCTCTTCGGGATCCTGCTCGTTTCGTTGCTCGGCGAGATCACGTTCTTCCTCGCGCCGACCGCGCCCCCGTGGATGGCGGGCGACGCGGGCTACGTCCCGCACGTCGACCACGTGATCAAACAGGGGCTCTTCGACCTCGGCCTCGACTCGGTCGCAGAGCGGAAGGACGCAGCAGGGTCCTACAACCTGGTCGCGGCGGTGCCGTCGCTGCACGCGGCCTGGCCGGTCATCGGCCTGCTCGTCATCCGCAAGCACGGCCTGCCGAAGTGGCTTTTCGGCGCGCAGGCACTGCAGGCACTGGGCGTCGCCTTCGCGGTCGTCTACGCCGGCGAGCACTACGCCGTCGACGTCATGGCGGGAGTCCTCTATGCGCTCGTCGCCTGGTGGATCCTGGGCCGGCTCCTCGCGCTCGGCCAGGCGCACATGGACAAGCGGAGGCGGACGGCATGAACCGCCTTCGGATCGTCCTGCGCCCTCTCGACCGGCTGGCGCTCTTTCTCGACTCGGGGGGCGCCGCGCAGCAGCCGGGAGCGGTGCGCCTCCGCCGCGGGCTCGCCGTGGTCACCCTCGTGTTTGCGCTCCTCGCCTCGTTCCGCTCCATCGACCGGGGTGGGATGCTCTCGCCCGGTGCGCTCCTCCTGGCCGTGCTGGCCTTCGCCCTCTACTCGAACCGGGGCGGGCGTTTCGTGCGGGACTGGCTGCCCGTCTTCCTCGCCTTCATCTGTTACGGCCTCGTCGCGAAGGCCGTGCCGGACCTCGGTCTGAACGTCCACTACACGCCACAGATCGACGCCGACCGCGTGCTCGGCCTCGGCCACCTACCGACGACCTGGCTTCAGTCGCACCTCTACCACGGAGAGACCGGGCCGCTCGAGATCTTCTCGCTGCTCATGTACCTCTCCCACTTCGTCGCACCGGTCGCCCTCGCGTGCCTGATCTGGCTGCGCTGGCCGGGCCGCGGGTTCAACGAGCTGCTCTACGGCATCGTCATGGTCTCCTTCCTGGCCGAGATCGCCTTCCTGCTCGCCCCGACGGCGCCTCCGTGGCTCGCCGCCGAGCACGGCCTCATCCCGCCTGTCGACCCCGTCCTCAAGAACGCGCTCACCGACCTCGGCCTGAACGAGCTCGCGCAGGCGAAGGGGGACGCCGGCCTCTACAACGTCGTCGCGGCGGTGCCGTCGCTGCACGCGGCTTGGCCACTGATCGGCCTGCTCGTCATCCGCAAGTACCACCTGCCGCGCTGGCTCTTCTGGACGCAGCTGGTCCTCACCGTGGGCGTCGGCTTCGCCATCGTCTACACCGGCGAGCACTACGTGGTGGACATCCTCGCCGGCTTCGCCTTCGCGCTCGGCGCCTGGTGGCTCGTCCAGTGGGCCCTCTCGGCCGGGCGAGCTCAGCTCCCGGTCACGCCCCCTGGGGCGGAAGCAGCACACGCAGACCGCGCGGCCTGACCTCGAAGTCGAGCGGCGCCGGCAGGATCACGGGCTCGCCGTCGACCGCGGCGTGCAGATGGTCGCGGGAGGCCTCGAGCCGGAATCGCTCGGCCACCCACTCGCCCCACCCCTCCGCCCGCTCGAGGCTGCCTGCGACCGCGCGGCCGAAGAGCCCGAGCAGCGCGCGCCGGCTGACCGCTTCGATCACATACGCGTGAAGCGCGCCCTCATCCAGATGCTCCCGCCGGCCCAGGTCGGCCATGTTCCGCATCGCGTAGCCGTTGTTCGCGACGAGCACGACGAGGGCGGAGCGATGCTCGCGGCGGCCCTCGGCCTCGAGCGAGAGGTCGAGCGGCGTGCGGCTGCGGCCGAGGGCCGCCGGAAGCATGCGGGCGAGCGCGACGAGGCGGTTCCTCGTCTTCTTCGCCGGGTCGTGGACGAAACTCGCGTAGAGGCCGAGGGAGACGTTGTTCACGAACCAGTGCTCGCCTGCACGACCGATGTCGACGCGGCGCTCTTCCCCGCCGAAGGCCGCGAGCGCGGCGATGGGATCGTCGACGTCGAGGCCGAGATCGCGCGCGAAATGGTTCCGCGTCCCGAAGGGGATGCACACAAAGGGTTTGTCTTCGTCGGCGGCCGCGCCGGCGACGGGCGCGAGCGACCCGTCCCCTCCGGCCATGCCGACCGGGCCCGTCGCTTCGCGTGCCAGGGCCACCGCATCGTCCCCTCGCGTGAGGAGATGGACGTTGAGCTCACGCTCTCGCGCCGCAGCGGCGAGCTCCTCCGCGGACGGGCTCTGGTCCCCCGACCGCGGGTTGATCAACAGAACGCCGCTAGACAGAACCGCTAGACAGCGCCTTCGATGGCGTGCAGCGTCCACGCCGGCCCGATGCGCACCAGGTGGCCGTCCGGATCGGCGAGGTCGTAGACCTCGGTGCCGAAGCGCGTCCTCGTCACCACGCCGGCGATCCCGTAGGTCTCGAGCCGCTCCACCTCGCTCTCGATCTCGTCGGCGGCGAGCTCCAGCCGAACCGCTCCGCCGACCTCACGGCCCCGATCGGGATCCCACGTCAGCACGAGGAACGTCTGCTGCTCGAGGACGAAAAAGGCGCTGTGGGCGTTCTCGCCCTCGTCGTAGGCCGCCGCGGGCCCGTAGCCGAGCAGCCGCGAGTAGAAGTCGGTCGACCGGTCCAGGTCGGTGACGTAGAGGTGCACCGCCGTGACGAGCCCGGTCACTTCGTCTTCTTCTCCGCCGCGCGCCGGCGGTCACGCTCCTTCTTCTTGCGCTGGCGGTCGTTTCGCCACCGCTTGAGAGGCCGAGATCCGCGTCCCATCAGGCCTGGGAGCTTATAGAGTTGCCCGCCTTGCCGCTCGACCCCAGCCGCACCGTCGAAGAGCTGAACGAGCTTCGCGAGCTCACCGGCGACGAGGAAGGCGCCCAGCGCGTCGCGTGGACGGACACATGGGTCCGCGCGCGCGAATGGCTCTCCGGAAAACTCGAGCCGCTCGGCGTCGAGGAGGAGATCGACGAAGCAGGGAACCAGTGGTTCACGCTCGGAGGCGCCTCCGACCGCGCGCTCCTGATCGGCGGCCACATCGACTCCGTCCCGAACGGCGGTTGGCTCGACGGGGCGCTCAACGTCGTTGCGGGCGTCGAGGTCCTGCGCAGGATTGCGGATGATGGACACCCACCCGTCACCGTCCGCCTGGTCAACTGGGCGGACGAGGAGGGGGCCCGCTTCGGCCGGAGCCTCTTCGGATCCAGCGCGGCGGCGGGCTCGATGTCCGACCAGGACGAGCTCCGAGGCCGTCGCGATGCGGACGGAAACCCGCTTCCCGACGCGCTCGCGCGCCAGGGAGTCGACCTCGACGCAGCCGTGGACGCGCGCAGCCAGCTGGAGAACGCCGCCGCCTACCTCGAGCTCCACATCGAGCAAGGGCCCGTGCTCGAGTCGATGGACCTCCCGCTCGGCGTCGTCCTCGGCACCTTCGGAGTGGAGCGACACCAGATCACCTTCCGAGGGCAGGCCGCGCACGCAGGCTCGACGCCGATGGACAAGCGCCGCGACGCGCTAGCCGGGGCGGCGAAGCTCGCGCTCGAGATCCGCGAGATCGCCAAGCGCACGGGCGAAGGCGCCGTCTGCACGATGGGGAGCTGCGTGACACGCCCCGGGATCGTCACCTCCGTTGTGGAGACCTGCACCGTTCTCCTCGACCAGCGGCATCTGGACGCGGCCAAGCTGGCGACGATGCTCGGCGAGGCGAGGGATGCAAGCGAGCGCTTCGCGGCCGAGGAAGACGTCGAGGTGGAGTGGGAGAAGGTCTGGAGCATCGAGCCGATCCTCTTCGACTCCGAGCTGGTCGAGCTCGCCCACGAGGCCGTGCGCGAGGTGGTCGGCACGTCGCACCAGCTACCGAGCGGGCCGCTCCACGACGCGGCTGAGGTCTCGCGCGCGGGAATTCCGACCGTGATGCTCTTCGTCCAGAGCCTCCGCGGCCTCTCGCACACGAAGCTCGAGGACACGAAGCCGGAGCACCTCGAGCAGTCGGTCGAGGCGCTCGACCGACTGGCGTCGAAGACGCTGGCGCGCTTAGGGAGCTAGCTCTTCCGCCGCAGGCCGCTCGCGAGCGCGCGCGGAAGACGCCGCCGCGACGTGGCGAGAGCCTCACGCAGCGACGCAGCCGCGGCCGTTCCGTGGACGCCGGCGCCGTGCCCGCACAGGATGTGTTCCGGCTCGAGCTCCCCGAGGCCGCGCGGCGGGCGGAGCCGAAGGAGTGGATGGACGCCGATTGCTTCGTCGGCCGCGGTGAAATAGCCGACCGTTCCGAGCGCGTCCGCCACGACGAGCACGCGCCGCTCCGGCTCCCAGAAGGCGACCTCCTTCCAAACGCGGTTCCAGACGATTCGGACGAGACGGCCGCGCTCGCCATGAGCGCCGAGCTCCATCCGCAGATGCGGAACGCCGAGCCGGGCCGCGACCGCCGCAGAGTCGCGCTCATGCCGGTCGAGGAGCTGGACGACGGCCTCAGGCGCGCCGAGTGCCCGGATCCGCTCGTCGATCCCAGGCACGTCGACCGGGTCGAAGACGAGCACCGCCCCGCCGACCTCCAGCGCATGCGAGGTTCTCGCGAGGAAACCGGGCTCGGTCCAGCCAAGGCCTCCCTCGAACCCGTCACAGAGCTGGAGGCTCAACCGCCGATGAACGTCTCGTACAGGAGAAACACGTTCAGGCTGATGATGACGCCTGCAATCGCCCAGGCGGCGACGTTCGTCAGCCTCGTGTTCACCAGCGAGCCCATGAGGTCGCGACGGCTGGTGAAGATGACGAGCGGGACGAGCGCGAAGGGGATGCCGAACGAGAGCACGACCTGGCTGAGCACGAGCGCACGGCTGGGATCGACGCCGATCGCCAGGATGATCAGCGCCGGTAAGAGTGTGATCGCGCGCCTGAGGAAGAGCGGGATCTGCCGCCGGATGAACCCCTGCATGACGACCTGGCCCGACATCGTGCCGATCGAGGACGAGGAGAAGCCGGACGCGAGCAGGGCAACCCCGAAGAGGGCGGCCGCGCCGCCGCCCAACTCCGTGTCGAAGCTCGCGTAGGCGTCCTCGATGGACTCGATCCCGAGCCCGAAGAAGACCGCCGCCGCGATCGTGAGCATCGAGAGATTGACGAAGCCGGCAATCGTCATGGCGATGATCACATCGATCCGCTCGAATCGCTGGATGCGCTTCTTCTCCGTCTCGTCCCGGCCGACGACGCGGTTCTGGGTCAGGGCCGAATGGAGGTAGACGACGTGCGGCATGACAGTCGCGCCCAGGATCCCGGCCGCGAGCAGGATCGACTCGGAGCCCTCGAATCCTGGCACGAAGATGTGCTTGACGGTCTCCCCAGGGCTCGGCTTCGCGAGGAAGACCTCGAACGCGAAGGCGACGACGATGACGCCGACGAGGCTCGCGATCACCGCTTCCAGACGCCGAAAGCCGTAGCGCTGTAGAGCGAGGATCCCGAACGCGCCTGCGCCGGCGAGAAGTCCGGCCGGAAAGAGGGGCATGCCGAACAGGAGGTTGAGCCCGAGGGCCGCGCCGAGCACTTCCGCGAGATCTGTCGCCATGGCGATCGCCTCGGCCTGGATCCAGAGGCCGAAGGAGACGGGCTTACGAAAGTTGTCGCGGCACGTCTCCGGAAGGTTCCGGCCCGTCGCGATTCCGAGCTTCGCGGAGAGCGTCTGCACGAGCATGGCCATCAGATTCGCGGAGACGACTACCCAGCAGAGCAGGTAACCGTATTTCGCTCCTCCCGCGATGTTCGTCGCGAAGTTGCCTGGGTCGATGTAGGCAACGGCAGCGATGAAAGCCGGGCCAAGGAAGGGCCAGAGCCCCCGAACACCCTTGCTCTCCCCCGAAAGCGAGGCCTGGGCGGCCCGGAGCGTCGCGGCCTCTCCGGGAAGGACGCTTCCGACCTCCAGGTCCACGGGGCGGGGCCGTTCCGGTGCTTCGGGCTCTCGGGTCTCGGTCATTGCAAAACTAGGTTTAGACGCATCGAAATCTTAGACGGAATCCTGGCTGAACGGCAATCAACCCCCCGAAGGGGTGATACCTCGGCCCCATCGCTCACCGATAGTCGGAACAGGGCGGAATCCTCGCCCACAAATGAACTGCGGCCTATGAGCACACCGTTGCGAGAACGTCCTGACGCCCCCCTTGGAACCCTGATCTTCCGCGCTGGACTCCTGCCCGCGGAAACCATCGAAAACGCGCTCGAAGAGGGCGTGAAGACGGGTCGGAGGCTCGGCGAGATCCTCATCGAGCGTGGCCTTCTGCAAGAAGAGGACATCACGCGGCTCCTCGCCGGCCAGAAGGGGCTTCCGTTCGTCAGCCTTCGCTCCGAGCCGATCGATTCGGGCGCGACGAGGCTCCTGAGCGAGGGTCAGGCGCGGCTCTTCAGCGCGCTCCCGATCCGCTTCGAGGAAGGGCTCCCGCTGGTCGCGGTCGCCGACCCGACGAACGACGTCCTCAACCGAAACATCCGCGAGGCCCTGGGCCAGGACGTGCGCTTCGTCGTGGCAGGCCGAACCGAGCTCAACGAGGTGATCGGCGAGGCCTACTCCGGCACCCTCCGTGCCGTTGCGCCGGCCCCCGAGCCCGAGGTGGAGGCCGAGTCTGCCCCCGAGCCCGAGCCCGAGCCCGACGAGACGCCACTCCGCGTGGAGACCAGCGTCCCGCCGGCGGCCGAGGAGCCTTCGCTTCCGGCCTACGAGCCCGAACCCCAGGGCGAGCCCGAGCCCGAGCCGGAGCCGGAAGCAGCGCCCGAGCCCGAGCCTGTCTTCGAGGTCCCGGAGCCGAAGCCTGTCTTCGAGGTCCCGGAGCCCGAGCCCGTCTTCCAGGCACCGGAGCCCGAGCCCGTCTTCGAGGCACCGGAGCCCGAGCCCGTCTTCGAGGCGCCCGCGTACGAGGCACCCACGGTCGAAGCGGAGCCCGATCCCGAGCCCGAGCCTGTGCCCGAGCCCGCCGCGACCTTCGAAGCACCCGCTCCGGGGACGGAGGTCGAGCAGCCGGCGCCGGCCCACGAGGCGCCGCCCGCACCGGAGCCGCTCGCGCCGCTCGCCACCGAGCCCGCCGCGCCCCAGTCTCTTCCGGGGACAAACGGCCAGGTGCCCCACGATCTCGAGGACGACCCTCTCCCTCCTGGGCCGGTTCCTTCCGCTGCCGAGCCGGTCACCCCCGAGACGGCGCCCGAGGAGCCCGCGCCCGCGGCCCTGAACGGATCGGGCTTCACCGTCTCCGTCCGGCTGACGAGCGGCGAGCGCCTCACGGTCTCCGATTGCCCCGATATCGGCGAGGCGAAGGGCTACGCGAAGGCGCTGACGAAGCAACTCGGCACGACCGAGTCGGACGACTGGCCCTTCGTGAACGGACGCTTTCTCAAGCCCGACACCATCGTCTCCGTCGACATCGAAGCCTCCTAGCCGTCCGGAAGCAAGCTGGACCGCGGGTGCGTCGCCATGCCGCGCCGTTCGGCGAGCGCCTCGAGCACGATGACCGTGTCCGCGACCGGGACGTCCTCGAGATACGCGTCGCGGGTCTCGAAGGAGGCGAGCACGGCAGCGCAGCCGGCCGCGTAGGTTCCGGCATCCCCGACTGAGAGGCCGGCAATGGATTCCGCGACCGGGGGCG
>Ga0307409_100002019_pt1 | contig 10418 bp, 7 predicted proteins | sample 322Ometagenome_2_FD_203888 | JGI IMG/M metagenome (GOLD analysis project Ga0307409, IMG submission 203888) | Maize rhizosphere microbial communities from greenhouse at UC Davis, California, United States - 322HYB-O-2 | ecosystem: Host-associated > Plants > Roots > Rhizosphere > Soil | place...
CAGGAGCCAAAACAGTCGACGCTTGAAAATGCCGGCCTTCGGGTCTCCGCGTTCCTCAGCACGTTCGATCTGTAAAGCAAAGCCAAATCCAAAAAGGAATGAGAAGATCGAGTAAAATTTCCCCTCGGTCAGGAAGTGAACGATGAAATGCGTAATCTGATCGTAAAGCGGAATCGTCTGTACCATAGACGCAGGGGCGAAACCATAGCCCGAAAACCACTGCATGTTGCCGATCAGGATTCCGCCCACGGCGATGCCGCGGAGTACGTCGATGACCTCGATCCTTTCGGCGGATGATATAGGAGCGAAATTATCCTGCTTCATCGTGATCCATTATGCAAAGACCGGTTCGATAGCCGTTTCGAATGCGTTCCGCGCAAATCCCCTGGCGGCGAGCCATGCGCCGATAAGGACATGACTTATCGCCAGCGTCCAACCCAGCGGCATAAAACTGGCATAACCCATAAAAACCGGCAAAGGAATACCGGCAAGATGGAGAATAACGGCCAACAAACCAAAACATGCCAAAACGCGCGGTACCAGAGAGAAGCGGAATAAGGCCGCATAAAATACAAAGAACCAGGCGTCGATCACCAATAGTTCCGTGAAGTGTACGAATCTGCGCGTCGAGCGCACGGACGAAGCGGTAATCTCATAGAGATCGCGATGTGCGGAGCCGGACTCCGTATATTGCTGGCTCAACGACAGCATCGAAAGGATATATGCATTATCCACAGACTGAACGGCGATCCAGACACCGCTTAGCACGACGAACAAGATAGCTAACCGAATACTGTGTTCGCGAAAAACGGGGAACGCCCATATCGAGATTCCGGTGGTTAAGATGGCGTTGACGAAAAGAATGAGGACCGCCGCTCTCGATTGAAATGAAGCACCGGACGCGGATTCTAGAAAAGTGGTCGAGGTCGTCGGGTACAGAAGTATAAACGGAAGTGAAAGCCCGACCAGCTGGATGAACAAAAGTACTCCTACGGCCCGACCTGTGTTTATCTCAGATCTCATCGCACACTCCTTATGACTCTATTTTTTGGGCCCGATGAGCCATACGGAATATCGAACGGAAAGTTCCGCGCTTAGATGGGCTCATTAACCAATGAAAGGCCCGCTATTCGCGAGCCTTTCAATACGATTTGATATATTCGGCCTTCTAACTTGGCCTGACGGTAAGATAGACGGTGCCGCCGCGGCGGGCGACGAGCATTAATACGGGACGGTCGCCGGCTCGCTCCAGCGCGGACTGGACGTCATCGACGGATTTGACTGCGGTTCGGTTAATTTCAAGTACGACATCGCCGCGGGAGATTCCGGCTTCAGCGGCGGGTCCGGCCTGGTCCACATCGGTGACGACGAGGCCGTCGTTGCCTTCGATCCCGAGTTGTTTAGCGACCTGGGGCGAAACAGGCTGGAGGCTAAGACCAAGTTTGCCGCTCTGCGGCTGAGCCTGAGGAGCGTCGCCTTCTCTATTCTGAGGCGCCGCGGTGGATGTGCCGTCGACATTATATTCATCAAGCACGACCGTAAGGTCCTGGGCATTCCCGTCACGCATCACGGTCAATTTTATCTCGGTCCCCGGCAGGGTGCCCGCGACCTTGTTCCGCAGTACGTTGCTGTCGTCCATTTTCTCGCCGTTGATGGCCGTGATGATGTCGCCCCGCTTGATCCCGGCCTTTTCGCCGGCGCTGCCCGCCCGAACGTTGCTGACCAAAACGCCGGAGGTGTCTTTAAGTTCGAGAGCTTTTGCCGTGTCTTCGGAAATGTTCTGAATGTTCACACCGAGCATGCCGCGGCGGACTCTGCCATCCTTGAGCAATTGTTCCATGACCGACTTGGCCATGTTCGACGGGATCGAAAAACCTATTCCGATGTTGCCGCCCGACGGGCCCCCGGCTAGGATCTGCGAATTGATACCGATCAGCTCCCCGTTGAGATTCACCAGGGCACCGCCGGAATTACCGCGGTTAATAGGCGCATCGGTTTGCAGGAAATCTTCGAAAGTGTCGTTGGTATTCCCGTAACTAAGACCTGTGCGGCGGCCTTTCGCGGATATGATCCCGGCCGTTACCGTCTGGCCGATCCCGAGCGGGTTTCCGATCGCAAGCACGATGTCGCCAACGCGCACCGTGTCGGAATTACCTAGCGTAAGAAACGGCATGTTCTGCGCTTCGATCTTCAAAACAGCAAGATCGCTGGGCTTATCGGAGCCGATCAGCCTCGCCTCAAAGGTTTTGTTGTCGGCCAACAGCACCGTGATCTTTTCCGCACCCTCAACCACGTGATTGTTGGTCAAAATCGTGCCGTCCGCACTAACGATCACGCCGCTTCCAAGGCCGCGTTCGAGCTGCGGGCGCTGCTGTTGCTGCTGTTGACCGGGTCCCTGGCGGAAAAGATCATCGAGATTGAACTGGGTTTGCGACTGGGTGCGGCCTTTTGTCTCGGCCTCGATCCGGACTACCGCGGGGGAAGATTTTTCGACTACGTCCGCGTACGAGGTGCGGACGCCGTCCACGACTATCGGAACCGGCGGGGCGGCAGGTTGGGCCGGAGCCTGCGGCTGCTCACCGCTCAAAAGACCAGTATTACAGCCCGAAACGAATGCGGCGGACGATAGACCCAAAACCAATAGAAACTTCCTGATTTGCATTAGTGCGTCTCCGAAAATATATGTCTAATAAAATTCTAGCCTTTTGTCACAAAGATTCAAGAATTATTGTGTTTTTACGAGTTCTTGAGGCGAGTTGTTCTGTAAATTTGCTCAGGCAGCCGCCATTACCTTGGGCGCGTCATTGCGGAAGATGTAAGCGAGCGATTTGTAAACAAGTTTTGAACATAGGAAAGCCGGCGAATCGTAGTTCTCGACGTACGAGTATTCGACCAGGTCCATCCCCACGATTCGCTTACGTTCGGCAAGTTTCCGGATCAGTTCGAGCGTTTCATACCAGCCGAGACCGCCCGGTTCCGGAGTGCCGGTCGTGGGAACGAGGCTCGGGTCCAGCCCGTCGATGTCTATTGTCAGGTAGACGTTCTCCGTAAGGTTATCGATAGCCTCGTCGATCCATTTTGTCTTCCCGGCGACGTCCCGCGCCCAGTAGATCTTTGTTGGGATCCCCGTCGCCAGCAGTCGCGCTTCTTCAGCCGAGATCGACCGAATTCCCACCTGCACGGAGGGGATGCGAAGATCCTTCACCACCCTGGCCATTATCGACGCGTGGGAATGCGGTGTACCGTCGTACGTATCGCGAAGGTCGGCATGAGCATCGATCTGCAGCACGCTCATGTTGTGATATTTCTCGGCGTGGGCCTTTATGATCGGTGCCGAGACTGAATGTTCACCCCCGAGCATGCATACAAATTTGTCGGATTCGAGCAGCTCTCTCGCATATTCGTACAGATCCGACATCATTTTCTCAGGCTCGCTGCGAGGCTCGAACTCGGGTAGAGTGTGAATTCCAAGCTTATAAACCTCCGAATCCGTTTCCTCTTCATAGAGCTCCATGTTCCGCGAAGCGTCGACGATCGCCATCGCCCCACTGCCCGTCCCGGTGCCGTACGAGACAGTGCCCTCGTAAGACACCGGAAGAACCAGAATGCGCGAAGCGGCGAACGAAGAGAATTCTTCCTCGTCGATGCCGCCGAAATTCATTGGAAGATCTGCTGATTCGGACATAAGTCGGGAACGGAAAATCGAAAACGGACAATGGAAATTTCTTTAATTATCCATTGTCCGTTTTGTATTGTCCATCAATTTAAGGGACGTCGATCGACATGTCCTTTCCGGAGAAGCTGAAGTTGGGGCGCTTGCGGCCCTTCATGAACTTCGCGGCCGTTTGAGAAAGGGCGGTGATGATCATCGGAAGTGCGATCGACGGGTCGCACGGAACGTAGGCGGTCGTCGCGCCTTTTCCTAGCTTGCCGAAGTTGTTCGTGTGATTGCCGGAATACGAAGGCGTGCGGCTGTCGAGCGGGACCGAATCCGTTGTGATCGAGATCGCGTATTTGTGTCCACGCGGGTTAGTGCGGGTGATGTACGAGGAGATCTCAGCCACGTTTATCATGCTCTGGCTGTTGGAACTGCCCAAAGTGATGATCGCGGAATTGCGCGTCTTTTGGGCGATCTGCATCATCTCGATCGTGTCTTGTGTGGTGTCGAAGGAGAGGTGGGCCTTCTTTTCAAAACGAGCACGAGCCAAGCCGACCGAAAGTTCGCTCGCGAGTATGTCCGGACAAAACACAGGAATGCGCGCCTTGTAAGCCGAAGTTATTATGCCGTCCTCATGTGCGATCTCGGCAAGTTCGCGTCCCATCAAAAGAAGAAATTCGCGAACGGCGTAGGGCCTTGCCTGGTCGAGCTGGTTTATCACACTGCCGACCCACTCGTCCGCTTCCTGATATTCCTCACGGTTGATGAGCACATCGCCGACGCGCGTTACATCTGATGCGAGAAGTTCCTCGTCCGACATGCTCGGATGGCCCTGGAAATGGTTGCGGCCGAGCGTTTCGTGAATATCCTGGTACAGAACGGTTCCCGACATCACGAGCACGTCGACGAAACGGTTTTTGATCACGTATGCGAGAAGCCTCCGCATCCCGGAAGAAATTAGATTGCCCGACCCGCATACGTAGATGGTCGAGTTATCGTCGAGCATGTCCAGCCAGATGCGGTGTGCCTCTGCGAGCTGTCTTGCTCCAAATCCGGCTCCTTCCATTTTCTCAAGCAGGCCCGCGATCGAACGGTCGCGGTCGATCGCCACCGGGCGAGTCGGGACCGTGAGAAATTTAGAAGCCTTCGTCTTTTTCTGAGCTACCATTAGATAGAATCTCCAATAAATGAATTAAAAAATCGTCTGAGATAAAGCGTTTACTTGCTGCCGTTCGGCTTTAAATAGGTATAACTTTCCGCCTGATCCTGATAAAACTCGATCAGGTCGTTGCCCTCTTTCGTCGAAAGCCCGCCGTCCTTTATTCGTGCAAGAATTGCCCGCCTGAAAGTATCGTGGAGCTGTTCGGCATCGAACCGAACCAACGCGATCGAATCGGCCAACGTCGAGCCATAGATCACCTTTTTGATGATCGGACCGTCCTCTCCAATAAAAATATGAGCCTCGTGGGGTACCCCAAAGAGATTGTGATTGTTTCCCATCACCTCCTGGTAGGCGCCCACCAGCATCATCGCAAGATAATAAGGCTCATTTTTTGTTAATTTGTGAAGCTCAAGCACGGGTTTAACGTCGTGGAGGTCCACAAACTTATCAACGATACCGTCGGAATCGCAGGTTATATCACACAGCGTAGCATATTCCGTGGGCTTTTTGTTGAGTTTATGTATTGGAATGATTGGGAATAGCTGTTCGAGCGCCCAATTGTCCGGCATCGAGCGAAACACGGAGAAATTCGCCAGGTACTTCGCGCATAGAAGTTTTCGAAGATCGTCGAACTCCTCCGAAACGTACTTCTTCTGCTGCGCGTATTGGTCCGCCTTCTCGCAGACGTCCCAGAACAAGACCTCGCCTTTACCCTTATCCTCGAGGTTGATGAGGCCCAGGTTGAACATCGTGAAGAGTTCTTCGCGGTGCTCGAGCGCGTCGTGGTAATACTCTCGGTAATTCTTCGCGTTGATCGTCTCGCGAAGGTCGGCGAGTTCCTTAACGACCTGCGGGTCATCGTCCTTGACCGCCATCGGTGTAAGGTCCTCGACGACCGTTTCGATCTCGTCCTGGATGTTCGTAACAAGTATTGCGTGATAAGCAGAAAGGTATCTTCCGGATTCCTGGATGATCGTCGGGTGCGGCACGTTCTCGTCGTCGCAAACGGTCTTTATCACGTATATTACGTCGTTTGCGAACTCGCGTGCGTTGTAATTTGCCGACGATTCGAACGAAGTCCGCGAACCATCGTAATCTACAGCCATGCCGCCGCCCACATCCAAATATTCGATCGGCACGCCCATCTGGCGGATCTTCGAATATGTACGGGCCGCTTCCTTCATGGCATTCTTGATGCGCTTGATGTCGGTCAACTGCGAACCGATGTGAAAATGCAGGAGCCTGAGCAAATCGATGCGGCCAGCCTCCTGCAATTGACGGATGACTTCGAGTATCTCGGTGGTGGTCAGGCCGAACTTGGCGGCCTCACCCCCGGATTTCTCCCATTTGCCCGAGCCTTTCGAATAAAGCTTTACGCGAACGCCCACCATGGGCAGCTTGGCGTCGGATGTCTGTTTGCTGACTTCCTCGACTAAATCGAGCGTGTGTGTCAACTCGCTCATTTTTTCGATCACTATCACGACGTTCTTCCCGGCCGCGGCGCCGGCGAAGGCAAGCCTTATGAAATCGCGGTCCTTGAAACCATTAAGCACGAGCAGACTGTCCCTCGACTGCTCCAACCCTAATGCCGCGTATAGCTCGGCCTTCGAGCCCGCCTCAAGCCCGAAGTTGAATCGGGAGCCCTCGCGCAGGTATTCCTCTATGACGGCCCGGTTCTGATTCACCTTCATCGGGTAAACGCAAAGGTGACCGCCTTCGTATTCAAACTCCTTGATGGATTTCTTAAAAGCTGTCTGAAGTTTCCGGATCTGTCCGAAAAGAAGTTGCGGGAAACGAAGCAACACGGGTGTGGACACCCCCCGCTTCTGAAGGTCGTCGACGATCTCCTTGACGTCAGCCTGAAGGTTCTCGTTGTCAGGCGAAAATACGACCAAATTCCCCTTACGATTGGCGCCGAAATAGCCGGCCCCCCAATTATCGATTCCGTAAGTTTCTACGGTCTGCTCTAAGACTGAACTCAATTAAAGTTACCTCGATCCATAAAATGACGATTCTGCCGTAATGCGCAAAGCGCTAAGTGTAACAAAAAATCTCGAATTTAAAACAAGCAATTTCGCCCATCACCCATCACGGGCGGCAGCCCTCAGATACGGATTATTGTCTGGCATATGCTTTGCGACTATGTCTTCGACGGCAGCCACCGCACCAATTTTACTGCCTTCGTAACTTTAATTCAGACAATCAGTTACGTGATTATTTTGTGAAAATACCGGGAGAAGAATACCAAAAACTGGTGTCAAAAACTGTCACTTGTCCGGTCATTCTGAGTCAATTATGCAAGTAAAATCGAATAAAGGCTTTTCGTTGATCGAGCTGCTTTTGGTTTGCGTCATTATAGGAATTATCGCCGCGGTCGCGATCCCGGGCTATCAGAAGAGCCGGCGGGCCGCCGAAAACGGCGCTACGTTCGCCAACCTCCGCACGATCAGCTCCACTCAAGTGACCTTTTACACGCAAAATAACCGTTTTGCGAAACTTACGGAACTGCAGCCGATTTTGGGCAACGGGCTCGGATTGACCGTCGGTGACAAAGTGTTTCGAGGCTCTTACACCCTGGAAATGAACCCGCCGGTTCCGACCGATGCTGAGCTCTCAAAGGAATACGTTATCTCCGCGACACGCCAATTGCCCGGTGAAGACCTTTTCAGATACGAAGTGACCCAAAGCGGCCGCATAGTGCAGGTAAGGCCGGTCGGAGCACCTGTTAATTGATTCTTACGCGCGACACCCACCAATTATGAGCATCTTTGACGAGCTAGTTGAAGAATTAAAGGAAGAAAACCTTCTCGAAGAAACAGTTTTGGATCGAAGGCGTGAAAGGTCAGAAGCTAACGCTGGTGTTTCAGTGTCCGCTCGAGAGTTTCCCGCCGTCGGTGTCGCCGCGGACGCATTGTTCGAAACTGAACTGCCCGACGGGTCACCGGAGCCTTCGACCGCTACCGATCAGTCTCAGGATTTCTTTCGCAAGCAGGCGATGGAGGAAGTTTCCACTCTTCAAATGGTGGAACATGTGCTTTCCGGGATCGAACGGGAGCACATGAAACTGATCCCGAAGGCTTATGACGATCTTGACGTTAAAAAGGCGCTTCACCGATTTATGCAGGTGGGGGCGATGTCCGATAACGAAAAGTCGTCCGAGGCGGAATCGGCATTTTACGCGGAGGCACAGAATTGGTCGACTTCGCTGTCCGACCGCGACCGTAATATTTCCGTCGCAAATCTGCGGCGATACTGTGAAAATTCCAGACCGGTCCTGAGTTCGCAGGCTCTAATTGCTCTTGCTCGGTTCTTCCGAAATGCTCCGTTTTCCGAAGCCGTGCGCGGGAAGTTCGATTTCGTGATGACGCGTCTCTTTTCCAGAGATATCGGTGACGAAAAACGAAAGCTCCTTTTTCCAGATTCGGAAACGCTGGGCCACATATCCACGCTTTATTCAAAGTGGTCGAGTTTATCGGTCCGAGAAGATGAACAAGATCGATCCGAAGTCGACGGAGCGGTGGGGACATTCCGCGGCTTCATAGCCGAGGCGGAGGCCGCTGAAAAATTCGATGATCTTATCAGCTCGGATTTCTTCAACCGAATTCGTCTTTTCAAAGAGCAAACGAACGAGGCATTCTTCCTGCCGACGGTCGTTGCCGCGGCGATCGAATGCAATGTTCGTATAGGGAACCGGTTCGTCGAGCTCATCAAGTCAGAACAGGACGCCAACACCGAGGGCCTTCTTGAAGAGAAATACGGGTACACTTACGACACCATAATCTCTAACGCTGCCGGAAAGACACTTCTTCTTCAGGATCTGTTGAAGGAGGAAGCCCTGGACCGCCCCAATACAGCCGAAGCCGAGACCCAAGCGGCTGCGACGGCGCCGCACTTGAAATTTGAGCGAACGCCGGCGGACGAAATGGCACGGTGGAGCCTTTTTGCCGTGAACAAATGGCTGGTCGCGGTCACCGTTTTGGTGATAGCGGCGTGTGGGGGCATATTATTCTGGCCGGAAACGGCAGCTAGCGCTGATAGCGGTATAGACATAGCACCTGCTTTTGAGATCTCCGACCCGGCTATTAAGGCTCATCTACGTGAAGCAAGTACAAACAACGAGACACTTTATGCTGAAACCGCGACCACATGGGACGGCTTGTCCGAGGATGAGCAAAAGGAGTTTCTCTCAAAGGCGTACGTCTTCGCAAAAGGAAAGGGACTAAGAAAAGTCAGCTTTCTTAACGCTCGGGGAAAGACGGTGGCATTCGCTTCGGAAAGCCGCGTGGACATTTACGGGCCTTAGTAGAATAAATACAAAATTGTAACTCCCAAATTGATGCGGCGACAAAATTGTAAGCAATTATGTCGCCGCTTTTTTCCCATTTTGGGAACCGATTTTATAAACATCTTAGTTGTAATGATTTAGCGATTTTCAAAGAACCGGGTATGTGCCTTGCCTTTATTTCTGCTGAAATATTTATTTAGCCGAACGCTAACGCGGGAAGCCAAACCACTTTCAGGAGAGCGAATGAGCAATGTAAAGAATGTAATGAACTTTGCGGCCGAACAAGGAGCAAAGTTCGTATCGGTACGTTTTACCGATCTACCGGGTGCGTGGCACCACTTGACCTATCCGATCAGCATGCTGACGGAGGATTCATTTGAAGAGGGATTCGGGTTCGATGCTTCCAGCCTTCGGGGCTGGGCCGCGATCAACGAATCGGACATGCTGCTTGTCCCCGATCCATCCCGCTTTTGGATTGATCCGTTTGCGGACGATACGACACTATGTCTGATCGCCAACGTGGTTGAACCGATCACCAAGGACGGTTACGGGCTCGACCCTCGGTCGGTCGCGGTGCGTGCCGAGAGCTACCTCCGCTTTACGGGTATAGCCGACACCATCTTCGTGGGTCCGGAGGCCGAGTTCTTCGTTTTCGATGAGGTGAAGTTTCACAACGATCAAAACTCCGCCGGCTTCACCGTCAATTCCGAAGAGGGTCACTGGAACAGCGGCCGTTCCGGCACCGAGATGAACCCGAACACGGGTTTCCACATTCGTCCGAAGGAAGGTTACGTTCCGGTTGCCCCGATGGACACGCTCATCGATCTGCGGAACTCCATTTCGAACATCCTCGGTGAGGTCGGGATAGATGTGGAATGTCATCATCATGAAGTGGCGACGGCGGGCCAGTGTGAGATCGATTTCCGGTTTTCTAATCTGCTGCACACCGCCGACAACGTGATGCTGTTCAAATACGTCGTGAAGAACTCGGCCTACGTTCATGGCAAAACGGCGACGTTCATGCCGAAGCCGCTTTACGGTGACAATGGCTCGGGGATGCACTGCCATCAGTCTTTGTGGAAGGACGGCAATCCGCTTTTTGCCGGCGATCAGTATGCGGGCCTTTCCGAGATGGCGAAGTTTTACATCGGGGGCCTGTTGAAACACGCTCCGGCGTTGGTCGCGTTCGCGGCACCGACGACAAACAGTTACAAGCGGCTCGTGCCCGGATTTGAGGCCCCGGTCAACCTGGCATATTCGGCCCGCAACCGTTCGGCTGCTGTCCGGATCCCAATGTTCTCACCGTCGCCCAA
>Ga0307409_100002021_pt1 | contig 10412 bp, 6 predicted proteins | sample 322Ometagenome_2_FD_203888 | JGI IMG/M metagenome (GOLD analysis project Ga0307409, IMG submission 203888) | Maize rhizosphere microbial communities from greenhouse at UC Davis, California, United States - 322HYB-O-2 | ecosystem: Host-associated > Plants > Roots > Rhizosphere > Soil | place...
CGGCATCTTCGGCTCCATCGACATCAACCGTGGCGATCCGCAGAACGGGTGGGACACCGACCAGTTCCACAACGATCCGCTCGACATGACGCTGGCCATGTACCGCATCCTCAAGGCGGGCGGCTTCACCACCGGCGGTTTCAACTTCGACGCCAAGGTGCGCCGCCAGTCGATCGACCCGGCCGACATGTTCCACGGCCACGTCGGTGGTCTCGACCTGCTGGCGCGCACGCTGCTGTCGGCGGCCGCGCTCATCGAGAATGGCGGCATCGACAAGTTCGTCGAGCAGCGCTACGCGAAGTGGGACGGCGACCTCGGCAAGAAGATCCATGCGAAGGACGCGTCGCTGGCGTCGATCTCCGACGCCGCGGTGGCGGGCAACATCAATCCCCGGCCGCAGTCGGGCCGCCAGGAAATGCTCGAGAACCTGGTCAACCGTTTCGTCTGAGCTCACGGGGCGCGGACCCCGCAACCAGGCGTCGTCGGCCGTGGAGGTGTTCACGGTCGGCGGCGCCTCGTTGTACCGCATACGTATGCATGGCGCGCGCTCACCGCCCGCTGCAGTACAGTTCGCCCACTCGAACAAGGGGGAACGATGCGGCGTCTACTTGGCCTCGCGCTGTGCGCATGGGCATCGGCTTCCTTCCCGGCCACTGACTACCGCGACCGTCTTCCCGAAGACGAGATCGTCTACTTCGTATTGCCCGACCGTTTCGCCAACGGCGACGCCGGCAATGACCGCGGTGGCCTGCCGGGCGACCGGCTGACCACCGGCTTCGATCCCGCGCACAAGGGCTTCTACCACGGCGGGGACCTGCGGGGCCTGGCGGGCAAGCTCGACTACATCCAGGGACTGGGCGCGACGGCCATCTGGCTCGGGCCTATCTACAAGAACAAGCCCGTGCAGGGCGGACCGGGCGAGGAGAGCGCCGGCTACCACGGCTACTGGATCACCGACTTCACCAGCATCGACCCGCACTTCGGCAGCGAGGCCGACCTGCGAGCCTTCGTCGAGGCCGTGCACGAGCGTGGCATGAAGCTGTATCTCGACATCATCACCAACCACACCGCGGACGTGATCCAGTACCGGGAGTGCCAGAACTCGCCTTGTCAGTACCGTTCGCGGGCGGATTTTCCGTACACGCGCCAGGGCGGACCGCGGGGCGCGCCCATCAATGCCGATTTCGCGGGCGACGGACTGCGCACCGAGGCGAACTTCGCACGCCTCACCGATCCCAACTACGCCTACACACCGTTCGTGCCGCCGGCCGAGGCCAATGTGAAGGTGCCGGCCTGGTTGAATTCGCCCATCTACTACCACAATCGCGGCAACTCGGATTTCTGGGGCGAGAGCTCGCTGCTCGGCGACTTCGTCGGGCTCGACGACCTCATGACCGAGAACCCGCGCGTGGTGCGCGGCTTCATCGGCGTCTACGGCGACTGGATCGAGCGCTACCGCATCGACGGTTTCCGTATCGACACGGCGCGCCACGTGAACCCCGAGTTCTGGAGCGCGTTCGCGCCGGCCATGCTGAAGCGGGCGCGGGCCAGCCACATTCCGAACTTCCACATCTTCGGAGAAGTGGCGGCCGAGGGTGTCGACGTCGCCCAGCTGGCGCGCCACACGCGCGTCGACAAGCTGCCCTCGGTGCTCGACTTCGGCTTCGCCGGCGCGCTGCAGGAAGTGCTGGCGGGGGATGCCGGCACCCGCGTGCTCGCGCGGCTCTACCAGGACGACGGGCTCTACGAAGGCGGCGCGCCCGCGGCGCTGCGCCTGCCCACGTTCACCGGCAACCACGACTTCGGCCGCTTCGCGTGGCTGGTGCGCAAGGCGCGCCCGCAGGCCAGCGACGACGAAGTGCTGAAACGCGTGATGTTGTCCAACGCCATGTTGTTCCTGCTGCGCGGCGTGCCGGTGGTCTACTACGGCGACGAGCAGGGTTTCGTGGGCCACGGCATCGACCAGGCCGCGCGCCAGGACATGTTTGCGAGCCAGGTGGCCAGCTACAACGACCAGCCCCTGCTGGGCACGACTTCGACCACCGCGCGCGACAACTACGACGCCCTGCATCCGTTGTACAAGCAGTTGAGCCGGCTGGCCTCGCTGCGCAAGCAATACGTCGAGCTGCGCCGGGGACGACAGGTGGTCCGCGCCCAGCAGCGCGAGCCGGGCCTGTTCGCGGCCTCACGACTGGGCAATGACGGACGAGAGATCCTGATGGCATTCAACACGTCGATGGCGCCGATCACGGCGCAGGTGGAGATCGCTCCCGACACGCGCGCGTTCACGGCGCTCGAGGGCCAGTGCCCGAGCCCGGATGCGCCCGGTACCGTGCGGCTCACCGTGCCGGCGCTGGGCTACGTGGCCTGCGCGGAGGTGGCACCATGAGCGCCTGCCTGGCCCGCGCCACCTGCGTGCTGTTGGTGGGGATCGCCTGGACGCACATGGCCGTGGCGGCGGAACCGGCCGAGGTGCGTTCGCCCAATGGCGTACTGCAGGTGCAGCTGCGACTCGACACCGACGGCCGCCCCGAGTACTCCATCGCACGCCGGGGCAAGCCGCTGCTCAACTGGTCGCGACTGGGTTTCATCCTGGCCGACGCGCCCAAGCTGGAGCGCAATTTCGCGATCACCGGCGTCGCGAAGCGCAGCTTCGACGACACCTGGGAGCAGCCCTGGGGCGAGCGACGCTACGTGCGTGATCATGGCAGCGAGATGCGCGTGTCGCTGCGCGAGAAGTATGGCCACGAGCTCGACGTGGTCTTCCGGGTGTTCGACGATGGGGTGGGCCTGCGCTACGAGTTCCCGGACCAGCCGCAGCTGCGGCAGGTGAACATCGTCGACGAGCTCACCGAGTTCGACATCGCCGAGCCGGCCACCGCGTGGTGGATCCCGGCCGGAGAATGGAACCGTTACGAGTACCTCTACCAGCGGACGCCGCTCAGCGAGGTGTCGCAGGCGCACACGCCGCTGACGCTGAAGCTCGCCAGCGGCGTGCACATCGCCATCCACGAAGCGGCGCTGGTCGACTACGCCGGCATGTGGCTGCGGCGGGTCGCGGGGCAGCGCCTCAAGTCGACCCTGTCACCGTCCGCGTCGGGGCCGAGGGTCGCGCGCACGGCGCCGTTCGCGACTCCCTGGCGCACGCTGCAGATCGCCGACGATGCGCCGGGCCTCTACATGTCCGACCTCATCCTGAATCTCAACGAGCCCAACAAGCTCGGCGATGTGTCCTGGGTGCATCCGTTCAAGTACGTCGGCATCTGGTGGGGCATGCACCTCGGCATCAATACCTGGAGCTCCGGGCCCAAACACGGCGCCACCACCGCCGAGACCCGGCGCTACATCGATTTCGCGGCCGCCAACGGCTTCAGGGGCGTGCTGGTCGAAGGCTGGAACAAGGGCTGGGACGGCGACTGGTTCGCGCGCGGTGACGAATTCAGTTTCACCGAGGCCTATCCCGACTTCGACCTCGAGGCGCTCGCGGCCTACGCGAAGAAGAAGGGCGTGCACCTGATCGGCCATCACGAGACGGCCGGCAACATCGCCAACTACGAGAAGCAGCTCGGGCCGGCATTGGACCTGTACCAGAAGCTGGGCATCGACTCGGTCAAGACCGGTTACGTGGCGGACGCCGGCGGCGTGCAGGCGCTCGATGCCGATGGAAAAGTTCATTTCGAGTGGCACGACGGCCAGGTGCAGGCGCGCCATCACCTGCTGGTGGTGACCGAGGCCGCGAAGCGCCACATCGCCGTCGATCCGCACGAGCCCATCAAGGACACCGGGCTGCGGCGGACCTACCCGAACTGGGTGGCGCGCGAGGGCGCGCGCGGCATGGAATACAACGCCTGGGGCAATCCGCCGAATCCGCCCGAGCACGAGAGCATGCTGGTGTTCACCCGAATGCTGGCGGGTCCGATGGATTTCACGCCCGGTGTGCTCAGCCTCACCGGCGCCGACGGCAAGCGCATCCAGTCGACGATCGCCAAGCAGCTGGCGTTGTACGTGGTGCTCTACAGCCCCATCCAGATGGCCGCGGACCTGCCGGAGAACTACGCGAAGTTCCCGCGGCCGTTCCAGTTCATCAGGGACGTGCCCACCGACTGGTCCGACACGCGCGTGCTGAACGGCGAGGTGGGCGACTACGTGACCATGGCACGCAAGGACCGCAACGGCGACGACTGGTACCTCGGCGCCATCAGCGACGAGCAGCCGCGGACGCTGAACGTCAGGCTGGACTTCCTCGATGCGAAGCACCGCTACCGCGCGACTATCTACCGCGACGGGGCGGATGCGGGCTATGCGGGAAATCCCGCCTCGGTGGAAATCGAAACCCGCGAGGTCACCAGCGCCGACACGCTGGCGCTGAAGCTGGCGCCGGGCGGCGGCCAGGCGATCCGCTTTACGACGCGACGCCCCGGGAAAGGGCAATGACGGCGGCGGTGCCGGCCGCGACCCTGCGGCCGCAGGTGACGTTCTGGCAGATCTGGAACATGTGTTTCGGATTTCTCGGCATCCAGTTCGGCTTCGCGCTGCAGAACGCCAACGTCAGCCGCATCTTCCAGACGCTGGGCGCCGAGGTGGACGACATCGCCGGCCTGTGGATCGCGGCGCCGCTCACCGGCCTGCTGGTGCAGCCGATCATCGGCTACATGTCGGATCGGACCTGGAACTGGCTGGGACGTCGTCGTCCCTATTTCCTGGCCGGGGCCGTGCTCTCGTCGCTGGCGCTGTTCGCCATGCCGTACTCGTCGACCTTGTGGATGGCGGCCGGATTGTTGTGGATCCTCGACGCCAGCATCAACGTGGCCATGGAGCCGTTTCGCGCCTTCGTCGCCGACCAGTTGCCGGAGTCACAGCGACCCGCGGGCTACTCGATGCAGAGCTTCTTCATCGGCGTCGGTGCGGTGGTGGCGAGCCTGCTGCCGTGGCTGCTGGCGCACGCCGGTGTGAGCAATGAAGGAACGCCGGACAGTCCCGTGCCCGACAGCGTGCGTTACTCGTTCGAGATCGGTGCCGTCGTGTTCCTCGGTGCCGTGCTGTGGACCATCGTGATGACGCGCGAGTATCCACCAGCGACGCTGCACGGCTTCGCGGATTCCACGCCGCTGTCCGAGGGTGTGGAGCCCGGCAGCGCCCGTGGGTCCGCGCTGCGCGGGCTCGGCTGGGCGCTGGTCGGCGGCCTGGGCATCGCGCTGGTGTGGCGCTTCGAGCTGGACCGCATGTTGTACGTGCTGGCGGCCATGTTCGCCGGCTGGGGCGTGTTGCTGCTGGTCAACAGCGTGTTGCACGGCCATGGCGCACTGCCCACGCTGATCGGCGACATCGACAACATGCCGCGCCGCATGCGTGAGCTGATCCCGGTGCAGTTCTTCTCCTGGCTGGCGCTGTTCGCCATGTGGACGCAGACGACGCCGGCCGTGACCCAGGTGCACTTCGGCGCGACGGACGTGACCGGCGCGACGTACAACGAAGGCGCGAACTGGGTGGGCGTGCTGTTCGCCGCCTACAACCTGTTCGCGGCGGTGGCGGCCCTGCTCATCCCGCTGCTGGTGCGCCGGCTCGGCATGCGTGTCGCGCACCTGGTGAATCTCTGGTTGGGCGGTGCGGCGTTGCTGTCGTTCCTGCTGATCCGCGACCCGGACTGGCTGCTGCTCTCGATGGTGGGCGTGGGCTTCGCCTGGGCCTCCATCGTATCGCTGCCGTATGCGCTGCTCACATCCAGCGTGCCGTCGCGCAAGATGGGCGTGTACATGGGCATCTTCAATTTCTTCATCGTGATCCCGCAGCTGGTGATCGCCAGCGTGCTCAGCGTGTTGTTCAAGACCGTCTTCAACGGCCAGCCCATCTATGCGCTGGCGCTCGGCGGCGTGAGCTTCCTGATCGCGGGGGTGTGCGCGCTGCGCGTGCGGTAAGTCGGTAGACTGCCGGCCCATGCAACGACAAGAGCTCGTGTACGTCGGCGCCGCGCTGATCATCGGCGGCGCCTCGTGGTTCGTCGTCAATCTCGAGCCCGTCTGGCAGATGGCCTGGTTCGTCCCCGGGTTGCTGTTTGCGCTGGCACTCCGGACCGAAGGGTGGACGTCGCGCGGACTCGTGGCCATTGCCGCGCTGCTGGGGGCGGCCAGCAACTACCGCTACCTGCTCTCCGTGATGCCCCTCGTGACGGCGCTGCTGGTGTTGCTGCTGCAGACCCTGTTGTGGGTGTTCATCTATGGCAGCGCACGCCGCATCGTCAAGGCCTGGAACGCCGGCTGGACCGTGCTGGCATTGCCGGTGGTGGCGGTGGCCATGGACACGCTGCTCGCGCAGTTCACGCCCGACGGCAACTGGGGCAGCCTGGCGTACACGCAGGCCGAGGTCCTGCCCGTGGTGCAACTGGCCGCGGTGTTCGGCGTTGGCGGTGTGTTGTTCCTGCTGATGCTCGGCAACTCGGCCGTGGCACTGGCGCTCACCTACGGCAGGCGATTGCGCGGCGCCATGCCGGCGTATGCCGCAGTGCTGACGACGCTCATCCTGGCGCTGGCCTTCGGCTGGTGGCGCCTGGACGACGACGACGCGGGCGGCACGCCGGTCAGCTTCGGCATCGCGTCGGTGGACAACTTCATCGACGACCCGCGCTCGGAGCAGTCGCGCAACATCTGGTCGCAGTACGAGGCGCAGGTGCTGGAGCTCGCCGGGAGCGGGGCGCAGGTGGTGCTGCTGCCGGAGAAGATCGACGTACTGCAGAAACCCGACGCCGAGGCGCGCAAGGCCTGGCTGTCGAAGCTGGCGCGCGACCACAAGGTGTGGCTGGTGGCGGGCGTCGGCGTCGTCGATGGCGCTACCCGGCGCAACGAGGCGTGGTGGTTCGCGCCCGACGGCCGGCTGGTGACCAACTACCTCAAGCATTTCATGGCGCCGCCGGAGCGCGAGTTCCTCGCGGGCGACCAGTACCCGGTCAACGACATCGGTGGCGTGCGTTACGGCGTCGCCATCTGCAAGGACATGCACTTCGCGCGGCTCGGGCGGGAGTTCGGCCAGCGGCACGCGCGCGTCATGCTGGTGCCAGCCTGGGATTTCGATCGCGACGCGATCATGGCCGCCAACATGACGAAGCTGCGCGGCGTGGAGAACGGCTTCATGGTCGTGCGTTCGTCGCGCGACGGCCTGCTGTCGATCACCGATGCGTACGGCCGCGTGCTGGCCGTGAATCGCAGCGAAAGCCTGCCGGGAGCCACGTTGTTCGCCACCGTCGCCGTGGGCGCGCCGCTGACGACGGTCTACACGCGCATCGGCGATTCGTTCGGCTGGGCCTGCGTGCTCGCGGCCATCGCGCTGCTGCTGGCGGCGCACTGGCGCATCCGCCGCGCGCGCATCATCGCCGAGCTCATCCCGACTTCCGCACCACCAGCCGCGTCGGAATGACCGAATTGGTCGCCGGGTCACCGGCGATCTGCCGCAGCAGCGTGTCCACCAGCAACTCGCCGGCGCGACGCGTGTCCTGCACCACCGTGGTGAGCGGGGGATTGGTATGGCTGGCCGCCGGGATGTCGTCGAAGCCGACCACGGCCACGTCGCGCGGCACGTCCACGCCCGCGTCCTGCAGCGCGCGCAGCGCGCCGATGGCGATCAAATCGCTGGCCGCGACCACTGCATCGAAGGCGATGCCGCGGCGTCGCAGTTCCTGCGTGGCGTGGAAGCCGGCATCTTCGGTGGTGATGGCGTCGACCTGCAGCGCGGAGGAGGTGGGCACGCGCGCTTCCTGGTGGGCACGCTCGTAGCCACGATAGCGATCGAAGAATTCCGGGTAATGCGACGTGGCGTGGCCGAGGAACGCGATTCGGCGGCGGCCCTGCGCCAGCAGGTGCTGGGTGACGTCGAAGCCTCCCTGCGAGTTGTCCGACCCGACGGACACGCCGGGCTCACTGGTGAGCACCGGGCCCCAGCGCACGAAATGCGTGCCCTGTTGCACCAGGCGCTCGAGCCGCGGCCGGTATTCCTCGTAGTCGCCGTAGCCGAGCAGGATGATGCCGTCTGCCTTGCGGCTGTCTTCGTAGTCCTGCTGCCAGTCCTTGGAGAGCTGCTGGAAGGAAATCAGCAGGTCGTAACCCTGGCGCGCCGAGGCGCGCGTGATCGAGCCCAGCATGGACAGGAAGAAGGGATTGATCTGCGAATCGTCGGGGGTCGGGTCTTCGAACAGCAGCAGCGCCAGGGTGTTCGAATGTTGCGAGCGCAAATTCGAGGCGTTCTTGTCGACGCGGTAGTTGAGCTGCCGCGCGATCTCCTCGATGCGCTTGCGCGTCTCGAGGCTCACCACGGGACTGCCGCGCAAGGCGCGCGAGACGGTCGGCTGACTCACGCCCGCGAGGAACGCGATGTCGAAGGAAGTCGGTTTGTCGTGCATCGATCGCAGCGCGGCGCGCTGCCCCCTCTTTGCAAGGTGGCGATGATGCCCGGGGGCGTGCGCCAAAAGCTACTGTCGGCGCAAAAGAGCCTCGGCTTGAGTCAAATCAACGCGCTGCGAGTTGAAAAAACGCGACGCCATGACCCGGCAGCTCGAAGTTACCGCTCTCATATCGGCCCTCGGGAAGCCCATGGCCGGTGATCGGGCGCGCGACCTGCAGCGTCGGCAATGCCAGCTGCGCGGCCTCGGGCGAGAGGTTGAAGGCCGCGAGCACCGCGCCGTGCTCGTCGAAGCGGCGGAAGGCCAGCACCGAGTCGGTGGCGGCCAGGAATTCGATGTCGCCGGAGATCAGCAATTCCTGCTGGCGGCGCCAGGCGAGCAGCCGGCGGAAGCCATGCAGCGCCGAGGAAGGATCGCGTTCCTGCGATTCGACCGACAGCGCGCGGTGCTGGCTGGGTACCGGCAGCCAGGGCGTGCCGCTGGAAAAGCCGCCGCGCTCGCTCGCGTCCCACGGCATGGGCGTGCGGCAGCCATCGCGTCCCTTGAAGATGGGCCAGAACGCGATGCCGTACGGATCGCGCAGCGATTCGTAGGGCACGTCGGCTTCGCCCAGGCCTAACTCCTCGCCCTGGAACACGCACACCGAGCCGCGCAGGGCGCATACCAGCGCGGACAACTGCGTCGCGGCGTGCGACGGCGAGTTGCTCCAGCCCCAGCGGCTGACCACGCGTTCCACGTCGTGGTTGGAGATGGTCCAGCACGGCCAGCTGTCGGGCGCGCGTTTGCGCAGATTTTCGACCGTTTCACGGATGTGCCGCGGCGAGCTGTCGTTGCTGAGCAGCTCGAACGAATAAGCCATGTGCAGCCGACCGGGCTGCGTGTACTCGGCGACCGTCGCGTTCGAGTCATCTGACGATATCTCGCCCAGCGCGACGACACCCGGGTACGAGTCGAGCAGCGCGCGGATATCCTCGAGGAAGGGCAGCATCTCGGGCTGCGTGTTGTTGTGGCGATGCCATTGGTAGCCATACGGATTGTCGGCCCTGAAGCCGGTCACCTTGCGCGAATTGCGCGGTCGCGGCGGGTTGTCGCGCAGCTGCCGGTCGTGGAAGCAGAAGTTGATCGCATCGAGGCGCAACCCGTCGACGCCGCGATCCAGCCAGAAGCGCATGTTGTCGAGCGTCGCGCGCCGCACTTCCGGGTTGTGGAAGTTGAGATCCGGCTGGTCCTTGAGGAAATTGTGCAGGTAGTACTGGCCGCGGCGTGGCTCCCAGGTCCAGGCGATGCCGCCGAAGATCGACAGCCAGTTGTTGGGTGGCGTGCCGTCGGCGCGCGCGTCGGCCCATACGTACCAGTCGGACTTCGAATTGTCGCGGCTCTGCCGGCTCTCGGTGAACCAGGGGTGCTGGTCGGAGGTGTGGCTCGGCACCTGGTCGATGATCACCTTGATGCCGAGATCGTGCGCGCGCGCCACCAGCCGGTCGAAGTCCTCGAGCGCTCCGAACACCGGGTCCACGGCGCGATAGTCGGCGATGTCATAACCGAAGTCGGCCATCGGCGACCGGAAAAACGGCGAGACCCACACCGCGTCCACGCCCAGCGACGCGACATAGTCGAGCCGCGCGATGATGCCGGGCAGGTCGCCGATCCCGTCACCGTTGGTGTCGAGGAAGCTGCGCGGGTAGATCTGGTAGATAGCGGCGCCGCGCCACCAGGGACGCGCGGGATGGCTCGCGGGCATGCGTTGCACGGCTGAGTTCATGTTTGCGCGGCAGCTTATCGCAGCACCGGCGGTGCTCTGCCACATGCATACGTATTCAGGCTGAATACGTATGCAGTCCGTTGTCCGGCAGCGGATGCGGGACCTACCATTCCCGCCACATCTCCCGCTCTTTTTCCGCCTGCACTCGCGGACAAACCGGACCCCGTTGAAGCGGGGTTCGTTGGGCCTCGCCGACTGACCCCCTCGGTTGGCGAGGCTTTCTTTTTTTGCGCACCGCCCGGCCGTCGCGCCGGTCCCGGCAGT
>Ga0307409_100002024_pt1 | contig 10403 bp, 3 predicted proteins | sample 322Ometagenome_2_FD_203888 | JGI IMG/M metagenome (GOLD analysis project Ga0307409, IMG submission 203888) | Maize rhizosphere microbial communities from greenhouse at UC Davis, California, United States - 322HYB-O-2 | ecosystem: Host-associated > Plants > Roots > Rhizosphere > Soil | place...
TCCGGCGGCGCTGTGGCGGACGATGGAGATCGCCGATCAGTGCACGTTCTCGCTCGACGAGCTGCGCTACGAGTACCCGCACGAAGTCGTCCCGCCGGGGAAGACGGCGATCGAATATCTGACCGACCTGTCGTGGGCCGGCGCGGCCGACCGGTATCCCGACGGCATCCCGGTGAAGGTGCGCGACTTGATCGTCAAAGAGCTCGACTTCATCGAGCGGATGAAGTTCGAGGCGTATTTCCTGACCGTCTACGACGTCGTGAAATTCGCGCGGTCGAAGGACATTTTGTGCCAGGGCCGCGGGTCGGCGGCGAACTCGGCGATCTGTTACTGCCTGGGCGTGACGAGCGTCGATCCCGCGAAGATCGACGTCCTCTTCGAGCGATTTTTGTCCGCCGCGCGCGGCGAGCCGCCCGACATCGACGTCGACTTCGAGCACGAGCGTCGCGAAGAAGTCATCCAGTACATCTACGAAAAGTACGGCCGCGAGCGCGCGGGCATGACGGCGACCGTCATCACCTACCGCGGAAGGTCGGCCGTGCGCGACGTCGGCAAAGCGCTGGGCCTCGGCCTCGACGTCGCCGACCAACTCGCCAAGCGCCTCGACTGGTGGCACCGCGGCACGCTGAACGACGAACAGTTGAAGGAGAGCGGTGTCGACCCGGGCGATCCGACGATCCGCGCGCTGATCGGTTTGACGGCGCAATTACTCGGCTTCCCGAGACACTTGAGTCAACACACCGGCGGCATGGTCATGACGCGCGGCCCGCTGTGCGAGATGGTGCCGATCGAGAACGCGTCGATGGACGACCGAACGGTGATCGAGTGGGACAAGGACGACATCGACGCGGTCGGGATGCTGAAGGTGGACGTGCTGGCGCTCGGGATGCTGACGGTGATTTCGAAGGGGTTCCGGATGCTCGAGCAGTGGGAGGAACTACGGGATCAATCACGAGAGGGACCACAACCACTCCATTTAGCCGCGTCGCGTGCGACGCGCGTCGGGAACGGTCCGCACGTCCTGGGTCGCGACGATCGCGACGCGCGGATCGAATGTTCGCGCGTCGCAAGCGACGCGGCTAAATGGAAATCGTCGTCGTCGTCATCGCTGTCGTCGCTGTCGTCGCTGCCGTCATCGTCGTCATCGTCGTCGTCGTCGCGAAGGCGCTACGAAATCCACACGCTCCCGGACGAAGACCGCGCCGTCTACGACATGATCTGCGATGCGGACACCGTCGGGGTGTTTCAGATCGAATCGCGGGCGCAGATGTCGATGCTTCCCCGTCTGCAACCGCGGAAGTTTTACGACATCGTCATCGAAGTCGCGATCGTCCGGCCCGGTCCTATTCAAGGGAACATGGTTCACCCCTACTTGCAACGCCGGGAGCTCGTGCGGCAGGGACTGGACGCACAGATCGCGTACGAGAGCGAGGAACTCCGCGAGACGCTGGCGCACACGCTCGGCGTGCCGCTGTTTCAGGAGCAGGCGATGCGCGTCGTGATGGTCGCCGCGGGATTTTCCGCGGAGGACGCGGACAAGCTCCGCCGGGCGATGGCGTCGTGGCGGAAGAACGGCGTGATCGACACGTTTTACCCGAAGATCATCAACGGCATGCTGAACCGCGGCTACACGCGCGAGTTCGCCGAGCGCGTGTTCGAGCAGATCCGCGGGTTCGGCGAGTACGGATTTCCGGAGAGCCACGCGGCGTCGTTCGCGATCCTCGTGTACGCGTCGGCGTGGATCAAACGACATCATCCGGCGGTGTTCTGCGCGGCGTTGCTGAACAGCCAGCCGATGGGATTTTATGCGCCGGCACAGATCGTCATCGACGCGCGGGCGCATGGGGTGGAAGTGCGGCCGGTGGATGTCAACGAAAGCGCGTGGGATTGCACGTTGGAGCAGCCTTCACGTGGCATGGGCGCCTCGCCCATGCAGCAATCGCGGAGCGACGGATTTGAAGATCGCTGCGCTCAAGCGCATGGGCGAGGCGCTCATGCCACAAAAGAGGACAAATCCACTTGGGGCCACGGCGGCCCCGCCGTGCGCCTGGGCTTTCGTCGGATCAAGGGCATGCAGGAAGCGCACGCGAACGTGATCGTCGACATCCGCAAACATTGCGGTCGGTTCACGTCGGTCGAGCAGATGCACCGACTCACGGACCTGCCGGTCTCCGTCATGCGCCGCCTCGCGGAGGCCGACGCGTTCGAGTCGCTCGGGCTCACGCGGCGGCAGGCGCTGTGGCACGTCATGCGGCTGAGCGACGAAGAGCTGCCGCTGTGGGAATGCGCGAACAACGGCGACGAAGAAATCCCGGTCGCCCTGCCGACCATGCCGATCGGGCAGGAAGTCATGACCGATTACGCGACCGGCGGACTCTCGCTCAAGGCGCACCCGTGCGCGCTGATCCGCGCGCAGCTCGCCGCGCGGCGGATTATCACCGCGGCGGAGCTCGGAAAACTCGAGCGCGGGTGGGTGCGCGTCGCCGGGCTCGTGCTGATCCGCCAGCGCCCGGGGACGGCGTCGGGCATCGTCTTCGAGACGCTGGAGGACGAGACCGGCGTCGTGAACTTAATCGTTCGCCCCGACATTTATGAAAGGTACCGCCCCGCCGCGCGGTACGCGGGACTGCTCGAGTGCCACGGGTACGTTGAGCGCCAGGGGAAGGTCGTACACGTGATGGCGAAGCGCATGTTTGATTTGAGCCCGATGTTGTCGGGGTATCAGTTGGAAAGTCGGGATTTTCATTGAGACCTCCCTCTGTGCCCTATCGCATCCTGGATCGACGTTGTCGCCTCCGCACTGTCATCCTGAGGTACTCCAAAGGATCTGCGCCCGACGGCGATCAATGCCGGATCTTTCGGAGTACCGCAGGATGACAGCGGTTTTTCATCTCCCCCTCAGCACCCCCATGCGCTAGATTATCGGGCGGACTCGCGGCCTCCTCACGTGACCGGCGCGGCGCGACGATGCAACCGAGTACGGGAGTGTTGCGCGCGCACTATAATGTCGCGGGCAAGTCTCAATGACCCAGACGGCGTTCGTCGAATCCTGCGCCAAGACCGTGACCGGCTCCGCCGCCGCCGTCGCCCGGCGTTCGCGCGGACGTCCCAAGGCGCGCCAGCTCCTGAAACTGCTCGGGGACAAGAAGAAGATCCTCGTCACCACACACCAGCATCCGGACCCGGACGCGCTCGCCTCCTGCGTCGCGATGTGCACGCTGCTCCAGCAGAAGGTCCCCGGCGCGGACGTGCGCGTGTCGTTCAAGGGCGGGATCGGCGGCGGACTGAACGAGCAGTTCGCCAAGCTCACCGATCTCAACCCGCTCCCGTGGGACGACGCCGCCCTGCTCGCGGTCGACGCCATCGTGCTGATGGACACGCAGCCCGGGTTCGGCAACAGCCCGCTCCCGCCCACCGTGCAGCCGGCGGTCGTGATCGACCACCACCGCCCGGGTCGCGGCGGACGCAGCAAGCCCAAGTGCGCCTTCTGCGACATCCGCCCGGACGTCGGCGCGGTCAGCTCGATCGTCTTCAGCTACTTCATGGAGCTGGAGGTCAAGATCTCGGCGGACCTGGGCGCGACGCTGCTGTTCGCGATCGAATCGGACCTGGCGGGCGCGGCCGGGCAGCCGGGCGAGCTCGATAACATCGCGCTCTCCAACCTCACGCTTATCGCCGACACGCGCAAGCTCTACCGCATGCGCTACCTCGACCTGCCGCAGAACTTCTTCATCTCGTACGCGCAGGCGCTCAATAACGCGGTCTTCTACGACACCGCGCTGATGAGCAACCTCGACACGATTCCGTCGCCCGAGCGCCCGGCGATCGCGGCGGATTTCCTGCTGCGATTCGACCAGGCGAAGTGGGCGCTGGTCAGCGGCATCATCAACGGGAACCTGCTGCTGTCGCTGCGGACGTATCCCGGCGGGAAGTTTTCCGCGGCCGAGTTGATGTCCCGCCTCGTGCGCGGCATGGGCGAGGGCGGCGGGCACCGATCCAAGGCCGGCGGCGCGATCAAGCTGAAGGAGGGGACGCCGGCCGAGATCGAACGGATCCGAAACGTCTTGCGAAGACGGTATCTCCGCGCGCTGGGGATCAAGGGCGCGCGGGCACAGCGGTTGATTCCGAAGCAGGAGATCGCGGCGTCGGTCGGCGCGCGCAACACCGCGCCCGTCACGAGCACAAAGAAGTCCGGCGCTCACTCCGGCGCTCCCGAAGAACCCGCACCGACCGATCTGTAATCGCTCTCAACCTCCGTTTTAGCCGCCCCGCTTGCGGGGCGCGACCACGCCGCTTGCGGCGCGCGAGCGACCGGACTGCGACCCACTCGCTCGCTGTTGCGCGCCACACGCAACCGGAGGCAAATCCATTGCAACTCGCGAGGGTCAGGTCGCGCGCCCCGCAAGCGGGGCGGCTAAAACGTCATTGCGCCGCGCACCACCGCGCGCTGTTGTCCTGGTGGGAGATGACCGATAGAATCAGTGGGTCGATGACGTATCACCTCACCATCCCGGTCGTCGTACGATAGGGTTCGCCGCGGACCGTTGTCCGGCGAACCCCTGCCCCTTAGCATCCCCGAATTCGATCGAAATTCCCGGAGTTTTGACCGCGCAGGTTCCCCATGAGCACCGAACTTCCCAAGGCGTACGACCCGAAGACCGTCGAGCCGCAGGCCAACCGCGTCTGGACGGAGGAGAAACTTTTCCACGCCGAGCCGACCAATCCCGGCGACCCGTTTGCGATCGTCATCCCGCCGCCGAACGTGACGGCCGCGTTGCACCTCGGCCACGCGCTGAACAACACGCTCCAGGACATCCTCACGCGCTGGCGTCGGATGGCCGGCGACAACGCGATCTGGATGCCCGGCACCGACCACGCCGGCATTGCGACGCAGACCGTCGTCGAGAAGCGCGTGCTCGCCGAGGAAGGAAAACGCCGCACCGATTTCCAGCGCGACGAGTTCGTGAAGAAAATCCAGACGTGGAAGGACGAGTACGAGCGGCGCATCACGGAGCAGCTCAAGGCGATGGGCTGCTCGTGCGACTGGGACCGCCAGGCGTTCACGATGGACGAGCCGCGCGCCCGCGCGGTGCGCGAGGCGTTCTTCCAGCTCTTCAAGGACGGGCTGATCTACCGCGGCAAGCGGTTGGTGAACTGGGACCCGGCGACGCAGACCGCGCTCGCGGACGATGAAGTCGAGATGGAGGAAGTGGACGGGCACTTCTATTACCTGAAATACCCGCTCATCAGCGAACGAGAGCCCAGCGGCTCCGCCGCGGGTGTCGCGGGTGCCGCGGGTGCCGCGGGTGCCGCGGGTGCCGCGGGTGCCGCGGGTGCCGCGGGTCCGGAGTACGTGACCGTTGCCACGACGCGCCCCGAAACGATGCTGGGCGACACCGCCGTCGCGATCAATCCGAAGGACCCGCGCGCCGCGGCCCTGCGCGGGAAGAAGGTGCGCCTGCCAATCGTCAATCGCCTCATCCCGATCATCGAGGACGATTACGTCGTGCTGCCCGATCCGAAATCCGACGACCCGAAGGCCCAGTTCGCCACCGGCTTCCTCAAGGTGACGCCGGCGCACGACCCGAACGACTACGAGATCGGCCTGCGCCACAAGCTGCCGCTGATCAACGTCCTCGCCCCGGACGGCACGATCTCCGACCAGCACGGCTGGCCGAAGGAGGACTTCGCGCAAGGCGGCGCGGAGTTTCTGCTCGGCCTCGATCGCTTCGAGGCGCGCCGCGCGGTGGTAGAGTGGTTCAAGCAGAACAACCTGCTCGAAGAGGTGAAGCCGTACAAGCACAGCGTCGGCCACAGCTATCGCAGCCACGTGCCGATCGAGCCGTATTTGAGCGACCAGTGGTATTGCAAGGTGACGGACGATCGATTGGCCGGGGCGGCGCTGCGCGCGATGTCGCGCGATCAAAGTGGCTTGGGCGTCCCGCCCGAGCAATCTCGGCGGCCAGCCGCTGGCGCGGCGAAGGTCGGGCAAGATGCCCAAGCCACGGGTTGGGAAGGCCAACTCCAGTTCTTCCCAGCGCGGTACGCGAAGACTTTTCAGGCGTGGCACGAGAACATCCGCGATTGGTGCATCAGCCGCCAGCTTTGGTGGGGGCATCGGATTCCGGTGTGGCGGATCCCGGAGGGTCGGCTCGCCGATCGGCTCTCGCAGGACCAGTTCGCTAGTGCTGTTGAGCAATTGTTCCAGTGGCAGCGCGACGGACGAATCGCCTTGACCCATCGTGGCGATGCGCCGGATTCGCGCGCCGAGGACATCGCTGACCGCTCGCTGCCGTTCGCGTTTGCCTGCGTGCGCGACCCGCGCGACCGCGAGATCATCGACGAGTTGGAACGGCTCGGCGCCGTGCAGGACCCCGACGTCCTAGACACCTGGTTCTCATCCGGCTTGTGGCCCATGTCGACCCTCGGCTGGCCCGAGCAGACGCCCGCGCTCGAGAAATGGAACCCCACCTCCGTCCTCATCACCGCGCGCGAGATCATCACGCTGTGGGTCAGCCGGATGGTGATGTTCAACCTCTACTTCCTCGACCGCCTGCCGTTCACCGACGTCGTGATCAATGCGATCGTCCAGGACGGCGAGGGGCGGAAGATGTCGAAGATGCTCGGCAACGGCGTCGACCCGCTCGACATCATCGAATCGCACGGCGCCGACGCGATGCGCTTCACGCTCGCCCACATGGCCACGCAAACGCAGGACGTGCGGATGCCGGTCGAGCGCGACCCGAAGTCCGGCAAGAACACCTCGCCGAAGTTCGACATCGGCCGAAACTTCTGCAACAAGGTGTGGAACGCGGTGCGCTTCGCGATCATGAACCTGTCGGGCGCGAACGCGAACGAGCCGATGGACGAAATGAAATGGTCGCTTGCCGACCGGTGGATCGTGTCACGGTTCAACCGGACGGTCGCCGCATGCGACGAGGCGTTGGCGAACTACCGCTTCGACCAGTACGCCAAGACCTGCTACGACTTCTTCTGGGGCGACCTGTGCGACTGGTACCTCGAGGCGATCAAGCCGGCGATGCGGGATGAAAAGCGCGCCGGGCAGACGGCGAACGTGCTCGCCGCGGTGCTCGACGGGTCGCTGCGGCTGATGCACCCGATGATCCCGTTCATCACGGAAACGATCTTCTGGAAGCTCAACGAAGTCCGCCCGAACCGCGGCCTGCCGGAGCGACTCGAGTGCCCGCCGAGCGAGCGGCTGATCAACGCGGCGTGGCCGCGGGTGACCGGCTTCCACGAGGCGGCCGAGCACATTTTTCCGAAGATCCAGGAAGTGGTCGGCGCGCTGCGCAACCTGCGTAACGAGCACAAGGTCGATCCGAAGCGAACGATCACCGTGACGATTTCCGCCGGCTCCGAGCCCGCGCGGCAGCTCGAGGAAAACCGCGAACTGATCGAGCTGCTGGCGACGTGCCAGATCAAGCAGATCGGCGCGAACTTGAGCGGCCCCGCGAACGCCGCGCGCGCGACGGCGGCGGGCGTGGAGATCTTCGTCGAAAACCTCGCCGACGAAGCCGCCGAGCAGCAGCGGCAGGTCAAGCGGCGCGACGAGCTGACGAAGCAGATCACGCAGCTCCGCGGCCGGCTGTCGAACGAGTCGTACACGAAGAAGGCGCCGCCGCACCTGGTGAAGCAGACGCAGGATCAACTGGCGGAAGCGGAAGCGGAGTTGGCGAAGCTGTCTTAGCTCCCTCTCCCGGGTACTCCGGGGAGAGGAGCGAGGGTCGAGGTGCGCCTGGAGTTTAGCTGCGTTCGACTGCTCGTTCCGCGGTCGATCTGCGAATCGAACGGTGGCAGACGTGTCACGCCGCCCGCCCCTCTCCCCTGCCCTCTCCCCGCAAACAGACGCGGGGAGAGGGAGGACGCCGCTCGCGCGGTCACGCCGAAAGTCAATCCTCCCGCTCCGGTTTCGGATCACGCGTCATCAGCTCCGTGATCGCCTGGAGCACGTCCTTGTTCTCGAACAGCACCGCGTACACGGCTTCGGTGATCGGCATGTCGACGCCCATCCGCCGGGCCAGCTCGCGCACCGCGCGCGTCGTCGGGACGCCCTCGGCGACGCTGTTCATCGAGTCCAGCACGTCCTGAAGCTTCTTGCCCTTGCCGATCTGCTCGCCGACGGTGCGGTTGCGGCCCTGCGGGCTCACGCACGTCGTGATCAGGTCCCCGACGCCAGCCAGCCCGTGGAACGTCTCCTCGTGCGCGCCCATCGCGACGCCGAGGCGCTGGATCTCGACCAAGCCGCGCGTCACCAGCGCGGCCTTCGCGTTATTGCCCGCCCCGAGGCCGTCGATGATGCCGGCGGCGATGGCGATGACGTTTTTGATCGCGCCCGATAACTCGACGCCGATCACGTCGTCGTTCGTGTAGACGCGGAACCACTGCGTGGAGAACGCCGCCTGCACGCGCCGCGCGAGCTGCTCGTCCGCCGACGCGGCCACCGCCGTCGCCGGCAGGTACCGCGCGATCTCGCCGGCGATGTTTGGGCCGGAGAGCGCGACGAGCGGGTGAGAAGGCGAGGATGGAGGATTGAGAATGGAGGATGGCGCAGCGTCATCTCCCGCCATCCTCAATCCTCCATCCTCCATCCTCGTTTTCGCCCGACCCGCGCCGCCGACGCCGACAAGCACATCGGCGATCACCTGCGTCGGCCGCAGCAGCGAGTTGTTCTCGATGCCCTTGGCGACCGAGATGATCGGCAAGTCTTTAGGCAGGTGCGGTTTTAACCGCTCCCAAACGCTGCGCATGTACTGCGTCGGGATCGCCGAGAGCACGAGCGTCGCGCGGCCGAACGCCTCGGCGTCGTTCGCGGTCAGCCGCACGTCCGCCGGCACTTTCACGCCGGGCAGCAGGCGGCGTTGCTCGCGGTCCTGGACGAGGCGTTCGATCGATTCCTCGAACGCGCCCCACATCGTGACCTCGTGCCCGCCGGTGGTCAGCAGGATCGAGCAGACCGTCGCCATCGCGCCGTCGCCCAGGATCGTGACCCGTTCGGTTTCGTCAGGAGCAGCCATCGCGACTGCGGGTTGTACCGGATGACGGCGCTGGCGTCATCGCCCCCGGGCGACTCGCCGCGCGCGAGCGCGCGAAGATTTTTCTTGATCCTCGCGAATCGCGCGTTATCTTCCGCCCCCTTCGGAGCGCCCCCATGCTGCTCGAGAACGTCACATCCTCCCACCGCCTTCGGGCCCCCGGCATGAGTTGGCCGTTGCGCGGCGTCCGCTAAGGACACCGCACGCGGCGCTACACACACACGGTCCGTCGTTTCATTTCGCGACAAGTGTTTCCCTTTGTGCGTGCCACGCGCTGGCACGTGGTGACTTATGTTTTTACAAACCGTTCACGCGGCCCCGGCCTCTCATTTTGATTTCGCACCGCTCCCGACAGACGTCGTGCTCACGCAGCGTGCCGCGGCGGTCCTGCGCGCGTACCTGAGCGAGAACGACATCGGGCACTACCCGATTTTCCACTGCGGCGATCACGACCTGTACGACGTCGAGTGGTTTCTCGCCGCGCTCGGCGAAGCGGACGCCCGCTGGGAGCCGGCGACGCCGCTCATCGTCGGGGGCGACGCCATCGGCGACCTCGAAACGCCCGAGGGCGAGCCCGCGCGGCTGGCCGACAGCGGCATCCTGCGCCTCGCCAACCACGAGGTCGTCATCGCCCGCTGGCACTGGACTGACACCAAGGACTCGCTCAACGCCTTCAACCTCTTCGCCGCACGCTCCGCCGCGCATTTCGCATGCCTCCAGGCGGACATCATGCGTCACCGCCGCGGCGGGTGCGCGGCGGTCTGGCAGATCGTCCGCGGGTACTCGCACGAGGAGCACGGGCGCCCGTCGCGCACCGCCGGCGATGAGCTCATGCTGACCGACGCCGTGCGCCGCCGCGTCGACGGCGACATCATCCGCTTCTTCACCGACGACGTCGCCGCGCTCTATCGCGACCTGCGCGTCCCCTACCGCCGCGGCGTGCTCTTTCACGGCCCCCCCGGGAATGGGAAGACGAGCCTGATCCGCCACATCGGCGTCCAGCTCCCCGAGATCCCGGTGATGATCCTGCGCCCGGCAGGGAACTTCGGCACCGACCACTTCGAGTCGGTCATCCGCCGGTGGCGACGCCAGGCGCCCGCCGTTCTCGTGATCGAGGACCTGAACTGGCTGCTCGACCAGGTGAACGTCTCGACGTTCCTCAACGCGCTGGACGGGATCGACACGGCCGGCCTCAACGGTGGATTGCTGCTGATCGCGACGACGAACTACCCGGAGGACCTCGACCCGGCGATCAACAACCGCCCGGGCCGGTTCGACGTCGTGATCGAAGTCCCGTCGCCGGACTACGCGCTGCGCCTGGCGTTCCTGCGCCGCCACCTGCCGGCTGTT
>Ga0307409_100002025_pt1 | contig 10402 bp, 14 predicted proteins | sample 322Ometagenome_2_FD_203888 | JGI IMG/M metagenome (GOLD analysis project Ga0307409, IMG submission 203888) | Maize rhizosphere microbial communities from greenhouse at UC Davis, California, United States - 322HYB-O-2 | ecosystem: Host-associated > Plants > Roots > Rhizosphere > Soil | place...
AGATGACCCGACCGGTGAGATGCCCCATGAGATAGAACCTGGGGTGCCTGTTGCGGGCGGGACTGCTTGTCGAGCCCTAGCCTGAGATTGGTCTGTCGCAGTGCGCCGCGTCAATGGTCACGCTCCCGGCATCGTAAGGTTCGCTCTCGCGCCGCCCCGCTAGCCGCATCAGGTATCCATAACGTTATGTCGGCGCGAGAGGCTGCCGAGCCATCGACCCCTTCCCGATATATCCGGCAGTTTCAGTCAAACGCTCGAAACCAACAAACGGCAGAATCGTACGGGCGAAATCCTCAAAGGCGCACCACGCTGCATAATCGAGACGGTCGAAACCCGTCAACGAATACGGATCACCGCTGCAGGCCACGCTTATATGCAACCCGCTCACGCAGCATATCGAGCACATCGCCACCCAACCGGAAATCATTCGGATGCGCCTTCGCCCACTGAAAACGGGCATTCAGCCAAACCTCATACGGCGAAACGTCGCCAGTTGCAGGCAGCCAATCGTCCGGCCGAAACTCCAACAGCTCGAGCGGTGGCCCATCCACCAACGGCCTACGATGCCGCGCCACTCAGCCGGCCTCCCACAAAGAACGCCGACGCTGCTCGCGGATACGCCGTTTCTCTCGCAACACATCCAACGCAGACCCCAACTCCGAACCCGGATGCGCCTTCACAAACGCCATACGAGCATCGCCCCACAACTCGAACGACTGCCACCACTCCCCGCCCGGCCACTCATCAGGGTCGAAGGTCACAAGCTCCGGCGGCGGCGCAACAGTCAACGGCGGCCTACGATGCATAGCCACCATCAAGCCCCCCTGCCGCAGCACGAAGCTCAGCAAGCCTGGCGTTAGGCACATGATCCTTCCAACGGGCACGAATAGCCCTCTGGCCATGTTTCTGACCCGGACTGCGGCCAGTCTCCTCATCCTCATTAGGAAGACACAAAGCCGTCGTCAGCCGCTCCAACAGCAACCGGTGAGCACGCACCTCAGCCAGCAGTGGATGCGGCTTCAACTGGCCCGTAGAGCCTCTGGTGGTTAGCTCAGGCAACACCCGAACAGCCTTCTCTAAACGATCAAGCTCATCAGCGGTACGGCAAGCCTGGCCCAAGATCTCAACCTCAGCCGCCGTGAGCACATACTTCTCAGCGACAGACAGCCACAGCCGCTTCCCCGATGCTTTTAGGCCACTCGGCGGACTTTGGTCGGACATACCGACATTCTCGCAAACATCACCCAAAAAAACGACCTTGAGTATGCCGGAGAGAAGGATTTCGGGACTGGCGGGTCCGAGTTAGGCGCGGCTCCAAAAAGCCGTGAGCCAGCGCCTACGTCAAGGTGGTTTAGCAAAAGGAGTGTGCCTTTGATGCCCTGAAGTAACGGTGTCCTCGCACGTCTTGCCGGTCGGGGTCAAGGAGGATACGGTTTGGAAACCTACCCGCAGGAGCATCCATGGTAACTAACTTCGCCGCGGCCCTCGAGCAATTGGCCTCGCAAAACGTTTTAATGTTCGAGGTTCCGGGCGGAAAGCGTTTCTATTCGTTTAGCGGCATAGCCTTGACCAACATCATGGGGCCGGTTAACGACTTGGCCAGGGGTCAGCTTTCTTTTGCATTGAACATTCCGGACCTTCCCGAATCTGGGGCGGGGTTCATCCGCGAAGCGGAAACAGCGTTCGCAGGCTTACAGTCAATCTTCGTAGGGCACGATGCCGCCGGCGACCTGGGCTGGGCTGTGGATAACTGTCGGGTCCAGGCGTCCGATCCGAATGGGTCCCGTCAATTAGAGGTCATCATTGACCTTGCAGTTCGAGGCAGGGCTCTAATTAAGCGTATCGCCTACCAAATTCAAATACTGGGACGGGTCGTCCATTAGCCAGATAAAGACAGCTGGCATTAATGCCTCAGTTCGCCCACAGTACCTTGTCAACAAACTTTCACGACCCCTCCTGAAACGTGGCGAATTCCCAGTCCCACACAGACGCTGGCTGGGCGGGTCCCGAGCGGCCCCCCTCAAAGAAAGCGGACCTTCTCTTGCCGCCCTTTCTCTTCATGTCAGCTTTTTGCCGGGTGCTCTGGTGTAGTCGCGTCCGGACCAGACCCCGAACCTTTCGCCGTTGGCTTCAGCTGCGTCACCGCATTCGGTGATGACCCAGCAGCCGTTGCACATCAGCGCCGCTAGCTGCCTCTCCGCGGGGTGTTCGCTGAGCCACATCCAATGACTCTCGGGGTCGCTGCAGTTCGGGCGTAACCCTTGGCTGGCCATCGTGATTAAGGCTTGGGTGAGCCGGTCTGAGGCTTCGCGTCCGCGGCGGGTCATAGTGGCGCCACCATCCACGCGTAGCAGCGTGCGCACTGGCGTACGACTGCGGCGGGCCAGGGTTGTTCCCATTGGTGTTTGTTGCAGCGGGCTGGGTTGCCGCCAATGATCCTGACCTTGCGCTTCGACTTGCTTGCTCGCGGTGGCCCCCGCCTCAACCGATACGTAACGGTACGGACCGTTACTCGTACTGATACACCGATACAAACCCCTTAAGGGGTGTATCGGTATTAGTGGAAGTAACCGATACGAGCTTGTAGCGGTCACAGTTCTTCATCCACGTCAGCTAGCCAGCCAGTTCTGGACCTGCCAACCTTGTCGGGCCATACGATTGCGCCGTTGTTGGCCAACCGCTCCAGTGCTGGCTCCAAGTCGTTTTGTGGAACCTTGATGCCTTTGGCGCGCATCGATACAGCCAACTTGTTTTGAGACTCGAAACGGTGCGTCTCCGTCTCTTTCAGGTAGGCAATGACGTGGTCGCCAAGGTCGTCGTATTTGTCGCGCTGCGCACCCTCTTCACCGGGACGGGCCGGAACACTGAGATGCGCGGCCGTGTGGTCTTCCCACTCTTTGGTGTCGTCTACGACGGCCTGCCCGACGTACCACCACGGCAAGTCTTTCCCTTCGGTTTGAAGGTTGCACCACCGCTGAACTTCGCCGTACCGGTCTTTCACGATATGGAGCGCGCTGGAACCCTTGCCGCCCTTAGTGATCGGTTGTTTGGATGCGGTCATGCGGTACCCGACGCCGTCCACATCGTTGAGCCATCCTGCTGCACCGTAGCCGTATGACTCGCCTTGACGGTTCGGGGCTTTCGGCGGATGCCCGAGAGATAACACCGCTACACCGAGCTTGGTGAGTGGGAACACAAAAAGGTTGCGGTAGGCACCTACGGCAGCGTTGACGCTGACATCCCAACTGTGGATGCCGCATGCTGCGTTGATCCCATCCAACACTGCCAACGCTGGGGTGTCTTCTAGTAGCGCGACTTGCCGGGCCATTTCGTCGGGTTCCCATGTGCTGGTGGGATCGTCGGCCCAGTGGAACCGTTTCCGGATCACTTCTTTGTCTACACCTAATCCGAGCAGTCGGTGGATAATGCCGCCGGGGTCGGGTTCTTCAAAATGGACGTAGATGACGTGCCACCCTGCTGCGAGTACGGCTTTGACTTGCCACAGCGCAAATGAGGTTTTGCCTGCTGTCATCAACCCGATGACGGTGTGCCAGCGGCCGGGGTACAGGAGTTGTATGTCGTCGTCTCGCGCTGCGCCAACGCTGGGTTGTGGTGGGGTGTAGTTGCCGTCTAGGTATTCGTCTAGGTTGAGCCAGCGCCCCGTGTCGGGTTCTTCTACTGGCGCGGTGTAAGGCTGGAAGTCGGCAATGCCGTATCCGGCAGCAACATGGTCTGCAGCGTCCTTTCCCTCCGCTGATTGCACGAATGTGAGTGTTGCTTTGTCGGCGATCCGGTTGTGGAAGTTCTGCGCCCACTTGTCACCAGCTGCATCCTTGTCGACAACTGTGATCACCTTCGCGCCATGCAGGGGTGTGAGATCAGCTTTGTGGATGCCGTCTGCGCCGCCCCGGTTGGTGGTGGCGACTACACCTATGGACTCGAGTGCGTGAACATCGTTCTCACCCTCAACCATGTAGATGGCTTGTCCTGCGAGCTTGGCTGCTTCGACCTTGTCTGCCCGGTACAGCGTGGTTTCTGCGCCGGGGATGGTGCCGGATTGGTAGAACCGCTTTTTGCCGTCTGGCCCGTATGAGCGGTGCGCGGTCGCGCCGTCGGCGTAGTGGTAGTCATATCCGCGGGCGTCGTCGTACAGGTCGGATCGGCGCATCTCCAGCGACACCAATATGTCGTCTATCTGGCATCCGACGTGGCAGTGAACCAGGACGCTGCCTTCTATGCGTGTGACCACCAGCGACGGGTTGCGGTCGTCGTGGGCTGGGCATTGTGCAGTGGCTTTAGTGCCGTTGACGCGGACCTTTTTGCCTTGGTCGTGGAGCCGGTCGAGGATCCGCTCGTATGCCGTGTCGGTCACGCGGACCATCCACTGTCGGCGCCGTATTCTAGGATTGGCTCAACACCCGACGCCGCAACAGCCGAGGTGTTAGGAGCAGGCCCGGACCCCATATCCGGGCTTGTTCTGTCGTTAGGCGGCATTCGAACCACCGCCCTGCAGCAACGCAGCGAGGCGGGCACGTTGCTCGGCGCTTAACGGCGGGTCGGCTTCGGCTTCACGCTTTATGGCGTCGGCAAGTTTTGCGGCGCGTAGGTCAAGGCGCGAGGCGTCGGCTTGTGGACTGTTTGGGCCGTGGTGGCGTTGGTTGGCGTTGAGCCGCGCACGGGCCGAATACATGGCTTCTGCCATGAGGAAAGCTCCTTAGGGATGCCTAAAACGACCTCCCACTAAGGAGCTTTGAAGGGTTCAGCCATGTTGGTGGTCCGGCGGGCTGAACATCGGCCGGACGTGCAAGATCACTTTAGCAAATAGCGGGCAAGTTTCCGGTGTTCAATCTTCAACTTGTACGGCTTGCCGCCACTGTGCCGGCGTATCGCCTCCAGATAGCGGGCCAACTGCTCGCCGGTGATCCTTAGGTGCGTCTGGCAGCGCCTGCCCGTGCAGCGTGGGTCGACTTTGGCTGAATAGGCGACGGGATAAAAGAAGCCGTTTTCACCTTTCACGCTATGCCAGCGCCAGGCGTCGTCGGTCCCGCCTTTCAGGTAAATGCCTTCGGTTGCTCCTGTCAGATCCATCGCGGCCCATATCAGTAGCTGCTCACCGTGATTAGATTGACCGGGCCAGCCGCACACAATTTTGAGTTCCACCTCGTGCGCGGGCTCACGTCGGCCGCGGCCGGTCATGTCTTCGCCTCCATCCGCACACTGTCTAGCGATGGTGCGCCACGACCTACTGGTCGTTTCATGACAATCACGGTGTAAAGCGCGTCAATGATGGCGCGCTGCCTATCCAACCTGAGGTTCTCCCATACCGCCCGGACATCTTTAGCGGCCACCAAATCGGCCAGCAAGGGGGCACGGTCTATATGCACCATCTTGGCGTCGATCTCGGCTAAACGGCTTCTGAGCCGTTCCGTGCCCGCCTTTAGCTGCGCTGCCGTTAATGTTCCGTCCGCGAAATTCTCGGCCAATTGCTCTAGCCGTAGCCGTAGCGTGTCGGATTCGCGGCGCAGCTCGCCAAGGTCGGGGAGTTGTTCATCAATCAATAGGTCTCGTGCATCGTCTCGGCTGAGTCTGGCTATCACCCGTTCGGAGACGCGCCAGTCAACCCAGCTAGCTTCTCGTGTCAGGTGGGTGAATTTGCGACATTTGTAGGAGCGCACCAGAGTGCCGTCGCGGGTCCGCTCACCGCGGTAGGTCACCTTCATTTGGGTTCCGTCGTCGCAGACGCCACACAACGCCAGGCCACCGAGTAGCCAGATGCGGGCGGTCGTGCGGTTGGTACGCCGCGAAGAGTCGGTCAGCAACGCATGCGCAGCGCGCCAGCTGTCCTCATCCACAATCGCAGGCCAAGCAGCCGGACCGACGATTTCGCCGCGGTAGCTGCGCAATCCTGCATTGCGGGCATTGACCAGGACGGCCCGGACACTGGAATGGTTGAACGGTTTCCCTAGCCGTGCGGTTAGGAAACCTGCCGCATTCAAGTCGCGGCCTAATCCGACAAGGCTTCTTCCTGCCAACAGTGATGCATACGCCTGCCGCAACGCTTCGGCCTCGGTCTCCCGTACCGTCACACCGTCACGTTCGTAACCGAAAGCACGTGGTCCACCAGACGGCTGGCCAAGCTCAGCCTTCTGCAACGCAGCACGTTTCTGCCTAGCGGACTTGCGTTCACCTTCGGCTCTGGCCACCGCTCCCTTGATCCGTGCGAACAGCCTGCCGTTGTCAGTGGATAGGTCGGTGTCTCCCGAAAAGGTCGCTAATGCGATGCGGTGCCGGTCGGCAAGCTCCATGAATTGTTCTAGCTCGACTGGCCTGCGATGCAGCCTGTCCAGGTCCCACGCCACGACAGCGTCCAGGTTCCCGGCTTCGATGTCGGTGAGCATCTGCTCATAGGCTGGCCGGCGCTTACCGGAATAGGCCGATATGTCGTTGTCGACGTACTCGGTATGCTCCCAGCCACGCTCACGGCACAGTTTTAGGCAGTCTTCGCGTTGCCGGGCGACCGCTAGACCAGTGCCGTTCGTGTCTCTTGACTGTCGGAGATAGACACCCGCACGCATAACGGGTACTGTACGGCATTAAGCGCTGGCGTACTCGAACACCCGGAACGGCACACCGGTTGCCGTCTGGCCTGAAATTGCTTCGTCCACTTTGCGTACGAACCCGAGGCCAAAGGGCGGTGCGTGGTGATCAAGAACCGACTCCAAGGACGGACGCGACTCGAAGGTCCAACCGCGGCCGCGCAGCGCGCGGATGTACCGCTGGCGACGAATGATCAAGAAGGCAATGAGGCCGAGCACGAGCACGGCGATCACGATCAGGATGATCACGATGGTGCTGCTGGTCACACGTACTCCTTACTTGGTGCCTGAGTGCGGCGGCCTTGTGGCCGCTCTATGAGATACATCGCCGACACAATGGCCAGGCCGCCGATGATCATCCGCAGGGTGATTGTCTCGCCACCGAGGGCCACCGCGAAGGCTGCCGCCCAGACCGGCTCCATCGCCATAATCACTGCAGCCCGCGACGGCTCGATGTGCGCCTGGGCCCAGGTTTGCAGCACCATCGTCAATGCGCTCGCAACAAGTGCGAGATAAAGCACGATGAGCCAGTCGCCGGCGTTGTTCGGCAACTGGATGCCTCCACCTGTTCCAGCCGTCGGCCACAAGGCCGCAATGGCAGACACGAGCGTGATCACAATCAGCTGAACCAGACTGAGGTTGAGCGTGGTCTCTGGCGTGCTGAACCGTCCTAGAGCCACGATGTGGCCTGCATAGATCACGGCAGAGACCAGCGTGAGCAGTTCGCCGTAGCCCAGCGTGAAGCCGTGCAGGGCCAGCACGCCGAGGCCGACTGTGGCAAGGACGGCAGCCAGCCAGGTTAGACGCGGGATTCGACGCCGCAGGATGAGTGCAGTCAGCAGCGGTGTGACGACCACATAGAGCCCGGTAACAAAGCCGGACACGCTGGCTGCGGTATGGGCTAGCCCTGCGGTCTGCAAAATCTGGGCCGAGCCGTACAGCAGGCCAAGGAGGGCTCCGTACGCCAAGACAGGCCGCGACAGGTCAAGCCGAGGCGCTGCAATGAGAGCGAGCGCCAGGGTGGCAATTGCAAAGCGGCTGACAAGGAGGTCGGCTACCGGAATCCGGGTCACCACATCCTTGATCAGAAAGAATGTCGAGCCCCAGGCGGCCGTCATAGCCAGCAGCGCCAGAAATGCCAGCAGCTCGGTGCGGGACCTGGCGGCGAGCATCGCCCTAGCCTAGAGCGCTACCCACGTCCACCTCACGCGTGAGAAAAGCGCCTCTGGTGGCGACTTGTATGGCGGGCGCTAGACGCGGAGTCGGCGATGAGAAACCTGGTTGTCTTCTTCTACCGTCTCGACTTTAGGGCAGCCGAGATTGATCAGCGTCTCCCGTTACTCCGCACAAGGCCCCGGATGAGCGCCAATTCCCAGGAACTCACCGTCATTTGTGGCTTCGTGCGGAGGGACGGCTGAAGCATCTAGAAATCAGACGACGTATAGAGAGATCGTGGAACCCTTAGGCGCTTCGGTACGCGCGGACGGGTTGGTGTAGACCACGTAGCCGACTCCGGGGCGGTTGACGGCAGCAACCTGCTGCACCTTGGCCTTGAAGCCGGCCTCCCTCATCACCTTCCTGGCTGCCGGAACGGCCATTCGCTGCACATTTGGCACCGTGACCAGATTCTGACCGAGCGATCTAGTGAGGGTGATGGTGTCACCAGGAGCGCCGTGCCCGGTCCGCGGATTCTGACTCAGCACGAGGTCCTTGGCCACCTTGTTGGAGTGTGCGCTCCGCTGGACGACCCGGAAGCCGGCGTTGCTCAGAGCCGCGACAGCGGCATCGTATGGAGTGCCTTGGTAATTGGTGATCAATAGCGGCTTCGGCCCATTCGAGACCACCAAGTCGACGGCGGTGCCTTTCTTCAAGCGGGCCCGCGCCTTCTCCGACGCGCTCAGCACTACGCCGGGCGCCACATGCTCGCTGAAGCCGTTGGTCACCGTACCTACCGCCAGCTTCGCCTTCTGAAGCGCCTCCTCAGCCGCGGATTGGGAGAGGCCGACAACGACGGGCATGGGATACCGCTCGGGTCCCTGTGATAAGGCTGCCTGAATCCGGGAGCCCTTTTCGATCTTGGTACCAGGTCCCGGATCGGTCGAGATCACCTGACCACGGGTCACCGTTTCGCTGTACGCCTCAGAGAAGTCAATCTTCAGGCCTGACTTTGTAGCGACCCGCACGGCCTCGCTCCGGCTTAGCGAGGCAAGATCCGGCGCGGTCGTGAACCGGCCCTCAGTGAGGTACCAGCCGGCAAGCGCGGCGGACGCGGACAGCATCATCACCAGCAAGAAGGCGATCCAACCTCTGCGTCGCTTCCGCGCCCGACGCTCGCGTTCGGCGGCGAGCCGCTCTGGGGACGGCTCATGCACCGGTCTGGCAATGGCCGGCGGCGGAGCATCGATCATTGTTCGCGTGCCACCACCCGAGAGCCGAGGTTCCATCCGCCCTGGCGGTATTGGCGTCGAGACTCTCTGGGTTCGCTCATAATCTGCACGGTCGCGTGGCCCGCCGTGTTTAAAGACAAGTGGCCTGGCCGCTGGGGCTGTCGGTGTGGTGCGCAGCTCACGGGTCAGCTCTGGATCATCGGTGAGGCCGCGCTGCAGAGAATTGCGCGCGCGCCGTACCTGGGCAAGAAAAACCTTCGCGTCAGGTTGCCGCAGATCGGCATTCCGGGCCGTCGCACGCGTGACCAGAGCGTCCACGTACGGCGGAATTCGGCCCGCGCTAGGGCTGGTCGACGGCGGCGGGACGTCGCGATGCACGTGGGCGTACGCGATCTGGATGGGCGTATCCCCGGTGTGTGGCTTACGACCGGTCAGTAGTTCGAAGAGAACTATGCCGGCGCTGTAGACGTCGGATCGGGCGTTCGCGTGCCCGGACATGACGAGCTCCGGTGGGAGATAGGACACGGTGCCGATCAACAAACCTTGTGTTGCGGTATTGGTCTGGGATGAGACGGCTTTGGCCAGACCGAAGTCGGCGACCTTGATCTGACCACGGTCGCTGATCAAGACGTTTTCCGGCTTCACATCGCGATGTACCAGTCCTGCGTTGTGGGCTGCCGCGAGCGCGGCCAGCACCGGCTCCATGATTTCGAGTGCCCTCTTGGGAGGCATCGGCGCTTCCCGATTGAGCACGTCACGCAAGGTCTGACCTTCGACGTACTCCATCACGATGTAGGGCCGGCTGTTCGAGCTTTCCCGGTCCTGACCTTGATCAAAAACTGACACCACATTTGGATGGGACAGCTTGGCTGCCGCACGCGCCTCACGATCAAACTTGCGCGCGAATTCGGTCTCATCACCCAGCCCGACGTGCATCACCTTGACTGCGACCGTACGGGTGAGGCGGGTATCGACGGCCCGATATACGGTTGCCATTCCGCCGCGAGCCAGCCGTTGGGTGATCTCATAACGACCGTCCAGAAGGCGACCCACCAAGGGGTCGCCAACGGTGGTCATCGTCACTTCTGCTCCATACACGGTGGGGAAGAGGGCCGTGCTGGCCTCGGGCCCGAGTTTAGAAGTCACGTCGTACTGCCACGACCAAGGCGCGCCGCCGCTGCTCGATTCGTCGTGCATCAACGGCTAGTCGATCCGTCCGGCATGAGTCGAGGATGCCTCAGCGTAGCGGCGAATCGGAATTCGGCCGGCGCCGCGAGCCAGCCGGCCCGCACGTACCGCGTACTTCATCGCTTCGGCCATTCGGACAGGATCCTCAGCTCTGGTAACCGCTGAGGCCAGGAGTACGGCATCGCAGCCTAGCTCCATGGCCAGCGCCGCCTCTGATGCGGTACCGATTCC
>Ga0307409_100002026_pt1 | contig 10400 bp, 10 predicted proteins | sample 322Ometagenome_2_FD_203888 | JGI IMG/M metagenome (GOLD analysis project Ga0307409, IMG submission 203888) | Maize rhizosphere microbial communities from greenhouse at UC Davis, California, United States - 322HYB-O-2 | ecosystem: Host-associated > Plants > Roots > Rhizosphere > Soil | place...
GACAGCTGGGTATTCCTCGGCGCCTCGCTCGGCATGGGCTACAACCCGGGCTCGTTCAACGCGGCGCGGCCCGGCCAGTTCCAGGTCGCGCAGATGGAGCCGACCGCCTACCGCTACTTCGTCGAGAATGGCCGCTACGCGCCCGGCTCGATGTTCCTGCTGTCCTTCTACGACGCCGACAAGCAGGCGCGCTCGATCAACCAGAACGGCTTCACGCAGGCGGAGCTCACCAACTACGAGATCCACCTGATCGATCCGGACAGCAAGGAAGGCCACACGTTCTTCATGTTCGGGCCGGATAGCGCGGCTGGAGACCCGGTGGCGCCGGGCAATTCCTGCGTGCGCTGCCACGTCCAGCACGGCGCCTTCGACGGCACCTTCGCGCAGTTCTACCCGACGATCCGCCCGCTCATTCCGAAGGAAGCGCTCGAGAAGGCGCTGCAAGACCACGACATCCGCTGAGGCGTAACATCGCGCAAGGCGCATGAGAGAACCGTCGCATCCACTTTCACGCCCGCTGCCACCCGACGTGGCGGCGGGCGAATCCGCGTTCATCCGCTTCTACCAGAAGTACACCGTGTTCAGCTGGCCCTGGGCGTGGCGTCGCACGGTGCTGTTCGGTTCGATCGGCGGGCTGGCCGGCGCCATCTTCGGCGCTTCGCATGGCCTGTTCGTCCGCAGCGTCTGGGAAGGTCTGGCGGTGTCGCTGGCCTGCGGGGCGGCCAATGTCGTGCTGGTTGGCGCGGGGCCGCTGCTGGCCGCGTTCTTCCGGCACCGCGGCTGGCCGCTGCGCGTGGAGCGCACGCTCATCGTGGCCGCGGTGATCGCCGGCATTTTTCTCGGCAGCTGGGCGGACGACCTGGCCTCGCGGTATCACGACCATTTCATGGCGGCGCATGGCTCGCACGCTCCGCCGGGGATGCAGCCCACGGTGGACGTGCACTTGTTCGTGCGGCGGGCGCTCGACGTGCTCAAGGATCTGCTGATCCTGTTCATCGCCAGCGGCGGCATCGCGTTGCCCGCGTATTTCTCCGAGAAGAAACGCTGGGCGGACCACTGGCACCGCGTCGAGCTGGAGAAGCGGAGCGCGCAGAAGAGCGAGGCGGACCTGCGGCTCACGGTGCTGCAGGCGCAGGTGGAGCCGCACTTCCTCTTCAACACGCTGGCGTCGGTGCGCTCGCTGGTGACTTCCGACCCGCAGCGCGCCGCGCAGACCATCGACGCGCTCGCGCAGCACCTGCGCGCCACCCTGCCCCGGATGCGCGCCGGGACCGGGTCGTCGCAATCCACGCTCGGCGAGCAGTTCGACATCTGCGCCAGTTATCTCGAGCTCATGAAGGTGCGCCTGGGCGAGCGTCTGCAGGTGGAGCTGCGCCTGCCGCCGGACTTGCGCGACCTGGCGTTCCCGCCGCTGCTGCTGATCTCGCTGGTCGAGAACGCGATCAAGCACGGCGCGGAACCCAAGCCCGGCGTCACGCGCGTGACCCTCCTGGCGCGCGTCGATGATGGCCGGCTCGAAGTCACCGTGGAAGACGATGGCGCGGGGCTGCAGATGGGCGTGGGCGAAGGCACCGGGCTCGCCAACATCCGCGCGCAGCTGCTGACGCGCTTCGGCGGCGCCGCGCAGCTGGAGCTGCTGGGGCGTGCCCATGGCGGCGTCATCGCGCGGCTGATCACCCCGCTGGAGCCGCGCAGCGCATGACGCGCGCCACCGCCGTCATCGCCGAGGACGAGCTGCCGCAGCGGCAGGAGCTGCGCGCCCTGTTGGCCGAGCTCTGGCCGGAGCTCGACGTGGTGGCCGAATGCGACGACGGCCTGGCCGCCCTGCAGGCCCTGCAGGAGCACCGGCCGCAGGTCGCCTTCCTCGACATCCGCATGCCGGGCGTGAGCGGCCTCGAAGTGGCGCGCGCCGCCGGCGATCATTGCCAGGTGATCTTCGTCACCGCCTACGAGGAGTACGCGCTGCGCGCCTTCGACGAGGGCGCGGTGGACTATCTACAGAAGCCCGTGGCGCGCGAGCGGCTGCGCCGGACGGTGGAGCGCGCGCGGGCGCGGCTCGGCAGCGGCGCGCAGGTGGACATGACGGCGCTGATCGACATGGTGCAGTCGCGGCTCGCGCCCGGCGGCAGGGGCATCAAGTGGATCACCGCCAGCGTCGGCAACACCATGAAGATGTTCTCCATCGACGAGGTGCTGTTCTTCCAGGCGCAGGACAAGTACACGCGCGTGGTCACGGCCGAGAGCGAAGGCCACATCCGCACGCCGCTCAAGGACCTGCTCGGCTCGCTGGACTCGGAGACGTTCTGGCAGGTGCACCGCAGCGCCATCGTGCGCGTGGGAGCGATCCGCGCGGTGGAGAAGGACGAGGACGGCAGGTTGCGGCTCACGGTGCGCGGGCACGCGGAGGTCCTGCCGGTCAGCAGCGCATTCCAGTACCGCTTCCGCGGCATGTAGTCTGGTGTATGCGGGCCGGCCCGCATACCCTGTCGGCTGGAGGATTTATGCGCAAAGCCGTTTCCCTGCTCGCGACCCTGATCATCTGTGGATTCACCGCGTCGGCCATCGCGGCCGACGGTCCCGCCGCCGGCTACGACGCCGGGCTCGCCTCGAAGCTGGGCGGCGACGACAACGGCATGCGCCCGTACGTGATGGTGATCCTGAAGACCGGGCCGACTCCAAAGCCGAAGGGCAAGGAGCGTGACGAGATGTTCAAGGGCCACTTCGCGAACATCGAGCGCCTGGCGAGCCAGGGCAAGCTGGTGCTGGCCGGTCCGTTCGACGGCGTCGACGGCTGGCGCGGCATGTTCATCTTCGCCGTGAACGACATCGACAAGGCCAAACTACTCGCCGCGACCGATCCCGTGATCGCCAGCGGCGAGATGGTCGCCGAATACCACAAGTACTACGGATCGGCGGCGCTCATGCAGGTGAACGAAACGCACAACCGCATCACCAAGCCCGCGCCCTGACCGGGTGGCGCCAATCAGGGACAAGCGGCGTTGCGCGTGTTCGGACGCAACGCACGGCGATGTCCTACCCGGATTTCAAGTGCGGCCCGATCCATCGCCGCCGGCCCGAGGCTCAAACTATCCCTTTCCACGCTGAAAGGAGTCATGCCATGCAGCCACAGGCAAAGACCATCATCGATCTCGAGACGAAGTTCTGGCAATCCATGGTCGACAATGAAACGGACGTGGCACTCGACATGCTGGCCGAGCCCTCGCTCATGGTCAGCTCGCACGGCGCCATGAGGTTCGATCACGCGAAGTATCGGCAGATGGCCGAGCAGGGTTCGATGGTGCTCAAGTCATACGAGCTCAGCGACATGCAGGTGATCTTTCCAAACGAGAACACCGCGGTCGCCACCTATCACGTCAAGCAGACCATGGCGCCGCGCGCCAAGGGCGGTGGCGAGACCATCGACGAGGTGAACGACACCTCGACCTGGGTCAGGACCATGGACGGCTGGAAGTGCGTCCTGCACACGGAAACGAACGCGGGCCAGGCGAAGAGTTAGCGCCCGCCGACGAGCACGCAGGCTGACGGCAGCCTGCCGGGCGCCCGCCGCGCCAGGTGGGAACGGGTTGCATTGGGATCGATTCCGCCGACAATCCGGGGCCATGACCGACTCGGATTTCCAGGTTCCCATCCTGTTCGACTATGGCGCCACCCTGACCTGGGCGGTGTCCGGCGCCATCGTGGCCATCCAGCGGCGCTTCGACATCATCGGCGTGTTCGTGGTCGCGCTGCTCTCGGCCATCGGCGGCGGCCTGCTGCGCGACGCGGTGTTCCTCGACCGGATGCCCGTGTTCCTGACCAATCCGGCCTATCTTTCGCTGGTCGTCGGCGCCACCGTGGGCACCGCGTTCTTCGGCCGGCCGCTGCACAACCTGATCGGCTCCGAGACCATCAAGAAGGTGGTCGACCTCATCGACGCGCTGGGCACGCCGGCCTTCGCGGTGTTCGGTATGCAGCTGGCCGAGGACCGCGGGATGCCGCTACCGGCCGTGGTTTTCGTCGGCGTGGCCAACGGCGTCGCCGGCGGCATGCTGCGCGACCTCGTGGTCAACGAAGTGCCGACGCTGATGCGTCCCGGCCAGTTCTCGGCGCTGACCTTGCTGGCCGCCTGCGCCATCTACCTGACCCTGGTGCGCCAGCTGGCGATGACGGCCACCGAGGCGGCGTGGATCTCGGTGGGCGCCTTCTTCGTCGCCCGCGTGTTGACCATCCGGTTCAACTGGCAGACCCGGTCGGTGTGGGACGGGCCGCCCTGAGCCGGGCTACAGCACTTCGAACAGCCCGGCGGCGCCCATGCCGCCGCCCACGCACATCGTGACGACCACGTGCCGCGCGCGGCGGCGCCTGCCTTCGATGAGCGCATGGCCCACCAGTCGTGCGCCCGACATGCCATAGGGGTGGCCCACGGAGATCGCGCCGCCGTCGACGTTCAGCAGTTCGTCGGGAATGCCCAGCTGGTCGCGGCAGTGGATGACCTGCACGGCGAAAGCTTCGTTCAGCTCCCACAGGCCGATGTGGTCGTTCGTGAGTCCGAATCTCTCGAGCAGGCGGGGCACGGCGCGCACCGGCCCGACGCCCATCTCGTCGGGTCTCGTGCCGGTCACCGCCATGCCGACATAGCGGCCCAGCGGCGTGAGTCCCCGGCGCGATGCCACGCGTGCTTCCATCAGCACGCAGGCCGAGGCGCCATCGGAGAGCTGGCTGGCGTTGCCGGCAGTCACGATGCCGCCTTCGTGCACGGTCCTGAGCTGTGCGAGTCCGGCGAGCGTGGTGTCGGGCCGTGCGCCCTCGTCGCGCTCGAGGCGGACGGCGCGCAGGCCGGTTTCACCGCTGGCCTTGTCCACGACTTTCATCATCGTGTCGCAGGCGACGAGCTCCGCGTCGAACCGCCCGGCGGCCTGCGCGGCCGCGGTGCGTTGCTGCGAGGAGAACGCATATTCATCGCAGCGTTCTCGCGATATTCCGTAGCGCGTCGCGACCACTTCCGCCGTGCTGATCATCGGCATCGCCACGCCCGGATTCATCTCCAGCAACTCGGGGTCGTATTCGATGCGCAGGGCCGGCGTCTGCGCCAGGGAGATCGACTCGACGCCGCCGGCCACCACCACGTCCATGCGATCCACGATGACCTGCTTGGCCGCCGTGGCGATGGTCATGAGGCCCGAGGAACACTGCCGCTCGAGCGTCATGCCCGGCACTTCGTCGGGAAAGCCGGCGCGCAAGGCAGCCATGCGGCCGATGGTGTGCTGGGTGCCTTGAGGCAGAGAACAACCCAGCAGGCAATCCTCGACTTCGCCCGGCTCGACGCCCGCGCGTCGCACGGCCGACTGCAGCGCGATCGCCGCCAGCGTCGGCGCGGGCGTGTCATTGAAGGCTCCCCGGTAAGCGCGGCCGATGGGCGTGCGCGCGGTGGACACGATCACCGCGTCGCGGGTCAACCTGCCGTCCCGGGCGACGCCGCCGCGAGGGCGCTGGCCACCTCGCGCTCGGCCTGCGTGAAGCCGTAGGCCGGCACGAGCTCGTTGGCACGCGCGGAGATCTCGTCCCAATGCGCGATGACACGTTCGCCGGCGTCGTCGCCGCCGCCGATGTAGCGGCCCTGCGAAAGCGTGATCGCGGCGCGCGCGAAGTGCCCGCCGCCCGCGCAGACGATGGCCCGCGTGGGCGCGTCGTCGTTCACCAGCGCCAGCAACGCCGGACTGACCAGCGCCGGATCCAGCGCCGCGAGGCTTGCCTCGGACAGGACGCCGCGCGTCATCTGCGTGGCCGCCGACGGCGCCAGGCAGTTCACGCGGATGTCGTACTTCTCGCCCTCGATGGCCAGCGTCTGCATCAGGCCGACCAGCGCCATCTTGGCGGCGCCGTAGTTGGCCTGTCCGAAATTGCCGTACAGGCCGGAAGACGAAGTCGTCATGACGATGCGTCCGTGGCGACGCTCGCGCATGTGTTCCCAGACCGCCTTGCTGCAGATCACCGCGCCCATCAGGTGCACGTCGAGCACCAGGCGGAAATCGTCCAGGCTCATCTTGGCGAAGCTCTTGTCGCGCAGGATGCCGGCGTTGTTCACGAGGATGTCGACGCGCTCCCATTCGGCCAGCGTGCGTTTGACCAGCGCGGCCACCGCGACGTCGTCGGTCACCGACGCGGCGACCGCCAGCGCCATGCCACCGTCGGCGCGGATCTCGGTCGCGACCGCTTCCGCCGCCGCGAGGTTCACGTCGTTCACCACGACGCGCGCGCCCCAGCGCGCCAGGAACAAGGCATGTTCGCGCCCCAGCCCGCCGCCAGCGCCGGTGACGATGGCGACTCGTCCCTCGATCGAATGTTTCATCTCTTGCCCTTACGCCGCGCGCAGATGGAGAGGAAACCCGCGGCCATGAACGAAGCCATGCGTTCCTTCACGGCGGCGAAATCCTCGGACTTGCAGCGGCCGTTCGACAGCATGTCGATGCGGCCGGTGCGGGCCAGCGTCAGCATCAGCGCGCCGGTCACGAAGTGATAGCCCCAGAAGATGTCTTCCTCCGCGCAATCGGGCAGCGCCTTCTTCAGCAGGTCGATCAGGCGCAACACCACCGGATCGAACTGCACGTGCATGATCTCGGCGCCCCACTCGGGCGTGTTCGCGACCTGCGCGCCGAGCGCACCGTAGTTGCGCCAGCCTTCGCCACCGCGGATGTACAAATCGAGGTCGGTGTCGAGGAAGGCGCGCAGCGCACCTTCCACGGTGGGCTTGCCGTTGGTCGCGGCGTCGTACTGGTTGAGCGCGTCCATGCGCAGGGTGCTGGTCACCACCGCGCGCCGTGCGCACACCGCGTCGAACAGTTTCTTCTTGTCGACGAAGTAGTAGTTGAGCAGCGTGTGGTGCACCTTGACGCGCTTCGCGACGTCCTTGAGCGTCACGCCATACAAGCCGTGCTTGGAGAACAGGTATTCCGCGGCGTCGAGGATCTGCTCCATCTTCTCGGCGCGTTGCTGGACCTTCGAGACCCGCTGGCGGGTTTTCGTTTTCTTATGCACCGGCGCCATATTCCGCCCTCAACCGGACCTTGTCGATCTTACCGGTTGGCGAGAGATGCAGGCGCGCGACGCGGATGACTTCGTCCGGAATCCACCACGGCGCCACCTTGCCGCGCAGTGGCGCGAGCAGCGCCTCGTCGCTGATCTGTGCATCCCGCAGCTGCACCAGCAGGATGGGCCGCTCGCCCCACTTGAGATGCGAGCGCCCGATGACGGCCGCGAGCGACACCTCGGGATTCTCGTTGACCAATGCCTCGATCTCGGCCGGGTTGATCCACTCGCCGCCCGACTTGATCAGATCCTTGGCGCGGCCGGTGATGATGAGATTGCCCTCGGCGTCGATGCGCGCCAGGTCGCCGGTGGGGAACCAGCCGTCGGCATCCGTGGCGCGCTGCTCCTCGCCGAAGTAGCGCTCGACCACGGACGACCCGCGCACGCGCAGGTGCCCTTCCACGCCGCGTTGCTCGGGTAACGGCCGTCCCTCGGCGTCGGTGAGCAGCATGTCGAGGCCGACGGCTGGCCGTCCCGACAGGTGTGCATGGCGTGCCGGCAGGTCGCGCGGCGCGACGGTGCCCGACGGCGACAGCTCGGTCATGCCCCAGCTGGTCTGGATGATCACGCCGAGGCGCTGCTCGATGCGCTCCATGAGCGCCGGTGGCAGTGGCGCGCCGCCGACGAGGATGCGCTCCAGCGTCGGCAGCTCGCCGCCCGTGCGCTCCAGGTGTTCGACCAGGTCCAGCCACACCGTGGCGATGCCCACCGCCAGCGTCACACCCTCCGCACGGATCAGCGCCGCGAGACTGGCGCCATCGACGTGCCGGCCGGGAAGCACCAGCTTGGCGCCGGCGGCCGGCGCCGCGAACGGCATGCCCCAGCCATTGGCATGGAACATGGGCACCACGCACAGGACGCAGTCGCGCGCGCCGATGGCCATGACGTCGGTCTGCAGCACGCGCAGCGTGTGCAGGTAGCTGGAGCGATGCGTGTAGGTCACGCCCTTGGGCGCGCCGGTGGTGCCGGAGGTGAAGCACAGGCCGCAGGCCGTGGTCTCGGGGAACTCACCCCAGACCACTCCGCCGCGCGCGTGCGCCACCAGTGGCTCGAGCGCCGCCACGATCGGGCGGCCGCTGGCCGGCGCCGGCGGCTCGCCGATATCGATCAGCATGATGCGCTCGATGTCCGGGGCGCCTTCGGCGATCCTGCGGGCCAGCGGCGCGAGGTCCGCGCTCGCGACCAGCAGCCGCGCGCCGGACTGGCGCACCATCTCGACCAGCTGCTCGCACAGCAGCCGCGGATTGAGCGTGTGGCACACGGCACCGATACCCATGATGGCGTACCACACCTCGAGATGCGCCTGCGTGTTCCACGCCAGCGTCGCGACGTAATCGCCCTGGCCCACGCCGAAGCCCTCGAACACCAGCGAGACCTTGTGGCTGCGGCGCTCGAGGTCCGCATAGGTCACGCGATCGACACGGCCCCCGTCGCGACCGGTCACCACTTCGACGTTCCGATGCCACCTCGCCGCGTGCTCCAGGAATTTGTCGAGTGTCAGCGCGAAGTCCTGCATCGCACCTTCGACTATGGCCATGGGATCACTTGCATGACGCCTCGGGAGGCAGCGGCGGCGACGCGAGCCCGACGTTCCAATGCCAGGGAATGCCGCCCTTCGCGCGGCGCCGGCACACGATCTGCTCGTTGAATTCGTACATGCCCGGCATCAGGTGCGAGTTCGGCGCCGGCCGGTCCGCGAAGATCATGTAGGCGCGATCCTGGCCGTAGGCGGGCCAGGCGGGCTGGCCGCTGGCGGAGGGCACGCCGGCCTCTGCGAACGACACCCAGTATTCGAGCATGGCGTCGGACAGTTGCCGCTCGGCCTCGTTGTCGGGCGGCTTCGGCCAGTTCAGCGGCGTGCGGTCGAGGTTGCCGAAGACGTAGGGCAGCTCGCTGGCGTGGAAGGCGTGCATGCCCCGGTCGTCCGCCGCGGGATACCCGTGGTCGAATAGATAGAGGTACGACGGCACGCCGACGGCCGCCTGCTTGACCATGAGGCGCTCGGCGGTCCAGCCATACAGCGAATCGCGCGTGGTCGCCCAGATGCTCTCCTGCATGTTGCCGGCCGGATAGAGTTTCAGGAAGGCGTCGGCCTGGTCCCCGTAGCGGGCGCGGATCTCCTTCTCATAGGTGGCGGCGTCCGCCGGCACGGGTGGCGCGAGCACGCGCAGCGAGCGGATCTCGCCGCTGTTGAAACCGGCGAGCATGGGTACCTTCGACTGTTCGCCGCGGTCGAACACGTCGACGACCTGGCGCGGAAGGATGCGCCCGTCGATGACGAAGAACGGGAAGAAGCCGTTCGCCGCGGCCACGTCGGTGATCTGCTGCGCGTCCATGGAGCGCAGCCCGGCGAGGTCGCCGGCGCCCAGCTTGCCAGCGAGCCACACGCCGATGGCTTCGCCCGAGTAGGCGTCGTGGCCGGCCGTGCGCAGTTCCTGCGCGGAGATCATGTAGGCGCTCTGCGCCACGGCCTTGGCGAACAGGCCCCGCGCGCCCGGCGCCGACATCAGGTACATCACGCTCAAACCACCGGCGGATTCGCCGGCGATGGTGACATTGCCCGGATCGCCGCCGAACGACGCGATGTTCTTCTTCACCCACTGCAGCGCTTCGATCTGGTCCAGCAGTCCGTAATTGCCCGAGATGTTCCGCCGCGACTCGGCGCTCAGCGCCGGGTGCACGAGGAAACCCAGCGGGCCCATGCGGTAGTTGATGCTGACCACCAAGATGCCGCGCTCGGCCATGCGCGTGCCGTCGTACAGCGGCTCGCTGCTGGAGCCCCCGCTCAGCGCGCCGCCGTGGATCCAGAAGAACACCGGTGCTTTCCTGGCCTTCGCGGGCGCCCAGACATTGAGGAACAGGCAGTCCTCGCTCGTCGATGGCAGGCGCCAGAAATAGATGCTGTCCGGTTTGCCCTTGGGCTGGATGCAGGCCGCGCCAAACTCCGTGGCCGCCCGCGTTCCCTTCCACTTGGGCGCGGGCAGCGGCGCTTTCCAGCGCAGCGCGCCCACCGGCGGCGCCGCGTATGGAATGCCCTTGAAGACGTGCACGCCGCCGGCGGCGACACCCTGCAGCTTGCCGGCCGGCGCATTCACAATGGGGGGCGTGTCCGCGCCGGCCGGCAAGCACAAACCCAGCAACCACAGGCAGAGGAGCCGTTTCATCGCGCGACCTCGCGTTTCAGTGCACTCGCCAGCCACAGGTGCAGCAGCGCCGCGAGCACATAAAAAGGTATCAGCGTGTAGAACGCCATCTGCAGCGAGTGCTCCGGATGGCTGCCGCGGAACCAGTCACTGGCCGCGCCCAGATAGGTG
>Ga0307409_100002027_pt1 | contig 10399 bp, 7 predicted proteins | sample 322Ometagenome_2_FD_203888 | JGI IMG/M metagenome (GOLD analysis project Ga0307409, IMG submission 203888) | Maize rhizosphere microbial communities from greenhouse at UC Davis, California, United States - 322HYB-O-2 | ecosystem: Host-associated > Plants > Roots > Rhizosphere > Soil | place...
CTCGGGCTCCGCCGATGGAGAGGATTGCGTTTCGCCTGCCACGGCCAGCCTGGGCTCCCCGTTGCGTCGATCTCGCGCAACTCCAGTCGCTGTAGGGGCAATCGGCATGCCGCGAGAAGGCGACTGCGTCAGGCGTGGGCTTCGCCGCTCGGCGCAGGGCGGCCGATGCGCCGGCGCCGCTCGACCGACGCCACCTTGAGGAGCTGCCGGTACTTGGTCACCGTGCGGCGCGCCACCTTCAATCCCTGGCGGACGAGCAGGCGGGCGATCTGCGCGTCGGAGAGCGGGTCGGCCGGGTTCTCGGCGTCGATCATGCCCTTGATGACGCCGCGGATCGCCGTCGCCGAGCAGGCGCCGCCGCTCGCCGTCGCCATCTCGCGCGAGAAGAAGTACTTGAGCTCGAACACGCCGACCGGCGTCGCCATGTACTTGTTGTTGGTGACGCGCGAGACCGTCGACTCGTGCAGCCCGAGCTCGGCGGCGATCTCGCGCAGGCCGAGCGGCTTCATCGCCATCGGCCCGAACTCGAGGAAGTGCTGCTGTCGCTTCAGGATCGCCTCGGCGACCATCAGGATCGTCGAAAAGCGCTGCTGGACGTTCTTCACCGTCCAGCGCGCTTCCTGGAGATGCTGCGCGAGCTCGCCGTGCTGGCTGTCGCGATGCTCCTGGAACATCGATGCGTAGGCCTGGTTGAGCTTGACGCGCGGCACCACCGCGCGGTTCAGCGTCGCGGTCCAGCGGCCCCGGACCTTGCGCACGATCACGTCGGGGGTGATGAACTGCGTCGCGGTCGGCTCGACGTTCCAGCCTGGGCGCGGGCTCAGGTGGCGGATCCGCTCGCACGCCGCCTCGATCTGCGCCGGGGTCCGCTTGAGCAGACGCGCCAGGCCGTTGACGTCGTGCTGGGCGAGCCGGTCGAGGTGGTCGGTGACGATCGCGCGCGCGGTCTCGCGCTCCTCGGCATCCTCGATCGCCGGCAGCTGCAGCAGCAGGCACTCGGCGACGTTGCGCGCGGCGACTCCCGGCGGATCGAGCGCCTGGACGCGTTTCAGCGCGATCTGCATCTCGGCCGCCTCGACCGCCGGGTTCATCCCCGCGGTCGCGGCGAGCTCGTCGAGCTCGACGCGCAGATAGCCGTCGTCGTCGAGCGACTCGATGATCGCGCAGGCGAGCGCGTGGTCGCGCTGGTCGAGCGGCAGGACGTTGATCTGGCCGTGCAGATGCTGGCGCAGGCCGACGTCGGCGGCGATCATGTCGAGCGCGGCGACGTCGCTGTCGGTGTTCGCCTGGCGCACGCTCGACGACGACTGCTGCCAGCTGTCGCGCTCGTAGGGCGTGTCGGCGATCGGCGCCGTCGCCTCGAGATCGATGCCGCGCGGCTCGCCGTCGCTGCCGGTCGGTCCGATGTCGACGCGGCCGGCGTCGGGCGGTGAATCCTCGACCTCGAGGAAGGGGTTGCGGCCCATCGCTTCCTGCACTTCCTGCGCGAAATCGAGCGACGAGAGCTGCAGGAGTCGGACGGCGTGTTGCAGGCGCGGCGTGACGGTGTGCTGTTGGCGCTGACGAGGTTGCAGGGTCTGGAAACTCATGGGTCGATGGAGTGGAAAATGGGTTCGAGGAAGGCGTGGGGAGCTGCCCCCGCGCCGCATGAGCGAGAGGCCCGGGAGCAACACCCGTGCCAAACCGGTCGCGCGAAGGTTCCTCCTCGACAGCGCCACCGGGAAGGCGCCTTCCCGCGATCGCGCCGGGCACGCCTCAGGCAGCGCTTGCGGTAACTTTTGCTGGCTCGCGGCGCCGGCCTTTCGACGTCGCTTGGCGGCGAACGAAGGACGGCAGGAAGACCCGTCGGGTGCCTTCGGGGAAGACGACCGCAACGCCCTCGGCGCTCACCGATTCGACGATCCCCCGACCGTAGCGCGGCACGCTGACGAGCTCGCCGGCTTGCGCCAGCTGCGGCGGCGGCGCGGACGCCCTTGCGCTGCCGTCTTCGCGCGCGTCGTCGCCGGCCTCGCGCTTGGCGGCGTCGAAGGCGGCGGCGATGCGGACGCAGTTGTCGCACGTGCCGCAGCCGGCGAAGCCTTCGGCGGCGTCGAAGTGCTCGAGCAGCACCTTCCAGCGGCAGTGTCCGGTCTGGCCGTAGAAGACCATCCGCTCGAGCATGGCGCGGTCTTGCTCGCGCTTCTCGCGGTACGACAGCAGCAGCTTGTCGAGCGCGTCGGCGTCGAGCCCGGCGCGCGTCAGGGTGAGCCTGCCCTCGCGGTCCTGACGGACGACGCCGCGATGGCGGAGCAGCCGCAGCGCGACCTGCAGCTTGGCCTTCGGCCGCTCGATCGCCTGCTGCAGCCGCTCGAGCGTCCACGGTCCATCGTCCTCCGCCGGCTGCTGCAACGCGCCGTACAGGTCGGCGACGTCTTCCTTGGCCGGATAGCGGCCGGCCAGGAAGAACTGCTGGACCGCCTTGTCGCTGTGGAAGAAGAGCAGCGTGCAGTCGGCGACCTCGCCGTCGCGGCCGGCGCGGCCGGACTCCTGGTAGTACGCGTCGAGTCCCGCAGGCATTTGGTAGTGCAGGACGAATCGCGTGTCGGGCTTGTCGACGCCGAGACCGAACGCGTTGGTCGCGACCATGACCCGTGCCGCCCCGGCCATGAACGCTTCCTGGCGTTCGTGTCGCTCGCTCGCGGCCAGCCTGCCGTGGTAGAGGACGGCATCGATGCCGGCGTCGCGCAGGGCGGCATGGACTTGCTCGGCCGCCTTCACGGTCGCCGTGTAGACGAGGCCGGCGCCGTCGCTCGTCGCCACCAGCATGACGGCACGCTGCAGCTTCTCGTCCTCGTTGGTGACCTGGAGAACGCGGTACCGCAGGTTGGGCCGGTACAGGCCGGTGTTGACGACGGCGAAGCGGCCGACGCCGAGCTGGCGCGCGATGTCGTCGATCACCGCGTCGGTCGCGGTCGCGGTCAGGGCGAGGATCGTCGGCTTGCCGAGTCGCGGGACGGCGCTGCCGATCTCGAGGAATGCCGGCCTGAAGTCGTGCCCCCACTGCGAAATGCAGTGCGCTTCGTCGATCACCAGCAGGCTGACCGGATGCTGCGCGACGAGGTCGACGAAGCCGGCGTCGGCGAGCCGCTCGGGGGTCGTGAAGACGATCTTCGCTTCGCCATCGGCGATCGCCCGCTCGGCCGCGGAGATCTCGTCGGCGCCGAGCGCGCTGTTGAGCTGCACGGCGGCGATGCCGAGCTCGCGCAGCTTGTCGCACTGGTCCTTCATCAGCGCGATCAGCGGCGAGACGACGAGCGTGGTGCCGGGCAGCAACAGCGCCGGCAGCTGGTAGCAGAGCGACTTGCCGGCGCCCGTCGGCATCACCGCCAGCGTCGGCGTTCCGGCCATGACGTGGGCGATCGCCGCATCCTGCCCTTCGCGCAGCTGTCGCAGCCCGAAGGTCCGGCGCAGCAGCTTTGCGAGGCGAGGCCGCCACGCTGCGCGGCTGGCGGTCGATGGAAGGCGTCGGGCCGAAGGCATGAGTCGAAAGGTCGAAAGTGCGACAACGGCTGGTCGCCGGCTGCGCGCCCGGAGCAAGGCACGCGCCCGTGCCCGCGACGTCGCGCGGCGCGGCATGATGCTTGCCCGAGAGCGCTGGATCTTCGAGCCGTCTTCTTGTCGCACGCCCCTTCCCCTCCGGAACCAGAGCCGCCGACGCCGCTGCCGCCGACGCCGCAACACCCGCAGGGCGTGCCGCCGCGGATCGACGATCCGCAGCCGGCGCCAGCGTCGCCGGTGCGCGAGCCGCGCACGCCCGCGCCGCCCGCGGTGGCGGCCGGATGAGCGGGGCGGCGGCGCACGGCGCGACCGGCAGGAAGAGTCGAGCGGCTGCAGCTGCGTCGAGCGCGGGCCAGGGCGACGCGCCGCCGGGACTCGTCTGGGTGAGCGACGACGCCCCGGGGATCCGCCGCATCCGCCAAGGCGACGCTTTCGTCTACATCGGTCCGGACGGCAAGCGGGTGCGGCGTGAGGCCGAGCTCAGGCGCATTCGCTCGCTGGCCATTCCTCCCGCGTACGAGAACGTCTGGATCTGCGTGCTGCCGAACGGCCACCTGCAAGCGACCGGCCGCGATGCGCGCGGCCGCAAGCAGTACCGCTACCACCCGGAGTGGCGCCTCGCCAAGGACCAGCACAAGTTCGAGCGCATGCTCGAGTTCGGCGCCGCGCTGCCGCGCGTCCGCAAGCGTGTCCAGGCCGACCTCGCGACGCCGGTCGGCACGATGCCGCGTCGCGAGACCGTGCTGGCGACCATCGTCCGCCTGCTCGACACGACCTACGTGCGCATCGGCAACGAGGAATACGCGCGCGACAACAAGTCGTTCGGACTGACGACGCTGCGCAACCGCCATGCCGCCGTGTCGGGCAGCCGGATCCGGCTCCGCTTTCGGGGCAAGAGCGGCAAGGAGCACGAGGTCGCGCTCGAGGACCCGCGCGTCGAACGCGTCGTCCGCCGCTGCCAGGCGATGCCGGGACAGGACCTGTTCCAGTACGTCGACGAAGACGGCGTGCCGCACAGCGTCGGCTCGGCCGACGTCAACGAGTACATCCGCGCCGTGAGCGGCGCCGACTTCACGGCCAAGGATTTCCGCACCTGGCACGGCACCGTGCACGCGCTCGCCCTCTGGATCGAGCATGCGGAAATGGAGAAGGGCTCGCGGCCGAGCACGAAGGAGCTGCTCGCCGAGGTTGCCAAGCGACTCGGCAACACCGTCGCGGTCTGCAAGAAGTCGTACGTGCATCCGCGCGTGCTCGAGGTCCTCGCCGAGGAGCTCGACGACGAGTTGCGCACCGCTCTCGAAGCGAAGCGCAACGACGGGCTGAGCGTCGCCGAGCGGCGCCTGCTCGCCTTTCTCTCGCGCGGCTGATCGCGGACGAGAAGCGCTTGCCGGCGCATCGAAGCGGGCGCTAGAATCTACCTACCGGTCGGTCGACGATGTTTCGCGCGCCCGGGCCCGGACAGGAGCCCACCGTGGAAGAGCCGCTCGTTCGCGTCAGCCATTCCGGCAGCGTCCGCACTCTGGCGTTGAACCGGCCGCAGGCGCTCAACAGCTTCACCGCGGCGATGCACGGCGAGCTGCGCGCCGCGCTCGACGCCGCGGCCGCCGATCGCGAGGTGCGCTGCGTCGTCGTCACCGGCACCGGGCGCGGCTTTTGCGCCGGCCAGGACCTGGCGGATCCGGCGGTCGCGCCGCAACGCGACGGCGCCCAGGTCGACGTCGGCGCGGCGATCGAGCGCTTCTACAAGCCGCTGGCGCTGCGCCTCCGCTCGATGCCGGTGCCGGTCGTCGCCGCGGTCAACGGCGTCGCCGCCGGCGCCGGCGCGAACTTCGCGCTGCTCTGCGACATCGTCGTCGCGGCGCGATCGGCGAGCTTCCTGCAGGCGTTCTCGAAGATCGGCCTGATCCCCGATTGCGGCGGCACCTGGCTGCTGCCTCGACTCGTCGGCCGCGGCCGTGCGCTCGGGCTGGCGATGCTCGCCGACAAGCTCGGCGCCGAAGACGCCGAGCGCATCGGGCTGATCTGGAAGTGCGTCGACGACGCGACGTTCCCGGCCGAGGTCGAGACGGTCGCGGCGCGGCTCTCGACATTGCCGACGCGCGCGCTCGTCGCGACGCGGCAGGCGCTCGATGCTTCGCAGCAGCTCGACCTCGCCGCTGCGCTCAGCCTCGAGGCCGACGTGCAGCGCACGCTCGGCGCGGCGAACGATTTCGCCGAAGGCGTCGCGGCATTCATGGCCAAGCGCGCGCCCGCCTTCGTCGATCGCTAGGCTTCGATGTCGGCCAGAGACGCTTCCCACGCGCCGTCGCCCGAGCAGGTCGGCGCGCACATGTTCGCCGCCGACCGCGCGTCGCAATCGCTCGGCATGCGCATCGTTGCCCTCGGCGCCGGCACTGCGCGGCTCGAGATGCCGGTGCGCGACGACATGCTGAACGGCCACGAGATCTGCCACGGCGGTTTCATCACGACGCTCGCCGACTCGGCGTTCGCGTTCGCCTGCAACTCGCGCAACCAGCTCACCGTCGCCGCCGGGCTGACGGTCGACTTCCTCGCGCCGGTGCAGCGCGGCGAAGTTCTCACTGCCGAGGCGGTCGAGGTGTCGCGCAGCGGCCGCACCGGCGTCTACGACATCGTCGTCACCAACCGCGCCGGCGCCCGTGTCGCGCTCGTCCGCGGCCGCTCGGCGGCGCTCGCGGGGCGCACCGTGATGCCGGCGGCACAGGCAGAGGAGGCCCGATGACATCGCGTCGACCCGTCCCTGGCGAGCTCGAGCCGATCGAGCGCGCGAGCGCCGACGAGCTGCGCGCGCTCCAGCTCGAGCGAATGCGCTGGAGCCTGCAGCACGCCTACGACAACGTGCCGCACTACCGCAAGGCCTTCGATGCCAAGGGAATCCGGCCCGAGGATCTGAAGGAGCTGGCCGATCTCGCGCGTTTTCCGTTCACGGTCAAGGGCGACCTGCGCGACAACTACCCGTTCGGCCTGTTCGCGGTGCCGAAGGAGCGCGTCGCCCGCATCCACGCGTCGTCGGGAACGACCGGCAAGCCGACGGTCGTCGGCTACACGCTGCGCGACATCGACGTCTGGGCCGACCTCGTCGCGCGCTCGATCCGCGCCGCCGGCGGCCGCCCCGGTGACATGGTCCACGTCGCCTACGGCTACGGTCTCTTCACCGGCGGCCTCGGCGCGCACTACGGCGCCGAGCGCGCCGGTTGCACCGTGATCCCGATGTCGGGCGGCCAGACCGAGAAGCAGGTCCAGCTGATCACCGACCTGAAGCCGCAGATCATCATGGTCACGCCTTCGTACATGCAGGTGTTGATCGAGGAGCTCGCCCGCCAGGGGATCGATCCGCGCTCGACCAGTCTGGAGGTCGGCATCTTCGGCGCCGAGCCGTGGACCGAGGCGATGCGCCGCGAGATCGAAACGCAGGTCGGCATCGACGCGGTCGACATCTACGGCCTCTCGGAAGTCATGGGACCCGGTGTCGCCAGCGAGTGCGTCGAGGCCAAGGACGGACCGGTGGTCTGGGAAGACCATTTCTATCCCGAGATCATCGACCCGGACAGCGGCCAGGTGCTGCCCGACGGCGAGGAGGGCGAGCTCGTCTTCACCACGCTGACCAAGGAAGCGTTGCCCGTCATCAGATACCGCACGCGCGATCTGACCCGCCTGCTGCCGCCGACCGCACGGGCGATGCGGCGCATGGGCAAGATCGTCGGCCGCAGCGACGACATGCTGATCATCCGCGGCGTCAACCTCTTCCCGACCCAGATCGAGGAGATCGTCCTCGCCCACGGGCAGCTGTCGGGCCAGTACCAGCTCATCGTCACCCGCGAGGGCAACCTCGACGCGGTCGAGGTGCGCTGCGAGATGCTGCCGCAGCACGCGCAGGCGAACCGCGACGAGGTCGCGGCGGCGCTGAGGCACCGCATCAAGACGCTGATCGGCATCTCGACGAAGGTCGACGTCGGCATGCCCGGAACGCTGGAGCGGACGCTCGTCGGCAAGGCGAAGCGCGTCGTCGACCAGCGGCGTCGTTGAAAGGAGGAAGCCCGTGAAGCTCAATCAGTCGAGGTGCGTGCGTGCGTTCGTCTGGCTGGCGGCCGTGCTGTGCACCGGGACGGCGACGCTCGCCGGCGCCCAGAGCGCCATTCCGCTGCTGACCTTCTTCGCCAACGAGGACATCGGGGCGGCGCGGCTGTCTCCCTCCGGTCGGTATCTCGCGCTGAGCGTCCCCGCCACCTCCGGTCGCATGGTGCTCGCAGTGGTGCCGGTCGACTCCGAGAAGGCGCCGGTCGTTGTGGCGAGCGCGTCGTGGACAGACATCAATTCGTTCGAGTGGGTCAACGACGACCGGTTGGTCTACAACACGATCGATCTGCAGTCGCCGACTTGGCACCAGGGGTTCGGCCCCGGCCTGTACTCGGTCCGGCGCGACGGCAGCGAAGCGAGGCAGCTGATCCGGTCGCGTTGGGACGTCGTCACGACCGGCACCAACATCAGCTCGAACGTGTTGGCGCCGAATCACGCGCTGCTCTCGGTGCCGCGCAACGGCGGCAACGACGTCATCGTCGGCGAGTACATCTTCGACAACCTTGGCAACCTGCAGTCGATCACCCCTAAACGATTGAACGTCGCGGCCGGTCGATCCCAGATTGCGGCGCTCGGCTATCCGGCGGGTGCGCTCGATTGGGTGTTCGATCGCAACGGCGAGCCGCGCGCCGTGCACACCATCGGCGGCGGCATCTCGCAGGTGTTCTGGCGCGACGCCGCGGCGAACACGTGGCGGTCGATGTTCAAGGTGCCGACGCTGCGGGAACCCTGGCTCCCGCTCGCCGTCGACGGCGCCGATCAGCTGTATGTCCTGACCGAGTCGGGGACGGATTCCACGCTCGTGCTGAAACGATTCGACTTCAAGGCCGAGAAGCCCGAGGACCTGCCGCTCGCATCGACGCCGGGCTTCGATGTCAACCCCACGCTGATGTTCGACCGACTCGACGAGAAGCGGCTGGTCGGCATCCGCGTCGACACCGATGCCGAGACCACGGTCTGGCTCGACCCCGAACGCAAGAAGCTTCAGGAGCTCGCGGACGCCCGCTTTCCTGGCCGCGTGAATCGACTCCATTGCAGGGATTGTTTCGGCGAAGGCGCGCTGCTGGTCGAGTCGTTCTCCGATCGCGACCCCGGGACTTACTCGATCTATCGCCCGTTGACACAGACCTGGACGACGATCGGCAGGGCCCGGCGTGCCGTCGATCCGCGCCAGATGGCGGCGCTCGATCTGCATCGCATCAAGGCGCGCGACGGCCTCGACCTGCCGGTGTGGGTCACGACCCCGCCGGGCAAGGCGAGCGGCCCGCGGCCCGCGGTCGTCCTGGTCCACGGCGGACCTTGGTTGCGGGGAACCGAGTGGAAGTGGAATGCCGACGCCCAGTTTCTCGCGTCGCGCGGTTATGTCGTCATCGAGCCCGAGTTTCGCGGCAGCATGGGCTTCGGCCAACGTCACTTCCGCGCCGGATTCAAGAACTGGGGCACGTCGATGCAGGACGACGTCGCCGACGCTGTTCGCTGGGCAGCGGACAAGGGGATCGTGGACGGCAAGCGCGTCTGCATCGCCGGCGCGAGCTACGGCGGCTACGCGACCTTCATGGGGGCGATTCGCCACCCCGATCTCTATCGCTGCGGCGTCGCATGGGTCGCGGTGACGGATCCGCGGCTCATGTTCGAGGAGACCTGGGCCAACGACCTCTCGCGCGAAGCGCAGCGCTACCAACTGCCGGCGATGCTCGGCGACCCCGTCAAGGAGGCGGACATGCTGAAGGCCGCCACGCCGGTCGAGCGGGCGAAGGAGATCAAGATTCCGATCCTGATGGCCTTCGGTCTCGACGACCGGCGAGTCCCGCTCGAGCACGGCAAGCGGATGCGCGCCGCGATGCAGGCGGCAGGCCAGCAGCCGGAATACGTCGTCTACGACGGCGAAGGCCACGGCTGGCAGAAGGTCGAGAACCGGATCGACTTCTGGACGCGCGTTGAAAAGTTCCTCGCCAAGAACCTGAACTGAGATCGGAGCGACGCGATGTACACGCAAGCGATGGACACGATGCCGAAGGACGGCCGCGACGACGCCCCCAAGGCCGTCCGCTCGGCCGACGAGATGGCGCGCCAGCAGGCGTTCGACGCCCGCATCGACGCCGGCGACTTCATCGAGGCCAAGGACTGGATGCCGGAGCACTACCGCAAGACGCTGGTGCGCCAGATCAGCCAGCACGCGCATTCGGAGATCGTCGGCATGCTGCCCGAGGGCAACTGGATCAGCCGCGCGCCGACGCTGAAGCGGAAGGCGATCCTGCTCGCCAAGGTGCAGGACGAGGCCGGCCACGGCCTCTACCTCTACGCCGCCGCCGAGACGCTCGGCACGTCGCGCGACCAGCTCGTCGAGGCGCTCCATTCCGGCAAGGCCAAGTACAGCTCGATCTTCAACTACCCGACGTTGACCTGGGCCGACATGGGAACGATCGGCTGGCTCGTCGACGGCGCCGCGATCATGAACCAGGTGCCGCTCTGCCGCTGCTCGTACGCGCCGTACGCGCGCGCGATGGTGCGAATCTGCCGCGAGGAGTCGTTCCACCAGCGCCAGGGCTTCGAATCGCTGCTGACGATGATGACCAAGGGCAGCGACGCACAGAAAGCGATGGTGCAGGACGCGGTGAACCGCTGGTGGTGGCCGAGCCTGATGATGTTTGGCCCGCCCGACAGCGAGTCGCCGAACTCCGAGCAGTCGATGCGCTGGGGCATCAAGCGAATCAGCAACGACGACCTGCGCCAGAAATTCGTCGACGCGACCGCCGAGCAGGCGAAG
>Ga0307409_100002028_pt1 | contig 10397 bp, 12 predicted proteins | sample 322Ometagenome_2_FD_203888 | JGI IMG/M metagenome (GOLD analysis project Ga0307409, IMG submission 203888) | Maize rhizosphere microbial communities from greenhouse at UC Davis, California, United States - 322HYB-O-2 | ecosystem: Host-associated > Plants > Roots > Rhizosphere > Soil | place...
CGCCGGCCGCACCCTCCAGCGCCGCGCGCAGCCCGGCCGCAAGCACAGGAGCGCGCAGCTGCACCTCCGCGAGCGCCACCGGCGACGAGACGACCTCGCCCGACACGCCGAGCCGCTCGCGCAGCTCGCCGGCGGCGTGATCCGGAAGCGCCGGGCCGGCGCCCGGCTCGCCCCAGCCCCAGAACTTCTGCTCGCGGCTCACCCGCGCTCCACCGCGCGCGCCATCCCCTCGAGCGCGTCGCCGAGCTGCCGCCGCGCCGCGCGCCGCAGCATGAAGCCGCCGAAGCGCGCCCAGCCGCGCGGCGCCTGGCGCAGCTCGAGCGTCAACTCGCTCCCGTCTCCCGCATCCACCACCCGCGCCTCGACGACCGACGACGACAGCACGCGCTCGAACGGCGAGCCCGGCACGAGGAGCGACCAGCGTCGCAGCCGCTCCGCCTCCGACGACGCCTCGAGCCGCTGGTCGGCCCGCACGCCGCGCCCGCCCGGCTTGCCGAGCAGCATCGTCCAGCCGTGCGCCCCGACGCCATCGACCCGCCGCACGAGCGGCCACCAGCGCGGCAGCGCGTACGGATCGGCCAGCACCCGCCAGACGTCCGCGGCGGGCGCGCGGATCGCCCGCGAGCGGGCCACGCGCATCACTCGCCGTCGTAGGTGACGAGCGCGTAGACGTCGAAGCCGTCGAGCCGCCGGCGCCCGTCGAGGAACGCGAGCTCGACGAGGAAGGCGCAGCCGACGACGGTGGCGCCCAGCCGCACCACCAGGTCGGCCAGCGCGCGCGCCGTGCCGCCGGTCGCGAGCAGGTCGTCGTGGATCAGCACGCGCGCGCCGTCGGCGAGCGCGTCGGCGTGCATCTCGATCGCGTCGATCCCGTACTCGAGGATGTACTCCGCGGTCACGACCTCGGCGGGCAGCTTCCCCGGCTTGCGCGCCGGCACGAACCCCGCGCCGAGCTCGCGCGCGATCGCCGCGCCGAGGATGAACCCGCGCGCCTCGGCGGCGACGACGAAGTCGACGCCGCGCGGACCGGCCCACTCCGCGATCGCCTCGACCGCGGTGTCGACGGCGTGCGGGTCGAGCAGCAGCGGCGTGATGTCCTTGAAGACGATGCCCGGCTTGGGGAAGTCGGGGATGTCGCGGATCAGCGCCCGGAGGTCGGCCGGCCGCGTCACCGCGCGATCCGCCGCAGGTCGCGCACGAGCAGCAGGTGCTTGAGGTGCGAGGCGACGGCGGCGAGGTTCTCGAGCGCCTCGACGGCCTCCTTGCGGCGCTCCGGATTGCGCGACCGCAGGGCGGGCGCGAGGATCTGCTGCAGCAGCGCCGACTCGCGCTCGGCGGACGTCTTGAACACGCGCAGGTTGCGCCCCGCGACGCCGTAGCGCGACAGCTCGGAGACCGCGCGCACGATCTCCCGCTGGGTCTCGTCGTAGTACTTCGTCCCGCCGCGCGCGTCGCCCTTGATGATCCCGAAGTCCTCGAGCTCGGCGACCAGCCGCGGATCGGCGCCGGTGTCCTCGACGACGTCGTCGAGCGAATACAGCGCGCCACGCTGGGCGATCGAGAACGTCAGCCGCCGCAGCGCCGCGCCCGGCCGCGCGTCGGCCGCCGCCGCGCCGTCCGGCGGCGCTCCCTGCGCGACCTCGGGCTCGGAGCGCCCGGCGGCGAGCTCCTGCCGGATCACCCGCAGCGGCAGGAACTCGTCGCGCTGCAGCCGCAAGATCGTGCGCAGGCGCGAGACGTCGCCGGTCGAGTAGAGCCGGTAGCCGCCGGGCGTGCGCCGCGGCGCCAGCAGCTTCTGGTCCTCGAGGTAGCGGATCTTCGAGATCGAGATGTCGGGGAACTCCTGCGACAGCGCCTTGCAGACGGCCCCGATCGTCAGCGACTTGCCGCCGCCGCCGGGCGGCGGGCCGACGGGCGGCTCGACGGGCTCGGCATGCACGGCCGCTTCGGCGGGCGCAGCGGCGGGATCGGCGTCGCGCTCGGCCACGGGCTCGATCACCGCGCGAGGTAGGTCAGCTTGTACTTGCCGATCTGCAGCTCGTCGCCCTCCTCGAGCTTGTGCGACTCGATCCTGCGCCGGTTCACGTAGCTGCCGTTGAGCGAGCCGGAGTCGTCGAGGAACCACGCACCGGAGCGCCGTACCAGCACCGCGTGCTCGCGCGAGACCGTGACGTCGTCGAGGAACACCTCGGCCTCCGGCGAGCGCCCGATCGTCATCCGCTCGCCGTGCAGCGGGAACGACTGCCCGACGCGCCCGCCGCCGGAGCGGATGACGAGCGCGCCGCCCTCCGCCGCGACGTCGGAGACGTCGACCGGGCGCAGCTCACCGGTCGCCTCGTCGATCACGTATGTCGCCGTCGTCACGTCTTCCTTGCCCTCCTCGGCGGCGCCCTGGTACGCGCCGCACTTCGGGCAGTAGTTCGCGCCCTCGTCGACGACGAACCCGCACTCGGGGCAGTGCCGCGCCACGAGGCGCTAGGACTCGTCGCCGCCCGACGCCCGGCCGGCGAGGATGTCGGTTAGGCGCTGCACGTCGGCGCCGGAGATGACGTCCTCGCCACCTTCGTGCTTCTTGCGCAGCCGGTTGACGAGCTCGGCGCGGAGGATGTCGATCTTGCCGTGCAGGATCCGCCGGCGGTAGGACACCTCCTGCTCCTCGTCCGTCAGCTGGCCGATCAGGTCCTTGAGCTCCTGGTCGGAGAGCGAGCCAAGGTCCGGGAAGGTGTCCATCATGTCTCGGGGGTCCTCTCCTGGGTCTTAGGAATCGCAAGCATAGCGATCCTCAAGCTCACATTGAGGGTCTGGCACGAAACTGCCGCAGGCCGTCACGAAGGTACTGCGCGGCGGACCCGAGCACCAGCGCGAGCCCGACATATAGGCAGGCGTCGGCGAGCCACCCGACGCCCGCCATGGCGAAGAACAGCGCGCTCATCACCGGCCAGACGCCGGCGCGCCCGAGCCAGTTCACCTTCAGGTCGACCCCTTGACGCATCCCGAAGCGCACGAGCGCCATCACGAACAGCTCGCGACCGGCGAGCAGCGCGAGGCCCCAGCGCGGCAGCAGCTCGAAGTGCCAGCAGACGACGACGCCGGAGAGCACGAGCATGCGGTCGACGAGCGGGTCCAGCAGCGTGCCGAGGCGCGAGTACTGGCCGGTCACGCGTGCGGCGATCCCGTCGAGGTAGTCGGTCCAGCCGATCACGGCGAAGATCACGAGCGGGAGCGCGTCGGTCCCCTCGTCCGACGACAGGGCGAGTGCCAGGAACACCGGGATCAGCGCGAGCCGGATGTAGCCGATCGCGTTCGGGATCGTCCACGGGTGCAGCGGCGCGCCGGCGAGCGTCTCCGGCGGCGGCGGTCCCGAGCGGTCGAGGCCCGAGAGCCGCCGGAAGGTGAGCTTCGCCCGCTCTACGGGAGGCTGCGCCACAGGTCCGCCGCCGCGCCCGCCGCGTCCTCCAGCGGCACGCTGCGCTGCTCGCGCCCGCGCCGCACCTGCGCCTCGATCTCGCCGGCCTCGAGCGTGCGCCGCCCGACGGTCAGCCGCAGCGGCACCCCGAGCAGCTCGGCGTCGGCGAACTTCGTCCCCGGGCCGGCGTCGCGGTCGTCGTAGAGCACGTCCAGCCCGGTCTTGCGCAACTCTCCGTAGAGCCGCTCGGCCAGGTCGCGCTCGTCCGTCCCGTCCTTGCCCAGGCCGACCAGTTCGACGTCGAACGGAGCGATCGACCGCGGCCAGGAGATGCCCTGCTCGTCGGCGAACTGCTCGGCCGCCGCGGCGGCGATCCGCGCCGGGCCGAGCCCGTAGGAGCCCATCCAGATCAGCTGCTCGGAGCCGGACTCGTCGAGGTAGGTCGCTCCGAGCGGCTCGGAGAAGCGCGTGCCGAGCTTGAAGATGTTGCCGGCCTCGATCACCGCCTCGATCCTGATCGCGTGTCCGTTCACCGTGTCGCCGGCCTCGACGGTGCGGATGTCGACCCGCTCGAAGCGGAAGTCGCGGCCGGGCTCGACGCCGCGCAGGTGCGCGTCCGGCCGGTTCGCCCCCGTCACGTAGCCGCCGGCGTCGACGCCCCCGTCGAGCAGGATCGGCACGTCGGTCCCGACCGGGCCGATGTAGCCGGCGGGGCCGATCCGGTCCTCGAACTCCTCCGCCTGCGCGGGCCGGAACTCGGTGCCGAGCGCGTTCCGGAGCTTGATGTCGTTCACGCGGTGGTCGCCGCGCAGCATGACGAGCCGCAGCTCGCCGCCGGCGATCACCGGATACGCCTTCAGCAGCGCGCCCGCGGGCACGCCGAACTCGCTCGCGACCGCCGCCACGGTGACCATCCCGGGCGTCTCGACCAGCTCCGGCTCCGGCAGCGCTGGCGGCAGCTCGACCGGCTGCGGATCGGCGCTGGCGATCTCCACGTTGGCGGCATAGCCGGGCGCGAGCGCGACCTCGTCCTCCCCCGCCGCGCACGGCGCCATGAACTCGTGCGCGCCGAAGCCGCCCATCATCCCGACGTCGGACTCGACGCTGTACCAGTCCAGGCCGAGCCGGTCGAAGATGCGCTCGTACGCCGCGAAGTGCTTCTGATAGCTATCGTCGAGCCCCTCGCGGTCGCGGTCGAACGTGTAGGCGTCCTTCATGATGAACTCGCGCGTGCGCAGCACCCCGGCGCGCGGGCGCGGCTCGTCGCGCTCCTTCGTCTGGAAGTGGTAGAGGAACAGCGGCAGGTCGCGGTAGGAGCGCACGATGCTCGAGATGTGGAACGTCAGGCACTCCTCGTGCGTCATCGCGAGGACCATGTCCGCGCCGCGGCGGTCGTCGAGCTTGAACAGCTCCGGGATCTTGTAGCGGCCGCTGCGCCGCCATAGCTCGGCCGGCTGCAGCACCGGCATCAGCAGCTCCCCGCTGCCGATCGCGTTCATCTCCTCGCGGATGATCTGGACGATCTTCTGGTGCACGCGCCAGCCGGCCGGCATCCAGGTCCACAGCCCGGCACCGACCTGGCGCACCATGCCGGCGCGCACGAGCAGCTTGTGCGACAGCGCCTCGGCATCAGCCGGAGCCTGCTTCTCGGTCGGTAGGAGGTAGCCGGACAGTCGGGTCACGCGGGCGCGAAGCCTAGTGACTCGACCGCCCGGCTACCCCGCGCGGATCACCTCAGAATCGTCAGCGTGACGTTTGCCTGTCCTGGCTCGAGGAACTCGACCTCCGACTCGCCGGCAGCCTTGCGGAAGCGCCCGGTGCCGCCGGTGATCGCCGCGACGGCGGTTCCGGCGAACTGTCCGTTGATCACCTCGGCGAGTCCTTGGGTCGTGATCTGGCCGCGCTTGAGCGAGAACGTCACGATGCACTGGAGCGTGCCCGACTGGGTGCCGGCGTCGGCCACGCGAACGACCGTGCAGACGCCGCCGTCGATGCCGGCGCTCTTGCCGTTCTGCTCCGTCAGCAGATCGTCCGAGAACACGGATTCGTCGCCGAGGCTGAAGCCCGTGTCGCCCAGATCGATGAGCTCGAGCTGAGCGAGCGGAGCGAAGAACTCGAGCGTCTTTGCGCGCGAGGCCTTGCCGGGCTTGTGTGCGTCGGCGAGCGCCGCACCGCCTAGCGCCAGGACGACCGCGACCGCCGCGACGGTGCTGAACGTGCGCATGCTGCTCTCCCTTCGGGAGTTGGGGGTGCCGCGACCGTCCCAGCCGCGCTCGCGCCGGTCAAGACCAAGGCGAGTGATAGAACCCACCCCACCCGATCCGAGGAGACTTGGCAATGGCCTACGAAGTCCCACCGCTCCCGTACGCCTACGACGCGCTCGAGCCGCACATCGACAAGGCGACGATGGAGTTCCACCACGACAAGCACCACCAGGCCTACGTGGACAAGGCGAACGCCGCGCTCGAGGGCACGCCGCTCGACGGCAAGCCGATCGAGGACGTCCTCTCGGATCTCAGCCAGGTGCCCGAGGACAAGCGGAACGCCGTGCGCAACAACGGCGGCGGCCACTACAACCACACGCTGTTCTGGGAGTCGATGAGCCCCGACGGCGGCGGCGCGCCCGCCGGCGCGCTGGGCGACGCGATCAACTCCGCGTTCGGCTCGTTCGACGACTTCAAGGCCAGGATGAAGGAGACCGGCGTCAACCAGTTCGGCTCCGGCTGGGCCTGGCTCGTGCACGACGGCAACAGCCTCGCGGTCGTCGGGACGCCGAACCAGGACACGCCGCTCTCGAACGCCCAGACGCCGCTGCTCGGCGTCGACGTCTGGGAGCACTCTTACTACCTCAAGTACCAGAACCGGCGCCCGGACTACATCGACGCGTGGTGGAACGTCGTCGACTGGGGCAAGGTCGCCGAGCGCTACAACGCCGTGGCCGGCTGAGCGTCGCGCCGGGGCGTCACTGCTGCGCCTGGGCGCTGCGGACGGCTCGGGGCGCTTGCGACCGGAACGCGCCGTAACCGGCGCTCGCGAGCGCCACTGCGAGCGCGGAGCGCGCGAGCACGATCGCCAGCGTCTGGCCGTCGTCGCGGATGATGGTGCCGGGACCGGGCGGGTCTACGATCCGCCGGATGCCGAGCTGGTCGGAGTTCGAAGCCGCCGCGCCGGAGCTCGCCGCGCGGGTCCGCGCGCTGCTCGACGCCCACGCGCACAAGACGCTCGCGACGCTGCGCCGCGACGGCTCGCCGCGGATCTCCGGCACGGAAAGCCAGATCAAGGAAGGCGAGCTCTGGATCGGCTCGATGTGGAACGCGCGCAAGGCGCTCGACCTGCGCCGCGACCCGCGCTTCGCGCTGCACAGCGGCTCCGACGACCCGCCGGGCTGGTCGGGCGACGCCAAGCTCGCCGGCGTCGCCGAGGAGATCACCGACCCCGAGCGCGTGCGTGAGATCAACGGCGCGGCGGTCGGCCCGTCGCACCTGTTCCGGCTCGACCTGCGCGAGGTCTCGACCGTCGGGCTCGACGATGCGCGCAAGGCGCTGGTGATCGAGGCCTGGACGCCGGAGCGCGGCGTGCGGACGATGAAGCGCGCCTAGGACGCGCGCCGCTGCGTGGCGGCCCAGTCGCCGAGCCTGCCGGCCAGCTCCGGCACTGCCGTGCCGACCTCCACGACCTCGTCCGCCGGGATGTTCGCGCGCGCCGCGGCGGCGACGATCGCGTCCGGCGACGGAGCCTCGTAGAGGCAGTAGGTGCGGTGCCGGTCCGCGCTCAGGAACGAGAACACCCAGCGCACGCCCTCGTCGGCGTTCACGTCCTCGATCAGCGTCACATCGTCGCTCGTGAGCTCCAGTTGTTCGGCGAACGTCCGCTCGATGACGTACAGGGGCATGGCTGCTGAGCCTATCGTGGTGGCTACGTGTCGGCGAGCCCGTGCCGGTGCGCGTACGACGCGGCCTCCGTGCGGTTGGCCGAGCCGGTCTTGCGCAGGATGCTGCGGATGTGGTTCGCCGCCGTGTGCTCGCTGATGAACAGCGCCGCGCCGATCTCGCGGTTGCTGAGGCCCGACGCGACCAGGCGCAGGATCTGCGCCTCGCGCGGGGACAGCCCGCCGGGCAGGTGCGCCGGCGACGCCGCGGAGCCGAGCGACTCGATGCGCCCGAGCAGCGAACGCAGGCCGATGCCGTCTGCGAGCGCCGCCGCCTCCCCGAGCAGCTGCCCGGCGCGGTCGCGCCGGCCGCGCGCGAGCAGCATGCGCGCGTACTCGTACTCGGTGTGTGCGAGCCACGTCGCCGCTCCCATCCGCCGGTTCAGTTCCAGGGCGCGCTCGAAGTGCTCGGCGGCGCGCTCCCACTCGCCGAGCGTCGCGGCGAGCATGCCGAGGTGGCGATCGGCGGCCCCGTACCACGCGACGAGGTGGCCGATCATCACGTTGGCGCCGCCGAACGGCTCGAGCACCGGGTAGACGAGCGCCGCCGTGCGCGTATCGCCGAGCATCGCGGCCGCCTCGGCGAGGTAGGCGAGCGAGGCGAGCCAGAGCGACTTGCGCAGCGGCTCGAGGCCCTCGGCGACGACCCGGTCGAGCTCCCGCCGCGCCTCGCGCTCCATCCCGAGCTCGGCGAGCACGAGCGCGAGCCCCGGCCGCCACGGGCCGGCGCCGCGCGCGCCGCCGGCGAGCATCCTGATCACGGGGGCGAGCTCCGCCAGCCGCCCCTGCTCGCGCCGCAGGCTGAACATCTGGATCCCGTGGACGCCCGAGGCGTCGCGGCCGGTCAGCAGCCGGCCCCACTCCTCCGAGCTGCGCGCCAGCGCCTCCCCCTCGGCGAGACGGCCGTCGCCGAGCGCGATCGCCGCGCCGTAGTGCGCCGCCACGTGGAGTACGAACGGCTGGGCCGTCGCGTCGGCCGTCTCGCGCAGCGCGGCGAGCTCGCGCCGGGCCGCGTCGAGGTCGAGCAGCGCGACGTACGCGGGTACCAGCCAGGACATCGCTTCGGCCCGGAGCTCGGTGTCGCCGAGCTCCTCGCAGAGCGCCCGCGCCTCGATCAGCATGTCGAGGATCTCCTCCAGCGAGCTCGTCCCGCGCGACCAGTAGGAGCGGGCGAGCACCGTCGCGAGCCCGGCGCGGTCCCCGATCGAGCGCGCCAGGGCGACGGCGCTCGTGCGCGCCGCCGCGCCGCGCTCGTGGTCGCCGCGGAAGTCGAGCGCGCGCGCGAGCCCGCCGAGCAGCCCGACGCGCAGCGGCGGCTCGGCGTCGCCGAGGGTGGCGATCGCCTCCTCGAGCAGCTCGACGGCGCCGCGGTCGACGATCCCGGGGCGCCAGCACGCGTCCTCGTAGCCGATCGCGGCGCGCGCGAGCAGCCGAGCGTCGCCCAGGGCGCGGGCGATCTCGGCCGCCGCGCTGAACGCCTCGAGCGCGTCTCCCGCCCTGCCCGCTCGGTGGCCGGCGGTGCCGAGCTCGAGCAGGACCGCGGCCCGCTCCGACGGGCTCTCGATCCTGAGCTCGAGCGCCGTGCGCAGCCGCTCGGTCGCCTCGTCGAACGCGAGCGCGGCGGTCGCCGACCGCGCCGCCAGCACGTTGTACTCGACCGCGCGGGCGGCGTCGCCCAACGGCGCCGCGGCGGTGAAGTGGTGCGCCAGGTCGGCGAGGCCGCGCGCTCCGGCGCCCGTTCCGGCCTCGAGCGCCTCGGCGACGCCGAGGTGCAGCTGCGCGCGCTTGACGCCGCTGAGCCGGTCGTACAGCGCGCGCCGCACCAGCTCGTGCGTGAAGCGGTAGGACAGCCCGCGCGACGGCAGCTCCTCGATCATCCCGCTCCGGGTCGCCTCGTCGAGCGCGGCGAGCAGCTCCGGCTCGCCCAGCCCGGACGCCCGGCGCACCACGTCGAGATCGAAGCGCGCGCCCGCGGTGGCGGCGACCTCCAGCAGCCGGCCGGTCGCGGGCTCCAGGCGCGAGAGCCGATGGCTGACGACCTCGCGCACGCTCTCGGGCGTCCCCAGCTCGCTCAGCGGCCTGACGAGCCGGATCGTGCCGTCGACGACCGCGACCGCGTGCAGCTCGACCAGCGCCCGCCACAGCTCGCAGACCAGGAACGCGTTGCCTTCGGTGAGCGCGCCGATCGCGCCGGCGAGCTCGGTTGCGCCGCCAGCGATCTCGCCCGCCCAGGCGAGCCGCACGAACTCGGTCAGCTCGTCCTCGGACAGCCCGTCGAGCCGGAGCCGGACGACGTCGTCGGAGCGGCGCAGGTCGGCGAGCGTCTCCGCGAGCGTCCGCGGAAGCTCGGCCTCGGTGTCGCGGAACGTCGCCAGCAGCAGCAGGCGCGCTTCACCGGCGGCGCGCGCCAGGTGCCGCAGCAGGAGCAGCGTCGGCGCGTCGGCCCAGTGCCCGTCCTCGACCACCAGCAGCACCGGGCGATCGCGGCTGACGCCGGCGAGCAGGTCGGTCACGGCCATGTGGAGCCGGTGGCGCTCCGTGTCCGGGTCGGCATCGACCGGGGGCGCGAGCTCGGCGATCCGGCCGCGCAGGTCGGGAAGCAGGCGGCTGAGCTCGCCGCCGGCGCCGCCCAGCGCGGCTCCCAGCTCGCCTGGATCGATCGACCGGACGAGCTGGTCGAGCGCCTCGACGAACGGCCGGTACGGCGTGCGCACCGCCGCGTCGCACGCGCCGGCCAGGACGAGAGCGCCGCTGCGCGCCGCCTCCGCCGCGAACTCCCGCACCAGCCGGCTCTTGCCGGAGCCGGCCTCGCCGGCCAGCAGCACGACGCGGCGTCCTTCGCGGTCCGCGCTCGGCAGCAGCGTCCGCAGCGTCCCCAGCTCGGAGGAGCGGCCGACGAACGGGAACGTCGACCTCGGATGCGGAGCGACGGCCATGGGTGCCGGACAACCGTAGTCAGATCTGACTATCCCCGCACGCCGGCGCTGCCGCGATGTGGGCGAGAAAGTGCGTCAGCTCGCGTCATGACGGGACGCCGGGCGTGACGTAGCGTCGACGTCCGAC
>Ga0307409_100002029_pt1 | contig 10392 bp, 8 predicted proteins | sample 322Ometagenome_2_FD_203888 | JGI IMG/M metagenome (GOLD analysis project Ga0307409, IMG submission 203888) | Maize rhizosphere microbial communities from greenhouse at UC Davis, California, United States - 322HYB-O-2 | ecosystem: Host-associated > Plants > Roots > Rhizosphere > Soil | place...
GGGGAGCGGCAGCCGCACGACGAGCACGCCCGCCCGCTCCACCCCGGGGTCCACGCGCTGCAGCCGCAGGAGCGTGCCGACCACCAGCCCCGCCCCGATCAGCACCGTGAGCGCCAGCGCGTACTCGGCCACCACGAGCAGCGACTGCACGCGCCGCCGCGCGCCACCCACGCCGCTCCGCCCTCCCTCGCGCAGCGCCCCCGCGAGCTGCCGCCGCGGCACCTGCAGCGCCGGCACGAGCCCGATCGCCGTCCCCGTCAGCAGTGCCACCGCGAGGGTGAAGAGCAGCACCGGGCCGTCCACCCCCACCTCGTGCGCGCGGAACAGCGCGCCGGGCGTCGCCGCCGCCAGCACGCGCACGCCCCACGCGGCGAACAGGAGCCCGAGCGCGCCCCCCGCCAGCGCCACGAGCGCGCTCTCGGTCAGCAGCTGCCGCGCGATGCGCCCGCGCCCGGCGCCGAGCGCGGCGCGAATGGCGATCTCCGGCGCGCGCACGGTCGCCCGCGCCATGAAGAGGTTGGCGACGTTCGCCGCGGTCATGAGCAGGATGAGCAGCACCGCGCCGTACAGCACGAGCACGGTCGTCCGCGTCCCCCGCACCAGCGACTCCTTGAGCGGCGTCGCGACGTAGCGCCACTCCGCGGCCGCGTCCGGGAACTGCGCCTTGACCGCCGCCTCGACGGTGCCGAGCGCGGCGCGCGCCTGCGCCTCGGTGACCCCGGGCTCGAGCCGCGCCACGGTGCGCAGCCAGAACGGCGCGCGCCAGCGCGGCGGCGCGAGCTGCAGCACCGGCCACAGGTCGTCGGCGGGGCGGCCGGGGATCGCGAAGCCCTCGGGCATCACCCCGACGATGGTGTGCGGCGCCCCGTCCAGCGTCAGCGACCGGCCGAGCACGTCGGGCGCCCGCGCGAAGCGGTCGCGCCAGAAGGCGTGGCTCAGCACCACCACGCGCGCCCCGCCCTCGCGATCCTCCGCCGGCAGCGGCCCGCGCCCGAGCGCCGGCGCGACGCCGAGCGCGGGCAGCATCCCCGCGGTGATCGCGGTGGCGTCGAGCAGCTCCGGCGCGCCGCCGCCGAACCGGGTGAGCGTGGTCCCGGCCTGCGACGGGCTGTACGCGCCCACCGCGGCGAAGACGCGGGCGCGCTCCTCGAGCGCCCGCACGTCCGCCACGCTGAGCCCCCCCGGCTCGTCGGCGCCGTCGCGCCGGTCCTCGATCACCAGCAGCCGCTCCGCCGCCGGGTAGGGGAGCGGCCGCAGCAGCACGGCGTTCACGACGCTGAACACCGCCGTGTTCGCGCCGATGCCGAGCGCCAGCGACGCGACCGCCACGAGCGTGAACCCGGGCGCGTTGCGCAGCATGCGCACGGCGTAGCGCACGTCCTGCGCTCCCTCCTCCAGCCACCGCGCCCGCTGCTCGTCGCGCCCCTCCTCCTTGAACCGCTCGGCGCCCCCGAAGCTCACCAGCGCCCGCCGCCGCGCCTCGGCGGGGCCCATGCCGAGGCGGAGGTTCTTCTCCGTCTGCATGTCCACGTGGAAGCGCATCTCCTCGTCCATCTCGCGCTCCAGCGCGGCGCGGCGCCACAGGCCGCTCAGCCGCCCCCACCCCTCGCGCACGATTCGCATGGCTCACTCCCGTGGCAGTCGTGTGACGGGCGCTCCGTCGCCCCGCCGTCGCCCCGCCGTCAGGCTTCGGTGGTCCGCAGCACCAGGTTCACGGCCTCCGAGAGCCGCTCCCAGCTCCGCCGCTCCTCGGCGAGCTGCTTCTTCCCCTGCGCGGTGAGCGCGTAGTAGCGCGCGCGGCGGTTGTTCTCGGTCACCTTCCACTCCGCCGTGATCCAGCCGCGCCGCTGCAGGCGGTAGAGCGCCGGGTAGAGCGACCCCTGGTTGACCTGCAGCACCTGCCCGCTCCACTGCTGGATGCGCTCGGTGATCCCCCACCCGTGCATCGGCGCGAGCTGCAGCGCCTTGAGCACGAGCATGTCGAGCGTCCCCTGCAGCAGCTCCCCGCGCGTCTCCTCGCCCACGGCCCTCTCCTCTCGATTGCCTGGAGGAGTGTGCGGCGCTTTCTCTCGATTGTCAAGAGGAGCACGCGGCGCGTGAGAATAGTCCGCCGCTCCCGGCGTCATCTCAGGGCGCGCACCGCGGCGCCGCCGCACCGCGCGACCCACCCCCGGCACCACCCGACCACCGATTCCCGTGACGGTTAGCTCCATGCGCTCCCTGCTCGAACGCCACGCCGCCCTGCTCGTCACCGCCCTCGCCGGCCTGTCGAGCGTCACGGCCTGCGCCGATTCCAACCCAACGGGCGCCCTCGCCGCCCGCGCCGTCGAGATCCACCACCACGCCGCCCACGGCGGCGGCGCGGTGGCCGGCAGCACCGCGCTGCGCGAGCAGCTCGCGAGCGCACGCGCCGCGACCGCCCGCTACCAGCGCGTCGAGGCCGCCGTCGCCGACGGCTACGTGGACAGCGGCGAGTGCGTCGCCCTCCCCGGCGTCGGCGGCATGGGCGTCCACTTCGTCAACGTGGCGCTCATGGGTGACGCCGACTACGACCCGGCGCGCCCCGAGGTGCTGGTCTACGAGCCGCGGCAGAACGGCTCCCTCCGCCTCGTCGCCGTCGAGTACCTGATCTTCCGCGCCCCGTGGGAAGCCGCCCACGCGGGCACCACCCCGGCCTTCGCCGGCGTCCCCTTCGACGAGAGCTTCGGCGACGCCGCCCACGGCCTGCCGGACCACTACGAGCTCCACGCCTGGACCTGGCAGCACAACCCCCTCGGCATGTTCGCTCCCTTCAACCCGCGCGTCAGCTGCCGCTGAGCGGCGCGCGGTAGCGGCACGACGTACCACAGGAACGCGGCGCCCTCCCCTCCGGCGCCCACACCACGCGGGGGCGGCTCCTGGGAGCCGCCCCCGCCGTCGTTTCCGCCCCGCCGTTACCCGCCCCGGAGCCTCGCGCGTCTATAGAGGATGCCGACTCCGCCACCCCTCGCCCTCGCCGCCCTCGCCACCCTGGCCCTCGCGGCGCTCGCGGCCTGCGCCCCCCGCGCCGCCGCGCGGCCCGCCCCTCCGCCGGGACCCGCCGCCGCCCCGGTGGCGCCGGCCACCGCGCTCGCCACCTTCGACACCGCCTGGACGCGCATCCGCGACTCGCACTACGACTCGACGATGCGCGGCGTCGACTGGCCCGCCGTCCGCACCGAGCTGCGCCCGCGCGCCGCGCAGGCGCGCACCGTCGGCGAGCTCCGCGGCGTCATTCGCGACATGCTCGACCGGCTCGGCGAATCGCACTTCGTCATCATCCCGCGCGAGGCGGTCGAGGCCATCGAGGCCCCGGCCTCGCCGGCACCCGCAACGACGCCCGCAACGGCGCCCGCGAGCGACGGCGCCGCGCGCACCCCCGCGAGCCCCGCGGCCGCCACCGCGCATCACTCGCCCGGCGACGCACCGGACCCGCCGGACGTCCCGGGTGACGTCGGCGTGACGCTCCGCCTCGTCGGCGACCGCCTCCTCGTCACCCGCGTCGACTCGGGCTCCCCCGCCGCGGCCGCCGGCGTCCGCACCGGCTGGACGCTCGACTCCGTCGCCACCTTCTCCTCGCGCACGCTCGCCCCGGCCCTCGCCCGCCTCACCACCGAGGACGAGCGGCGCGAGGCGATCCTCCGCATCCCGCGCACGGTCGCCCGCCTGCTCGACGGCCCCGCCGGCTCCCGCGTCGACGTCACCTTCGGCGACGCCGCTGACGCGCGCGTGACGCACGTCCTCACTCGTCGTGCGACGCCCGGCGAGCCGATCCGCTTCGGCAACCTCCCGGTGTTCGTCGCCCACGCCACCCACGAGCGCCACCCCGCGCCCGGCGGCGGCTGCGTCGGCGTCATCCGCTTCAACGTCTGGATGACCCCACTCCTCCCCGCCCTCGACCGCGCGGTGGACGCCGTCCGCGACTGCCGCGGCATCGCCGTCGACCTGCGCGGCAATCCGGGCGGCGTCGGCGGCATGGTGATGGGCTTCGGCGGGCACTTCTTCCCCGACCTCACCCCCCTGGGCGTCATGAAGACCCGGCGCGGTGAGCTCCGCTTCGTCGCCAACCCGCGGCGCGTGGACTCGCACGGGCGGTCCACCCGCCCCTACGCCGGGCCCGTCGCCATCGTCGTCGACCCGCTCACCGTCAGCACCTCGGAGATCTTCGCCGCCGGCATGCAGACCGCCGGGCGCGCCCGCGTCTTCGGCGAGACGTCCGCCGGACAGGCGCTCCCCGCGCTCGCCGGCCGCCTCCCGAACGGCGACGTTCTCATGCACGTCGTCGCCGATTTCACCGCCCCCGACGGCCGCCGCATCGAAGGACGCGGCGTCGTCCCCGACCAGCCCGTCCCGCTCACCCGCGCCGACCTGCTCGCCGGCCGCGACGCCCCCGTCGACGCCGCCCTCACCTGGCTCCGCACTCAGCCCGCGGTGCCGCGCCCGACGACGCCCTGATTCACGCGCCCTCTTCCCTCTTCCCTCTTCCCTCGCTCCCATGCGCCGCTCCCTCGCCCTCGCGCTCTCCCTTCTCGCCCCCGTGGTGGCGCGCGCCCAGACGCCCGCCGCCACGACGGCGGCGAAGGCACCGGCCGCCGCCAAGCCCGCCGCCCTCCCCGCGGCCAAGGACGTCGTCGCCCGCTTCGTCACCGCCATCGGCGGCCAGGACGCAGTCATGCGCCACAGCTCCATCCGCTCCACCGGCACCTTCGAGATGCCCACCGCCGGCGTGAAGGGGCAGGTCGTGCTCGTGCAGGCCAAGCCCGACAAGATGTCGATGGTCATGACCGTCCCCGGCATGGGCGAGATCCTCACCGCCTACAACGGCACCGTCGGCTGGTCCGTCAACCCGATGCAGGGCCCCCGCCTCCTCGAGGGGAAGGAGCTCGAGCAGATCCGCGAGGACGCCGGCTTCTCGAACGTGCTCCGCAACTCCGAGAACATCCGCGCCATGGAGACCGTCGAGCGCACCGAGATGGGCGGCCAGCCCTGCTACAAGGTTCACATCACCTACAAGTCCGGCCGCGAGAGCCACGACTGCTACAGCGTCGATACCGGCCTCCTCGTCGGCATGATCGGCAGGCAGGACTCCCCCATGGGCTCCGTCGAGGTGGTCACGCTCGTCAGCGACTACAAGGAGTTCGGCGGCCTCAAGACCGCCACGCGCCTCCGCCAGCAGATGCTCGGCCAGGAGCAGCTCATGACGCTCGACACCGTGGTGTTCGACGCCGCCGCCGACGCCGCCGCCTTCGAGCCCCCCGCCGCGATCAGGACCATGCTCGCCAGCGGCGACAGGAAGGCGCCGGCGGCGAAGCCGTAGCGCGCACTCGCTCGCCCTCGCGGGCGGCGCGGAGGGGCGTGGCGCTCGACGCGCCACGCCCCTCGTGCGTTGCGGGCGCGATTCCCGCTCTTGACGCCAGCCACCCACCCTCGCATTGTTGCCCTGAATCATTCAGGGGACAGCATGCCGCAGACGCGCGACGAGGATCTCGAGCTGCTCAAGGGGACGCTCGACGTGCTCGTCCTCAAGGCGCTCACCTGGGGGCCGCGCCACGGCTACGCCGTCGCGCGCTGGATCGGCGACGCCACCGACGACGTGCTCCAGATCGAGGAGGGCGCGCTGTACCACGCCCTCCACCGCCTCGAGCGCAAAGGGTGGGTGGAGAGCGAGTGGGGCGTCTCCGACGCCAACCGGCGCGCCAAGTACTACACCCTCACCACGAGTGGCCGGCAGCAGCTCGGCGTGAAGGCCACCGCCTGGACGCGCTACGCCGAAGCGGTGTTCGCGGCCCTGCGCACGGCGTGAGGAGGGCGGCGTGCCGCGCCTACCTGACGGAGTCCGCCGCGCCTTCCGGCTCGCCACGGGGCGGCCGCGCGTCGAGCGCGACGTGGCCGCCGAGGTGTCGTTCCACCTGCAGATGCGCACCGAGGAGCTGGTCGCGCGCGGGATGAGCGCGGCCGCGGCGCGCGACGAGGCGCTCCGCCGGTTCGGGGACGTCCGACGCTGGAGCGAGGCGATGAGCGAGACGGATCGCGGGCGCGTGGAGCGGGAGCGGCGCGCGGAGTGGTGGGACGCCGCCTGGCAGGACCTGCGCGTCACGGCGCGTGGCCTCCGCCGGCAGCCGGGCTTCACGCTCGGCGTCGTGCTCACGCTGGCGTTGGGCCTCGGCGCGAACGCCACCATGTTCGGGATCGTGGACCTGCTCATGCTCCGCGCCCCGGCGCACGTCCGCGACGCGAGCCGCGTGCACCGCCTCTTCATGGTGCGCACCGAGCCCGAGGCGGGCGCGACGCGCTACGTGCGCTCGCTCAGCTACGGCGAGTTCGCCGCGCTGCGCGACGAGGTGCGCAGCTTCGCCGGCGTCGCCGCCTGGAGCACGGAGGAGGCACCCGTGGCCGCCGGCCCCGCGGCCCCGCCGCGCCTGGCGCAGGTGGCGGGGGCGAGCGCCACCCTCTTCCCCCTGCTCGGCGTGCGCCCGCACCTGGGCCGCTTCTTCGGCGCCGAGGAGGACCGCGTCCCCTCGGGGACGGCGGTAGCGGTGCTCGGCTACGACCTGTGGCGCTCCGCGTTCGGTGGCGACCCCGCCGTGATCGGTCGCACCGTGCGCGTGCGCACCCGCGACCTGCAGGTCGTGGGCGTCGCGCCGCCCGCCTTCTCGGGCGCCGACCTGGCACGCGTGGACGTCTGGGTGCCGCTCGCCCTGCGCGGCCATGAAGTGGTGACGCCCTACGCCGGCGAGAACGCCTGGTACGAGATCCGGGGCGTGCGCTGGCTCGACGTGATCGCCCGCCGCGCGCCGCAGGCGACTGCCGCCACGGCGGCGGCCGAGCTGGACGTGCGCTACCCGCGGCTGCTCGCGGCCGGCCCCGATGCGCTCACCCGTGAGGAGCTGGCCCGCGCGAGCCCCCGTCTCGTGCTCGGCCCGATCCAGGTCGAACGCGGCCCGGACAGCACCCCCGCCGGGCGGGTCGCCACCTGGCTCGCCGGCGTCTCCTTCGCCGTCCTGCTCATCGCCTGCGCGAACGTCGCCAACCTGCTCCTCGCCCGCGCGACGCGTCGGCGCCGCGAGGTGGCCGTGCGCACCGCCCTCGGCATCACTCGGCGGCGCCTCGTCGCCCTCCTCCTGCTCGAGGGCGTCCTCCTCGCCGCGCTCGGCGGCGCCGCGGGGCTGCTCCTCGCGCACTGGGGCGGGAGCGTCGTGCGCAAGGTGCTCCTCCCCGACGTCGCCTGGGGCGCGTCGCTGACGGACGTCCGGGTGCTCGCCTTCACCGCCGTCGCCGCGCTCGCCACCGGTCTCGTTGCCAGCGTCGTCCCCGCCCTGCAGGCCGCGCGCGCCGACCTCACCGGCGCGCTCAAGGCCGGCGCGCGCGAGGGCGGCGGTCGGCGCTCGCGGCTGCGCGCCACCCTCCTCGTTGCCCAGGGCGCCGTCTCCGTCGTGCTGCTGGTCGGTGCCGGGCTGTTCGTGCGCAGCCTGCGCAACGCCACCCACACCGACTTCGGCTACGACCCGGCGGCGGTGCTCACCCTCGAGATGGGCCTCGACAACGCCGGCTACGCGGAGGCGGAGCGCATCGCCATCTACGACCGCCTGCACGAGCGCGTGCGCGGGCTGCCCGGCGTCGCGTCGGCAAGCGTCTCGGTCCTCGTTCCGTTCCGCTCGCGGGCGGTCATCGACATCAGGATCCCCGGGCTCGACTCCGTGCCCACCCTCCCCTCGGGCGGCCCGATCGTCAACGCCGTCACACCCGACTACTTCCGCACGATGGGGACGCAGATCGTTCGCGGGCGTGGGTTCACCAGCGGCGACCGCGCCGGAGCGCCGCGGGTGCTCGTCGTCAACGAGACGATGGCGCGCCTGGTCTGGCCGCGGCAGAACCCGCTCGGCAAGTGCGTCCGCGTCGGCGACAGCGACACCATCCCGTGCAGCGAGGTCGTCGGCGTCGCCGAGGAGACCCGGTGGGGAGACATCCGCCGCGAGCCGCTGATGCAGTACTACGTGCCGCTCGCCCAGCGGCAGTGGGACCCGCCGATGCGCAACCTCTTCGTCCGCCCGGAAGGCGGTGCGGCGGCCCTGCCCACCACCGTCGCCGCGCTCCGCCGCGAGGCGCTCGCGGCCGCCCCGAAGCTCGCCTTCGCGCGCGTGCGCCCGCTGCAGGACTACCTGGAGCCGTCGCTCCGCCCCTGGCGCCTCGGCGCGAGCGTCTTCGGCGCGTTCGGGCTGCTCGCGCTCGTCATCGCCGCGCTGGGCCTCTACAGCGTGCTCGCCTACACCGTCGCGCAGCGCACCCACGAGATCGGCGTGCGCATCGCCCTCGGCGCGGACCTCGCCGACGTGCTCCGGCTCATCGTCGGCGAGGGGCTGCGCGTCACCGCCGCCGGCGTGCTGATCGGCCTCGCCGTCGCGCTCGCCGCGAGCCGGCGCTTGGAGGAGCTGCTGTTCGAGGTCTCGCCGCGCGACCCGCTCGTCCTCGGCGTGGTCGTCGGCACGCTCCTCGTCGTCGCCGCGCTCGCCAGCCTCCTCCCCGCCTGGCGCGCGGCGCGCGTGAACCCGAACGTCGCCCTGCGCGTGGAGTGAGCCTCGTGGCGGCGGGCACGCGGCTCCCCGCACCGACGCGCGTGGGGGCGGCGCTCGATCGAGCGCCGCCCCCACGTTCTACCACGTGTGCGTCAGCCGTGCGTCAGCGCGTCCCCGCCTGCTGCGCCGCGCTCTGGCGCAGCTTCTCGTTGGCGTAGATCGCGACCTCGACGCGTCGGTTCTGCTGCCGCCCCTCGTCGGTCGCGTTCGCCGCCACCGGCTCCGCCTCGCCCAGCCCGCGCGTGTTGATGCGCGCGCGGTCCACGCCCTGCGACACCAGGTAGTCCGCCGCCGCCTGCGCGCGCCGCTCCGAGAGCCGCTGGTTGTAGTCGTCGGTCCCGACGCTGTCCGTGTGGCCGGCGATCAGCAGGTTCGAGTCCGGGTACTTGCTCAGGCTCTTGGCGAGCTCGCGCAGGTTGGTGCGCGCCTCGGGCCGCACGACGTTCGAGTTGAAGTCGTAGAGCAGCCCCGAGTCGAACGTCACCTGGATCCCCTCGCCCACGCGCTCCACCTTCGCGCCGGCGATGTTCTGATCGAGCTCCTTGGCCTGCTGGTCCATCTGGTGCCCGATGATCGCGCCGGCGGCGCCGCCCACCACCGCGCCGATGATCGCGCCGCGCGTCGTCGAGCCGTTGCTGTTGCCGATGAGCCCACCGGCGGCCGCGCCGGTGCCCGCACCGATGATCGCGCCCCGCTCCTTGTTCGAGAGCGACGCGCACCCGGTCAGCCCTGCGCCGAGTCCGACGACGGAGACGAGCAGGGGAAGCGAACGAGAGATGAGCGACATAGCGGTGACTCCTCGCTCCGCCACCGCGCCGCGTTGCGGCGCGGGAGGGCGGTCTGGGTTCGTGAATGAGCGGCCGATCGCGGCGCCGTCCGGCGCCTGCCGCCCTCCCGGAACAGGCATGCCCGGTGCCACCGCGTGAGCCGCCCCGCTTCGTCGCCCGGCACAACGGCTTACACGGCTGAGCTCGAACCCCTGATGTCCCCCCTCGCCGTCCCCGCGCGAGGACGCCACCGCTGGACGGGCGCGAGGTGCTGCGCCGGGGAAGTGTGTGGGGCGCTGAGGAAAGGAGCGCGGTGCCGTCGCCGTGCCTGACACTCCCACCGACCACGCACCAAGCAGTTGCCACCGACGCTGACACCGGCACTCGACACTGCTTCGGGCGGACGTGCCTGGCCTCGGCCGGTGCGGTAGCGGCCAGCGCCTATGCTCTCGTGCGCCCGCGTACGCGCAAGGCCCGAGCACCCGAGGCAGTGCCGGTGTGAGTGTCGATGCCGGTGCCAGTGAACGACCGCGCCGTGCGGCGCGCTGCGCTCCGCGCTCAGGCCTCGGTGGGCCGCGCGAACACCAGGGTCAGTCGCTGCTCGTCCTGCGTCATCTGCATCACCTCCCACCCGCCGCGGCTCCGCTCGTTCAGGAGGTCGGTGAGCGCGTCCTCGTCCTCGCGCGTGTGTCGCGTCAAGCGCAGGATAACGGCCTGGTATTCTTTCATGGGCGCGAAATTACTACGTTCTCTGCCATGGACACCACCCCCGACCTCCCGACGCTCTCGATCGTCCGCCACCCGCTCGTGCAGCACAAGATCACCCTGCTCCGCGACCGGCGCACGCCGACGAAGATCTTCAAGGAGCTCGTCGACGAGATCGCGATGCTCATGGCGTACGAGGTCACGAGCACGCTGCCGCTCGAGCCCGCGCCCGTGGAGACGCCGCTCGAGCACACCACCGGATGGCAGGTGAGCGGCAAGAAGCTCACGCTCGTGCCGATCCTGCGCGCCGGCCTCGGCATGGTCGAAGG
>Ga0307409_100002032_pt1 | contig 10383 bp, 5 predicted proteins | sample 322Ometagenome_2_FD_203888 | JGI IMG/M metagenome (GOLD analysis project Ga0307409, IMG submission 203888) | Maize rhizosphere microbial communities from greenhouse at UC Davis, California, United States - 322HYB-O-2 | ecosystem: Host-associated > Plants > Roots > Rhizosphere > Soil | place...
TGCAGCGTCGCCAGTGCCTCCGGCCACTGGTGGGCGTAGGCGTGAACGCGCCCCTTGTACGCCTGGGCCGTCCATCGCGTCACGCGGCCGGCGCTCCCGCCCCGCGGCGTCGCCGGCAGCAGGGCGATGGCCGAGTCGAGGTCAGTGAGCATCTCGGCCACGACCGTCGCGCTGTCCGAGTTCGGCTTGCGGAAGTCAGTGTCGGTCCCGCGGAAGTACGGGATGTTCAACCACAACCGCCACGCCTTGAAGTGGTAGTGGGCGCGGAGGAAGATGGCCTCCCCCGCGATGCTGGAAGCGTCTTCGTCCGAGATCAGCCCCGGGCTCGCCTCCTGAACGGCCGTGAGCAGGCGCAGCGTCGTGTTCGCCCGGCTGACCCCCTCGTAGGCGCCCTTCCAGGCGTCGTTCAGGTATTGGTCCGTGCCGTTCGTCGTCCAGTTGTACAACTCGATGTCGGTGACCCCCGGCTGGTCGCTGGCCTCCGACCCCTTGTAGGCGTCGTCGCTCGTGACGCTCGCCCACACCCAGTCGCTGGCGGCCCACCCCCAGCTGTCGAAATTCGCACCGTCGAACCAATCCAGGGCGCGGTACGTGGCGATCAGGCTCGCCTCCACGCCCTCAGGGGTGCTGATCGTCGACGGGTCGAGCGTCCCCTGGGGTTCCGCGGCCTTGGTGAGAGTGTCGTCGCAGGCGTACAACCCGAGCGCCAAAAGCATCGGAAGCACCGTCCCGACGAGCAGCTTGTTCCTCGATGGCTGTTTCATCGACTCGCCTTCTCTGTGAGGGACGGGTGGCTAGAACTGCGTCGTGAGGCCGATGCTGAACGTGCGGCTGCTCGGGTACACCCCCTCGTCGACCCCCCGGAACTGGTCGCGGGTATCCGCGGTAGCGCCGGTGAAGGCCGGCAGGGGAAGCGCCGGGTCGAGGCCGTCATAGCCGGTGATGGTGAACAGGTTCTCCCCCTGCACGTAGATCCGCGACCCCGACAGGAAGGCGGCCGTGGGCGGCAGGGTATAGCCGAACTGCAGGTTGCGCAGCCGGACGTAGGAGCCGTCCTCGACGTAGAAGCTGCTGATCTGCTTGCTGAACGTGTCGTTGAGGTCCAGCCGCGGGTACTTGGCGTCCAGGTTGTCCGGCCGCCACGAATTCGCGAGCAGGTCCTCGCGGACGTTCGTCGAGAAGTCGCGGAAGATGTAGAAATCCTTCTGCGCGTCGAAGATGTCGTTGCCGAACGAGCCGAACAGGGTGGCGGCCACGTCGAAGCGGCCGAAGCGCAGCTGCCCGTCCAGCCCGGCGGTGAAGTCCGGGTGCGGGTTCCCGATGATCGTCCGGTCGGCCAGGGTGATCTGATTGTCGCCGTTCACGTCGCGGAACTTGATGCGGCCCGGCGCGGCACCTTGCTGCTCGGCGTGGGCGTCGACGTCCGCCTGGTCGCGGAAGAACCCGTCGGCCTGGTAGCCGAAGAAGGAGCCGATCGGCTCGCCGATCTGGTTGATCACCATGCGGCCGATGCGGGTCGACCTGTTGGAGAAGAAGGAGTTCGTCTGGCCGTCGATGCGGAGGATCTCGTTGTTGTAGTGGCTCCCGTTGAACGTCAGGCCCCACCGCTCGCTCTGGTGGCCGATCGTGAAGTCGATCCCCCGGTTCCGCATCTTGCCGACGTTGACGATCGGGGCGTCGGCCGCCCCCGCGGTCGCCGGGAGCGCCGGGTTGAAGAGCAGGTTGTCGGTCGTCCGGTTGTACACGTCGACGACGACGTTCACCCGGTTGTCGAGGAGCGCGAGGTCCATGCCCACGTTGAGCGACTTGCTCTCCTCCCACTTCAGGTTCTCGTTCCCGATCGAGCGCAGGCGGTAGCCGACCACCGACGTGTTGCCCGACCCGTCGATGTCGTAGTAGGTGGCGTCCCGCTCGCCGCCGAACTGCGAGAAGATGCGCCCCGAGGGGATCTGCTGGTTGCCGGTGACGCCGTAGCCCACGCGGAGCTGGAGGTCCGAGATGTACCGGTTGTTCTCGAGGAAGGGCTCCCGGCCCGCCCGCCAGCCGAGGCCGAACGCCGGGAAGGTGCCCCACTGGTTGTCCGGCCCGAGGTTCGAGGAGCCGTCGCGGCGGAGCGTGAAGCTCGCGGTGTAGCGGTCGAGGAACGTGTAGTCCGCCTTGCCGAAGTAGGAGAGCAGGGCGGTCCTGCCGCCGGTGCTCGTCACGCTCTTCGTACTCGCGTCGCCGAGCACGTCCTGGATGTAGCGCGTGTTCGGGTCGGTGGAGACGAGGCCGCTGATCTCCCCCTCGATGTACCGGTTCTGGCTCTGGTTGATCTCCTGCCCGAGGAGCAGCGCCACGTTGTGGCGGTCGCTCGGCCGGGCGTAGCGCAGCGTGTTGCTCCAGGTAAAGTCGGTGAACCGGCGCGTGTTCTCGCGGGCGCTGGCGGTAAAGACCGCCTCGGAGTTCTCGGGCGTGGCCGCAGTCCAGCCGTTGAACGAGGTCTCGCCCAGGCTCCCACCGAAGGTGCTCCGGAACGTCACCTGCGGGGTGATCTCGTAGCCGGCGAACACGTTCCCGAAGACCCGTCCGTTGATGGTCGGGTTGGTCTTGTTCTGCCACGCAAGCTTGACCGGGTTGGTGTTGTTCCCCAGCCCCGGCGCCTTCCCCGAGGCGTAGTTGCCCGCGATGTCGCGCACCGGGACGAGCGGCTGCGACAGGATGTTCTTGCCGACGATGTTGTCCTCGCCGACCGAGTCGTTCGCGATCCCGCCGATCGAGTGTTCGCCGGTGACCGAGAGGTTCTCCCCGATGAGGAACCGGCCGCGCGTGAACTGCGTGTTGGCGCGTACGCTGCCGCGCCGGAACCGGGTGAACAGCGCGGTACCTACTTGGTCGAAGTAGTTGACGGAGACCGCGTACGCGTTGCCCGTGCCGGCGCCCGTGACGGTGAGGTTGAGGTCATACAGGGGCGCCGGGCTGAAGACCTCCTTCCACCAATTGGTCCCGGGGCTGCCCCGCATGATCAGGTTGCCCGGGTACGAGTAGGTCGACGGGTCGGCGTTCGAACACACGGCGTCGCCGCACCAGATGAACGCGGGGACCGTAAAGTTGTTGGGGTCCCCGTAGACTTCCGGGATATCGTCGGCGAGGCCCGCGTTGACGTAGCTCTCCTTGACGACGTTGAAGTAGTCCTCGGAGTTCGTGATGAGGAAGTCGTCGTACCCGCGCGCTGGCGCGGCGATGCCCGTGCGCACCGAGAGCTTGGTGCGCGGCGGCCCCGTCGTGCCGCGCTTGGTGGTCTCGATGATGACGACGCCGTTACTGGCCCGCGAGCCGTAGATCGACGCCGCCGACGCGTCCTTGAGGATCTGGATGGACGCGATGTCGCTCGGGTTGAGGAAGTTGACGTAGGTGTCCTGAACCGGCGTCCCGTCGACGATGTAGAGCGGGTCGTTGTTCTGGAACGAGCTGATGCCGCGGATGCGGACGGTGCTGCGCGAGCCGGGCGAGCCGCTCGCGTTGACCGTCACGCCGCTCGTGGCGGCATCCATCCGCTGCAGGACGCTCGCCGAGGTCTGGCGCTCGGCGGACGCGACGTTCACGCTGGCCACCGCGCCGGTGATCCCCGACCGCCGCTGCCCCTCCCCCTCGTAGCCGCTGGTAATCACGACCTGATCGAGGCTGACGGCCACGGGCTCCATGGTGACGTCCAACGTCGTGCGCCCCTCGATTGGCACCTCGACGCGGCGGTAGCCGATCCGGCTGAAGGCCAGCGTTCCCTGCGCGGGGGCGGCGATGGAGTACCGGCCCGCATCGTTCGTGATCGCGGCCGTATCCGTCCCCACGAGGCGCACCGTCACCCCGATGATCGGGGTCTGGTCCTGGCCGGTCACCGTACCCGAGATCCGCCCCTGCGGCGTCTGCTGCGCCAACGCCGCTGCGCCGAGCGCAGGGGAAAAAGCGATCGGCGTGATCGCGCCGATCGCAATCACGCCGAATGTCGCCACCGTCCGCGCATAGCGCGGCGGGCACTTGCAATTCAGGATCGAAAACTCGAACGACCGCATCCGCTCCATGGCACTCCTCCACGTGTTGCTCATGGCCCCGGCCTCCGGGGTAGCGCGTGAGCTGCGAGACCGTCGACCCCAGCGCGCGTTTGCCGGCGCGCCAGCTGTCGCCTCACCGACGATTCATTACTCGCTGTGAGCGATTCATCCCTCCCTGTGATCGGTTCGCCCCTCGTTATGTACGTCCGACTCTACGTGTCGCCCGCGGCTTGTCAAGAACAACCGCGCCGACCTCGGTCGCATTGATGGCGAGCTCATCCATTCAGCGGAGCCCGAACGACCGACTGGCGCATGGCAGCGTCACGGCTGCCACGCCACCTCTGGCGACGGGTAGAAGTTCAAGCCGAGCAGTCGCCAGCGGGGCGCGTGAGCGGCGATCCGCGTGCGGAAGCTCGGCCAGGCTCGCGCCGACGCCGGGCTCCACGCCACCTCGGCGATCGCGGGCAGGCGCGGCAGAAGCAGGTACTGGGCGGCCGTGATGTTCTTCACGGTCTCCGTCCAGAGCGGCGCCTCGACGCCGAGCACGTCGCCCTCGGAAACCCCCGGGAAGTGTGTCACCGGGTCCCAGTCGTACGCCGTCCTGAGCTCGATGAAGGCGGCCCAGCGGTGCCCGACCTCCGTGGCCGGCGTGTACTTCATGTCGAGGTACACCTTTGTGGCCGGCGACATGACGAGCTTCGCCCCCTGGCGGGCCGCGGCCATTGCCGTGTCGCTGCGCCAGAGCTGCGCGACCGTTCCGGGGCGCAGACGCGCCCGGCCGATCTCGTCCCAGCCGATCATCGTCTTGCCGTGCCGCGCGGCGATGTCCTGCACGCGCTCGATGAACTGCGCGTACTCCTCGTGGCTCAGCTCCTCCACCTCGTCGCCGCCCAGGTGGAGGTACGGGCCGGGGGTCATCGCCGCGAGCTCGCGGACTACGTCCTCGACGAACTTGTAGGTGGTCTCCTTGTCGTGGCACAGGGCGCTGAAGCCGACCTGGATGCCCGCGTAGAGTCCCGGGAGCGGCGTGTTGAGCGACGTGTCGGGCACCGGCCGGCCGCAGCCGAGCTCGGGGTACGCCGCGATGGCCGCTTGCGTGTGCGCCGGCATGTCGACTTCGGGCACGACGGTGATGAAGCGCTCCGCGGCGTAGCGCACGATCTCGGCGTAGTCGGCCTTCGTGTAGAAGCCGCCCGACCGGCCGGCCACCTCGGTGCGCCCCCCGACGGTCGTGAGGCGCGGCCAGGCGTCGATCTGAATGCGCCAGCCCTGGTCGTCGGTGAGGTGCAGGTGCAGGGTGTTGAGCTTGTAGAGCGCGAGCAGGTCGATGTACTGCTTCACCTCGTCGACGGTGAAGAAGTGTCGCGCGACGTCGAGCATCGCCCCGCGGTACGCGAAGCGCGGCCGGTCGACGATCCGCCCCGGTGGGACGGTCCACGCACTCGCCGCGGGGATCGGACTCTGCTCGGCCTCGATCCCGGCCGGGAGGAGGTGCCGCAGGGTCTGCGCGGCGTAGAAGAGCCCCGCCGGCGCGGCGGCCGTGAGGCGCACGGAGTCGGCGGTGACGGTGAGCTCGTAGCCCTCCGGGCCGAGGGTCGCCGGCCCGCCGAGGCGCAGCACGACGGCGCCGCCCGGCGCCGCGTCGTCGGTCGCGGTCACCGGGATCCGGAAGCCGGTGGCGGGGCGGAACAGCATCGCGAGCGCGTCGCCCACCCGCGCGGCCTCGCGGGCGGGCTCGCCGTCCGGCAGGGCGCCCGTGGCTGGCACGACGACCACCGTCGCCGCGGTGAGGGCGAACGGTGCCCCGCTGCCGGGCGTCACGGACACGGGCGCCGGCACCACTCGGTGGGCGCCGAACGTCGTGAGCGGCGGCTGCGTCCGGAGCGGCACGGTGCTGGGATCCGGCGCGGGCGTCGGTGCCGAGGTCGGAGCGCGGCGGCACGCCGCGAGTCCGCACGCGAGCGTGAGGGCGGCGACAAGGCGGGCGGACGGGAGACGGTTCTGGCTCATGCGGCGCATGAGTTAGAGAGCGGTCACGCGTGCGGACGACCGGCAAACTGCGGATCGGACACGGGCGCGGGAAGTCGCGACCGCACGGTCGACGGTGCTGCGCCGAGCGGCCAGGCGGCGCGGGGCAGGCCGGCCATCGCGCCCAGTGCAAATCGGTTAACCCCGCGGCGGTCTGCTCTCACTGCGCGGTGGCGCGCCGCGGAGCCACGAGGACGTGCGCCGTGGCAGTCAGGTCTGCTTCTTCGGGGGCCTCTTCGTGGTGACGACGATAACGCCGTTGGCGCCCCGGACGCCGTAGACCCCCGTGTCGGCCGGGTCCTTCAACACCCGGATCGACTCGATGTCGTGCGGGTTGACGCCCATCAGCGCGCCGCCGGGGCCCGGCCGGACCGGCACGTCGTCGATCACGTACAGCGGCTCGGTGCTGCCCATGAACGACGAGGGGCCCCGGATCTGCAGCGCGACGCCGCCGTCGGAGGTGCGCGTCACCAGGAGGCCCGGCACCTTGTCCTGCAGCACCTTCTCGATCGGGTCGCCGCGGTACTCGAGGTCCTTCGCCGTGACCGCCGGCTCGCCAGGGGGCGCACGGCGCGCGGCACCGGGGGCGCAGCCGGCCGCGAGCCCGACGAGCACGCAGACGGGGAGTGCGGCGCGGGGCAGGAGGGAGGATGGCATGGGAATTAGCGGCTGAGCCGCTCCATGAGGGTGAACGCGCGTCGGGCAGGCCATCCCGTCCGGCGCTCCCCTGCAACATTCGGCGCGGTGACGCGCACCGCAAGCCCCGCATGCCGTCGTCGCAACCGTGGGCGCCTCCGCAGGCCGATCACAGATGCATGGCGGCGCACCGAATTGGCACTCAAGGCCTGGTAGACGGCGGCCGAGTCGAGTCCGCGAAGCCGAAGAAGCGGTCCATCCGCCAGCTGCCGTCCTCCTGCCGGACCAGGAAAGCGACGTACCGGCCGAACTCCGTCATGCGCGCGCCGCTGGAGTCGCGCCAGGACTGCTCGAAGGCGCCAAACTCCGTCGCGTGATCGGGCGCGACCCGGCGCGCCGAGACGGTCAGACGGAGGTCCATGTCGCGCAGGGACGCCCAGTTGCTCCGCGCCATGGCCGCCAGCGCGGCGGGACCCCGAACCGTGTTGAACGCCGGCCATTCGAACACCGCCGTATCGGTGAACAGCGCTGCATACGCCCGCGGGTCGTGAGTCCGGTACGCGTGGACGAGACGCGCGTTCAACGAGTCGATGCCGGCACTCGCCGAACCCGCGGACGGCCGAGACGGCGTCGCACACGCAAGGCCGACGATGCAGAGCGAAACGACCGCTACCCTGATGGATGGGCTCATGGCTCGATGATGGGCCTAACGCCGAAGTTCAGCTGCGCGCGCACCTAACAATTGCGCGCGCAGCGCGCTGCCGCGACGCGCCCGTCGGCTGCGGCGCCTCGTTCGCCCGCCGGCGCGCAGGGACGCCCGCCTACCGCTGGAGCCGCGCGGGCAGGGATACGGTGCGCATGTGGCCCCCGTCCCGCGCGACGATCCGCGCCCCGCGCCCGGCGGGCGCGCCGGTCACTGAGTCGCGAACGTCCACCAAGACCGCCGCGGGTGCGTTGGCGGAACAAGACAGGCCCCCAGGGAGCTCACACCCCCCGCTTCGCTGGTCCACTGGTGCCCACCGGACATGCGTACCGGGAAGCTACCGCGCCCAGACCCGCGATGTCAGTCGCGGGCTACAGTGTGATCGGCATGGTGGGCTTGCAGGGCCCGGAGGAAGTTCCGGTCGGCCGCGGGCGTGCGCGCCCAGCAGTCCGACGTGGGGTGTGGGACGCCGAGCACCCGGCGCGCCGCCTCCTCCCGGCCCGCACGCGGCCGGAACGCGGCGAGGGCGCAAGGCGGCCGACGTCACGCGCAGTGACGTGTGCAGTGACGTGTCACAATTGCACCCGCGCAGGGTCGATCGGTCGTACCAGGCGAATCGTGCCCTCACCGCCCTCTCGGCGCTGTTCGCCTCCGCCGAGCGCCCCGGGGCCCGGCCCGAGGGGCCAACCCCTGTCGAGGCATCCCCGCGTTCCGCGAGGCACGTCGCCAGCGCTCCCTGGGCGACGCCGAGTATGCGGCGTTGGGTGACGCACTCGCCGCGCCGAGCGCGAGGGCCTCCCCCTCCCCGACGGCGGGTCTCGCGCGGGGCGGGTTCAGGCTGCAGTGTACAGCATGCGCATCTCCATGCACGCCTTCGTCGCCGTCGCGCTGGCCACGGTCATCCCGCTCTCGGCGGAGGCTCAGGCCGGACGGCCCGTAGTCGCCGTGTTCGCTCACCCCGACGACGAACGCGTCATCGGCCCGCTGCTGTCGCGGCTCGCGAGGGAGGGACGCGCGACCCATCTCGTGATCGCCACCGACGGCTCCCAGGGCGTCCGCGATTTCGCCAAGATCCCGGCCGGAGCGGAGCTGGCCGCTGTACGCGCGAAGGAGGCGAGCTGCGCGGCCAAGCGGCTCGCCGTGCGACAGCTCCACCTGCTCGGTCTCCCGGACGGCGGACTCGCATCGTTCGATGCGCTGGACAAGCTGCGGTCGGCGCTCGTCGCGATCGTCGACTCGCTCAGGCCCGCGGCGATCATCACCTTCGGTCCGGAGGGAGGCACCGGACATCCCGACCACCGGCTGGTGGGCGATGTCGTCACCCAGATCGTGCAGGGCGACGCGCGCTACGCGAAGCTGGACCTGCTGTACGCGTCCTTGCCGACGGAGCGTCTGCGCACCGCACCGCCGGCAGAGCCCACCGTGAGCGGCATGGCGGAGGCGCTGCTGACCGTGCGCGTGCCGTTCGAGGAGCGGGACCTGGCCGCGGGGCGCGAGGAGTTCGCGTGTCATCGCAGCCAGTACGCGCCCGCGGAGATGGACGCGGTCAACCGGTATCTGGCGCACGCTTGGAACGGCACCGTGTGGCTGCGTCCGTGGAACGGGACGCTCCACGATTCCGAACTCTTCAGGCCGTAGGCGGAAGCCTCTCTCCGCGAGACATTGTCCGCCGGTCTAGGCGCCGAAGAGCTGCTTCACGGCGCGGTCCGCTTCGTGGATGGAGTTGCGGTGATCCATCGCGCCGGCCAGGTCGGTGTTCGCGAACGCGATCCGGCCGCGCGGCCGGTCGCGCAGGACGTCGCGCGGTGCGGGCCGGCCACCGACGCCGATGAAGAAGCCGGGCTCAAGAGCCGAGAATCGCTCTAATCAAGCTGCAGCTCCCGCTGCCCGGCCGGTGCATCGTCCGTCCAGGCCCGTTGCGCCTCCTTCGCCAGCAGGAAGGGGCCGAGCACCAGGTAGTCGATGTTCGTGCGCATGAAGCAGCGGTAGGCGTCGGCCGGCGTGCACACGATCGGCTCGCCACGCACGTTGAAGCTGGTGTTCACGAGCACTGGGCACCCGGTGAGCGCCTCGAACGCCTCGAGGAGCGCGTAGTACTCGGGGCTCGTCTCCTCGGTCACAGTCTGGATGCGTGCCGAGTCGTCCACGTGCGTGACCGCGGGGATCGTCGACCGTGGAACGTTGAGCAGATCGATCCCCCAGAGCTCCGCGGGCTGCGCCTCGTCCTTGGGACGCAGCCGGTCCCGCGCCACCGGCGCGACGAGCAGCATGTACGGCGAGTCGGCGTCGAGCTCGAACCACTCGCGCGCGCGCTCTCGCAGCACGCTCGGCGCGAACGGGCGGAAGCCCTCGCGGAACTTGATCTTAAGGTTCAGCGCCGACTGCATCGTTGGCGACCGCGGATCGGCCAGGATGCTGCGCGCGCCGAGCGCGCGCGGGCCGAACTCCATTCGGCCCATGAACCAGCCGACCACGTTCTCTGCGGCGAGGAGCCCGGCCACGCGGAGCGGCATCGTCCGCGGGTCGAGTCGCTCGTACGTCGCGCCGGTGGACTCGAGATAGCGTTCCAGCTCCGCCTCGCCGAACGCGGGCCCGAGGTAGGCGCCCTTCATCCCGTCGCGAGGAGTGCCGTCGGAGCCGCGCCGCACCTGGCGCGGCTGCCCGAGCGCGCGGTGCCACGCGAGCTGCGCGGCGCCGAGTGCGCCGCCGGCGTCGCCGGCCGCCGGCTGGATCCACAGCCGGGCGAAGGGGCCCTCGCGCAGCAGCCGCCCGTTGGCCACGGCGTTGAGCGCCACGCCGCCGGCGAGGCAGAGCGCGTCGAGCCCGGTCGCGGTGCGCGCCGTGCGCGCCATACGCAGCAAGACCTGCTCACACGCCACCTGCACGGACCGCGCGAGGTCCATGTCCCGCTGCGTGAGCCGACTCTCCGGCGCCCGCGGCGGGCCGCCGAACAGCTCGTGGAACGCCTCGCTCGTCATCGTCAGGCCG
>Ga0307409_100002033_pt1 | contig 10380 bp, 16 predicted proteins | sample 322Ometagenome_2_FD_203888 | JGI IMG/M metagenome (GOLD analysis project Ga0307409, IMG submission 203888) | Maize rhizosphere microbial communities from greenhouse at UC Davis, California, United States - 322HYB-O-2 | ecosystem: Host-associated > Plants > Roots > Rhizosphere > Soil | place...
TCAGCATTCCGGCCTTTGTCCTAAACGCGAGGCGGACCTCAGACAGGGGCTGGTATCCGCCTGGGGTCGTATCGACGATCAGGGTGCGTCCACCCCGCGTCGAGGCCGTCACCGTGGCCGTGTGCGGATCGCTGGGCTGCCGGAGCAACCTGGAATACCGGATGAGTGCCTCCAGCGGGGTGGCACCCGCCACAGCCCCGCCAATACACGCCTGGAGGGCGAAGAGGGACCACGGCAGGTTCCAATCGTCGTCCGGGACAAAGAAAAAGAGAAAGACGGCAGCTGCGGCGCAGGCCAGGGCGCCAGCGAACAAGCCACACGCAAGACCGATATAACCAGCCAGCACCAGCCGAAGCTCTGCAGGGAGGCTATCGCCGGAACCCGGCACAAACGGCTCGGGCAGCGCCTGCCCGGCCAGCCAGGCACCACCCTTCCCTGCAGCGCCGCTGACCGCATCAACCACCGTGTCCGCCACGGCCGGCGGCTGCCCAACGATTGCAGCCCCGCACCGGGAGCACACTCGAGCCGTGGCCGCAACCCTCGCCGCGCACTCACGACACCTCATCTGGGTGATGATGGCCTATGGATTGGGCCGGCGGGTGGTGTTGGCTCGATCGTTACGAGCTGAGCGCCTTGCAAGCGAAGTGCTCTCATTCAGATCACTGACCGTCTGCCGGACTCCTCGTTGCAGGCATCACTGGGACTCCTCTGCAACCGAACGAGCCAGATGCCGCACTAAGACTCGTTATGGTGACCCGGTGGACGTTCAGCGTGCTGCTGACCTATACGCCCAGGGCTGGACCCTACGCCAGATCGGTGCAGAGCTGGACGTCACGGAGACCACGGTGAGCGAATCGGCTACGTCGTGCTGGGGCATTATTGACTCCCCTGACACACCAGTGACTGCACGTATGATGCCGCCGTGACCACGGAGCTCCGCGTCTGGCTAACTGCAATCCTCGTCGTGTTAGCTATGGTGGCGGTCCTCGGCTTCATCGGCGTCGTAGGCATGTTCACGGGTGAGTATTAGTGCGCAGACCGTTCCCCATGGTGGGGACCGCCGGAGGATCCGAACTCGACATGTACTGGGCACTCGTGGGCGCGTGACCATCCCGGCGAGTTTCCCTGGACCATGCCGAAGTAGCGCGCCAGGAAGGGATCGAACCTTCGGCCTTCGGCTCCTTGCAGAGGCCCCGGAGTTCTTGATGTAACAATGCTGAGGGCAGTTCGTGGATTACCGAGGCAACCCGTGCGGGCACTCGTGATCGTCCTCGTTGTGGTGGTCGTGGCCTTTCTCATCGGGTTCTTTTGGCCGGGTCGTTCGCGCCAGCTACAGGAGAAGGTAAAGGACGAGGCGACCTCCGCACGCAACAGGAGTCGCCCGCCGTGCGGCAAGCTGGGCGACTGGACCGCTACTTCCATCGACAAGAGTCGCTGGATGACTGAGCGAGGTGCGCACGCTGGGCCGAATGGTTCACGACAAGACGTTTAGATCCGAGCGCGGCGCCCAAGAGGAGCAGGAGCTTAACACGAAATACGGCGAGGGCGCCGAGCGCGGAGAAGGGTCTTCGGACGAAGAACCACGGGACAAGCAATGACGTAGACGCGCGGGCCATCGACCGGCGCTTGCTTGCCAGCCCTCGCTTGAGGATTTCCAAATGTCAGGCCTGGCGTGGCAGGATGCCTCGGGCAATTGGCCGGAGTCTGCGGAGTCTTAGGAACAAGCTCGGGGGAAGTTATATGCGGTGCATCCGTCTCGCCGTACTGGTGGCTGGCACCCTGTTCGCCGCTCTCGTGGCGTCACCGGCGGTAGCGCTGACGGCAGTGAGTTTCGGTCCCGCGGCCAACGTTGCCACTGGTGACGGCCCCACGTCGGTCGCAGTGGGCGATTTCAACGGCGATGGCAATGCCGACCTGGCAGTCGCCAACCAGCTGTCCAACACGGTCTCGGTGCTCGTTGGCAGCGCCGGTGGCAGCTTCACGCGCCAAACCCCTGACCTCTCTGTCGGCGACTTCCCTACCTCGGTGGCGGTGGGCGACTTCAACGGCGACCAGGATCCCGATCTGGCAGTCACCAACGGCTCCGGGACTGTTTCGGTGCTGCTCGGCGGCAGCGGTGCCACCTTTACCCGCCAGACGCCTGACCTCGACATCGGAGGCGCCCCCTGGTCGGTGGCGGTGGGCGACTTCAACGGAGACAACGACCCTGACCTGGCGATCGCCAACCAGCAGGAGAACAACGTCTCGATTCTGCTCGGCAGCGGCGACGGTAGTTTCGTCCGCCAGTCGTCCGACCTCGCCGCCGGTCTTGGGCCGACGTCGGTGGCGGTGGGCGACTTCAATGGTGATAACGATCCTGACCTGGCGGTCGCCAACCAGTTCGACGGCACGGTGTCGGTGCTGCTCAAGACCTCCGGGGGCGCTGGGTTCAGCGGCCCGACCCCCGCCGGCAATTACAACGGCAGCGACCCCATGTCGGTCGCGGTGGGCGACTTCAACGGCGACAATCACCCCGACCTCGCCGTCGGTGACATGTCCCCGGGCGAGATCCTGGTGCTGCTGGGCAGGGCCGACGGCAGCTTCAGCGGCCCGACGACCCTCACCCTCGACAGCGGCGGCGTGTCATCGGTCGCGGTGGGTGACTTCAACAGGGACGGTGACCCCGACCTAGCGGTCGCGGACTTCAACCTCGGGCGGGTCTCGGTGCTGGTTGGCGGCACCGCCGGCAGCTTTAGCGGCCCCACCAACATTGCCGCCGGTACTGGTTCTCCCTCCGTCGCGGTGGGTGACTTCAACAGCGATAGCAAGCCTGACTTCGCGGTCGCCAGCTACAACTCCGACACCGTCGCGGTGCGGTTGAACAGCACCGTCACCAACCAGGCGCCGACCGCGGCCGCCGACACCTACGACACGGCCGAGGACACCGTCCTGACGGTGAGTGCCCCAGGGGTATTGGGTGATGACAGGGACCCCGACAATGACCCGTTGAAGGCGGTGCTGGAATTGGGACCGAGCCACGGCACCGTCAGCCTGAACGCCAACGGTTCCTTTATCTACACTCCAACGGCCGACTACGACGGCACCGACTCCTTCACCTACCGCGCGAGCGACGGCACCCTGAAGTCCAACCCGGCCACGGTGACCCTGACAGTCACCGAGGCCAACGACACCCCCACCGTGGCGGTGGCCGCGGCCGGCGGAATGTGCGGCAAGGACGACCACTCGGGCACGGTTAAGCTCACCGTGGCCGACGTGGAGAGCTCCGTAGGCAATCTCACACTCAGCGCGGATTCATCCGACCCGGCGCTGGTGTCGACCAGCAACGTGAACTTCGCCGGCAGCGGCGCTGGCCGAACGATGACCGTGAGCAGCGTGGACGGGCGCAGCGGCACCGCGACCCTGATTGTCACCGTCACCGATGGGCAGGACAGAGGCGAGGTCGAGATTACGGTCCAGGTGGGCGGCGGTGGCAAGGACACCCTGACCGGCAGCAGCGGCGCCGACCTACTCTTAGCCCAGAGCAATAACGACATGCTGAGCGGTGAGGGCGGGAATGACCTGCTGTGCGGCGACAGCGGCAGCGACACCCTGTCCGGGAGCGCTGGCGATGACAGCCTGGGCGGCGGCAGTGGCAGCGACCGGCTCACCGGCGGGTTAGGCGCGGACCGCTTCAGCGGCGGCAGCGGCACCGACACGGCAGCCGACTTCGAGGCCGCCAAGGGCGACACCACCGACGGCACAATCCCGTAGACACCGAAGGGATCAGTGCGGGTGAACTCGTCCAAGCTGCGGCGGACCCGGCTAGTCGGACCTCGCCGCGTGGCTCTCTTCCACCGGAATCGCCAACATGTTCTAATCAGATATGGATCTGAGCAACGACGATGTGCAGTAATTTGCCGAGTCAGATCGCCGTGAAGTCGATCCACCAATCCAAGTGGATTTGGCTACCTGGTCTAGCGCTGGCAGCTCGATTGGTGGGTGAAAGACCGCAGGAATGGTTCGGTCGGGTAAGTGGTGCGGATGACCGCCAACGGTGGGTCAGAGCTGCTGATCTTCGTCCTGGGAGCGGGACCCAGAGCCATGACTCGTCGATGTCCTTCGTCCCCGGTCGCAGGGCCTTGTTTGCAATTTGGCAACGACCATAGATGCTGCAGATGGGCTGGAGCGACGCACGCCGCTACAGTCGAGAAGTGTCCAGACCGACCACTACCCGCCGCTGGCGCAGGCTGCTGGCGGTGGCATTAGCCGCCGTAGCTATCGGGCTGGTGGTCCTGGAACCGTTCCCCAAGGGTGAAGTGCTGCTATCGCTGACCGATACGCACGGCATCGATACCGGCGACATCCCCGCCCTCGCAGTGTTGCTTGTCGCGGCCGCCCTCGCCGTTTGAATCTCGCAAGTGCCGAGTGGTCCTCTGCCTGCTGAATCGTAGATATGTTCTAATCAGATATGTTCCTGAGCGATGACGAGCTGAGCGGATTCCCAGTGCAGATCGCCGCCAGGTTGATCCACCCATCGAGGTCCATACGGCCACGTGGTCGAAAGCTGGCCAGCTCGATTGGTGGGTCAAAGAGCGTCAGCAGTGGCTCGCCCGGGTACGAGGCAAGGACGGCAACGGTGGATCAGGGCTGTTGATCTTCGTCCAGCGAGCGGCTCACGACCAGACCGGGATCTGGCGGACAACCCATCAGGCTTAGGCTCGTGGCGGCACCGGTAGACTCCCGGTTCCGTGTCAGACGCACTAGAAGACCGATTGCCGCCGCAGCCAACGAGATCGTACTGGCTGACCCAGACATCGGTGGCTTCGATGTTCGTACAGTCATTGATGCCCGGTGCAAGAGGTGCGTATCGCTATCGAGGAATTCGTAGGCGAACGTCATCCAGATGATCTGGTGGTTGTATACGTTTCATGTCACGGCCTAAAAGATGTTCGCCGACGTCTTTACTTCGCTGCTAGCGACACCACCAAGACCCGTCTGGCATCGACGGGTATCGACTCCACTTGGGTAATCGACCAAATGGACCAATGTCGGGCGAGAAGCCAAATTCTAATCCTCGACTGCTGCTTTAGTGGCGCGTTCGCCTCAGGATTTAAAGGTGACGACGCGATGAGACTCGACGAATTGGTGCTTACAGGTCGGGGCGCGCCATACTCACCGCCTCTAATGCTCGGGAATATTCCTTCGAAGGTACGCCGGTTGAAGAGTTGGCCACTAATTCTGTGTTCACCGGCGCGTTACTTGAAGGGCTGCGCAGCGGTGCAGCTGATAGCAATGGTGACGGCTTCATCACAGTGGATGAAGCATACGAATACGCATTCAAGGAAGTCCGTGCCAAAGGTGTAAATCAGACCCCCAGAAGTGGTCCCGCCGGGACGACCTCCAGCACGGCACTAATGCGCGGTCCGTGCGGGGTTGCGTGTGCAAGGAGTGTCGGCAGCACCAGCGTGAGCGAATGAGCCGGAGGCACTAAGTCTGAGAGGGCACCCGATCCAGGACCGAGGCCGCCAACGGGTGCCGAGGATCGACGAATGCTCCAGGGGCTCGGCATCGGTGCAGACAGGTAGCAGAAAGAAGCCGGGCGAAGCCCAACCGTTCTTCCCTTCGGGTCTCCGCCACGGCTACGCTCCCCCAGGGGAGCTTGCATCGAAACGGCGGGGAACTGGGCTGATGCTCAAGTGATCGAAAGCGGGTCACCCTTCGCGCAGAAGGATTTACGCACAGACGTAAGGACTAGAGCTCGCCCTCTGACTCCGCCTCAAGCTCCTCCTCGAACTCGCTTTCGAACTCGAGCTCGGCACCAGCAGGTCCGAACCGTCTTGCCGCCTCCAGCACGTACGACTTGAGCTGGTATGCCTCACCGGATTCACTGACGATCTCGCCATTGGCAGCACGCGCTCTCCAGCGGTAGCCGTCTTCGGCCTTGTAGATCGTGATCTTCATGACTCAATTCTCGCGCGAGCGGCCGGTTACAGCTCGATATCGAGGAACCTTTCAGCCTCGGTAGGGGTTCCACGAACCCCCTCGGTGATCGTTCCATGAGCCGTGGAGTAAGGGCCAGTGCCACCCAGTGATCGCGAACCTGATTGGTGGATCCAAGATGTTGAAGTCCTCGACATTGTCGACCAGAAAGAGCCCGTGTGCAGTCACCTGGCCCTTCTGCAAAGGAGTGTCGTCCAGGGAGTTGAACTTGTACGTGGCCTCGTATTGAAAGAGAACGCTGCCGGGCGGGAAAAAGGGGTCCCCCGGCCCATTGACTCGGAGGAGGGTCTCGATACCTGAATGCGTACCTGCGCGCCGCTGATTCGGGTCCACCGGCAGGCCGTTTCCCGGCGTGCTGTCGTCGTAACGATCGAGTCGAAGATTGTTGGTGAAGATGAACCGCTTACCTGGCTCAATTGGGCCGGGTACTTCGTGGCCGATGTCTTCAGTTACGAACACAAGGATTTGGATGGTAGGCATTTTTCAGTATCGAACAGGCTGGGTTGATTCCGCTATCCCGGTCCAGCGTTCGGAGGTTTGATCACGGCGTGGCCTCTTCTGCCATCATCCAATCTCTGTTCGAATGATCCATGCAGGATCTCGATCCGAGTCAGTACGGCGAAGGAGATCGCCGTGAAGTGGATCCGCGGGTTGAAGTGCAGGTTGCCGCGTGGGCAGCAGCCGGCACTCTCGATTGGTGGGTCAGAGCGCCAGCAATGGTTGGGCCGAGTACGCGGTCCGGACGGTCGTCAGCGGTGGGTCAAAGCTGCTGATCTTCGTCAGGCCAAGGTCCCCTAGCGCACGCGGTAAGTGAACTGCTCCGTGCTTGGATTAATTGATTCGAAGGTGATCGTTCCTCGCGCACGCCTGTACTTGCGAGTTCCGCCGATGATGGCAAAGACAGGCTTGGGCTCGCTGAACCGCCAGGATCCCTGGACAGAAATGACGCCCCTTTTCAGATGGTGGTCGGCGTTGCCCAGCACCAGCGGATCCCCGCTAGCAGTCTCGATGAACGTCAAGCGGGCGATCAGCCTCCCTACCTGTTTGCTGGTCTTCGGGTCGATTAGCGGTCGATCTATCAGCAGGAATTCGTCGCCGGGTGCTGGATTTGTACGATCGGCTCCCGCGAAATCCTCAGTAGTTGGGGATGGGTGCACGATTAGCTTGAACGCCATGGTTCCCCTTGGTAGATGCCGTTATTGATGTCCAGTGTCGAAGGATTCGAGCGGTGTTGGGAAGATCGACGACCGCCCTCTGGACGGCAGCGGCGAAGAAGACCCGCGGCCACGATCGCGCTCATCGAGCAGGGCCAGTGCATGGAGCGACGGAGTGTGAACGAACGGTAGCCAGCGGGATGAGTGCAGGGATAGCAGAGCCGAGGGTGTTGGAAGTCTGAGGTGCACCACTGAGGGTGGATGCGACACTTCGGCGTGTGGCCAAGAGGTTGTACGCGATGTGGCAGTCGTCGATTGTCGAGTCCGTCTGTGAGGTGCTCGCCGATACCAACACCGGGTTGACCGGCAGCGAGATCGGCCGTTTGCTGGCGAAGCTCAGGATCCGGGATATTGATCCGGACAACGCCAAGCGGCATCGGCTGAGCAATGCGCTCCTCTCCCAGCAGCAGCAGGACCAGGCCGGAAACTGCATCGTCCGGTTCATCGCCGAGGCGATGGCACCGGGTCTGCACTTCAAGGACCGCACCCGCCGCCAGAACCTCCAGGACGGCCTGAACGAGCGGCTGGCCCTCATGGGCTTGAAGGTGCGCGATGACGGCAGGATCGGGAAGGCCTCGCAAACAGCGACCACCGTGGATGAGGCGGTGCGGATCGCCGGACGGCTGCGGACCGAGCTCACCCGCCGAGGCACCATGCCGAGGTTCTCGGGTACTGCGAGGAGGAACTCGTTCGGCGATCGATCTTCCATGCCGTCTTCGAAGCGACGAAAGACCTGGCCGAACGCCTGCGCCAGCTCAGCGAATCCCGGTTCGACGGCAGCGAGTTGGTGAACTACTGCTTCGGCGCAAAGGGAGGCACTACGCCTGTGTTGCGGATCAACGGCTACCAGACGAAGAGCGAAGAGAGCGAGCACCGAGGCTTCGCTAACCTCCTGCACGGGATCTTCGGAACGTTCCGCAATCCTCCTGCGCACACCGCTCGGGCCACACAGGAGTGGACAATCACCGAGCCGGACGCACTCGATCTGTTCTCGATGCTGTCGTACCTGCACCGCCGCCTCGACGCGCGTCCGAAGGTGGTTACCACGCCTTTTGTCATCAGATCCCCAGTGATGTTCTGCGGCATCGAGACCCGCGTTGACAGTTGATTATGGAACACATGACTCTGGCATTGTCGATCGTCGCGCTTGTGGTTTCGATCTTGACGTTCGCCCTGAGTTTCAGAGCCGCAAGACTGGCGGAACGTCGAGGACGCATGCCCGTCCTCGTCTTCGAGTGGCAGTCCAACGGATGGGGTCCTGAACAACGTAGGGAGCGGTCCGGCCCTAAACGTCATCGTCGCTCAAGGGAAGGGCGACCCTCCTCGCAAGGGCATCCTGCTTCAGCGGGGAATCCACGAGCCCTGGTTCAGCCCTGTTCAACTGCCGCCACTGGCCAGCGACGCCCAATACCCGCTTTCGTGGATCGCTGAAGAAAGCGGTCTCGGTGCAACGTGCGCCGATGCTCTGGGCGCGACCTACACGGCGAAGTGTGGAAATGATCGGTCCATAACGTTCGATGGAGTTCATATTCCGGTGTGGCAGGACGGCGTGCGTCCACATTGCCAACTGGCTGGTACGCAACCGACCGAGCGTTGGGCAGAAATGCGGTCCTAGTTAGATGACGACACTCCTCAGCACGCCTTGGTCATGAGATCTCTTTGCCAGAAAAGATCATGGCTGCGGTGTCCGCCCTATCCGGTGACGGCAAGCCTCGCTTCCGAGCAGTGACCAGCGCAGCGCACGCGGCCGCTGGCACGCCGGATGTCACTGCACCCTTTGCCAACGTGCGCACAGCAACACCCAGCGGGCCTGGAGACTCTCACGAGCGCAGAAGCGGCTACCAGTGGAGGTACGGCAACAGCTCGTGGACGCTATCTACGCGGGGCAGCCGTTCCGGACGGTGCTCCGTGACCTCGGGCTGTCCTCTAACAGGGTGTTTGGGCTCGCCAGGACCGATCAGGAATGGTCCGAGAAGTTGGAAGCCGCCCTGACGGCAAGCCGCCGACAAGATCTTGAGCACGGCACCAACGCCGCGTACCTACACGGCTGCGTGTGCAGCGACTGCCGAGCGCATCAGCAGGTTCGGATGGGCAGCCACCGCGCCTAGCGCGGATCAGCCACCTGCCGTAAGGACGCATCTATCGCCCCTATCCAGGAGCTGTTTCCGACTGGCGGAGCTAATCAGCCCTTTTCCACTTGCCGCAGTCCTCGGTCTCGAAAGTCTCGCCTTTCTTGAGTGTTACCGATTGGTGAGAGGGGCCTTCTTTGTACCTCGAGGTCGAGTCGCTGATCTCGTCCTCTCCGCTGCGATCCCAGTAGCACAACTCGCCTTCGGGCACCCTGGTCTTGTATTGACCAGCCTTGACATCAACGCCAACCTCGTGAACGCCATCGCTGATCGTGCCCTTGGGCTCTGGCTCGGTGGTCTTCTGGGGCGAGGGAGCCTTGCTGGCCGGTTTGGCCTCAGCTGTCTCGGTCACGGTCTGGGTCACGGTGACAGTCGGGTTCGGCTCAGCTGTTGTGGCGGTGCCATTTCCTGAGCCGCCGACAATGCCGCCGACGATGCCGCCGAGGCTCAGCGCAACCACAGCAGTGCCGATCACGGTGGGCCAGCCGAACCGCTGCTTCGGTTGCTGCTGAACTGGGACAGGGCCTTGGTGGGGTTGCAAGCCGTCGGGGGCGGCTGCTCTGGAGCGTGGCGTTCGCGTTCCCAGCAGTGGCCACGTTTGAGACTGGGGCTGCGGTAAGGGCTGTGTGGGTGGCCCCGAGGGCATTGGCGGCTGGGACATGAACGGTCCTTTGGGAATGGTGAGCGTAGGCCAGGTTGGCGTAGAGCAGTCTCTTCGGTGCGGATACGCCTGCATCGTGCCTGGATCGTTATTCGGCTGCCGCCACCCCACCAGCGCTAGTGGATGGACAAAGAACCGCTATCTACCCGCGTCGAGACAGCATGGCCCCGGCAGGTCAGCCACAGCCCCAGGCAGCCCAGAACCGCGTAGAAGTGGTTCATTGGTTGCCTCGTTCACGCCTGAGCTGGGCCAACCGGGTGGCAGCTTCAGCGAACACTCGAGCAGCCACAGCCGCCGTGTCAGGGAACCGTCTGGGATGGCTCACGGTGGGCTTAGCCGGCCACCGGACGATGACAACGGCAGGTGTTTCGTCGGCTTCGACCAGTTCGATGGTGAT
>Ga0307409_100002034_pt1 | contig 10377 bp, 9 predicted proteins | sample 322Ometagenome_2_FD_203888 | JGI IMG/M metagenome (GOLD analysis project Ga0307409, IMG submission 203888) | Maize rhizosphere microbial communities from greenhouse at UC Davis, California, United States - 322HYB-O-2 | ecosystem: Host-associated > Plants > Roots > Rhizosphere > Soil | place...
GAAAGGCGCCGGGTCGAGGCCGGCGGCAGCCCGGCCGCGGCCAGCCGGTCGGGCGGGTGGCGGGCGACCAGGAACTCGACCGCGCCCCGGTCGACGGCCGCCTCGACCGGCAGGTGGGTGGCCAGCGCCCGCACATAGCGCCCGACCCCGCCGGGGACGGGCCGTAGCAGCTGCTCGGCCACCACCCCGACCCGGGGACCGGCCAGCCCCGGCCCCCGCTCCCCCGGCGCCGCCGCCGGCTCCCGGTCGGGCGGGGTCGCCGTCACCGGCGGGACTCCAGCGCCAGGCGGTACGCGGACAGGGTCGCCTGGGCGCAGTTCTCCCAGGTGAACCCGGCCGCGCGGGTGCGGCGGGCGGCGCGGCCCCGCTCGTCGCCGGGGTCGTCGAGAGTGCGGGCGAGAGCGTCGGCCAGGGCCGCCGGGTCGCCCGGGGGGACCAGGTCGGCCTGGTCGCCCAGGACCTCGCGCAGGGCCGGGAGGTCGGAGGCGACCACCGGGGTGCCGCAGGCCAGGGCCTCAAGGGCGGGGAGGCCGAATCCCTCGTACCAGGAGGGGACGACCAGGGCGCTGGCCCCGGCGACGACCTGGACCAGGTCGGCCTGCGGCAGGTAGCCGGGGGTCCGGATCGCGTCGGGGGGGAGGCCGGCGGTGTCGAGGGTCGCGCCCCAGCCGGGGGGCCCGACCAGGACCAGGGGGGGCACGGTGGGCGCGGTCCGTGTGGTCCTCCCGGCCCCCTCAGTCGCCGTCGGGCCTGGTTCAACCCCAACCGGCGGGGTCTCGAGGGAGCCCCCCACTCCCCTCAACAGCTCGCGGTAGGCGGACAGCAGGGTCGTCAGGTTCTTGCGAGGCTCCCGACTTCCGACGAACAGGAGATACCGGTCCGGGAGGCCGTGGGTGGCCAGCCAGGTGGGGGTCGGGGGGGCGGCCTGGCGCCAGGAGGGGTCGATGCCGAGGGGGGTGACGACGATGCGGTCGGGGGGGAGGTGGTATTCGGCGGCGACCTCGCTGGCAACGGCGGCGGTGGGGGTGCAGACGACGGCCCCGCGGCGCAGGGCGCGGGGGACGAGCCGGCGGTAGCGGGCCGAGGCGTCGGTGACCATCTCGGGGAACCTGAGGTAGGTGAGGTCGTGGATGGTGACGACGGTGGCGGCCCGGCGGGTCGGTGGGGCGACGAAGTTGGTGGCGTGGAAGACGTCGACCTGGCCGGACAGCCACTCGACCGGGGGCAGGGGGAGGCGGCCCCAGGCGGCCTGGAGGAGGCGGGCCGGGGCCCGGCGGCGGCCGAGCCGGACCCGGGGGCCGGAGGGGGCGGCCGCGGCCAGGTCGCCGGTGCCCCGCCAGGAGAACGGGACCAGGGCGACCGACTCGGGCTCGGGGCCGGCCAGGCCGGCCAGGGCCTCGGCCAGGCCGGCCACATAGCGGCCGACCCCGGTCCGGGGCCCGAGCAGCGGGGTGGCGTCAAGGGCGACCTTCATGGCGTCATGCCGTGGCCGGGGTCACCGCAGCACCAGCCAGCGCTCAAGGCGCTTGCGGTCGACCGAGGCCTGGGCGGCGATGCGGCGGCGGCGGGCCAGCATGGCCGGGAGCAGGCGCACATAGGAGCCGAGGACCCGCAGGCGCAGCAGGGTCGGGCGGACCGGAGGGCGGCGGCGGGTGTGGCGGGCCCTGGCGACCTCGCGCAGGGCCAGGGAGGCGGTGGTCAGCGGGTAGCGCACGACCTCGCGGGCGGCCAGGCCGGCGCGGGCGTTCTTGGTCAGCATGAGCAGCCGGTTGCGGTCGGTGTGGAACACGAACAGCGGCGACCACTCGACCGAGGAGGCCGAGTGGATGTGGCGGGCCACCGCCGCCGGCTGGTACCGGATCCGCCAGCCCAGCGACCGCAGCCGCCACGACAGGTCGGTGTCCTCGTAGTAGAGGAAGAAGTCGTCGTCGAACACCCCGGCCTGGCGGAGCGCCTCGGTGCGGAAGCAGACCGAGCCCCCGCAGAAGGCGAACACCTCCTCGGGCGTCTGGTACTGGCCCCGGTCCAGCTCCTGGTAGGCCCGGTCGGCCCCGTAGCCGTCGCGGAACACCATGCTGCCGGCGTTGTTGAGCACGTCGGCCAGCGGCACCCCGGCCGGGACCTCGACCTCCAGGTCGACCGGCTCGGGCTCGGCCTTGCCGCCCCCCGACCCGCCGGACCAGGTCAGCTCGACCGCCTTGGTGGTCTCGGCCGCGACCCGCAGCCCCAGCCGCAGCGGCCCCTGCTGGGCGGGGTCGCGGTCGACGGGGATCAGCAGCATCCCGGCCGGGCGGGTCCAGCGGAAGCGGCCCGGCCCCTCCCCCTCGGGCCCGTAGGCGACCCGGTCCCAGAGCACCCGCTCGGTGACGTCGGTACCGTCCACCGTCACCTGGTAGACCCGGACCCCCAGCTCCCGGGTGTCGAGGGTGCCGGGGACGAACCCGGGGGTGGCCAGCTCGACGGCCAGGAACCGGGGCAGGAACACGATCTTGGCCGAGACGGCGCCCAGCCGCTCGGCCCCGGGCTCCGAGAACGGCTCAAGCAGCCGCCGGAGCCAGTCCGGCTCGGGCCGGGCGTCGTTGTTGATCAGGGCCACGAACGGCGTCGCCACCTCGCGCAGGGCGAGGTTGTTGCCCCCGGCGAACCCGTCGTTGCTGTCGTTGGCGATGGCCCTGACCCAGGGGAACTGGTCGGCGAGCAGCTCCAGCGAGCCGTCAGTGGAGGCGTTGTCGACCACCCAGGTGGCCACCTGCCCCTCGGGCAGGTCCTGGGCGGCCAGCCCGCGCAGGCAGTCGCCCAGCAGGTGGGCGCCGTTCCAGTTCAGCACGACCACGGTCACCAGCGGCTCTGCCACGGCCAACAAGCCCTCCTAGCGCTCGACCTGCTCAGTGGTCCAGACGACCTCGAGCACGCCGGTGCCGGTGTCACCGACGGCCAGGAAGGCCTCGCCGAACCGACGGGCATCGTAGGTCACGTTGCTGGCCGGGTCACGGACGGCCACCGCGAAGGCGTAGATGCCCTTGATCTGCGGCAGCTCCTTGACGGTGAAGCGGACGGTGGCGGTGCCGTCGGGGCCGGGGTGCAGGGGGTCGGACTCCATCACCCACATGGGCACGTCGGCCGGGCCGGTCACGGCCATCCGCACCGTCACCGGCGCCGATCCGGCCGGGGCGGCCACGTCGAGCTCGACCGCCATCGCCTCCCCGCCCCGGAAGTGGCCCTTGTCGGCCCCGCCGGCCGGGTCGAACAGCCGCACGGCGGCCACCCGGGGCCGGTCGGCGCTCAGGCCGGCGCCGCCGGACTGGTCGGCGCCGGTGCCGAGCAGGCTGCGCAGCCGCTCGGCCGCCTCCACCGGGTCGCCGTCGTGCAGCACCCGGCCGTGGTCAAGGACCACCCCCCGGCTGCAGATCCGCGGGATCAGATCGAGGGCGTGGGTGACGAACAGGATCGTGCAGCCGCGCTGCTGGAACTCGCTGATCTTGTTCAGGCACTTGCGCTGGAACGACTCGTCGCCGACGGCCAGGACCTCGTCGACCAGGAGGATGTCGGGGCTGACGTGGACGGCCACGGCGAACCCGAGGCGCACGTACTGGCCCGAGCTGTAGTGCTTGACCTGGTTGTCGATGAAGGGCTCGAGCTCGGCGAACGCGACAATCTCGTCGAAGTAGCGCTCGGTCTCGCGGCGGCTCAGGCCAAGGATGGCGGCGTTGAGGAAGACGTTCTCGCGGCCGGTCAGCTCGCCGTTGAACCCGGCCCCCAGCTCCAGCAGCGACGCGATCCGCCCCCGGACGGCCACCGTGCCGGTGGTCGGGGCCAGGATGCCCGAGAGGACCTTCAGCAGGGTCGACTTGCCCGAGCCGTTGGGGCCGATCAGCCCGACGGTCTGGCTGGCGCCGACTTCTAGATTCACCTCGCGCAGCGCCCAGAACGCCTCCGAGCTGGACTGACGGTGCAGCAGCAGCCGCTCCTTAAGGCTGGTGGCCCGCTTGTGGTGGAGCAGGAAGCGCTTGCCGACCCCGTCGGCGACGATCGTCGGGGCGCCCACTAGAGCTCCTCGGCGAAGTCGGCCTGGAGCCGCCGGAAGGTCCACAGCCCGATCACCAGCAGGACCGCCGAGGCGACGGCGGCAACGGCCAGCCACTGGAGGTAGAAGCCGTAGCCGCCGGTCGGCAGGACCTGGACGAGCTTGCCGTCGTTGCCGACGACCACCGGGTGGACGTAGACGGCCCGCTGGGCGGCCACCACCACCGCGGTCATCGGGTTGGCCATGTAGAACTTGAACATCCAGAGCACACCGGCCCGGGCCAGCTCGTTGCGGACCAGGGTCACCGGGTAGACGATCGGGGTCAGCCAGAACCAGGCCAGCAGGGCGACCTCCAGCAGGTGCTGGACGTCGCGGTAGCGCACGTTGAGGGACGAGGCGAGCAGCGACATGGCCACGGTGAAGATCACGGTGACGGCCAGGGTGGGCACCAGCAGCAGCAGCTGGGGCCCGAACGCGTCCGGGTAGGACGGGATCAGGAACAAGAAGAACACCAGCAGCTGGAGCGCCAGGTGGACGCCGGCGAAGCCGACCGAGGCCAGGGGCAGCACCACCCGGGGGAAGCGGACCTTGCGGACCAGGTTGGCGTTGCCGACCACGGCCCCGGTGGCGTCAAGGGTGGCCGAGTTGAAGAAGCTCCAGATCAGGAACCCGGACATGAACAGCACCGCGAACCAGGGCACGTTGTTCTTCAGGAAGACGCCGAACACCAGGGTGAACACGGCCAGGTAGAGCAGCGGGTTGGCCAGCGACCAGATGAACCCGAGGGCCGAGTTCTTGTACTTGACCTTGAGGTCCTTGCGGACGAGCTCGGTCAGGAGCTCGAGGCGGACCCGCGACTGCGCTGCCGCCCGGGCGTCCGCCGCCTGCTGGAGCTGCACCATCGGCTACCTGTCCCTGTCTCCGGCCATCTGACGGTGAAGCTTAGCGGGCCTCGGCGTCCCGGCTCCGGCGACGGCCACAAACCGCAGTCGCCAGTAGTCGGCCACCCAGCCGTCGCCGCGGCGCAGCCGGGGGGCGGCCAGCTCGCCGGCCCGGGCCACCACCGCCGGCAGCGCGGCCGCCGGCACGGACGCGGTCAGCTGCCCGCCGAACATGGCGAGCCAGTCGGCAAGGCCGCCGGGGCCGCCGGCCAGCGGGGTCGGCCTGGGGAAGTGCTCCATCATGGCCACCCGGAACCCGCCAGCCTCCAGCAGGGTGGCGTACTGGGCCGGGGTCGGGAAGTACCAGGGGCAGGCCGGGGTTGGCAGGCCGGCCTCGGCCATGGCCGTGCCAAGGGCGTCCAGGATGACCTCGATGTTGCCGGCCCCGCCCAGCTCGGCCACGAACCGGCCGCCGGGGCGCAGCGCGGCCCGGACCTGGCCGATCACCTCGGCCGGGTGGGGCATCCAGTGCAGGGCGGCGTTGGAGAAGACGGCGTCGACCGGCTCGGCCAGGGTGAAGGCGTGCCCGTCGGCCAGCAGGACCCGGTCCTCGCCGAGCCGCCGCCGGGCCGCCGCGACCATCGCCGGGTCGCTGTCAAGGGCCAGCACCCGGGCCCCGGAGGCGGCGATGGCCGCGGCCAGCTCGCCGGTGCCGCAGCCCAGGTCGCACACCACCTCCCCGGGCCGAGGACCGAGCAGCTCGACCAGGTCCCCGGCCATGCCGGAGACATAGCCGAACTGCCGCTGATAGCGGTCGGGGTCCCATCCGTCAGTCATCCGGGCCGCCCGCCCTAGCGGATGCCGAGGTCGGTAGCGATCTCCCGCCAGCGGGTGGCGAACGCCTCCTCGGAGAAGGCCCCGGCCCGCTCGGTGGCGCTGGCGGCCAGCCGGGCCCGGAGCTGCTCGTCGCCGGCGACCATGCGGGTCAGGGCCTCCAGCTCGGCCAGGGTCGTCCAGCGGTAGCCGTCGGTGCCGTGGCGGACGATCTCGCGCTGGCCGGCCTTGTCGATCACCACCGGGACGCAGCCGGCGGCCATCGCCTCGACGGTGGTGATGCCGAAGTGCTCGAACACCCAGGGGGCTGCCTCCTCGTCCTCGCCGAGGCCGGTGGCCACCCAGAAGACCGAGCTGGTGGCGAACAGGTCCTCGACCAGGGCCCGAGGGGCGTTGGCGTGGATGTGGACGGGCAGCCCGGCGGCGGCCCGCCTGACCTCGGCCAGGTAGGGCCGGTGGGCCGGCTCGCAGCCGCCGACCAGGTGCAGCTCCCAGCCGTCCAGCCCGCCCCCCCGGACCATCTCGCCGAACGCCTGGACCTGCTCGAGCTGCTTCTTGGAGTGGCCGTAGCCGGGGGCGATGAACCGGCCGACGGTCAGGATGCGCCTGGCCTTGGTCCCGGGCCGCAGGTCGCGGGTCCGGATGGGCGGGAACAGGACGTCGGAGTCGACCCCCCACAGCCGCCGGATCCAGAGGCGGGTGTACTGGGAGTTGGCCAGCACGCGCTCGTAGTGGTCGAGGAACTCCAGGTCGCCAGGGTCGCGCAGCAGCCACGGGAACCGCTCGCCGGCCCAGCGCCGCGGCTCCCAGGTGGCGTCGGCCATGTGCAGCCGGCTCACCGCCACCCCGAGGGTGCGGTCGTCGCCGGCCGCGGGGACGAAGGTGTCGCTGTCGAAGACGACCTCGCGGTCGCGGCCGGAGGGCGGCAGCTCCAGCTCATGGCGGCGGAAGCCGGCCGGCGAGGCCTCCAGCCGGGCCAGCTCGGTGCCGCCCTCGTGGCTCACCACCACCTCGGCCGGGCCGGGGCCGCCGGGACGGCCCAGGTCGAACACCACCCGCTTGGCGGGCCCGCCAGCCAGCTGGAGGGCGGCCCGGCCGCTGGTCCAGACCCAGGTCCGGCGCCGGCCGCCCTCGGGCGGGAACCAGCCCAGCCCCCACTCGACCACGCCGGGCTTGGCCTCGCGGACATGGCGGCCCAGGACCCGGACCAGGCGCCGCTGCCAGCCGGCCAGGTCGTGGTCGAACGGGGTCGGGAAGTAGCAGAGGTACAGGTTGCGGCGGGCCTGGGCCTTGACCCGGCTCATGTAGGAGGCGTTGACGAACAGCTCGTACTCGGCCGACAGGCGGGCCACCTGGGGCTCGCCCCGCTCGGGGACGATGCGGAGGTTCACCTTGCCGAGGTTGAGGCCGAGGTGGTCGGCCAGGAGGTCCTTGCCGACGTCGCTGTGGCCGACCAGGTCGACCTCGTGGCCCTCGTCGGCCAGGACCTGGGCGAGCATGCTGCTGTGGCGCTCTCCCCCACCCATGGACTGCAGGAACCGGTTGTAGACGGCCACCTTCAAAACGCGCTAGCTCCCTGGTACTCCGGGCCCAGGGTCAGCCCCGGGCGACGACGTAGGTCTCGTTGCTCTGGTACAGCCCCCACACCAGCTTGTCGTGGGCCCTGCGGACCTCCCGGAGGGCCTCGGTCGTCTCCTGGAGCCGGCCGGCCAGCACCTTGACCACGTGGGCCAGCTCGTACGCCCATTCCGGGTCGTGGTGGTGGTCGGTGACCCGGCCCTTGCGGTCGCGGTGGTCGAGGCTGACTCGGAGCTTGCCCATGGCCCGCTCGACCAGGTCGTCCAGGGGCGGGTGGACGACCGGCTCCGGACCAAGGTACTCCGGCGGCGGGCCGGGGTGGTTGGCCGGGTTGGTGCCGGTGCACTCCACCTCAAGACCGGCCTCGCGGCAGAGGAACTCGAGCAGGGGCAGGTCGTAGAAGCGGACATGGGTCGGGTCGCGCCAGAAGTCGTGGCTGAGCACGGCGTAGCAGGCCGGGTTCGGGGTCACGGCCACGAACCGGCCGCCGGGGGCGAGCACCCGCCGGACCCCGGCGAGCAGCTCACGGACCTGGTCGGGGGTGAGGTGCTCGACGAAGTGGGCGCAGAAGACCCCCTGGTAGGGCCCGGGGGCGGGGTCACCGTTGAGGAAGGCGATGGCGTCGCCGCGGGCCACGTCGAGGCCCTTGGCCCGGGCCGCCTCGACCATGCCCTCGTCCGAGTCGACTCCTTCGGCCTTGATGCCCTTGGAGTCCAGCAGGCCGAGGAACTCGCCCCGGCCACAGCCCAGCTCCAGCACCGGGCTGTTGTCCTCGAACATGGGCACGTAGTGGCGCAGGACCTCGCGCGTGTGCTCGGGGTCGAAGTCCATGTACGAGTAGTAGTCGCTCTCCAACCGGGTCACCGTGCCGACCTCCGCTGGGCCTGGGCGTCTGCGTGACGCCTGCGCTCGAACTCTACGACGCCAGCTCACGACCCGGCCACGACCCGGCAACGACCCGGCGCCGGCGTTCTATGCTGACCGGGTCAGAACACCGCTCAAGTATCCGGCGGTGAAGGATCTCGCGGCTGGCGAGGGCGGCGCGCAAGCTTCAGCGCTGCAGGAACGGTGTAGCGCTGCATGCGGCGCCGGATACATGATCGCTGTTCTGGACCACGAGGAGGTTCGAGCGATGAGTGGCTGGTCCGACGAGGGTGCGGGCGACCGGCGTGGCCGGGCCGGCACGGCGGGCGAGCGGGCCCAGAAGCCGCTGCCCCCGGGCTGGAGCGTGCGGCCCCGGAGCATGCGCCAGGGATCGCCGCGCGACCTGGACGTCGCCGACGTCCCGCCCCGCGAGCAGCGCCAGCGCCCACCCCGGGGCCCCAGCGGTGGCGGCGGCCGGGCTCCCAAGGCCCGCCGGCCCCGGCGCTGGGGGCGCCGCATCGGGGTCGCCCTGCTGGTCCTGGTCGTGCTGCTGGTCGGGCTGGGGGTCTGGGTCGACTCGCGGCTCAACCGGGTCGACGCCCTGACCGACTACGCCGGCCGGCCGGCCGCCACCCCCGGGGCCGACTGGCTGATCGTCGGCTCCGACAGCCGCCAGGGCCTCGACGAGACCCGCCGCCGCGAGCTCGGCACCGGCCAGGCCGCCGGGCGGCGGGCCGACACCATGATGCTGCTGCACATCCCCCGCGGCACCGGCAAGCCGGTCCTGATCAGCCTGCCCCGCGACTCCTATGTGCCGATCCCCGGGCATGGCCGCAACAAGCTCAACGCGGCCTACGCCTTCGGCGGCCCCCAGCTGCTCTCCCGCACCGTCGAGCAGGTCAGCGGCATCCGTCTCGACCGGTACATGGAGGTCGGCTTCGACGGCTTCGCCAGCGTGGTCGACGCCGTCGGCGGGGTCCAGATCTGCCCCAAGACGGCCATGCGCGACCCGATGGCCGGCCTCAACGTCAAGGCCGGCTGCCAGGTCGCGAGCAGCAAGACGGCCCTGGCGTATGTACGGGCCCGCCACAGCGGACGCGGCGACCTTGACCGGGTCCAGCGCCAGCAGGAGTTCCTCGGCTCCCTGATCGGCAAGTCGACCAGCCCGGCGGTGCTTCTCAACCCCTTCCGCAGCGTCCCCCTGCTCCTCAGGGGCACCGAGGCGGTCGCCGTCGACCAGGCGGCCCACGTCCACAACCTGATCCGGTTCCCCTTCGCCATGCGCGACATCAGCAACGGCGGCGGCATCGCCACCACCGTCCCGGTCGCCGGCACGGCCACCGTCGCTGGCGCCGGCTCCGTTGTCCAGTGGGACCGCCAGCGGGCCTCGGCCCTGTTCGAGGCCCTCCAGCACGACCAGCCCGTCGACAGCCTGGTCGACCAGGGTGGGTGAGCTCGACGACCCGGTCGTCGTCGAGCTGCCCCTTCGGGGCGAGTGGTCGGTCGAGCGGACCCCGGCGGACCGGGTCCCCAGCCACGGCACCGACCTGCTCGGGCAGCGCTACGCCTACGACCTGGTCCGCACCGACCACCGTCGCGGGTTCCATGTGCACCCGGCGGGGACCCTGCGCTGGCTGCTGATCGGGGGCCGGACACGGGACTGCCACGGCTGGGGGCAGCCGGTCCACGCGGTCCTGGACGGGGTGGTCGTCCAGGCCGTGGACGGCGTGGCCGAGCGCCAGTGGCTCCACCCGGTGCGGGAGTCCTGGGTGGCGGTGAAGACCACGGTGAGGTTCGCGCGGCGAGGGCTGGACCCCGCCGGGCTCGCCGGTAACCACGTGATCGTGGAGACCGCGGGGAGGTACGCGCTGTACGCGCACCTGGCGCCGGGCAGCGTCGCCGTCACCAGGGGCCAGCAGGTCCGCGCCGGCGAGGTGCTCGGACGGGTCGGCCACACCGGCAACTCGACCGCCCCGCACCTGCACTTCCACCTGATGGACTCGGCGGACCCGCTGCGGGCAAGGGGCGTGCCGTGCGCCTTCGCCGCCTACCTGGTGGAACGCGACGGGCGGTGGCAGCGCGTCGAGCGCGGCATCCCGCACCGCCGCGAGCGCATCTCCTCGGTCCCCTAAGGGCGGTTGTCCCAGTCGCCGGCCACGGCGCGGCCGGGGGTCTGCTTCTTGAAGGCGAGCTTGG
>Ga0307409_100002036_pt1 | contig 10371 bp, 7 predicted proteins | sample 322Ometagenome_2_FD_203888 | JGI IMG/M metagenome (GOLD analysis project Ga0307409, IMG submission 203888) | Maize rhizosphere microbial communities from greenhouse at UC Davis, California, United States - 322HYB-O-2 | ecosystem: Host-associated > Plants > Roots > Rhizosphere > Soil | place...
CGAAGCCGGTGATCGAGCAGTACACGACGCGCGGGTTCCGCTCGCGCACCCGGTCGTACCCCACGCCGAGCCTGTCCGCTCCGCCGATCTTGAAGTTCTCGACAACGATGTCGGCGCGCGCGCACAGCTCGAGCGCCAGCTCGCGGCCCTCGGGCTGCGAGAGGTCGAGCGCGCAGCTCCGCTTGCTCCGGTTCACCGACAGGTAGTAGGCGGCCTCGCCGCCGGCGAAGGGCGGGCCCCAGGAGCGGGTCTCGTCACCGCCCTCCGGCCGCTCCACCTTGACCACGTCGGCGCCCAGGTCCGCAAGGACCATCGTGCAGTAGGGCCCGGCGAGGACGCGCGAGAGATCGGCGACGCGGACGCCGGCGAGGGGCGGGCTTCCCGATGAGCTCTCCATCGGGCGGCATCCTGACAGGGGCGCGGGCGGCGGTGGCCGCGCTCGAGGACGCGGCCGTGCCCGTGGCGTTCGGGCTTCCCGGCGTTCACAACCTCGCGCTCTGGCGCGAGCTGAACGGCTCGCCGATCCGGCTCGTCGGTGTCCGCCACGAGCAGACCGCCGCGTACGCGGCCGACGGCTACGCCCGCGCGAGCGGCCGCGTCGGAGTAGCGCTCACCACGACCGGCCCCGGCGCGGCGAACACGCTCGCCGCGGTGGGCGAGGCGTGGGCGTCGCGCCAGCCGGTCGTGGTGATCGCCACCGACATCCCCTCGACCGCGCGCCGCCAGGGCGTCTGGCGCGGCGTCCTCCACGAGGCAACGGACCAGGCGGCGATGTTCATGCCGGTCGTGAAGGAGGCCATTCGCGTCCACTCCCCCGACGAGATCGGCCCGGTGGTCGCCCGAGCGATCCAGACGGCCCTCGCGCCGCCGGCACGGCCCGTCTACGTGGAGATCCCGACCGATTTGTTAAGCGCAGATGTGGGGTCTGACCCCTTGAGCGCACCGCTGGACGCGCGGCCGGCCGCCCCGCCGGCCGGTGCCGGTCAGCTCGACCGCGCGCTCGCCCTGCTGGAGCGAGCGCGGCGGCCGCTCATCTGGGCCGGGGGCGGCGCTCTTCAGTCGGGCGCCGGCGAGGCGGTCGGGCGGCTCGCCGAGCGGCTCGTCGCGCCGGTGATCCTCACCTTCTCCGCGAAGGGGCTACTCCCGCCCGGCCACGCGTGCCTCGTCGAGAGCTCGCCGCACGTGCCGGAGGCGGGCGGGCTGTGGGACGAGGCCGACCTGATCGTCGCGATCGGCAGCGATCTCGACGGCATGATGACCCAGGGCTGGAAGCAGCCGCAGCCGCCGCACCTGGTGGCGATCAACGTCGATCCGACCGACGCCTCGAAGAACTACCGCCCCGACGTCGTCGTCGAGGCCGACGCGCGTGAGGCGGCCGTCGCGCTCGCGGACCGGCTCGGCGAGCGCGGCGGCCTCGACTCGCTCCAGCGGCGCGTGCGCGAGCTCAACAAGGGCGTCCGCGACCGGTTGGCCGCCGAGGAGCCCGAGGCGAGCACCTTCCTCGAGACGCTCCGGGCGGCGCTGCCGGACGACGCGATCGTCGTGTGCGACATGTGCATCCCCGGCTACTGGCTCGGGGGCTTTCACCGCACCCCGGCGCCGCGCAAGCTCTCGTATCCGCTCGGGTGGGGAACGCTCGGCTGCGCCTTTCCCCAGGGACTCGGCGCGGCGCTCGCGGATGCGGGGCCAGCCGTCAGCGTGTCGGGCGACGGCGGCTTCCTGTACGCCTGCGGCGAGCTGGCGGCGGCGAAGCAGGAGAACATCCCGCTCACGGCCGTGATCGTGGACGACGGCGGCTACGGGATGATCCGCTACGACCAGGACCTCCACGGCGACCCGCGCGAGGGCGTCGACCTCACGAACCCGGACTTCGTGGCGCTCGCCGCGTCGTTCGGGATCCGGGCGGACAGCGTGGACGGCCTCGGCGAGCACTTCGGGATGGCGCTGAAGGGACACGTGGCGCTGAAGGAGCCGACGATGCTGGTCGCCCGCGCCGCGCTGGGCCCGCCGCCGAACGTGTCGCCTCGCTGGTACAGAAAATGAACGAGGGCGAGAGCGGCCGGGCGCCGCGCCGGCTCGCTCGGCGCGCCACCGAGCGCATTCCGCCGCGCGCGGAGTTGATCGAGCAGGCGGCCGAGGTCTCGCGGGCGGGGGTTCGAGTCCGGCGCGAGCGGATCATCGCGACCGCGCGACCGATTCTGCAGGCATCCGTCGCCGCCGCGCTCGCCTGGCTCTTCGCGACGGAGGTCGTCGGACATCCCACGCCCTTCTTCGCGCCGATCTCCGCCGTCATCACGCTCGGCCTCACCGTCGGTCAGCGCCGGCGGCGCGCCGTCGAGCTCGCGATCGGCGTCTCGGTCGGCATCGGGATCGCGGACCTGCTCGTTCATGCGATCGGGACGGGGACCTGGCAGGTCGGCGTCGTGACAGGCCTCGCCATGCTCGCCGCCACGCTCGTCGGCGGCGGCACGCTGCTCGCCTCCCAGGCGGGGGCGTCCGCCGTCCTCGTCGCCACCCTCCAGCCCCCGGAGGGCTTCGACTTCACCCGTTCCCTGGACGCCCTGGTCGGCAGCGCCACCGCGCTGGTCGTGGGGGCGCTCCTCCTGCCCGTCGACCCCGTCCGGCTCGTGCGCGAGGGGCTCGGCCCGGTGCTCGACCGGCTCGCGACTGCCCTCGGGCGCGTCGCCGATGCGCTCGAGCAGCGTGACGCTGCCGAGGCGGACCGCGCGCTCGCCGCCGTGATGCGCATCGACCCGGTCTACGAGCGCCTGGCCGCGACGCTCTCCGAGGCCGGCGACGCCGCGCGCATATCGCTCAGCCGGCGCGGCAAGCTCGGGCGGCTGGAGCGCTATGTCGCCGCGGTCGGTGAGGTCGGCCTCGCCATCGAGAACACGCGTGCGCTGGCCCGCGGCGTGACGCGGGCGATAGCGCTCGACGACTCCACCCCGCCGGAGGTCATCGCCGCCATCCACGAGCTCGCCACCGCCGCGCGCGAGTTGGAGAGGCTCTTGGAGGACGACCGCGCCGAGCCGTCGCGCAACGCCGCCCTGCGCGCGGTGCGGCTCGCCAACGCAGTCCTCGACGAGACGGCCAACCTCTCGGCGGTCCACATCGTCGGCCAGGTGCGCATCCTGGCCGTGGACCTGCTCAGGGCGGGCGGCGTGCCGCGTACCGACGCCCAGCGCGCGGTGAGAACCGCGGCGGCGGAGCGCCTCGACGACGGCGCATGACCCTCGAGGCTCAGTCCCAGGCGAGCCGGTAGCCGCTGTCGCCGGCGATCTCGGCGACCTCCATCTGCGCCTTCTGGAGCTTGCCGGCGTAGTCCCAGTTCATCGACTGCCAGCGGGTGAACTGCTCCAGCACCCAGATGCCGGACTGGCGCGAGCCGTTGCCGGACTTGCCGTTGCCGCCGAAGGGCAGGTGCGCCTCCGCGCCGCTCGTGGAGTTGTTGACGGAGACCATGCCCGCCGTGACGCGCTCGCGGAACCGGAACGCCGACTTCGGGTCGTTCGTGTAGACCGCCGACGACAGCCCGTAGCCGTGCCCGTTGGCGAGCGCCATCGCCTCGTCGAAGTCGGAGAAGGTCGCGACACCGATGATCGGGCCGAAGGTCTCGGTCGAGTAGATCTCGTCGTCAGCCGTCACGCCGTCCACGATCGTCGGGTGGCAGTAGATGCCGGCGTCCGGGTCGCCGACGAAGCCGTTCCGCGGGTTGTCGCTCGTGATCCGGCCGGTGCCGGTCGAGCCCGAGACGGAGTGGTGGTCGCGGATCAAGCCGAGCCAGTCCTCGAAGCGCTCGGCGAAGCGCTCGTGGATCATCGGCCCGTACAGGACCTCCTGCGCCGGGTCGCCGATCGGCGCGTCCTCGACCGCGCTGGTGAGTCGCGTCACGAACTCGTCGTGGATCGACTCGTGGACGATCGCCGTTCCGAGCGAGGTGCAGCGCTGCCCCGCCGTGCCGAAGCCGCTGAAGAGCGTGCCCTCGACGGCGAGGTCGAGGTCCGCGTCCGGCATCACGACGAGCGGGTTCTTCCCCCCGAGCTCGAGACAGGCGGATTGGCCGTGGCGGCCGGTCAGCTCGCCGATCCGTGAGCCGACCGCCGACGAGCCGGTGAAGCCGACCTTGTCGACGAGGCCCTCGTCGAGCGCCTGCTCGAGGCCCTCGAAGGCGGTGGGACCGTCGGCCTGCACGAGGTTCAGCACCCCGTCGGGCAGCCCGCCCGCGATGAAGAGCCGCGCGAGCGCGTCGCCCAGCGCCGGCGAGTACTCGGCCGGCTTCCAGACCACGGCGTTGCCGCAGAGGATCGCGGGCACGAGGTACCACGACGGCACGGCGACCGGGAAGTTGCCCGCCGTGATGATCGCCGCCACCCCGATCGGGTTGCGGAAGGTGAAGAGCTGCTTGTCCGGCATCTCGCTCGGCACGGTCTGGCCGTAGAGGCGCCGTCCCTCGGAGAGGAAGAAGTCGCAGGTGTCGATGATCTCCTGCACCTCGCCCAGCGACTCGGGATAGGGCTTGCCGATCTCGCGCGTCACGAGCCGGGAGAGCGCCTCCTTGTTGTCCTCGACGATGCGCCCGATTTGCTTGATCACGTTGCCGCGCACGGGCGCCGGGACGGCGGCCCACTCGCGCTGCGCCGCGCGCGCCGCGCGGCAGGCGTCCACGTAGGTGGCGGCATCGCCCAGACTGACCTCGCAGACGACGTCGTCGAGGTTGGCGGGGTTGCGCGACTCCATGCGCTCGTCGGGATCGCGATCGCTCGCACGCACCGCGTGCTCGCCATCCGCCCGGTCCTCGCCGCCGACGATCGAGCCGACGGTCCTCGTCTCCGTGATGCTCATGCCCGTAGCGTATCCAGGGTGTTGAAAGGCAACGGTCCGGCGCGGGCACGCCCGCGCCCTCCCGCGCGGCGAGCGTCAGCGGTCATCGTCGGCGGCGGGGTGATCGGCACGAGCATCGCGTTCCACCTCGCGGAGGCCGGCGTCGAGGACGTGCTCCTGCTCGAGCGCGGCGAGCTCGGCTCGGGCTCGACGGCCAAGGGCGCGGGCGGCGTGAGGGCGATGTTCTCGGACGAGCTGAACGTGCGAATCGCGCTGCGGTCGCTCGAGGCTTGGGGCGCCTTCGGCGAGCGGCCGGGCTGGGAGATCGACCTGCGACGGGTCGGCTACCTGTTCCTCCTGTCGACCGAGGCCGACGTGACGGAGTTCGAGCGCGGCGTCGAGCTGCAGAACCGGCTCGGCGTTCCGAGCCGCATGGTGAGCGTCGACGAGGCCCACGACCTGTCGCCGCTGGCCGGCTTGGAGGGCGTGCTCGCCGGCGCCTTCTGCCCGCTCGCCGGCCACGCGACCCCGGATGGCGCGGTGCAGGGTTACGCGACAGCCGCCCGTGCAAAGGGAGTGCGAATCGAGGCGCACGCGGGTGTGACGGGCATCGGGCCGGGCGCGGTGCACGTAGGCGAGGAGCGCCGCGTGCGCACGGAGTGCGTGATCTGCGCCGCCGGCCCGTGGTCATCCGAGGTTGGTGCGATGGCGGGTATCGAGCTGCCAGTGACGCCCGAGCGCAGGCGGATCGCGTTCACCGGCGAGCTCGCGGGGATGCCGGAGCGGGTTCCCATGACGATCGACTTCTCGACCGGCTTCTACTTCCACCGCGAGGGGCCGGGGCTGCTGTTCGGGACGAACGACGTCTGCGCCACCCAGGACGAGTGGCTCGAGGCGGCCGAGCCGGTCCTGCGGAGGCGCGCGCCCATCCTGCTCGACGCGCCGCTCGCGGGTGGCTGGTGGGGCGACTACGAGATGACCCCCGACCACAACGCCCTGATAGGCGAGGCCGGCCCCAAGGCCGCGCCCGGCCGCTTCCTCTACGCCACCGGCTTCTCCGGGCACGGCTTCCAGCAGGCCCCGGCCGTCGGGGAGATCGTGCGCGACCTCTACCTCGGCCGCGAGCCGTTCGTGGACGTCTCGGCGCTCGCGGCCGGCCGGCCCGAGCGGCGCGAGCGGAACGTCGTCTAGCTCGCCTCGCCGAGCCGCCGCTCGAGCGCCTCGAGCTGCGCGGCGAGCTCGTCCGGCAGCTTGTCGCCGAAGGTCGCGAAGTGCTCGTGCAGGCGCGGCAGCTGGTCGCGCCACTCCTCGGGATCTACCTCGAGCAGCTTCGCCAGGGCGCCCGGCGCGAGATCGAGGCCGCTCGTGTCGAGCGCCTCCTCGGCCGGCACGAGCCCGATCGGGGTCTCGCGCGCTCCGCCGGCGTCGTCGCAGCGCTCGAACACCCAAGCCAGCACGCGGCTGTTCTCGCCGAATCCCGGCCACAGGAAGCTGCCCTCGTCGTCCTTGCGGAACCAGTTGACCATGAAGATCTTCGGCAGCTCGGCGCCCTCGCGCCGGCCCTGAGCGAGCCAGTGCCCGAAGTAGTCGGCCATGTGATAGCCGCAGAAGGGCAGCATCGCCATCGGGTCGAAGCGGAGCTGACCGACGGCACCGGCCGCGGCCGCGGTCTTCTCGGACCCCATGATCGCCCCCATGAACACGCCGTGCTCCCAGTCGAACGACTCCGTTACGAGCGGCACCACCGATGCGCGCCGCCCGCCGAAGAGGAACGCGTCGATAGGAACGCCCTTGGGGTCCTCCCACTCCGGGGCCATCGACGGGCACTGGGCCGCGGGCGTAGTGAAGCGCGCGTTTGGATGCGCCGCCGTGGACTCGGCATCGGGCGTCCAGTCCTCGCCGAGCCAGTCGATCGCGTGCTCCGGGGGCTCGCTCATGCCCTCCCACCAGACGTCGCCCTCGTCCGTGCGCGCGCAGTTCGTGAAGATCGTGTTGGAGTGGATCATGGCCATCGCGTTCGGATTGGTCTTCTCGCTCGTCCCGGGCGCCACGCCAAAAAACCCCGCTTCCGGATTGATCGCGTAGAGCCGGCCATCGTCGCCCCACTTCATCCACGCGATGTCGTCGCCGATCGTCTCGACCTTCCAGCCCTCGAGCACCGGGATCATCATCGCCAGGTTGGTCTTCCCGCACGCTGACGGGAAGGCGCCGGTCACATACTTCACCCGCCCGTCGGGGGAGGTGAGCTTGAGGATCAGCATGTGCTCGGCGAGCCAGCCCTCGTCGCGTGCCATCACGGACGCGATCCGCAGCGCAAAGCACTTCTTGCCGAGCAGCGCGTTGCCACCGTAGCCCGAGCCGAACGACCAGATCTCGCGCGTCTCCGGGAAGTGGGTGATGTACTTCTCGCTGTTGCACGGCCACGGCACATCGTCCGCCCCGTCCACGAGCGGCATCCCGACAGAGTGGAGGCAGGGCACGAAGTCGCCGTCGTTCCCGAGGACGTCGAGCGCCCCCTGCCCCATGTGGGTCATGATCCTCATCGACACGGCCACGTAGGCGGAGTCGGTCAGCTGCACGCCGACCTGCGCGATCGGAGATCCCAGCGGGCCCATCGAGAACGGCACCACGTACATGGTGCGGCCGCGCATAGAGCCCCGGAAGAGCTCCTTCAGGGTCTCGCGCATCTCCTTCGGATCGCGCCAGTTGTTGGTCGGCCCCGCGTCGTCCTCGGCCTCCGAGCAGATGAAGGTCCGGTCCTCGACCCGTGCGACGTCGTCGGGGTCCGAGCGGGCCAGATACGAGTTCGGCCGCTTCGCATCGGAGAGCCGCTCGAACGTTCCGGCGTCGACGAGGCCCTGGCTGAGCTCGTCGTATTCATCCGCGGAGCCGTCGCACCAATGAACTTCGCTGGGCTGCGTGAGCTCGGCAACCTGCTCGACCCAGGCGAGCAGCTTCTGGTGCGTTGTTGGAGCGGTCGTGGCTTGCGTCACTGGCCTCGGGGCCTCCTTATCTCCGACGGACGAGGCCGGTAAGCCTATCTTTGGCTGCCCCTAGACTGCCCCGGGTGCGTGCCGTGCTGCGTTTCGTGGCCTCGGTGATGATGGTCAGCGGCACTCTGCTCATCGCCGACGCCGGAGTAACCCTGCTCTGGCAGGAGCCCGTGTCGGCGTTCGTCGCCAATCAGCAGCAGGGCAAGCTGAAAACGGCCTTCTTCGACCCCCCGCGGCGTGTCATCCGCCGGATGCCGCTGAAGGGCGACGCGATCGCTCGAATCGACATCCACGCGATCGGCGTCTCCGAATACGTCGTCGAGGGAACCGACACCGACAGCCTGCGGAAGGGCCCCGGCCACTATCCCGAGACCCCGCTGCCGGGGGAGCCGGGCACAACCGCCATCGCCGGTCACCGCACGACCTATGGCGCTCCGTTCCGGCACATCGACGAGCTGAAGCCGCGCGAGCGGATCATCATCGACATGCCCGACGGGCGCTTCGTCTACCGCGTGGAGCAGACGAAGATCGTGGACGACCAGGACCTGTCGGTGCTCGACACGGTCGGCTACCAGCGCCTCGTCCTGAGCGCATGCCACCCGCTCTACAGCGCCGCCGAGCGGATCATCGTGTTCGCACGGTTCGTGAAACGCGAGCCGGCGCGGGTCAGGCGGTCATGACGGGCGGCGCGAGCGGCGCGCGCTTCCTGACCACCCTCCCCTACACGCGCCGCGCAGCATGGATGGAACGCGCGGAGATCGTCGATCCGATCCGCGTGGTGCGGCGCGCGCACAGCCACCAGGCGGTGGTGCTGAACGGCTCGGTGCGCATGGACCAGCTGGCCGCGGCGCTCGTCGCGCGTCGCCGGACCCGGCCGGCCGTGGTCCTGGCCGATGCCACCTGGAAGGACGGCGGCCGCGCCCGGCGGGCGGCCGTGCGGGCGATCGACCATCGCGACGCGCACTACTGCGTGCTCTCGCAGGAGGAGGCGACGCTCTTCCCCGCCACGTGGGGCGTCGCTCCCGAGCGCGTCCATGTCACCCCGTTCCACTGGGTGCTCGACGAGGGCCAGGTCGAGGAGGTGCCGGACACCGACGGCACGATCTTTGCGGGCGGTGACTCCCTGCGTGACTACAGACCGCTGCTCGAGGCGGCCGAGGGCCTAGCAGCCGGGGTAACCATCGCGAGCAGGAGCCGCGCCCCGGCCCGCGCCCCGGCGAACGTGACGATCGGCGAACTGAACCACCGCCGCTACGAAGAGCGGTTCCGCTCGGCCTCGATCGTCGTCGTGCCACTCGTGCCGCGGCGCGACCGGAGCGCCGGCCAGCAGACCTATCTGAACGCGATGGTGCTCGGGAAGCCGGTGGTTGTGACCGACGCGCTGGGTGTTCGCGACTACGTGGAGGATCGGCGCACCGGCCTGATCGTGCCGCCCGGCGACGCGGCCGCCCTCCGCGCCGCGCTCGGCTGGCTGCTCGATCCGGCCAATGCCGGCGAGGTGCGCGCGATCGGTGAGCGCGGGCGGGCCGTCGCGCTCGAGCGCTTCGGGCCGGAGCAGTACGTGCGCCGGCTCGTCGAGGTGGTGGATCTCGCCCTAGCGGCCCGTGAGTAGGCGGTCGGCCGCGAGGAGCAGCGTGCGCGCGCGGTCCTCGTGGTCGGGCGGCGTGCCGCGGACGCGCCGGACGCGGTAGCCGAGCTCCGCCGCCACGGGCATCAGGAGGACGCGGGCGAGGCGGGTGTCCAGTCCGCGGACGCCGAGCTCCGCCTCCACGCGCCGGCGGGCCGTCTCGAGGCGCGCCGCCAGGCCGTCCGCGGGCTCGCCGCTCCCGCGGAGCGGCGCGAGCTCGTACGTCCACAGGTCGAACAGCGGATGGCCGCTCGTGGACGCCCATTCCCAGTCGTAGACGCGCAGCTCTCCGCCGGCCACGGCGACGTTGCCGCGCCAGAAGTCTCCGTGCACGGCGCAGCGCGGCAGCGGCGCGGCGCGGAGCTCCTCCCAGCGCTCCCGCTGGAGCGCGAGCGCAGCCGCCGCCCGGTCCGGATCGGCCTGCGCCCAGGCGAAGGCGATCATGTCGTCGCGCTCGGCCAGCTCCGCCTCGGCGCCCCAGTCCGCGTCGCCGGCCGTCCCGGCATGGAACCCCCGCAGCCAGCGGAGAGCGGCCTCGCGGTCCTCGTGTCCGGTTGAGGCCGCGAGCGGATCCGGCCGCTCCACGACGATCTCGTCCCCCGCCACCTCGCCGGTCCACAGCGGCTCCGGCGGCAGCGCCGCGGCCTCCGGCGCGCCGGCGAGCCGTTCGCGGACCGACCGGATGACCGACACCTCGTCGAGCAGGCGCGCCCCCTGGCCCCGCGCGGGAATGCCCTTGGCGACGGCGGACGGCTCCGTCCGTCCGGACTCGAACACGAAGCACAGCAGCTTCGCCTGGGTGTGACCGCTGTCCGACACGCAGCCGAGGACGGCCGACTCGAGCGGGCGGCCCAGCGCCTGCTCGGCGGCCAGCAGGGCGCTGCCACGGTCGCCCGCCACCACCAGCGAGCGGGAGCGCAGCACGCTCCA
>Ga0307409_100002037_pt1 | contig 10370 bp, 7 predicted proteins | sample 322Ometagenome_2_FD_203888 | JGI IMG/M metagenome (GOLD analysis project Ga0307409, IMG submission 203888) | Maize rhizosphere microbial communities from greenhouse at UC Davis, California, United States - 322HYB-O-2 | ecosystem: Host-associated > Plants > Roots > Rhizosphere > Soil | place...
CCAATGTGTTGCTCACTGTCCACTGCCCAATCGTCTTTGCGCCCGCGATGCACACCGAGATGTGGCTGCATGCGGCCACCCAGGCAAACGTCGACACGCTTCGGGGGCGAGGTGCCGTCGTGGTACGGCCCGATGTTGGCCGACTCACCGGACCCGATGCCGGCGTCGGGCGGCTCCCCGATCCCGCCGAACTCTTTGCCGTTGCGACGTCCGTGCTAGCAGATCCAGACATCGCCGTACGCGCTGCCAGCCAAGACATGGCTGGCCTGAAGGTCGTCGTGAGCGCGGGTGGTACGCGAGAGCGGCTGGATCCCGTGCGTTTTATCGGTAATGCCTCCTCAGGGCTGATGGGCTGGGCACTCGCCAGGGCTGCCATGCTGCGCGGTGCGGACGTAAGACTGGTTGCAGCCAACGTGGCGATGCCCGCGCCGCCTGGTACCGAGGTTGACGCGGTCGGCTCGACAACGGATATGGCCCAGGCCATGGCGGTGGCTGCCAAAAACGCCGACATCGCGGTCATGGCTGCGGCTCCGGCCGATTTCACCCCGGCCAGCACCAGTCAGACAAAGATCAAAAAATCGCAAGATAGCGGCCTTGAGCTAAGACTGGTGCAGACCGTCGACATCCTTACCAGCCTGGTCAAGGCCCGAACCGACGCGCATCAGGTGCTGGTGGGCTTCGCTGCGGAGACGCCTGGCGAGGGACAGACGCTGCTCGATCTTGGTCGCGCCAAGCTGCAGCGCAAAGGCTGCGACATGCTGGTTCTCAACGAGGTGGGCCCAGACCTGGTGTTCGGTCAGGAGGACAGCCAAATAACAATCCTGACACATGATGGGGCGACCGGCCCGTTCACCGGAAGCAAGGACACGCTTGCGCATCAAATTTGGGATGAGACTCTTTCCCTACGAGCACGCCGGTAGGTTTCCCCGATATGTCTCCCAGACTCTTTACTTCGGAATCGGTGACCGAGGGGCACCCGGACAAGATCGCTGACCAGATCAGCGATTCTGTGCTCGATGAAATGCTGAGGCAGGATCCGAGCAGCCGGGTTGCGGTGGAGTGCCTCGTCACGACAGGGCTCGTGGTCGTTGCTGGCGAGGTCACCACGGAGTCTTATGTAGAGATTCCACGCGTGGTCCGGGAGCGGATCATCGACATCGGCTACGACTCCTCAACCAAGGGCTTTGATGGTGGCTCGTGCGGGGTTGAGATCGCCATCGGTCAGCAGTCGCCTGACATCGCCCAAGGCGTCGACATGGCGTTCGAGAGCCGGACTGGCGAATCCACAGATGTCCTTGATCTGCAAGGCGCAGGTGATCAAGGCCTGATGTTCGGCTACGCCTGCAGCGAGACGCCGTCGTTGATGCCGCTGCCCATCGACGTTGCCCATCGACTCGCCGAGCAGCTCGCCGCGGTACGCAAGGACGGCACCATGCCGTACCTGCGCCCTGATGGCAAGACGCAGGTAACGGTGGAGTACGAGGGCGATCGGCCGGTACGGATCGACACCATCGTCCTATCGAGTCAGCATGCGGCCGACATCGACTTGGATGCGTTGCTAGCTCCCGACGTTCGCAAGCATGTCGTCGACCCGGTGCTCGAGCGCTACGACGTCGATACCAGCGACTACCAGTTGCTGGTGAATCCCACTGGACGTTTCGAGATCGGCGGGCCGATGGGTGACGCAGGGCTCACCGGTCGCAAGATCATCGTCGACAGCTATGGCGGGATGGCGCGCCACGGCGGCGGCGCTTTTTCCGGAAAGGACCCCTCAAAGGTTGATCGCTCCGGCGCGTACGCGATGCGCTGGGTGGCAAAGAACGTCGTGGCGGCGGGCCTCGCGGGCCGCTGCGAGGTCCAGGTGGCGTACGCGATCGGCAAGGCTCATCCGGTTGGCTTCTATGTGGAGACCTTCGGCACCGAGCGGGTGCCTGTTGATCAGATCCAGAAAGCGGTGCTCGAGGTGTTCGATCTGCGCCCGGCCGCGATCATTCGCGATCTTGATCTCAAGCGGCCGATCTACGCCCAGGTCGCGGCGTACGGGCACTTCGGCCGGGAGCTTCCCGGAGTGACTTGGGAGGGCGTCGATCGCGCCGGTGCACTGGCAGCGGCCGTTCGCGGCTGATTTCCGAGGCCACTCCGCATCAATTACTCACACTGCGCATCAGCTGCAGATGGTGCGACGTATGAGTAGTGATGCGGGGTGTGCGAACTCGAGGAAGTGTCGGCGCGGGCTGCCTATCATCTGGTGTGCCCGAACCGAGCCAACCTGAGCTGAGTCAGCCAAAGCTGGCCGTTGCCAGGGTGGCTGTCGACATTCCGCTCAGCCATCTGGACCGGCCGTTCGACTATGCGGTGACCGCTGAGCAGGATGGGGATGCGGCGCCGGGTGCTCGGGTGCGGGTACGGTTTGCAGGCCGCCTGCGGGACGGGTTCATCCTCGACCGCGTGGCCACGGCTGATCATGAAGGCGCCTTGACTCCGCTTCACAAGATCATCTCCGGCGAGCCGGTGCTCACTGCCGAAATCGCGAGATTGATACGGAACGTTGCTGATCACTACGCCGGAACCTTCGCCGACGTCATGCGCCTCGCGGTACCGCCGCGGCACGCGGCAACAGAACACGCTGAGCCCTGCAAAACCCGACCCAGCCTGACGGATAATCGTCCGATCGGGCCGTTGCCCGACTATCCCACTGGCACGGAATTCCTCGCCGCCCTTCGCTCTGGACGCAGTCCTCGCGCGATGTGGCAGGTGACGCCCAGTGCAGCGCCCAGCGGTGACTGGGCTCTTGGCTTGGCCAGCGCCGCACGGGCCTGCGTCGACAGCGGCCGGGGTGTGGTGATCATCGTGCCCGATCAAGCTGATCTTGAACGACTCGGCGAAGCTTGCACCAAGACTCTCGGTGCCGGGGGTTTCGCCGTGCTCATGGCCGAAGCAGGTCCCGCTGCTAGATATCGGGCCTTTCTGTCAGCGCTGCGAGGAGAGGTCCGTGTGGTGATCGGAAATCGCGCCGCCGCATATGCGCCAGTCCACGATCTGGGGCTGGTAGCGCTGTGGGACGACGGAGATGACCTGCTGGCCGAGCAGCGGGCGCCGTACCCGCACGCCCGGGAAGTGCTGGCGCTTCGGGCGGCCGATGTTCAAGCGGGCGTGCTGTTCGCCGGCTACGCCAGGACGGCGGAACTGCAACGCTGGCTGGAACGCGGCTGGCTTCGTGAGCTGGCCCAGGATCGGGTGGTAGTACGTCATGCGGCGCCGCGAGTAAAAGTCACCGCGGACACCGACTATGCGTTGCACCGCGACCCCGCCGCGCGCGTCGCACGGTTGCCGCACGAGGTTTTCGAGATGATGCGGGCAACGCTGCCGCAGGGGCCGGTGCTCGTACAGGTCCCTCGCGCGGGATACCTCGTCGCCTTGATCTGTCAGGAATGCCGAGAGCCGATGCGGTGCGGCTTCTGTGGCGGTCCGACCAAGGCGCAATCCGGCGGATTTGGCGAGGTGGCGGCCGTTCGCGCCAGTTGCGCCTGGTGCGGCCGACCGCAGGTGGACTGGGCATGCCCGATCTGCGACTCGCGCCGAGTGCGGGCGCCAATCGTCGGAGCCGAGCGAACAGCCGAGGAACTGGGCAAAGCCTTTCCCCAGACACCAGTGCGGCAATCCACTGGCGGGAAGCGGATTACCGGCGTAGGACATCACTCCGCAATCGTGGTTGCCACACCTGGAGCCGAGCCGCCGGCCGTGGGCGGCTACGCCGGAGCTGTGCTGTTGGACACGACATTGCTCCTGCTCCGCCGCGACTTGAGAGCAGCCGAGGAGGCGCTACGCCGGTGGCTCAATGTTGTCGCGCTGGTCAGGAGCGGCGCAGATGGCGGATCGGTGGTCGCGGTGGGGGAGAGCTCAGGCCGCGCCTTGCAGGCGCTGGTTCGGGTTGATCCGAGCGGATTCGCCGCCCGCGAGCTGCAGGAACGGACCGCCGCCCATTTCCCACCGGCCGTTACGTTGATCACCGTTGAGGGGGCCCAAGAGGCGTTGGCTGATTTTGTCGCGCTCGTCCAGCCGCCAAAACACACCGAACTGCTTGGCCCGGTCGAGCTGGATCTGCAGCGACCGCTCGCCGACGACGATCAAGGTCCGATCCAGCGCGTGACCATGCGGTCGCCGCTGAGTGAAGGGCCCAAGCTGGTGCAGACGATCAAGGAGGCAACGGGTATCCGAAGCGCGCGGAAGAGCAGCGGCTCGCTTCGCATCAAGGTCAATCCTGTCGACCTAGGCTGATCGGCAGGATCGCGCGGCGCCGCGCTGAGGAGTAGCAAGCCGACACGCTTTCTCGTCGGTGAGCGACGACGAAGTCGGCGACAACAAAGCGCGATCCGCGCCCGCGATGTTCGGGCCGCCGATCTGCAGGAGAAGCCGACGAAACGAGTCGAGAACAGGGCTGATGCACCTCAGAGTCATTTCGTCGGATTCGACGAAGACGGCGGCTACCCGGCGAACATCGCAGCGAGCGGAGCGAGCCAGGGTACAGAGCGAGCGCAGCGAGTGGAGCAATCAAGCCAGGCAGCAAAGGAGCGGCCAAATGAGCGTGCGTGACGGCCTCCGACCAATCGAGGCCGGAGTACATACCGACTTCACCGAAGCGATGAGTTATGCCGACTACTTGGAGCTCGACACCCTGCTGGCGGCACAGCATCCCAGAAGTGATCCGCCGCATCACGATGAACTGCTCTTCATCGTGCAGCATCAGACCACCGAGCTGTGGCTCAAGCTGATCCTTCACGAACTTCGCGCGGCGCGTGCCTATTTCGATGCCGACCTCGTACACCATGCGTTGAAGAGCCTTGCGCGGGTGAAGCACATTCAGCGAACGCTGATTGAGCAATGGTCCGTGTTGGCAACATTGACGCCAAACGAGTACGCGGAGTTCCGCGGCACGCTCGGTTCGGCGTCGGGTTTGCAGTCGGCGCAATATCGCGCGGTCGAATTCATTCTTGGTAACAAGAACGAGCACATGCTCAAGGTGTTCGCGTCCGATCAAGCGGCGTCTGCCATGCTGTCGGAGCTGTTGGAGCAGCCCTCCGTGTACGACGCGTTTCTCGGCTTTCTGGGGCGCCGTGGATTGGACATTCCCGGCGAGGTGCTGCATAGAGATGTCCGACAGCCTTGGGTCATGCGACCGGCCTTGATCCCGGCCTTCCGGTCGATCTATGACGCTGTCGACCGCGCGTACGACCTCTACGAAGCCTGCGAGTCGCTCGTTGACGTCGAGGACAACTTCCAGTTCTGGCGGTTTCGGCATCTGCGTGTGGTGGAGCGCACTATCGGCTTCAAGACTGGTACCGGTGGATCCTCCGGAGTGCGCTTCCTGCAAAAGGCGCTTGACTTGACCTTCTTTCCCGAGCTGTACGCGGTACGGACCGAGATCGGCAAGTAATCATGCGGTTTGCCGTTGATGATCTTTGGATCGGCTATCCACGCGGTCCGGCTGCCTTGGAGCAGAACGGCGGTGAACTGCGGCCCGTCGCGTTTGGCCAGGGCGCCGTGGAGCAAGCTCGGGTACCGCGGCTTCGAGGCTCGGTCATGCCTGGTCTGATCGACCGACACGTTCATCTAGGTCTGGTGGATGCCGCTGCACTCGCTGACACCGCGGTAGTCGAGGTGCACGACATGGGTTGGGTTCCGGAGGTCGCACGCGGTTGGAAGATCAATTCACCGACCGGCGGTCTGGTCAAGATCGCTGGAGCGTTTCTGACCGCCGTACGTGGATATCCGAGCGATCGGGCGTGGGCTCCTGATGGCTCTGTGTGTGAACTCACGGGGCCGGCGGACGGCGTACGCGCGGTCGAGGACGCAGTCGCGCACGGGCACGATCTGATCAAAGTGGTGCTGCATAGCGGTGCCCAGCTCCTGGATGACGCGACACTGCATGCGGTAGTCGGTGCTGCGCACCGGCATCGGCTTCCCGTTGGCGTACATGCCGAAGGTACGGGGCAGGCTCGTCGCGCCTTCGATGCCGGTGCCGACATTCTGGTCCATGTGCCATGGACCGAGTCGTTGGACGATGATCTGCTCAGAGAAATGGCTGGCACCACGAGCTGGATCTCGACGTTTGCGATCCACGATGGTCCGGACCGGGAGCGAGCGCTGAACAATGCACGCCGATTTCTGCGATTGGGCGGGCGGCTTGAGTACGGCACAGATATGGGTAACGGCCCGACGCCGACTGGACCGCGCGCCGAAGAGATCACCGCACTCGGCGAGGTGGGCCTGACAGGTGATGCATTGATCACCTCACTGACTGGGCCAACAGGGGACTGTTTGCTCTTCGACCGGGCTGTTTACGCGCCGCTGCCGCTGCCGAACAGCGCCGTTGGACTCGCCGACTGGATGACCTCAGCGCACCGGCTCAGCGACGTACTCTCTGAAGCTGCCATCGCATGAGGGTCACTGATCTTGTCGATCAAGCCATGGCGCTGGACGCAGCCGATCCGCTGGCGCACTTTCGTGATCAGTTCATCGGCTCGGACGATCCCAAGATCATCGCCTACCTCGACGGCAACTCGCTCGGCCGCCCGCTGAAAGCGACGTGTGATCGAATCAGCCACTTTGTTTTGGACATCTGGGGCAGCCGGCTCATACGGGCATGGGATGAAGGCTGGATGGACGATCCGGTCCGGATCGGAGACGACATCGGGCGCGTGGTGCTAGGCGCAGCACCCGGTCAGACCGTGGTCGGGGACTCGACCAGCGTGATGCTCTACAAATGGATTCGCGCCGCCGTGGCGAGCCAGCATGGGCGGGACGAGATCATCGCCGACGTCGGCAACTTCCCGACGGACCGCTTTGTGCTTGAGGGGATCGCAACCGAGCTCGGCATGCACCTGAGGTGGCTTCAAGCCGACCGGGCCAGTGGCATCACCGTTGATCAGCTTCTCGAGGTGATCAGTTCACGTACCGCGCTGATCTTGCTCAGTGACGTGGCCTATCGCTCGGGGTATCTGGCCGATGCTCCCGCGATCACCGCGGTCGCTCATGATCATGGTGCGCTGATGCTTTGGGACGTGTGTCACTCGGCGGGTGTGATTCCGCGACAGCTCGACGAGTGGCACGTCGATCTGGCCGTTGGGTGCACCTACAAGTATCTCAATGGCGGACCCGGCTCGCCTGCCTTCGGCTATGTCCGTGCTGATCTTCAGAACCGCCTCCGGCAGCCGATCCAGGGCTGGATGGGTTCGGTTGATCCATTCGCCATGGCCCCTCACTACACGCCGGCAGAAGGCATTCGCCGCTTCCTCAGTGGCACTCCGTCGATCATCGGCATGCTGGCGATGCAAGACATGCTGCCGCTTATCGAGCAAGCGGGCCTCGAAGCCATCCGGGCGAAATCCATTGCCTTGACCCAGTTTGCGATTCAGGTATCCGACCAGATGCTCGGCCCGCTGGGCGTACAGCTCGCCTCACCCCGCGACCCGGCTTGGCGGGGGAGCCACGTCACCTTGGAGCATTCGGAGTTCGGAGTCGCTACGGCACGTCTTTGGGATCTGTGTGTCATTCCAGACTTCCGGCCTCCGAACGGGCTCCGGATCGGCCTGTCGCCGCTGAGCACCAGCTTCGCCGAGCTATACCGGGGGCTGATGGCAGTACGGGACGTTTTGCGGCAGGCGTCCTAGACTCCTGCGGTGCGAATCGTCTTCGGCGGCACTCCGGATGTCGCGATCCCGTCTTTGGATGCGCTGGCCGATTCCCGCCATGAGCTGATCGCTGTAGTTACCCGGCCCGACGCGCCCAGTGGCCGCGGCAAGAAGCTGACCGCCAGTCCGGTCGCACAACGGGCTGCCGAACTCGGCGTCGAGGTCTTGAAGCCGCAACGCCCACGGGAGGAGGAGTTCGTCGCTCGGCTCACTGAGCTGGCGCCAGACTGCTGCCCGGTCGTCGCCTACGGCGCGCTGCTGCCCCAGCGGGTGCTCGACATCCCAGAGCACGGCTGGGTCAACCTACACTTCTCGTTGCTGCCGGCGTGGCGGGGCGCAGCGCCGGTGCAGCACGCCATCCTGGCCGGCGACACTACAACGGGTGCAACCACCTTCCGGATTGTGTTCGAGCTGGACGCTGGCCCGATTTTCAAGACGGTGACCGAACCAATTCGGTCAGACGACACCGCCGGCGATCTGCTGCATCGGCTCTCCCTCAGCGGTGCTCGGCTGCTTGTGGATACCCTGGACGGACTCGAGGACGGCACGCTGATGCCGATGCCGCAGCCCGAAACCGATTCGCAGGTCAGCTATGCCTCCAAGATCACGGTGGACGACGCAAGAATCGATTGGAATGAGCCGGCCGAGGTCGTGGACCGGCTGATTCGCGCATGCTTTCCGGCGCCGGGAGCCTGGACCACTTTCGGGCGCGATCGGCTCAAGATCAATTCCGCGCGGATCTCCGACATTGTCTTGCCGCCGGGTGCTCTCCAGATCACCAAGCGCTCGGTTCATGTGGGCACCGGGACCCAGGCTCTCGAGCTCGGCGAAGTGCAGGCCCAAGGCAAGAAGCCGATGGCTGCCGCCGACTGGGCACGTGGCGTCACCTTCGATGCCGCGCCCAGGGTCGGTGCTTGAGTGAGCGGTCAAAGCCCCGTCCGGAGCCAGCGACGCCGTCGTCCTGATCGTCCCCGGCGAGCCGCCTTCGACGCATTGCGTGCCGTAAACGGCGAAGGGGCCTACGCCAACCTGGTTCTGCCTGCATTGCTTCGGGAGCGTGGCCTGTCGGGCCGCGACGCCGCATTTGCCACCGAGCTGCTGGCAGGTACCTGCCGCTGGCAGGGCAGCTACGACGTGATTCTCGCTGCGGCTGCCGGACGGTCGCTGAACGAATTTCAGCCGGCCGTGGTCGATCTGCTGAGGCTGGGAGTGCACCAGATCTTGTCGATGCGAGTTCCGGCGCCGGCAGCTGTTGCCGCGACGGTGGATTTGGCTGCGGCAACGGTAGGGGAGCGGGTTGCCGGTCTTACCAACGCCGTGCTGCGACGAGTTGCCGAGAAGAGTGTTGATCAGTGGTTCGTCGAGCTCTCCGAAGGGCTGGATGACCATGATCAGCTTGCCTTGCGGACAGCACATCCGCGGTGGATTGTCGACGCGTACGCCGACGTGCTGCCGGCAACGGAGATCGAAGAGGCGCTGGTTGCCAACAATGTCAGTCCGGATATCAGCCTGGCAGTACGGCCTGGTCTCGCTGAGGTGTCGGATCTCGTGCAGGCCGGTGCTCAACCCGGTCGGTGGTCCCCGTTCGGGGCTCGCTGGCGCGGCGATCCATCCGAGCTTGCCCTTGTCCGTAACGGGAAAGCAGGAGTACAGGATGAAGGCTCACAGCTGGTGACCTGGGCGATCGCCAGGGCTTCGGCCCACACTGGCTGGTGGCTTGATCTATGTGCCGGGCCTGGTGGTAAATCGGCACTCTTGACTGGTCTGGCGCGCGAGGACGGGAGCCGGGTACTCGCTTCAGATGTAGCGCCGCATCGGGCGGGGCTGGTTGCCGCCGCCGTTCGCACTTATGGCAAGGGAAAACTCACCCCGGTGGTGATAGTCGCCGACGGCCTCCGACCGGCATGGCGACCCGGCACATTCACTCGGGTACTCGCTGATGTGCCGTGCTCGGGGTTGGGGGCGTTGCGTCGGCGTCCGGAATCGCGTTGGCGCCGAGGGCCGGCCGACGTAGAGCAGCTGCACCAGTTACAGCTCGGGCTCTTGGCCTCAGCGATCGACAGCACGGCACTGGGCGGGGTCATCGGCTACGTGACCTGTTCGCCCCACAGGCGGGAAACCACTGACGTACTTGACGAAACCCTCGCCGTACGCACTGATGTCGAGGTGATTCCAGCGACTGAGCTGCTGCCCGACGTGGAAGGAGCCGAACTCGGGCCCTACCTGCAGCTCTGGCCGCACCGCCACGGCACTGACGCCATGTTTGCGGCCTACCTTCGGATGAGTGGGTAACACTAGAGTCGGATCCGTGGCTGTGAGAATCATGCCGAGCATCTTGTCGGCCGACTTCGCGAATTTGCAGACCGCCATTGAATCGGTCCCCAGCTCGGACGCGATACACGTCGACGTCATGGACAACCACTTCGTCCCGAATCTGACCCTCGGACTTCCGGTTGTGAAATCCATCCGCAAGATCACCGACAAGATCTTGGACATTCATCTGATGATCGAACAACCTGATCGTTGGGCACCGGAATACGCCGAGGCGGGAGCGGAGTCGGTTACCTTCCACATCGAGGCAGCGCAGGCGCCGGTACGGCTAGCGCGGGAGCTGCGTAATCGGGGCGCCCGGGCCGCCATGGCTCTCAGACCAGCCACCCCGATCGAGCCGTACGAAGA
>Ga0307409_100002038_pt1 | contig 10369 bp, 8 predicted proteins | sample 322Ometagenome_2_FD_203888 | JGI IMG/M metagenome (GOLD analysis project Ga0307409, IMG submission 203888) | Maize rhizosphere microbial communities from greenhouse at UC Davis, California, United States - 322HYB-O-2 | ecosystem: Host-associated > Plants > Roots > Rhizosphere > Soil | place...
CCATACCTCAAAAGAGTCTGATTGCAATTCCATAGTATATATTGGGAAATAGAAAAATAGTGCTAATAACAAAAAAAATATCATATAAAGCTCGCCTGGTTGATTGATAAAATAAATACAATTACTAAGCATATAAGAACTATTTTTTTAAAAAATTAAATGAAACATGTACTTTAGAAAAAATTACTCAAAAGTTCTTTAAATTTGGTATGTTATGTGCTTGTATAATACCATATATAGCGCATAAGAAAAATACTTTTGAAGATAAAGAGTTACACTATACACAAAAGTACAATTATTATTACAATACGGAGCTATTATCTACAAACATATGATTACTCAGGCACGCGATGAGAAGATGAAAAATATTTTAAAACAAGAATATGAGAGACAAAAAACTATGGAGCACCGATAGCCATGATAAGCATCCTTTAATTGCACCATTTATTTTTGGCACGATGTAAGCCTAATGCCCCCACAAAACAGACTCCTGTCATTGTTGCAATAGCCCCTGCAATGGAAACGTCACACCACCATGCAAGTATGTATCCAACAATAGCTGATAATGCGGCAACACACGCACTGAGCGTAAGCATATGACCAACTCGTTTTGTAAGGAGATATGCAGTTGCAGCTGGAGTAATCATTAATGCCACAACCATGATAGATCCTACAATATCAAATGTTGCTACTGCAGTAACACTTATGATAATCATGAGGCAATAATAAAAGAAAAGTGGTGAAATTCCAATAACCATAGCATATTTTTTATCAAAAGTAGTGATAAGCAGTTCTTTAAAAAAGAATCTAATAAACAGAAGGTTTATCACAAGCACGCAACCAATAACCCACAATGCATAAGGTCCGCAGTCTATGCCTGCAATTATACAACGAGTAAAAGGAGCAAAAGCAATCTCACCTAATAAGACCATATCAACATCTAAATGCACAGAACGTGCATACAGTGAGATAAGAATAACACCTATTGAGAAAAAGAGAGGAAACACAAGGCCAATTGCAGCGTCTTGTTTTAATTTCTTACTATGAATAATAAGTTCCGTGCACAATACCGTTAAGACTCCTGCACATGCAGCTCCAAGTAATAAAAGTGGAGAATTGAGACTCTGAACCCATAAAAACATCAACGCTATACCCAATAAAATCGCATGGCTTAGAGCATCACTCATAAGAGCAACACCACGAAGCACTAAAAAAACACCTGGCAATGAGCATGTGACTGCTGTTAGTAGAGCAATGACCATAATCTCCATATGTAATAACATGTTAAAACGTCCTTCTTTTCCCACACAACAGAGATATAAGGACTATTCCACTTGCCACCACTACAATAGTTGGTCCCGTCGGTAAATGGTCAACATGTGCGCTGATGATCACACCCGTGACAGCAGAAAGGGACCCAAAAAACCCTGCTAAACAGATCATTGTTGGCATACGGGTTACCCATTGGCGTGCAGCAGCAGCAGGAGCAATGAGCATAGTACTCATTAAGACAATACCAATAGTTTGTAAACCAATCAGAATTGCGGTAAGCAATAAGCATATTATGATACATTCTACATATATATGAGAGATCCCTATTGTTCGACTAAAAATGGGGTCAACCATCGAGATAATACACTCTTTCCAACAGAGTGTTAGAGCAATGATACTGATAATCGTAATACATGCTATAGTAATAATATCGCTGGGCAACAATGTTGCAACGTTTCCAAATAAAAATTTGTTTAAAATAATCTGCTTATCGCCGGCAACTTTTTGCGCAATCGTCATTAAGACAAGACCAAAACCGAAAAAAACTGACAATACAATACCCAATATGGCATCTTTTTTGAGGGAGGTATATCGTACAACATAATTCATAAAAACAATACCCAACAGACCAATACATGCACCGCCAATTAATAATAACCATGAATTTTTACTATACGTTAATAAAAACATAATGACTATCCCAGGAAACGCCGCATGCGATAAAGCATCACCAAGTAGACTCTGTTGACGTAATAACGCAAAAACTCCTATAGCACCAGTAAGCAGGCCTAAGAGAGCTGCTCCTTGTATAACTAAAAAAAAAGTGTAATATTCTGCTGCATAGATTGTCATCAAAAACCACTACTAAAATACGTGACGCAAAAAAGTATTTTATTTTTTACCGATTTTGTTTTTATCAACTAATGCTTTAAAAACCCCTATCGGACAAGATATATTCTGCCCGTTATCTTTTGCCAAAGTTGCTATGCTTGAATCCTTTGCGTTATTTGCATATAAAGCAGAAATTATGTCCTGTGGAAGCTCTGATATAAATCTTTCACAATCTCTTATTATTGTAATATCAGATTGTGACAAATGCGCCTTTAGGTCTTTTAGACTCTCTTCACTGCGTATCTTTGCAACTAACTCATTCCCCCAAATCGCGTTTTTTAGCCTACGTTGCAGACCTTCCGGGAACGAGCATTCCCACGAAGATACATGAAGATGTATTGATAATAATCCTGCTATAATAAAGAATATTTTTTGTAGATTCATATAAAGACCTTTCTTAAAAATGCTTTCAGTTACTATATAAGTATATCACTAGAGCATTAAATGTCAAATTGGATTTTATTGTTGAATGAGGAACTCTTTACCTGCTGATGCATAGAATAGGCTCTTCCATACAAAAGATTCAGGTTATCCTCATGAAGCACTAATTCTATAGGTCCTTGTGCTATACATGCCTTATTTAATAAGACCACCGAGTCAAAATATCGAGGTGCTGTTACTAGATCATGGTGAACAATGATAACTGTCTTTCCCTCATTTCGCAGTTGTTGAAATAGACGCATAATGATTTCTTCAGAAACAGCATCAACCCCAGCAAAGGGCTCGTCTAGAATGTACATAGATGGTTTCTGCATCAATGCTCGTGCAATAAATGCACGTTGCTGTTGGCCCCCAGAAAGATTTCCTATCGGGCTACATGCCATTGCTTCTAAACCAACTAACCTCAACGCCTCATAGACTCTTTCATATTCCTGTTTTCCTGGACGCCTAAACCATCCCAATTGACCATAACAGCCCATAAGCACCATATCATAGACCGTTATAGGGAAATCCCAATCGACACTAGATCGTTGCGCAATGTAGGCAAAAGCATTACGCGCTTCAGATGGTTTTTTGCCTGCTATATATATCTTTCCTGATGTATATGGAATAAGACCAACAATTGCTTGTAATAATGTTGATTTTCCCGCCCCATTGGGGCCAATAATACCAACCATGCACCCCGATGTAATTGAAATTGTTACATCTGACAAGACTATAGTATTAGAATAATGAACGGTAAGATTATACACCTGAAGTATTGGATCCTCTGTTGCTATTTTCATGTATGATTAACTTTGAAATAAATGTTCATTTTTTATTATGATATAACGCATTTACAATAACATCAACATTATACCGAATCATATTATAGTAATTATTAGCAGGACTTTTCTGATCGCCAAGCGCATCTGAATATAATTCATCGCCAATATTTACATGCCATCCATAGGCTGCAACTGCATTTTGCACCGCTCGTAAAGAGCGTTCGGGAATAGATGTTTCAACAAAAATAGTCTTAATTTTTTTCTGCGCAATATATGCAGCTAATTTTTGAACATCTGTAGTGCTAATATCAGAGTCTGTGCTTAATCCTTGTAAAGCAACTACTTGGCAATCGTACACTTTACCAAAATAACTAAATGCATCATGAGCTGTTACTAAAATTCTATGTTCATGCGGAATACTATTCATTCTATTTTGTACATATGTATGCAATTGACTCAATACATTTCTATACGATGCCCCATTACAACGATACACATCAGCGTTAATAGAATCATTTTCGCAAAGTTTTTGTTCAATATAATGTGCAACGACTATCCATAGAGAGACATCAAACCATATATGAGGGTCATACAATCCATCAAAGTCAGCATTGTGTAATAGAGATATATCAAGCGCATCCGCAACTGCGTATGTTGGCACAAAACGATTCATGCCCTCTAAGACCTGTCCCATCTTACCTTCCAAATGTAATCCATTATAAAAAATAATGTCCGCATTTGCTAACGTATGTACATCACTTTCGCGCGCACGATACATATGTGGATCAATACCGGGCCCCATAAGAGATATAACTGATGCCGTATTACCAACAATATTTTTAATAGTATCAGCAAGTATAGATGTTGTTGTGACAATAATGAGCTTTTTGTCTATAGGGTTACCTGCCTGAGAATGATACATTAGACCTGTACACAAAACACATAATAGAATAACAGCCAAGACAATACTTCTGTTCTTCACAACAAAGTGCCCTCAACGCACCACATACCCAAAAAATCTTGCGTTAATATCCTATCTAGCTGCATTGAAAATAATTCTGATTGAACAACACCTCTTTCTAATAATGTTATTTCTACAATCTCATCAAAAGACCGTGGTATTTTACAGGCAAAAATTATCTTTTTTTGTATATCAGAAAAAGAATTATATCGCATATCTGTTGGTTTTTCTGTAGCGTTTTTCTGCTTATTCACCAAACTCTGAGCTTCATGTAACGTGCTCTGTATATCACGCATGCTCTGTTTATATAATGAACATTCTTGCATAATATCTGTAGCATTCATCACAAGCTTTGCTCCATTGTGCACAAGTTCATGACACCCTTGACTGAGAGGATCATGAATTGAACCCGGAACTGCGAACACTTCCCTGCCTTGTTCTAATGCATAATTAGCAGTAATTAAAGCTCCACTTTTTTGAGCAGCTTGCACTACCACACAGCCATGGGATAATCCAGAAATAATACGATTACGGGCAGGAAAATTGCCGGGAAGAGGACGCATGGTCAGCGGAAATGAACTACATACAATACCACCATTTTCTATGATGGTGGTAAATAATTTTTTATTAGCATGTGGATACGGTTGCAGTAATCCTGATCCTAATACAACAATCGTCTTACCTTGTACATCACAAGTAATTGTATGCGCTACAGTATCAATGCCAACTGCTCCTCCACTAACAATAACGGCTCCAGCTGCAACAAGCTCTGGTACTAAGCATGCAATTACTGAACGCCCATATTCATTGGCTGCACGCGAGCCAACAAAAGCAATATGCTTACGTTCATTATCAAAGTTTCCCCCCTGCCAGTAGAGAATTGCTGGCGGAAGATAAATTTCTCGTAATAACTGTGGATAGAAATCATCTAGAATAGTAGCCCACGTAATATGATGTTGTTCAATCAGAGAAAGCTCTTTTGTAAGTAATGCCATATCTGATAGTCCTGACGCTAATAAGTTCGCTTGAACATGCGTAAAGCCGATAGACATCCATTTATCAGAAGAAAAAGAATAGAGATCTGACACAGATGCGCCAGATCTCATAATACCGATAATCTGATTAATAGTAGACGGACCAACTCCATCAATTAAAGATACATGTAGAATAAAATGATTATTCATCTTCGCTATCTATAAAATCATCTTCTTCGTATAAAAAAGAATCTTCTTCACCCGTCTCTTCTTCAAGCTCTTCATCATCTGTATCTTCAGAGTCTTCGCTAACAGGTAGCGTACGTACTTCAATGTTCATTTCACTATCATTATGAGAATCAACAGCGGATACGTCATCTGCTCCCTCAAATGCAACTACACTGTTAAGTCTCTGTTGGTCATCTAGCCTGATAAGACGAATACCTTTTGCCTGTCTTCCCATGGCACGAATATCTTTTGCAGAAAGACGAATTATTTTACCTGCCTGATCAATAAGCAGAATATTTGAGTCTTCATGAACAATGGCAAGTCCTACAACATTTCCATTACGCTTATCTGTAGGAATAGTCCTTACACCCATACCACCTCTGTGCGCAATACGAAAATCTGCTATGCGCACTTTTTTCCCATAACCAGATTCAGTTGCAAATAAAATTTCACCATGATCAGAAACAATTTCCATACCAATAACACGATCATTTTTCTTAACACGGATTCCCATCACGCCACTTGCTTGTCGTCCCATTGATCGTACTTCAGTCTCTTTAAACCGAATGCCTTGACCTCGAGCAGTTGCAAGAACAACTGTATCGTTTCCCGTACTGAGTGAACAAAATACGAGTTCATCACCTTCTCGCAGCGTTAATGCACGAATTCCTGTTGCACGAATTTTTGCAAAATCAGAAGCATTCGTCCGCTTAATAACACCCTCTTTTGTTACCATTACCATAAATTTGCCTTCCATATCACGAGACGGCAATAGTTTTACAACAAATTCATTTTCTTGTAACGGTAATAGATTGATAATTGCACGCCCTCGAGCAACACGTGACGCTTCTGGAACCTCAAAAGTATGTAGGCTGTATACTCGTCCTAAGTTAGTGAAAAAAAGAAGCATATCATGAGCTTTAGCAACAAACACATCCTGTACTATATCACCCTCTAATGCAGTTAAGCCCATTTTTCCTTTTCCACCACGACGCTGTACACCAAATATATCCAGCGGTACACGCTTGACATATCCCTTCATAGTAAGTGTTATAACCGCCTCTTCGTCAGGAATTAAATCTGCTTCCGTAAGAATATCAATAGCATCTTCTATTTTAGAGCAGCGAGCATCAGCATATGCCTGTTTTATGTGCTCTAATTCTTTAATAATCTCTTGTTTTAAGATAGATTCATCATCTAAAATAGACTTAAAATAGAATATCTGTTTTTTAATATCTTCCATCTCATTATGAATCTTTTCTTGCTCAAGACCCGTTAGGCGCTGTAAACGCATTTCAAGAATTGCTTTACCTTGACGCTCTGTCAAAAGGAATCGTTTATTAAGAGTAATAATCGCTTCCTGAGTTGATGGTGATTTTTTTATCAATGCAATAACTTCATCAATACTACCAAGCGCTATAATAAAGCCGGACAAAATATGCTCTCGCTCTTGTGCTTTATTAAGATCAAATTGGGTACGACGATAGATAATCTGTTGTCGATGATATAAGAACTCATTAAGTAATTGTCGTAATGTAAAAATAAGTGGTTGATTGTCTAGCAGTCCCAACATAAGAATAGAAACAGATGTTTGTAAGTTAGTATGCTTATATAATTGATTTAAAACAACACTCGGAATTTCACCACGCTTAAGATCAATAACAAGACGTATACCTTTTTTATTAGATTCATCTTTGATATTAGAGATACCATCAATAATCTTATTTTTAACAAGGTCAGCTATTTTAATAGTCAGATCAGCTTTATTTACTTGATATGGCAATTCGGTAACAACAATAGATGTTTTGCCTTGTTTCTCTTCAAAATCAACCACACCACGTAAAATGAGATTCCCGCGTCCAGTCTTATACGCCTTTACAATACCTGCCCGCCCACAAATAATTCCCCCTGTCGGAAAGTCGGGGCCAGGAATATATAAAAATAATTCCTCATCAGAAATAGATTTATTGTGTAACAACGCCAATAATGCATCAACTACTTCACCTAAATTATGAGGAGGAATGGATGTTGCCATACCCACGGCAATACCCGCAACGCCATTAATTAATAGGTTGGGCAATTTACTAGGTAATACTACCGGCTCCAATAATGATTCATCAAAGTTGGAAACAAATGCGACGGTCTCTTTTTCTATATCAGCTAAAATTTCTTCCGCTATCCTCGTCATTCTAACTTCAGTGTAACGCTGCGCAGCAGGATTATCACCATCAATAGAACCCCAGTTTCCTTGACCATCAAGAAGAGGATAACGCTTAGAAAATGTTTGCACAAGTCCGACCATTGACTGATAAATAGCTTGATCACCATGAGGATGATACTTACCAAGCACTTCACCCACAATACGTGCCGATTTACGATACGGTTTATTATAAGAAAAACCAACTTCATGCATCGCATATAAAATACGTCGATGCACCGGTTTAAGACCATCTCGAATATCAGGTAGTGCTCGACTCACTACAACTGACATTGCGTAATCTAAAAAAGAATCTTTTAATTCATCTTCAATAAGCATCGGCTTAATGTGAATATTTTTATTATGAAGAGGTGAAGTAGGACGTTCCATCAATAGGCCCTTTTTCTCATGAAACAAATCAATATCAGAGTGCTTTGTAATATACAATTAGTATAGCAAAAATCAGCACTTTCACAAGCCACAAAACAACTAGTTCGTGTGCATTTTTAGGTTACTTATTGTGAAATCAAGCCATAAATCGGTTTTATACTGAACAAGATAGCCAGAAAGATCAAAAATTTATTTTCCTTCAAAACTCTCGTCAGCCACAACCCCGGATAAATCTGTTGACGTAATTCCTCTATAGAGGGTTGTGTGCCTGACATGTCAACGTCTTGATCCATCATATACTTATGGTAAAAATTAATCCGCTCACATCGAAATTCAACACTCTCTGAATTATGCCATCCATCGTTGGTGAGAATAATATGCGTCCTTTCTCCTTTTAACGCTTCATAGAATCTAATTGTATCTTCATCAAGCTGGAGAACTCGATCATTTTTTCGAATATCCAATAATATTGGGCATGTTATTATTCCACGCAGTTGTTCTACTGCATCAATAGGCTGAATATGGTTCGCTTGATAATTATTGTTAGTAAACCAACGCACAATAGTACGACGAATTCCATGCGCATATACTTTTTTTACTCTATTACCTACAGATTTGTTCCCTAAGACTCCTAGCCACAGTGCAGTTAACCATATGAAATTGTTATTGCCGTATGTAGGTGTAACGTAAGAGCTTGCTAATGCACTCATAGCTATAGTTGTTACTGCCGCCAGTATTCCACTAGGAATAGCGACGAGGTTAGCTTTGTGTATTCCAAGAAATGGAACCGTCTGAATGAACGCTCCATTATTTATTGCAGTAATAATATTATCTGCTATCACTTTGCTTGTAATAGAACTACCATTAAAATACTCTTTATTCTGATCATACTGAGAGAGTTTTGCTAAGCAATTGATAGCCGTACCAGCACCACATGACTTCCCAACAAGAACAATCTTTGTAGCTCCCTGAGTGACAAGATCTGCAAGCTTGCTCGCCAATATCATAACAGCTGGCTGCGTATAGAATACCGCTTTAGACAAAGCGGCATTCGCATCTGGGTACTTTGGTACATATATGCCATCTAATCGATTACTAAAATGACTAAATATTTCTGAGCCATTGTTTAAGCTATCCTCACCAAAACCGTGTGAATATACTACAACCCTATCATTTTCCTCAAACATTTTTTTGTTTATGTGCTCTTGACTCGCAATAATGTTTAATGACATAACCAAAATAATGCAACAGATGATTTCGCGATGCATTTTTTTTATCATTATGATTCCTCATCTAGTTTGCTTATAATTTACAAACACACAGCCTCCACTTATACTAATAATATACGTAATTTTCATCTATCCAAATTATATACGAGAAGCACATATGAGCAAAAAAATTCCGTTTTTACAAGAGTTTACTCCCGACAGAATTAGAAATTTTTCCATTATAGCTCATATTGATCACGGAAAATCAACACTATCAGATCGCTTACTCGAAACTTCTGGTACAATAACTGAGCGCCAAAAAAAAGAGCAGTTTCTTGACAAGTTACAGGTGGAACGAGAGCGTGGTATTACTGTCAAAGCTCAAACTGCTTCCATGTTTTATGAATATAAAGGGGTACAATATCTTTTAAACCTTATTGATACACCGGGGCATGTCGATTTTACCTATGAAGTCTCTCGTTCATTGTATGCATGCCAGGGAGCATTGCTTTTAGTTGATGCTGCACAAGGTGTGCAAGCACAGACAATGGCCAATTTTTATCTTGCCTTTGACCAAGATTTAACAATTATTCCCGTACTTAATAAAGTAGACCTTCCAAATGCTGATCCAGAAAAAATAACTAATCAGCTTGAAATGTTATTCGACTTTAAAGCTGAAGAGATTATTGCTGCATCTGCGAAAATAAATGTAGGTATTTCTGAGATTTTTCAAGCAGTTATTGAGCGAATTCCACATTTAGAAGTATCCACTGATAAACCATTACGAGCACTTTTGTTTGATTCATGGTTTGACGAATACCGTGGTGTAGTCTGTTTGATTGCGTTACATGATGGTATCATTAAAAAGGGAGACATTATCAGCCTAGCACAAGCACGATCCAACTATGAGGTTCTTGAAGTTGGTCTCATGTATCCTGAACCAACACCAACTGAAGCACTCTATGCAGGGCAAGTTGGGTACTTAATTACTGGTATGAAAACCATAAAAGAGGCACAAATTGGCGATACCATCTACCATG
>Ga0307409_100002039_pt1 | contig 10368 bp, 7 predicted proteins | sample 322Ometagenome_2_FD_203888 | JGI IMG/M metagenome (GOLD analysis project Ga0307409, IMG submission 203888) | Maize rhizosphere microbial communities from greenhouse at UC Davis, California, United States - 322HYB-O-2 | ecosystem: Host-associated > Plants > Roots > Rhizosphere > Soil | place...
ATCACCCGGACATCGTCGAGTTCATCAACTGCAAAGTGGAGGAAGAGAAGAAGGCCTGGGCGCTCATCGACGCCGGCTACGACGGCTCGTTCACGGGCGTCGCCTACAACTCGATCTTCTTCCAGAACTCGAACAATTCGGTGCGCGTCACCGACGACTTCATGCGCGCCGTGCTCGACGGGCGCGAGTGGCACACGCACGCCGTGACCAGCGGCCAGGTGATGGACACCTACAAGGCGCGTGACCTGATGCGGATGATCGCCGAGGGCACGTGGGTGTGCGGCGACCCCGGCATGCAGTTCGACACCACGGTGAACGACTGGCACACCTGCCCGAACACCGACCGCATCAACGCGAGCAACCCGTGCTCGGAGTACATGTTCCTCGACGATTCGGCCTGCAACCTCGCGTCGATCAACCTGATGAAGTTCGTGCGCGACGACGGCGAGTTCGACGTGGCGGCGTTCAAGTCGGCGTGCCGCACCTTGATCACCGCGCAGGAAATCATCGTCCCCAACTCGAGCTACCCGACCAAGGCCATCGAGAAGAACAGCCACGACTACCGGCCGCTCGGCCTGGGCTACGCCAACCTCGGCGCGCTGCTGATGTCGCGCGGGCTGCCGTACGACAGCGACGAAGGGCGCGCCTACGCCGGCGCCATCACCGCGGTGATGACCGGCGAAGCCTACGCGCAGTCGGCGCGGATTGCCCGCGATCACGGCGGGCCGTTCGGCGGCTACGAGAAGAACCGCGACCCGTTCCTGCGCGTGATGCAGAAGCACCGCGAGGCGGTGACCGAGATCAACGCCAAGTACGTGCCGCAGGATCTCTACGCCGGCGCGAAGCAGGCGTGGGACGAGGCGGTGGAGCTTGGCGAGGACTTCGGCTACCGCAACGCGCAGGCGACGGTGCTCGCGCCGACCGGGACGATCGGCTTCATGATGGACTGCGACACCACCGGCGTCGAGCCCGACATCGCGCTCGTCAAGTACAAGAAGCTGGTCGGCGGCGGCCTCATGAAGATCGTCAACGGTACGGTGCCGATGGCGCTCGAACGGCTTGACTACACCAAGCCGGAAATCGAGGCGATCGTCCACTACATCGACGAGAACGAGACGATCGAGGGGGCGCCGTTCCTGAAGGAGGAGCACCTGCCGGTGTTCGACTGCGCCTTCAAGGCGACCAAGGGTGAGCGGTCGATTCACTACATGGGGCACATCAAGATGATGGGCGCGACGCAGCCCTTCATCTCGGGCGCGATCAGCAAGACCGTGAACGTGCCGAAGGAAGCGACCGTCGAGGAGGTCGAGAAGGCGTACGTCGAAGCGTGGCGCCTCGGCGCCAAGGCAATCTCGATCTACCGCGACGGCAGCAAGCGGACCCAGCCGCTGAACACGTCGAGGGCCGGCGTCGCCGACACGCGGAATGCCCCGGGCGGGGGCTTCGCGCAGCCGACGGAAGTCGTGCGCGAGGTCATCAAGATCGTCGAGACCCCGCGGCGGCGCAAGCTGCCCGACGAACGCCAGGCGATCACGCACAAGTTCGACGTGGCCGGGCACGAAGGCTACGTCACCGTCGGCCTCTTCGAAGACGGCACGCCGGGCGAGATCTTCCTCGTCATGGCGAAGGAAGGGTCGACGATCTCGGGCTTCGCCGACGCGTTCGCGCAGGCCATTTCCTATGCGCTGCAGTATGGCGTGCCGCTGCAGACGCTGGTCGACAAGTTCAGCCACTCGCGCTTCGAGCCGTCGGGGATGACCAAGAACCCCGAGGTGCGCTTCGCGAAGTCGATCGTCGACTACATCTTCCGTTGGTTGGCCACGAAGTTTCTGAGCCAGGACGCCCAGTTCCGCGCCGGCGTCAACATGAGGGACGTCGAGGAGACGTCCGCGCGTCCCTCCTCGTCCACAGCTTCCGGCTCGTCGCCGGTACCCTCCGGCTCCGCGTCCGTAGCTTCCGGCTCGAGCCGGAAGGACAGCCGGCCGCGGACGACGGAGTTCGCGGCGATCCAGAACCAGGAAGACGCGCCGCCCTGCTCGACCTGCGGCAGCATCATGATCCGCAGCGGCGCCTGCTACAAGTGCGCGAACTGCGGGACGACCTCCGGCTGCGCGTGACGCACGGCCGGATCGACTGCTGACCGCCACCGACGCACCGAGGCACTGAGGACGGGAGGGCTGGACCTTCACGTCCTTGGTGGCTCGGTGACGTTACCCGACCGCTGCGGTGGTACCATGCACGGCCGTATGGACGACGGCTGGGTGAGCATTCCCTGCAACTCGGTCGATGAAGCCCGCTGGGGCAGGGCGATCCTCGATGCGGCCGGCATCGAAGCGGCAATCCCGGACGAGTTCACACCTGCCCTGCCGCTGACCGCCGATGCCAATCCGGAGACGGTACGGCTCCTCGTTCGCGCGGCCGATGCCGAACGTGCCCTCGAACTGCTCGAAGTCGGCGACATCTCGAGCCGCCTCGAATAACGCGGCGTCGGACCCCTTACAATTCCTGGCCATGAGACTCGAGCTTGCGGCGCGAACGCGCTGCGCGACGTGCATGGTGTGCCTGCTCGCCCTTGCGGCGCCGGCCGCCGCCCAGTTCACCGCCGACACGTTCGCGGGCCTGAAGGCGCGCAGCATCGGCCCCGCGCTCACCTCCGGCCGCATCGTTGGCATCGCCGTGCATCCGAAGGATCCCGCGGTTATCTACGTGGCGGCCGCATCGGGCGGTGTGTGGAAGACGGAGAACGCCGGCGCGTCCTGGCAGCCGATCTTCGACGGCCAGGGTTCGTACTCGATCGGCGTCGTCACGCTGGATCCCCGCGATCCCAAGGTCGTGTGGGTCGGCACCGGCGAGAACAACAGCCAGCGCAGCGTGGGCTACGGCGACGGCGTCTACAAGTCGATCGACGGCGGCAAGTCGTGGAAGCAGGTCGGACTCGAACGCTCGGAGCACATCGGCCGGATCGTGGTCGATCCGCGCGACAGCAACGTCGTGTACGTGGCGGCGCAGGGGCCGCTCTGGGGTCCGGGCGGCGATCGCGGCCTGTACAAGACCACCGACGCCGGCGCCACGTGGAGCAAGGTGCTCTCGGTCAGCGACCACACCGGTGCCACCGACGTCGTCATCGATCCGCGCAATCCCGACGTGCTGGTGGCGGCCACCTACCAGCGCCGCCGGCATTTCTTTACGCTGGTCAACGGTGGGCCGGAGAGCGCGCTCCACCGCAGCACCGATGGCGGCAAGACGTGGACGAAGGTCACCTCCGGCCTGCCCTCAGTGGATCTGGGACGAATCGGCCTCGCCATCTCCCCGGTGAATCCCGACGTGCTCTACGCGACCGTGGAAGCCGCGGACGGCCGCGGCGGCATCTTCCGCTCGCGCGACAACGGCCTCACCTGGGAGAAGCGCAACGACTTCGACTCGGGCGCGATGTACTACTCCCAGATCACCGCGGATCCCGCCGACGTGGATCGCATCTACGTGATGAGCGTCTTCGCGCAGGTGTCCGACGATGGCGGACAGACGCTGCGGAACCTGGGGGAGCGCTGGAAGCACGTGGACAACCACGTGATCTGGATCGATCCGGCGCACCCGCACCATTACTACGTCGGCGGCGACGGTGGACTGTACGAATCGTGGGAACGCGGGCGATCCTGGACGTTCGTCGCCAACCTGCCAGTGACGCAGTTCTACGACATCGACGTCGACGGCTCGCAGCCGTTCTACTACGTCTACGGCGGGACGCAGGACAACTTCTCGCTCGGCGGTCCGTCGCGCACGCGAAGCAATCACGGCATCCTGAACGAGGACTGGTTCGTCACGCAGGGCGGCGACGGCTTCGTCTCGCGCGTCGATCCCACCGATCCGAACACCGTCTACGCCGAGCTGCAGCATGGCGTGCTGGTGCGCTTCGATCGCCGCACCGGCGAGCGCATCGGCATCCAGCCGCAGGAGGGCCGGGGCGAGCCGCGCCTCCGCTGGAACTGGGACGCGCCGTTCATCATCAGCCCCCACTCGCCGCGGCGCCTCTACATTGCCGCGAACAAGCTGTTTCGGAGTGACGACCGCGGCAACACGTGGAAGGCGGTGAGCGGCGATCTCACGCGTCAGGTCGACCGCAACAAGCTCCCCGTGATGGGCCGCGTCTGGGGCCCCGATGCCGTCGCCAAGAACCAGTCGACCGCGTTCTACAGCAACGTCAGCGCGCTCGCCGAATCGCTGAAGCGCGAAGGCCTCCTCTACGCCGGCACCGACGATGGTCTGATCCAGGTCAGCGAGGACGGCGGCCGAACGTGGAGGAAGAACGAGAGCTTCCCGGGCGTCCCGAAGGACGCCTACGTCTCGCGCCTGGTCACCTCGCTCCACGACGCGAACACGGCGTACGCGACGTTCACCAACCATCAGAACGCGGACTTTGCGCCCTACGTGCTGCGCACGACGGATGCGGGGCGCACGTGGACGTCGATCGCGAGCGACCTGCCGAAGCGCGGGTCGACCTTCGCGCTGGCCGAGGATCACGTCGATCCGAAGCTGCTGTTCGTCGGAACGGAATTCGGCCTCTTCTTCACCCGCGACGGCGGACAGAAGTGGGTGCCGTTCAAGGGCGGGCTGCCGACGATCATGGTCCGCGACATCGCGATTCATCGCGGCGAGCACGACCTCGTGCTCGGCACGTTCGGCCGTGGCATCTACGTGGTCGACGACTACCGTCCGCTCCGCACCGCCACCGCCGAGACGCTGAAGCAGGAAGGCGCGCTGTTTCCGGTCCGCGACGTGGTCGGCTACGTCGAAGAGATGCAGTACGGGCTGCGCGGCAAGTCCTTCCAGGGCGAGGCCTTCTTTGCCGGCGAAAACCCGCCGTTCGGAGCGGTCATCACCTACCACCTTCGCGACGGCCTCAAGAGCCTGAAGGAACTGCGCCAGGAGGCGGAGAAGGCTGCCGCCGAGAAGAAAGCCGAGATCGGCTATCCCACCGGGGACGCGCTGCGCGCCGAAGCCGAGGAGGAAGCGCCGGCGATCCTCCTGACCATCGCGGACGCCTCGGGCACGCCGATTCGAACGATCACCGGACCGGCCGCGAAAGGTTTTCAGCGCGTCGCCTGGGACCTGCGCGTGCCGGCGCCGGTACTTCCACGCGCGCCGCGCGCCGAGGACGAAGACAATCTCTTCGCGACGCCGCCGATCGGGCCGATGGTGGTCCCCGGCAAGTACTCGGCGACGCTGCACAAGCGGGTCGGCGGCGTGGTGACGCAACTGGCCGGCCCGGTCGAGTTCAACGTGCTCGCCGATCCGGCCGGACTCTCCACGACTGAAGAGCGTCAGCGGCGCGCGGCATTCGAGCAGCGGCTCACCGCGTTGCGGCGATCGATCTCCGGCGCGCTCGAGGCGTCGAACGCGACCACGGCGCGCCTTGCGGCGATTCGACGGGCGATCGACGCCACGCCGGCGGCCTCACGGGCGCTGCACGATCGCGCTCGCGAGCTCCAGCGCCGCCTGAACGGCATCCTGATCTCGCTGCGCGGCGACACCGCGCTCGCCCGGCGCAACGAGCCGGTGCCGCCGTCGATCGGCGATCGTGCGGACGGAATCGCCGGCGATCTCGCCGAATCGCTCTGGAGCCACACGACAACGCACGAAGAGGTGTTCGCCATCGCGTCGGAGGAGTTCGCGGCCGTGCTGAAGCAACTGCGCGCGCTGCTCGACACCGACCTGCCCGCGCTGGAGCGCGACATGGAAAAAGCCGGCGCCCCGTGGACACCCGGCCGCGTACCCGGCGGCTTTTGATCGTGCGAACCGCTGCGCTCGCGCGACCGACTCATCGCTTCCTGAAGTTGAATCCGCCCAGCATGCTGACGCGCGTGCCCGCCTTGGACGGCACGACCGCGAAGTTCACCGGCAGGTTGAGCGAGCCGGTGCGGAACGTGATCCCCGCGGCGAACACCAGCGCAGTTCCTGCGGGCGTGAGGTTGGGCCCGACGCCGAATTCGGCGCCTTCCCTGGTCCGCAGGCCGACGATCCAGCTCAGGCTGGGAAGCACGACGTCCTGCTCGAGTCCGCCGGCGAGCACGATCCACTCGTTCACCGCCGACAGGCCGCTGCCCCGGGTGAAGAACTGTTTCTCGAACTGCCAGCCGAACTGCGTGATGAGCGGGCGCACGGCAATCTCACGCTCCGCCAACGCCTGAACGACCCCGTCGCTGAGGGACGTGACCCCGAAGCGCGGCCCCGACAGGCTGATCGCCCGCGCCGGCGCCGGCTCCGCCGGCGACTGCGCCACCGCCGGCGTGGACAGCAGAGCGATCAGCATTGCCGCACGACATCCGTGTGAAAGCTGCATGGCATCCTCCAATGCTCGTGGGCCGTCGGGCGTGGTCCGTGGACCGGGTTCGTGGTCCGTCGAGCCACCGCCGTTCGATGATCTCCTCCGCCCAGCGACGCGTAGACGGATGACGCGGCCCGTGTCGAGTGCTGCTACGCTAAGCCGGCGCTGTCCGGATGTCCTGACGCCCACGCTGAATACTTCTGATCTCGCGAGAACCGCTGATGCATCGAAGCTCGATCATCGCTGCCGCTGCTGCCATGGCTGTGGCCTCCGCGTCGGCGCAGCCGCGCCCGCGCACCCATCGGCTCGAGGCCACGCCGTCAACGGTGGCCTACGGCTCCTACTGGTCGGAGGCGGCGCCGGTCCTGCGCGTCGCGTCGGGCGACATCATCGACGTCGACACGCTGCTGACGAACACCCCGGCAGGGCTCGAGAAAGCCGGCGTTCCGGTGGACAAAATCCAGCCGTCGCTCAAGGCAATCGTGGCAGAGGTCACGGGCGACCGGCGCGGGCCTGGCGGCCACATCCTCACCGGGCCGGTGTACGTCGAGGGGGCGGAACCCGGCGATGCGCTCGAGGTGAAGGTGCTGTCGATCGAGGTGCCGATCGATTACGGGTACAACGGCTGCAGCGGCTTTCTGCCCGAGAACTGCGATCGGTCCGTGCCGTCCAAGATCTTCGCGCTCGACCGGCGCCGGATGACCGCGACGTTTCTGCCCGGCATCGTGATTCCGCTGCGGCCGTTCTTCGGCAGCATGGGCGTCGCGCCCGCGCCTGAGATGGGCCGCGTGAGCAGCAATCCACCCGGCCGGCATGCAGGAAATCTCGACAACAGGGAACTTGTCGCGGGAAGCACGCTGTACATCCCGGTGTTCGTGCGTGGCGCGCTCTTCGAAGTGGGCGACGGTCACGCGGCGCAGGGCGACGGCGAGGTCGATCAGACGGCCATCGAAACGTCGCTGCGCGGCCGGCTGCAGCTCACCGTGCGCAAGGGGATGACGCTGGCCTGGCCGCGCGCCGAAACGGCGTCCGACTTCATCAGCATGGCGGCCGATCCCGACCTGACGACGGCGACGCGGCTGGCGGTGCAGGAGATGATCGACTTCCTGGCGGCCTCGAAGGGCCTCACGAAGCACCAGGCGTACCAGCTTGTGAGCGTCACGGGACACGTGGCCGTGACGCAACTCGTGGACAAGCCGGTCATGGGCGTTCACGTCCGGCTGCCGAAGGCGGTATTCACCGAGCGGTAAGCCGCGCCCGGCTTGCGCCGGCGGCTGCTCGCTCGGGCAGCGTCGCGGTTCGCGGATGGAACGTGCGAAGCACAGGGCACGGACAGCCCGAGACAGCGAGGTATCGAGGCGCCGAGTCGCCCGATCGCCCACGACATCCCTCAGTGTCTCGGTCTCTCGGTGGCTACGATCCCCACCGGCGTGGATTCGAGGCGACGCGATCGTCGCCACCGCGATGCCCGCATTTGCAACCGTGCGCACATCCCGCCCCGCTAAGACGGCTCCAGCTCACGGCCGATAACCCGTCAAGCCATGGAGAACAACCTCGGCGCCCATTCGCCCGTGCCGGGCGCGCGCACGCTGCGCGCGATGTGGTCGGATACGGTCAAGACCGGGCTCGCGGTCGTCGCGGTCGTGCTGATCGTCGTGGTCGGCTGGAACCGCTCGGCGAACACGGTCGCCCGCCAGGAGCTGCCGAAGGTGCCGGGCGCAGTCGTGTCGCGCGAAGGCACGTCGGCGCACACCGATCTGTTCGCCGAGGCGCTCGCGCTCTCGTCGCGCCGCAACTTCGTCGGCGCCGAGAGCATCTATCGTGAGGTGCTCGCGCACGAGCCGAAGAGCGCGCCCGCCTACATCGGACTCGGCACCTCGCGCTTCCAGCAGAAGGACTTCGCGGGCGCGCAGCGACACTACCGCCGGGCGCTCGACCTCGACCCCGCTTCCTCGGGTGCCGCGCTCGGCCTCGGCTCCGTGGCGTACCAGCAGCGTCAGTACGCGACGGCCGTGAAGTACTACCGCCAGGCGCTCGCGTCGCCGGCGTCCGCGGCCGACGCGCACTGGGGCCTGGGCCTCGCCTACGATGCGCTCGGCAAGGTCGCCGAAGCGCGAAAGCATTACGACGCCTTCCTCCGCCTGGCGCCGGACGCCGGCCAGGCGAGTGTCGCCCGCACGCGGCTCAACTACCTGGCGCAATAAACATTCGTGATTCTTGATTCTTGATTCTTGATTGGTGCCGCAACTACAGTTGCGCACCAATGAAGGTCCCGCTCCTCACGGCGGTGCTGCTGCTGCCGGTGCCGGCAGCTGCGGCCACGGTGCGCGAAGCGCGCATCGCCATTGCGATGTCGCCGAAGGCGTGCGAGGTCACGTCGCGCTTCGCGGTCGACACGGCGACGCCCGGGATTCTTTACCACACCCTGATGCTCGATCGCGGCGGACGCCCGCCGGTCTTCAGCATCGTCGGCGCCGTCGCCGGCCGCCCCGAGATCATCGGCCGCGTGGCCCGGCTGCCGATTTCCCTGATCGGGGCGGGTCGAAACGAATACACCGTGCGGTATCAGGTCGGCTCGCCGGCGGCGCGCGACACGTGCCCCCTCCTGGTCCCGGTTGCGGCGACCGACGGCCTCGATCGCGCCGTGACGATTGCCGTGGCGGCACCGGCGGGCGCGCAGCGGCTGCCCGGCGACTTTCCCGCATTCCAGTGGAGCGGCACCCACGGACGGGTGACGCTTGGACACGTCCCATCGTTCGTCCGCGTGCCGCACGCCGTGGCCGGTACGGAACTGACCTGGCGGGACACGATCGATCCCCGCCGCGTCATCGACGTCGCGGCGATCGTGACGCTGGCGTGCGCCTCGCTGGTGTGGGCGATGGTCCGTCGGGCACGCGCATGAACGGCTTCGGCTGGAGCTTCTACGGGTTCTTCATCGCGGCGGCCCTGTGGATCGCGATCTACTTCGTGTGGGCGGTGCGGCAGCGATGAGCAGCGACTCCTCGACGTTCATCGCCGTCGTCGTCGCCTACCTGGCGACGGTCATCGCGATCGGCATCTGGGGCTACCTGCACACGCGCACGGAAGAGGAGTTCCTCGTCGCCGGCCGCACGATTGGCCCGTGGGTCGGCGGATGCGTCCTCGCCGCGACGCAGATCAGCGCCGGTACGTTCGTCGGCACGCTCGGCCGACATTACCTGACCGGCGTCTCGTGGACGTGGATCTGGTTCGGTGCGTGGAGCGGGTGGCTCGTGTCCGCGCTCGTCGTCGCTCCCAAGCTCCGGCGGTTCGGCGCGCTCACCGTCGCCGACTACATCGGCCAGCGGTTCGCCAGCGAACGGGCGCGGACGCTCGCCGCCGCGCTCATCCTCGTCACCTACACGATCTATCTCACGGCGCAGTTCCAGGCGTCGGGGGAGATCGCCTCGGCGGTGTTCGGCGTGCGGCCGATTTACGCGATGGCGGCGCTGATTGCGAGCACCGGCCTCTACACACTGCTCGGCGGCGTCCGCTCGAGTTCCTATGTCGACTTCCTGCAGACGATGCTGATGCTGCTGGGACTGTTCCTGGGCGTGCCGGCCGTGCTGCAGACGTTTGGCGGGATTGGGCCGCTCGGCGAGTATCTCGCGTCGCTGGACTCGCGCATCACGGGCTGGTGGTTCTCGTGGCGCGATCTCCTGGCGACCTCGCTGGCGTTCGGCCTCACGCTCGCGGCGGCGCCATACGAGATGACGCGCTATTACTCGATGCGCGACGTGCAGACGGTGCGCTATGCGATCGGCATCTCGATGGCCATTCAGGCGGTCATCGGCTCGTGCGTGATGATCCTCGGACTCGGCATGCGCGGGCTGTTCCCGGTGCTCCCGTCAGCCGACCAGGCGTCGAGCATCCTCGCGGCGAGCGTGATGTCCCCCCTGGCCGGCGCGCTGTTCCTGGTCGGCATGATGTCGGCCATCATGTCCACCGTCAACTCGATTCTGATCGTGACCGCGGGCGCTTTCGCGCACGATCTCTACGCGCGCCTCATCAACCCGACCGCCACGCAG
>Ga0307409_100002040_pt1 | contig 10368 bp, 8 predicted proteins | sample 322Ometagenome_2_FD_203888 | JGI IMG/M metagenome (GOLD analysis project Ga0307409, IMG submission 203888) | Maize rhizosphere microbial communities from greenhouse at UC Davis, California, United States - 322HYB-O-2 | ecosystem: Host-associated > Plants > Roots > Rhizosphere > Soil | place...
GCGGTCGTCGAAGTTCGCCGAGCCCACCGAGCTCCAGGCGCCGTCGATGACCAGCACCTTACAGTGCATCATCGTCGGCTGGTATTCGTAGATCTGGATGCCGGCCTCGAGCAAGGCGCCGTACAAACCCTGCGCCGCCCAGCGCCCGACGCGCGCGTCGGTAAAACGACCAGGCACCACGATGCGCACGCGAACGCCGCGTCGCGCGGCCGAGCACAGTGATTCCACCGTGAGCTTGTCCGGCACGAAGTAGGCGTTCTCGATGTCGATCGAGGTCCTGGCCGCGCCCAGCGCCAGCAGCACCATGAGGTGCATGCTGACCGATCCGCCCACCGGCGAGCTGCCGAACATCTGCGCGTCCATGTCACCGGCCGGCGCCAGCCTGGGGAAGTACTCGGCGCCGTGCAGTACGCGGCCCGTGGCCTTGATCCAGTTGTCGACGAACACCGCCTGCATCTGGGCCACCACCGGACCTTCGGCCTTGAAGTGCGAGTCGCGCCAGGGTGGCAGGCCCTTGAGGCCATCCTTCCACTCGATCCCCATGCCCACGCCGCCGGTGAAGCCCACCTTGCCATCGACGATGAGCAGCTTGCGATGGGTGCGGTTGTTGAGCCGGCCGAGGTGGTACCAGGACGGCGGGTGATAGACGTGCAGGTCGCAGCCCGCGGCGCGCGCGGCCTGCAGCAGGTGCTGGTCCATCGTCCGTGAGCCCAGCCAGTCCAGCAGCATGCGCACTTCCACGCCGCGGCGCGCGGCCGCGGACAATTCCTCGACGAAGGTCGCGCCCACGCCATCGCGGAACACGAAGGTCTCGAAGGTGATGTTGGTCTGCGCCGAGCGGATCGCATCCAGCATCGCGGCATAGATCTCCGCGCCGTTCACCAGCGTGGTGATGCGGTTGCCGGGCACCAGCGGCGGTCCCAGCAGGATGCCGAGCGCACGGCGGAAGTCCGCGTCGCCGCTGGTGTAGAGCCGGCGCGGGCGATACAGCAGCCGCTTCTCGGTGGTGGCGAGGTTGGCGCCGATCCAGAGGACCAGCGCGACGACGAGCAGGGTGCTGAGAACGACCACGAGTGTCACGGCGGTGTTAGTTGAGAGCGGATCGCGTTTGGCGTGGGAGCGCCCTTACACATTTTGGAATGATCCATCGCTATCGAGCTTTGCCGCAAGCGCATTAAGGTGTGCGCCACACACGGAGGACGAGTCATGGCCAAGGCAAAATCGAAGGGGAAGGCGAAGCGGGCGCGCACGGCCGCGCGGCAGACGCGCGGCGGCAAGGACGCCATCGCGCTGCTCAAGGCGGATCACCGCCAGGTCGAGCAATGGTTCGCGCAATTCGAGAAGGCGCGCGACGACCAGCGCAAGCTGGAGCTCGCGACCAGCATCTGCAATGCGCTCAAGGTGCACACCAGCATCGAGGAGGAGATCTTCTACCCGGCATTCTTCGACGCCACCGAGGACCGGGAGCTTCACCACGAAGCCATCGTCGAGCACGACGGTGCGAAGAAGCTGATCGCCGAGATCGAGGCGGCGGGCCCGGAAGACGATTTCTACGACGCGAAGGTCAAGGTGCTGTCGGAGATGATCAAGCACCACGTCAAGGAGGAGGAGCAGCCGGGCGGCATGTTCGCCGAGGCACGCAAGTCCGACATGGACCTCGCCGAGCTTGGCCGGCAGCTGGCGGCGCGCAAGGCCGAGCTGGAAGGGGAGATCGGCGCCGGAGCGTCGATGCCGGGTGTGCGCAAGAGCCGCAATGGCGGTTCGCGCGGCGTCGAGAGCCGGCACTAACTACCTCGGCTGGCAACCGAATCGGAACCCCGCGCCGGCGCGCCGGCGTCGGGGTTCCGCGGTATCCGTTCGCGCCGCAAGCCCTTCGGGCGCCACGCGCCGTTCGGCGCGAGGAAATCGCGCACCGTGCCCCAGTTGGGCTGGTACTCTGCGGCCACCTTGAGCGCGACCACGGCGGGCATGGCCAGCAACATGCCGGGTATGCCCCAGAAGCCGTAGCCGAACCAGACGGCGAGCAGCACGACCAGCGCGTTCACTTCCAGTCTGCGACCGACCGTCAGCGGCTGGACGATCTGTCCTTCGATGAGATGCAGGCACAGGAACACCCCGGGCACGACCAGCGCCTCGCCGGTCGACTCGAAAGTCAGCAGTGCGGCGATCGACAGGATGAAGAACGCCGCGATCGGTCCCAGGTACGGAACGAAGTTGAACAGCGCGGCCATGACACCCCACAGGATGGCGTTCGGCATGCCGAGCGCGTACATCGCCAGCGCGGTGCACACACCGAGCCCGATGTTGATCAGCGCCACGGTGGCGAAGTAGCGCCCGACTTCGAAGCGGATGGCCTCGGTCAGCCGCAGCGTGCGCGCGCTGGCTTCGTTGCCGGCGAGCGAGGCGCCGAGGCGCGCCAGCAGGGGCGGGCCGCCGATCAGGAAGAACAGCGTGAGGGGAATGACGGTCAGCCAGCCGAGGAATGACTTGGTGATGGCGATCGCCGTGCTCTCACCGGCCACCGGTGTGACGATGGCCGGCTTGCCGGTGACCACCGACTCGCCCTGCGTGAGCTGACCGGCACGCGCGGCGACCTGGTCGACGCGTTCGAACATTTCGCGCAATGGTTTGAGCCGTGGATCGATCTGCCGCAGGGTTTGCGGCGCGCGCGCCAGCCACACGTTGGCCGGGCCCCACGCGGCGTTGAGCGCCGCCGCGGTCGATGCGCAGACCACCAGCATGACCACGGCCGCGGCAATGCCCCGGCGCATGCCCCAGCGGTGCAGCCGATCGACGGCGGGCGTGAGCAGCAACGTCAGGAACACCGCCATCGCCACCGGGATCAGCACGTCCTGCGCGAAATACACCACCACGCCGATGCCGAGGATGGCCACGAGCCACACGGCCTTGACCAGCTTGGGATCGGGGACGTCGGGAGTCTCTGGCATCAGCGCAATGTCGGCCATACACCGACGCCGCGACAGGCGCGGGTGCCGTGGCCGTGCGGCGAAAGCGGCTAGCGCAGAGGTCAGGAAGGTCTGACATCACGTCCGCGGGTGACGTTGGATAATCGCGGGCCCAGGTTCTCGCGGAGACAGTCATGGAGCAGAGGTCGCCTCGACGCATCGTCGTCGCCGACGACAACGAGGATTCCGCGGAGAGCTTCGCGATGCTGCTGTCGTTCTCGGGACACGAGGTGCGCATCGCGCATGACGGCGCGGCGGCACTCGACGCGGTGCGCGATTTCCGGCCCGACGTGGCCTTCCTCGACATCGGCATGCCGGGACTCACCGGGTACGAAGTGGCGCAGGCGGTGCGCGCCGAACCCTGGGGACAGGAGATCAAGTTGATCGCGGTCACCGGTTGGGGCCAGCCCGACGACCGGCTGCGGGCGCGCAGCGCGGGCTTCGACCGGCACCTGATCAAGCCCATCGATCCCGCCGAAGTGGATCGGCTGCTGGACGCCTGAGGTCAGCGGGCCGCGAGCAGCACCGCTCCCGCCACCGCCGCCGTGAGGCCGAAGGCGATCGCGACGAAGTTGGCGAGGTGGCGATTGATGAAGGTCATCACGGGCTCCGCGTCGGGCGTCAGTAGATAGGGCGGCATTGTGGACGGCGCGCGCGCGGCGATGCTGTCCGACCACGACGCGGATCGCGCTCGGTGACCTCCCACGGCTGCCGCCCATCGGACTGTAGGGCAGGAACTACATCACGGGTAAACCTGTCAGACTCCGTCAATGATAGGGCGGCGTTCAGCGGCATTGCTCTGCGTGCTGCTGGCGCATGCGCTGTTTTTCGTCGCGCTGCGCATGCACCGTCCCGGGCTGCCGGATCGCGCGGCGCGCGAGCTCACCAGCGAGCCGATCACCCTCTACCTCCCGCCGGCGGTCGACGATCCGCCGCCGCCGGCCGCGCCCGCGGCGGCACCGGCCCCGCCAGTACGTTCACCGGCCACGCAGGCTGCACCGGCGCCCGCGGCGTCCGCGCCGTCTTCGGCGATCACGCTGCCCGGCCGCGTCGACTGGCCGCGCGAGGGGCAGGAGGCCGCCGAACGCGAAGTGCAGCGGCAGATGGAAGCCGAGCGCATCGCGAAGATGTTCGCCGGCCCGGATGGAACCTGGGCGTCGTTGACCCGGCGCCAGCGATCCACGCTCGACAAGTTCAAGTGGAAGAAGGGCGTCGTGGTCGAATACGACGCCGATGGCAACCTGGTCTACCACATCAACGACGGCTGCATGATCGTCAACGGGATGATCGCCTGCAAACTCGGCAAGGCGAAGATCAACGGTCACATGTTCGACAACATGCGCGAATACTTCGACGAGCTGCGCCTGCCGGAAACAGACGAAGGCAACGGCACCGAGCCCGAGGCGCGGCGGCCGGCCAACTAGCGATCCTTGCGAAACGCCTTGCCGCCCTTGTACGCGCCCTTGGCGCCGGCCGCCTTGCCGGTGAATTTCTTCTTGAATCCGGCCGGCTTGCCGCCGAATGACGGCTTGCCACCGAACCCCGCCTTGCCGGCGAAACGCGGACGTTCCACGCGGCCGGTGTCCGGGTCGACTGCCGGGGCGCGTTCGTCGCTGAAGCGCGGCGTGCCCTTGTAGTTGCGCGACTGGCTGCGCCGGCTTTCGAAGGGCCGCGGCTCGCCGGCCTTGTCGAAGCGATTGCCGCCGCCCGTGTACGGCTTCTTGTCGGCCGACCGGGGCCGCTGCTCGGCACCTTCCTCGGCCATGCGATCCGGCCGCGTCGACTTGCCCGAGAAGCGCGGCTTGTCGGGTTTCGAATCCACGCGGCGAATGCGGATGGTTTCGCCGCGAATGCGCACGTCCTGCAGGCTGGCGATCATTTCATCGGGCAGCGTGGGCAGGTCCACGAAGCTGTGGTCGTCGCGGATGTCGATGTGGCCGATGTTGCGGCCCTCGATGCCGGCCTCGTTGGCGATGGCGCCGACGATGTTTCCGGGCAGCACGCCGTGCGCGTGGCCCACTTCGATGCGATAGCTCTGCGTGGGCTGGCTGCCGTCGATGCGCGGCGGCGCCTTCGGTTCGGGCTCCGCTTTCTGCGCCAGGAACAGCGGCGTCGAACCCTGCACCATGCTGGCGAGCGCGGCGGCAATCTCAATGGCGGGAATGTTGCCCTCGGTCTCGACCTGCTCGAGCAACGACTGGAATTCCTTGCCGGCGCCGGACAACACGGCCGCGATGATCTTTTCCTTGAACTTGACCACGCGCAGCTCGTTGACGTCCGCGACGCTGGGCATCTTCATCTCTTCGATCTGCTGGCGGGTCACGCGCTCGATGATGCGCAGCATGTTCCGCTCGCGCGGGCTCACGAACAGGATGGCATCACCTTCGCGGCCGGCACGGCCGGTGCGGCCGATGCGATGCACGTACGTTTCGGAGTCGTACGGGATGTCGTAGTTGATGACGTGCGAGATGCGCTCGACGTCGAGGCCGCGCGCCGCGACGTCGGTGGCGATCAGGATGTCGATCTTGCCGTTCTTGAGCTGCGCGATGGTCTGCTCGCGTTGCCGCTGCTCCATGTCGCCATTCAGCGCGGAAGCCGCGAAGCCGCGCGCCTCGAGGCGCTGCGCCAGCTCCACCGTCTCGATCTTGGTGCGCACGAACACCAGGATGGCGTCGAACTTCTCCGCCTCGAGCAGGCGCGTGAGCGCGTCGAGCTTGTGCAGGCCGCTGACCAGCCAGTAGCGCTGGCGGATCTTGGGCGCGGCTTCGCCGCGCGACTGCACGCTGATCTCGCGCGGATCGCGCATGTGCGTCTGGGCGATGCGGCGGATGGCGTGCGGCAGCGTGGCGGTGAACAACGCGACCTGCTTTTCCGCCGGCGCCTGCTGGAACAGGAACTCGATGTCGTCGACGAAGCCCATCTGCAGCATCTCGTCGCCTTCGTCGAGTACCAGGAATTTCAGCGAATCCAGATTCAGCGCGCCGCTCTTGACGTGATCGAGCACGCGGCCGGGGGTACCGACGACCACGTGCGCGCCGCGCTTCAGGCCCTTCAGCTGCGGCGTGTAGCTCTGGCCGCCGTAGATGGGCAGCACGTGGAAGCCCGGCATCTTCGCGGCGTACTTCTGGAACGCCTCGGCCACCTGGATGGCCAGCTCGCGCGTCGGTGCCAGGACCAGTGCCTGCGTCGCGCGCAGCTCCACGTCGATCTTCGAGAGCAAGGGCAGCGCGAAGGCGGCCGTCTTGCCGGTGCCGGTTTGTGCCTGCCCGAGCAGGTCGGCGCCTCCCAGGATCACCGGGATGGTCTGGGCCTGGATGGGCGTGGGGGTTTCGTAGCCCACGTCGTTGAGGGCGGCGACGACGGCGTCGCTCAAGCCCAGCTCGGAAAAGCTGGGTTGGGAAGGAGTTTCTGACATGGGGGAGGGGCTGCCGGGAGGGGCGCGCAATGTACTCGGAATCCGCGCCGTCGGCACGGGAATCGTTGATTTCCGGGGAAATCGCTACTCGGAACGCGCCAGGCCGGGCTGCGCGGCCGGTTCCTCGGCGCCTTCCACCTGTTCCCAGCCCTGGTCCCAGGAGTCCACTTCGTAGCGGCGCGTCATCGGGAAGCTGGCCGGTCGCAGGTACTCGAAGCGCTTGTCGTAATCCAGCTTGGTGGCGTAGCGCGGCTCGGTCTCGGTGATGGTGCCGGCGGTCACGCTGCCCAGGATGTTGAGCCGGCCGATCTTGCCGCGGTCGGCGGACTCGATGCAGAACTTGCGGCGCGCGAACAGCGCGGCGTGGATGTTGAGGTCGCCGGTGCCGGTGATCTGCGTGCGCGCCACGCGGATGTCTCGCCCCGAGATCAGCGCGAGGAAGTCGCGCGAGATCACCGTGTCGCGCGGATCCTTGAGGTACACGATGTCGTCTTCGATCTCGATGTCGGTGGGCGAGTACACGGTGAAGATGCCGGCGACCGTGCCACGCACGAACAGCTTGGCGCCCTTGTCGGCGATCAGGTACTGCGGCTTCTGCGAGGGCTCGGCGCGTTGCAGCGGACCCTCGCCATTGGCGAGACGCCAGGCATAGCTGCCGTCGGGGTTGAAGATGATGCGCGTGTCGGAAGCGAACACGTGGCGCTCGGCTTCGCTGCCGCCGGCGATCACGTCCGGCATGTCGCGTGGCAGCGTGACACGTTCGGTGCGCGTCTCGACGCCACCCTGGAACACGTCCTTGTTACGCCGTCGCGGAAAATCATCGATGGTCATGCTGGCCGCGGCCGTGGTCACCTTGCCGAAGAAGCGCGGCTGGACGCCGCCGGTGAAGGCCAGGCCGATCTCGGTGTTGCTGTGGAAGCGCCCGTCGATGACGTCGTCGTGCAGACGGATGTTCGGATCCCAGTGGTTCACCAGCTGCGTGAAATGCGAGAAAGCCAGGCGCTTGAGCGACAGGCGCGTCTTCAGCCGCTTGCCATCCTTGTTGGTCATGACTTCGGCGATCACCTGCTCGAGGCCGGTGCTGTCGGCCGCCGGCTGGCGCATGACGCGCGCCGAATATTGCTGGCCGTCCTGCTGCCAGGTGAGCTCGGTGTTGGTCAGGTTGGTGTCGAGCAGTTTCTGCGCCAGCTGCTGCACGCTCCTGGTGAGCATGACCTGTTCTTTCTGCGGCACCGGTTCGGCCGGCAGTGGGCTGGGTTCGGTGATGGTGGCCACCGCCGAGGCGGACTCGCCGGTGGTGGTGAGCACCGGGCCCTCGGCCGGGGGTGCCTCGGCGGCTGCCGCGGCAGGCGCCAGTTCCTCGATCGGGGGCGCGGCCTCCAGCAGCGGCGCGGCATCGGCCAGCATGGGTGCATCCAGGGTCTCGGTGGCGGTGCCCGGGTCGTCGAGCACTTCCTGCACGGGATCCGGTGCCGGCTGCGGCAGCGCCGCCTCGGTGAATTCTTCGCTCTGCGGACCCTGGCGCGTCTCGAGCTGTACCGACAGCTCGGGTACGTCGCGGTCGTCCTCGCCGGCGGTGTACAGCGCGCTGCCGAACAGCAGCAGCACGGCGAGGTGGGCGACGAGGGAAATGCCGAGAGTGGTGCTGATGTCGCGGTTGGTGGTGCGCAGCGACGTCCAAAACGACACCGCCGCTGCGTGGATCATCAGCGCAGCGTTATGACGTGCCGTCGCGAGCGCGGGTGAGAACACCCGGGGCCTCCGGTTCTTCTTATCTCCCGGGGCTTATCTTGCGCCGTTCATCCGGGTCGGTCGACCGGTTTTTGCTGGTACTCACTCACGGATTCGACTGACGGCGCGCGGCGCTGGGATCGCCCGTGGGCGGCGGCGCATGGTCCTCAGCGGCCGGCGGTCCCAGGAGCTCGGTGAGGATGGGCTTCAGTGCGTCGGCCCAGAGCTGGTACGCCCGCGGGGTCAGGTGCAGCCCGTCGAGCGCCATGCCGTCACGCAGGCGACCTTCCGGCGTCGCCAGTTGGTCGTTGATGTTTATGTAACGTATGGATTTTCCGTTGGCCAGCGCGGCGATCTGGCGATTGGCGGCGTCGATGACCGGCATCACCGCCGGATTGTCGTCGCGCGGCGTGATGCCGGTGACGATGACGGTGGCGCGCGGGGCACGTTTGCGGATCTCGCGCAGCAACGCGCCGACACCGCGGGCTACCTCCGCGGCGCGTGTCTCGGTGTCACCCACGGGCGTGGCATCGCCGACATTGTTCGTCCCGGCGAGCACCACGACGACCTTGGGATTGACGCCGTCCAGCTCGCCGTTCTGCAGGCGCCAGAGCATGTGCTGCGTCTTGTCGGCGCCCCAACCGAAGTCGGCGGCGTTCCACCCCCGGAAGTTCGCGTTCCAGTTGGCGAGCAGATCCTGGTACGCCTGGTCGGACGTGCCCCAGCGGCGCGTGATCGAATCGCCGACGAAGTACACGTCGATCTTTCCGGCCGTCTTCTTCGCCAGCAGCTGCTCGTGCGCCAGCTTCGAATTGGGGTCGGTGCGCTCGGCGGCGACGTCGGCGCGTTCGATGGGCGCGCGGCCGGCGACCAGTGCGGACAGCCAGTCCGCCGACGCCCGTGTCCACGGCAGCGATTGCTCCGGCGTCGCCAGGTGGTTGTGAGGCGAGGTCGGCATGGGCGCTGCCTGCTTCGGACCCTGGATCTGGTTGAAGGCCGCCCAGATGCCGACCGGCGGCGTCACCGTGTCGATGAACCCCATCGACACCAGCGACGGCACCTTGATGAGTGCCGCGCAGTTCACGGTGTCGAAGTACTGCGCCGTCTCCAGCACCTTCGGATCGTCGGCGTCCCAGAATGGATAGCCGGTCTTGCGTCCGTGCGCCGTGCCGTTCGCATCCGCGCCGGCCGGTACGTTGATCAGCATGGCCGTGACCTTGGGATGCAGTCCGGCCGTGCACAGGCTCTGCTGCCCACCCATGCTCGTGCCCGTGACCACCAGCGTCCTGCCGTCCCAGTCGGGCCGGCTCGCGAGATAATCCACCGCGCGGATATCCGCGAGGTACATGTACAGGAAGTAGTTCTTGTCGCGATTGCGCGTCTCGATGGTGTTGTATGACTTCAGCTCGGCCGGCAGCGCGTCGTAGTACTCCTTCGGCTGGTCGGGCATCACGTCGTGCGGCTCGATGTTCACCGCCAGCCAGCCTTCGGCGGCGCGGTCCGTGACCCAGGGCTTCTGCAGCGGGTAGGGCGCGCTGGCCCATTGCAGGATCACCAGTCCCGGATACTTCTTCCTGTGGGTCGGATCGTGCGGCTTCGCGACCTGGCCCCAGACGTGTCTGCCATCCAGGTGATCCATTTTCAGGATGGCGAAATCGACGCCGTCCTTCTCGCTGGGCTGGGTGGTGAGCTCGGGTTTGGCGGGCACCTTGCGCAGCGCCGCGATCTTCGCCTTCCAGAACGCGGCGAAATCCGCGGGCGCCGGGATCGACGGCTGTATCTTCTCCGGCGCGACCGCGGCGCCCAGGGCCTTCGGCTTCGCGCCCGGCGTGCTCGCGGTGACTTCGACGTACACCATGCCCGGCTGGTCGAGCTTCGCCTCGATGGTGGTGGGCTTGCCGGGCACGATCCGGCCGCGACCGATCTCGTCGAGATTGTTCTTGCGGATCACGTAGCTCGCGGCGGGCGAACCCCACGGCAAGGTGACGTACCAGCCGGCCGTCTCGCCCAGCGCGTAGATGTTCGAGCGCTTGTAGGGCACGTACAGCGGCCCCGCCGATTCGTCCGCGCCGGCGGCCACCGCGCACAGCAGCAGGCCCGCGGCAATGACCGCGCGAAAAGTCTTCATCACAGATTCCCCTTGCGAAATCCCCGGGCGTGCTTCAGGCACCCACGGGCCTGGTGGCCATCTTCTGCGCCTTCAGCACCAGCTCGGTGGCGAGCAGGCATTGCTCCTGGTTCTGTGCGACGTCGGTC
>Ga0307409_100002041_pt1 | contig 10367 bp, 9 predicted proteins | sample 322Ometagenome_2_FD_203888 | JGI IMG/M metagenome (GOLD analysis project Ga0307409, IMG submission 203888) | Maize rhizosphere microbial communities from greenhouse at UC Davis, California, United States - 322HYB-O-2 | ecosystem: Host-associated > Plants > Roots > Rhizosphere > Soil | place...
GTCGAGCACACTTCGGTCAATCCGAACAAGGCGGCACATATCGGACATGTTCGCAACTCGGTGATCGGCGATACGTTCCAGCGCATTCTAAAAGCGACCGGCAAGCGTGTGGAGGTTCAGAATTACATCGACAATACGGGAGTTCAGGTAGCGGACGTGGTGGTGGGCTTTATTTACTTCGAAAACAAGGACCTTGGGGCAATAAAGGATCTTGATAAACAGCTCCGTGAGGAAGGCAAAACATTCGATTACTACTGCTGGGACCTCTATGCCAAGGTCGGCCAGGAGTATCAAACCGATGAGGACCTTAAATCGAAACGAGCCGAGGTGCTGCGCCTTATAGAAGAAGGGAATAATTCTACGGCTGAACTCGCCGATTACGTCGCCACGCGAAACGTCGAATGCATTACGAAAACGATGGAACGGTTCTCCATTCGCTACGACCTGTTGCCGCGCGAATCGGAAATACTCCACCTCCAGTTCTGGAACAAAGCCTTTGAGCAGATGAAGGAACGCGGCGTTATCCATTATGAGAGCGAGGGCAAGCACGCCGGGTGCTGGGTAATGCCGTTCGAAGAGCATTCCGGAAACGAGGAGCATGAGGCGGATAAGATCCTCGTGCGTTCCAATGGTACTGTCACCTACACCGGCAAGGACATCGCGTATCAAATGTGGAAGCTCGGCGTGCTCGGGATGGATTTTTACTACAAGCCGTTCTTCAAATACGCCGATGGAAAGGATATCTGGATTACGACGGCGAATAGAGACGACAATGTCGCCCATGAGCAAGAGTTTGGCCACGGGTCGACCATCTATAACGTAATCGATTCGCGTCAGTCGTACCCGCAGGAGATCGTAAGAAAGGGCGTTGCAGCCATCCACCCGGAGATCGGCGAACGCGGAAGCGTGCACCTGTCTTACGAAATGGTCGCTCTCTCGCCCGCCGCTGCCCAGGAACTCGGTTTCGAAGTATCTGAAGACGATCGCAAGAAGCCTTTCATCGAGATGAGCGGTAGAAAGGGGCTAGGCGTTAAAGCTGACGACCTGATCACGCGTCTCGAAGAGAAAGCCTTAGAGGAAGTCGAATCGCGGCATCCCGATTCGCCCGGCGACGAAAAACGCTTTATTGCACACCAGATCGCGGTAGGGGCCCTTCGTTACTTCCTGTTAAAATTTACGCGGAATACGGTGATCGTTTTTGACTTCAAAGAGGCGTTGTCTTTCGAAGGCGAGACGGGCTGTTTTTGCCAATATTCGGCGGTAAGAGCGAATTCGATCTTCAGGAAGCTGAATGAGCGAGGGGCAGAACTTGGATCTGACTCATTATCAGATACCCGCAAAATAAGAGAGGTTTTCTCTTCCGAAACAGGTTCAGACATTTGGTCGATGCTGGTTTTGGCTTCACGGTTAAATGAAACGGTCGAGGCGGCGGCGGCTCAAAACGAGCCGGCGATCCTCGCTAAATACACATTCAACCTCGCGAAGGCTTTCAACCTTTTCTACCACAACCACAAAATCATCGCGGAAACGGACCCGATTAAAAGATCGATGTTAATCGAGGTCGCAGATTCTGCGAGAAAAGCTTTGACTTCTGCTCTCGATACGATGGGGATCGAGGTGCCAGAGAAGATGTGATTGACATGGGCCAAATGATTCTGTTACAAATTACTTCAATGTTTGACCGCACTCACGGACACGTTGCAGAAAGCTGGCGGAACCACTTCGCCTGGCACTGGCGTGTCGTGCGTGCGGCTGTCGAATCGATCGAGAGAAACTCATAGGGTTTAACGCTCCTTTCCCAGGACGAATCGATCACGATAAATGCCGCTCTAATTAAGGGCGGCATTTTTGTTTTTTTAACCAATGACAGATTTCGAGATATTCCAAGAAAAGGCGAAGACTGTGAACGTGGTCCCGGTCGTTGAAACGCTGTCCGCAGACCTTCTGACACCGCTGGCCGTATATCTGAAGCTATCCGCAGACTCCGATAGTTCCTTTCTGCTCGAATCGGTCGAGGGCGGTGAAACGCTTGCGAGGTATTCATTCATCGGTGCCGATCCGATTTTCACCGCGGTCGGTAACGATATCAGCGTCAGCATTTCTAACGCATCGGGCACCACCGAACACTCAGTCTCCATGATCCGTTTCCTGCGCGAGCATTTCGGCAGATTCAGCGTTTATCAGGACGAATCGCTCCCAAGTTTTGTAGGCGGTGCGATCGGCTCGATGAATTTCGGATGTTCATCGTGGTTTGAACCATCGCTGAAGAGGTCGGGCGAAACGGACGACGAAGCATCAATGATGTTTTTCCGGTCGATTGTCGCATTCGACCATGCCAAGCAGGTCATTCAAATCATTTCGCTCGCGTTTACGGATGAGGCTGAAGGCGATGTTGAACACCTTCAAAGCCTTTTTCATTCCGCGACGATTCAGAATGAGCAGATCCGGCAACGACTGGAAAACGGAGCGGCTCGGCTACCCGAACGGACCAGCGGATTTTCGTTGGAGCAGGCAACTTCAAACTGGGAACGCACTTCTTTTGAGAACGCTGTAACGGCGGTAAAGGAACTTATCACCGCTGGGGAAGCCTACCAGGTTGTGATCTCGCAATGTTTCTCAAAACCGACGAACGCCTCGCCGGTAGCAATCTATCGAGCGATCCGCTCACTCAATCCGTCGCCGTATATGTTCTTGATAAAGTTAGCTGACAAAGCCGTGATCGGAGCATCTCCGGAAATGCTCGTGCGAGTGAGGGGCCGCGACGTCGAGTACCGCCCTATCGCCGGCACACGGCCGCGCGGGAAAACTGCCGATGAGGATGTAAGGCTCGCGGAGGAAATGCGTGCCGACCGAAAGGAAGTAGCTGAACATTTGATGCTGGTTGATCTTGGCCGAAACGATTTGGGACGCGTAGCCGAATACGGAAGCGTCAAGGTCGATGGCCTTATGCACGTCGAGAAATATTCCCATGTCCAGCACCTTGTTAGTTACCTTTCGGCGAAGCTGCGGGTTGGTTTCGACCGCTTCGACGCCCTAGCTTCATGCTTCCCTGCCGGTACTGTTTCCGGAGCGCCGAAGGTGCGAGCGGTCGAGATCATTCGAAGCCTGGAACCAACCGTGCGAGGTGTATACGCGGGTGCGGTCGGGTATTTCGATTATGCCGGCAACATGGACACCTGCATCGCGATCAGGACGCTGGCCCTGGAAGGCGGTATCGCTAAGATCCAGGCCGGTGCGGGCATTGTGGCGGATTCGATCCCGGAGCTCGAATATCAGGAAACGGTAAATAAGGCTCGAGCGATGATCAAAGCGGTCGAGATCGCAGAGGTAAGTTAGATCAGAAATTTAATTGATGTCCGTTTCGATCTTAAACAAATTACTTGAAGATTTTAGTTCGGGACGCGAAATGGCACCGGAGCATGTCGAACAGGTTTTGGACACCTTAATAGCGGAAGACGACGAGTCGATCTTACGAGACGTTTTCGTTGCCTGGAACAGAAAAGGAATTGAAGAGAACGAGATCTACGAAATCGCGAAGATAATGCGCGGGCGGATGAAGCGCGTGAACGCAGCACATGAAACGTTCGTAGACATCGTGGGGACGGGCGGAAGCAAAGCGAAAACGTTCAATGTTTCGACGGCCGCTTCGTTCGTTGTCGCAGGAGCGGGAGTGCCGGTCGCGAAGCACGGGAACAAGGCCGCAACCAGCAACTCCGGCAGTGCCGATGTGCTCTCCGAATTGGGCATCGATCCGGCTGCAGACGCGGAGATTGCGGAACGCTGTCTGAACGAGATCGGGATATGTTTTATGTTCGCGCCGAATTATCACAGGCTATCGCCCACACTCGGGAAGGTACGCCGCAGCCTCGGCTTCCCTACCATTTTTAACTGCGTGGGACCGCTTTGCAATCCGGCATCGGCACCGCACCAGCTTATCGGGGTGTGGGATATAAAACTTTTACCGAAAATGGCCCGTGCGCTAAAGCGTTTAGGTACACAGCGATCATTGGTCGTCCATGGCGAAAGCGGACTCGACGAAATCGCGCTTCAAGGGGCCACGACGGTTGCCGAAGTCACGGGCGAAAAGGTACGAATCTTTGAACTCTCGCCATTCAGTTTTGGGCTTGGCGAATCGAGCAACGGCGATATTCGCTCCGTAGATTCTGTTCACAGCGCTGGAATGATCCGGAATGTGTTGTTGGGGAAAGCTCAAGATCAAGCCGCCGAGGACATCGTCGTTATCAACGCGGCGGCGGCGCTGTTCGTTTCGGCCGCGGCGGGCAGCCTCACGGAAGGCGTCGCGCTCGCCCGGCAAAGCTTGCGAGACGGCAATGCTCATAGAAAATTGGAGGAATTGGCTTCGGCCGTGCCTGCATGAAAGGAACAATTTTAGAAAAGATCGTTGAAACAAAACGCAAACGTGTTGCGGCGGCGAAAGCGGCCGTCGACAAAGGCAAACTTATCGCAAAAGCCAGTGTTCACGCTTTGTCTGAACCGCACCGTTTACGCTCTGCCCTTTCTGACAAGGGTAAGATCAATATCATTGCGGAATTCAAAAGGGCTTCGCCGTCCAAAGGGATAATCAACGATTTGCTCAATCCTGCCGATGTCGCAAGAATGTACAAATTGGGGGGTGCGGCGGCCATCTCTATCCTAACCGAGGAGGACCATTTCGGAGGCTCCCTGGACGATCTGCGGGCTGTACGTGAGGTCGTTGATCTTCCGATTCTCCGCAAAGACTTTATTTTCGACCCGTTTCAGGTTTATGAAGCCGCCGCGGCGGGAGCCGACGCCATCCTTTTGATCGCCGCGATGCTCGACGATTCCCAGTTATACGATCTTGAGGCTTTGGCAGAGGACGAACTTGGGTTGGATGTACTTATCGAGGTGCATACATTAGAAGAATTGCGACGCCTCAAAGATTCCGGTGCGAAACTGATCGGCGTCAACAACCGCGATCTTCATTCTTTTAATGTTTCGTTGGATGTCTCGCGGGAACTAGTGAAACACTCTACGCCCGGTTCATTGTTGGTGACTGAAAGCGGTATCGCTACTCGGAAGGATATTCTGGAATTGAAAGAACTCGGATATTCCGGGTTCTTGATCGGTGAAACGCTGATGCGGAGCGGCGATCCGGCAACGGAATTGAGGCGATTGAATGACCAAAGTTAAGATCTGCGGTATAACAAATCTCGAAGACGCCTTGCTCGCCTCCGACATTGGAGCCGACGAGCTCGGGTTCAATTTCTATGAAAAGAGTAAGCGATATATCGCGCCGAAGTTTGCACGCGAGATATCTGATGAATTAGACAGTTCGGGGATCGTCGGCGTTTTTGTAAATGAACCTATAGGGAGCCTCTTGGAAATTGTCGATATTGTGGGGCTGGATGGAATTCAACTGCACGGGGACGAAGACATGAGCTACGTTTCGGAGCTACAGCAACGAACTAAAGCTTTCGTTGTAAAGGCATTTCGCATGATGCCAAAATTCAACGTTGGGGAGGTTGTGGACTGGCCACTAGACTTCCCTCTTTTTGATACTCATTCCCCGCAGCAATACGGTGGCACTGGTGAAATATTTGATTGGGAAGAATTTGGCAGCGAAATTGTCCTCTGGTTTCCGGATAATGCTTATCTTGCCGGCGGACTCACCCCAGCTAACGTTGCCGAGGCGGTCCGCATCGTTCAACCTTATGCCGTCGATGTCGCCAGCGGTGTCGAATCGGAACCAGGAAAAAAGGATGCGGAAAAACTGAAGGCGTTCATCGAGAACGCGAAGAACGCATGACAAGTTACGAACCAAACGAACAAGGATACTGGGGCGAATACGGCGGAAGATATGTCCCGGAGACGCTGGTCGCTCCTTTGGATGAGCTGACCGAATCCTATTTCACATATCGTGACGACTCCGGCTTTCGCGCCGAGTTCGATGCTTTGATGAAAGACTTTGTCGGTCGGCCGAGTCCGCTCTATTTTGCTGAGCGTCTAACAGCGGAACTTGGCGGAGCAAAGATCTATTTGAAACGCGAAGATTTGAATCATACCGGTGCGCACAAGATCAACAACTGCGTCGGGCAGATCTTGCTTGCTCGCCGGATGGGCAAGAAACGCATTATCGCTGAAACCGGTGCGGGCCAGCACGGCGTTGCGACCGCCACGGTTTGCGCCCATTTCGGACTCGAGTGTGTCGTGTACATGGGCACCGAAGATATGCGTCGGCAGGAGCTGAACGTTTTTCGGATGCGGCTGCTGGGTGCCGAGGTTCGAGGCGTAGAATCGGGCTCAAAGACCTTAAAGGACGCCATCAATGAGGCACTTCGTGACTGGGTAACGAACGTGGAAACCACCTACTATCTCCTGGGTTCGGCCCTGGGCCCGCACCCGTACCCGCTGATGGTTCGGGATTTTCAAAGTATTATTGGCCGTGAGACACGCGAGCAGATTATCGAAAAAGAAGGGCGGCTTCCCGAAATGCTGATCGCCTGCGTGGGCGGCGGATCGAACGCTATCGGCCTGTTTCATGATTTTCTAAACGACGAGCAAGTAAGGATGATCGGCGTTGAGGCGGGCGGTACAGGCAGTGAACTGGGCAAACACGCCGCACGTTTTATCACCGGTGCTTCGGTGGGGATTCTTCAAGGCACGAAGAGTTACCTGCTCCAAAATGAACAAGGCCAGATCGCCCTTACGCATTCCGTTTCCGCAGGGCTCGATTACGCCTCCGTCGGGCCGGAACATTCGTTCCTGCACGATCGCAATCGCGCTGAATATACGTCGGTGACGGATGACGAGGCACTGAAGGCGTTTCAACTTTTATCGGAAACAGAGGGCATAATTCCCGCCCTTGAGTCCGCTCACGCGATCGCTCAGGTCGTGAAAACTGCCCCTGAATTACCGCGACATTCTGTGATAGTTGTTAATCTTTCGGGTCGCGGTGATAAGGACGTAAATACGGTAGCGGAAGTGTTGAAACGGGCTGAACCATCTGAAAAGGGTATTGAATAATCGATCTACCATGCGTAACCAATGAATCGGATCACACAAACCTTCGAAAGACTCAGAGCTACCGGCCGACGGGGATTCATACCCTTTGTTTCGGCCGGCGATCCCGACCTTGAAACATCCAGGCAGATTGTCCTCGCGCTCGCAAGAAACGGTGCCGACATAATAGAACTTGGAGTTCCCTTCACCGACCCCATGGCCGACGGGCCGACGATTCAGGCCTCGTCGCAAAGAGCGCTGGAAAAAGGTGCGAGACTGGATGATATTCTCCAGATGGTTAGCGAAGTGCGAAAGGAAACTGACGTCGCATTGGTCCTTTTCAGCTATCTCAACCCGCTTTATCATTTTGGATTCGAAAAATTGGCAGCCGACGCCGCTGATGCAGGCGTTGATGGTGTTCTGGTCACCGACGCGGTTGACGAGGTCGCCTTTGTTATCTCGCAGGTTTTGAATAGCCGGGGCCTCGATCTGATCTCTCTTATTGCTCCGACGACGAGTGACGCTCGTCTCGAACGAATCGCAGCATGTGCCCGCGGATTCATTTACGCCGTCTCTAGGGCCGGTGTCACCGGCACGCAGTCGGAGACGAGCGCTTCAGCGGAAGGTCTGGTCGCAAGGGCTCGCAAATTTTCCGATCTTCCGATCGCGGTCGGCTTCGGGATTTCGACTCGGCAACAGGTCGAAGAAGTCTGGAGATACGCGGATGCGGCCGTCGTCGGATCGGCGATAGTTGCAGAGATCGAGCGGTCAATTCCGAACGGGAATGCCGTCGAGAGAGTGACGGACTTCGTCCGCGGCCTGCTTCCCACGGTTGCAAACGGAACCGCAGAAATCTAGAGTTTTAGTTTTGTCGAATTAAGTTAAGGAATATTTATGCTGATCGTAATGAAACCCGATGCCTCCGAGTCCGATGTGGACCGCGTTATCGAGGTCATCGAAAAACTCGGACTTCGGGGCCACACCCTTCCCGGCGAGAACCGGACCGCCATCGGTATAACCGGAAACAAAGGCTCCCTTGATCCCGCGCACTTCGAGAATCTACCGGGCGTGGCCGACGCCATTCGGGTCACTAAACCGTACAAGCTCATCTCCAAGGACCTGCGTCCGGAGAAATCCTCGATCAAGATAGGAAACGCGTATATCGGTGACGGTTCGCTCGCTGTTATCGCGGGACCTTGCGCCGTGGAGACGGCCGATCAGGTGTTTAAGGCCGCAGAGGTCGTAGCGAGGAGCGGCGCCAAGTTCTTTCGTGGGGGAGCTTTTAAGCCTCGAACGTCACCTTACGCATTTCAGGGCAAAGGCGAAGACGGGTTGAAGATACTCGCGGATGTTCGCGACCAATTCGGCCTGAATATCGTGACCGAGGCGATGGACGAGCGCGGTATAGACCTTGTCGAAAAATACGGCGATTGCATCCAGATCGGGGCGCGGAATATGCAGAATTTTTCGCTTCTTAAGTATGCCGGTCAAACGCGAAAGCCGATACTTCTGAAACGAGGGCTCTCCGCCACACTTGACGAATTTTTGCTTGCGGCCGAATACATCATGTCCGAGGGCAATTACGACGTGATCCTTTGCGAACGCGGAATCCGCACCTTCGCCGATCATGCCCGAAATACCCTGGATATTTCCATCGTTCCGGCGGTCAGACGCCTCTCGCATCTTCCAATCATCATCGATCCTTCGCATGCTTCCGGCCATAATTACATGGTCGAACCGCTCGCGAGAGCCGGCGTCGCAGTAGGTGCTGACGGCCTTATAATCGAGGTACATCCATGTCCCGAGGAAGCGTTATGTGACGGCGCACAGGCACTTACGCTGGTCCAGTATGAAGAACTGTTTTCACAGATCCGAAAACTGCACCAAGCTTTAAATCCGCAGGAAGTTTCCGATAACGCATTGAATCTACAAGAGTTAACCGTTTAAAACGAGATGATCCGCCGATGTTCCCGAAACACCGGCGGATCTGGTTTACGTCCGACGCCTTTTGCCTATCTCGCCAAACGATTCTTCAGTATACCATAGATTTGAACGTTGCAACATATAATTGCTGCAACAATTAACAGCGTCATCGGCACAAACCGGAATGCCTCCGGCAATAGAACTCCAACAGCCTGCCCGAACATCAAACCCAAGGTCCCACCGGTTAATGCGACAAGACCGCGGCCCGCCAACCACCGACCGAAATTTCTGTTCGCCCCCGAGAACGGAAGAAAATAAGGCAGAACAAGAAAAACAGCGAGTGTTACTAGAGAAAGGCTAAATGTGAAATCCCACGAGATAGCACTTTGCCCCAAATCCATAGCGAGGAAAAACAGAACAAACGTGGTATCAAGCATAAACGCGTTTGTCGTTTCTTCTATTTTACTTACTGTTTCCGAAACACTCAGGGTCGGTTCGGTGAACATCGCCGCATTGCTGATGTTTTGCATTTGATTCCTTATTGAACTCGTGCTGATTACTAACGCTTCTTCGCCGTGCCGCTGAACTGCTTATACGCGACGCGGAACAGCTCAGAAAGAGCGTTCGCCGTCTCGGGCGTAAGGTTCTTGTCGGCTCGGAGATGAGCTTCCACGATCTCCGGGGTTGCCTCGTGAGGAAAATAAATTACAGGCTCAACATCCGCAGCGGAGGCCTGCTTGTTCATTACCCGATCGATCGGCATATCTAGCCAACCAGTCAGACGGGCAATGTTATCGGCATCCGGTTTGCCGGTGCCGTTCTCGATCCGCGAAAGTGTCGATGCCGAAACCCCCGTTACATCCGCCACATCGCGCAAGCTAAGGCTGAGTTCCTCGCGGCGTCGTTTTATCGCCTGGCCGAGTTCCTGTGTCTTCACGAAATTGTCATTTCTAAATGCCATTTTCTTGTTCTCCCTATCCCAACTCAATCGAGTGCATTGAGTGCACTTTTCATTTCATGGATAAAACATAGCACAAGAACATTTTCTATGCAACACCAAATTTCATACTTGCAACAAATAAATTGTTCTGATATCATGTTTCATAGATGGCACGACCGCAAATCGACTTAATGTGCCAAACGTAGTGATTGAAATAGTTAGAAGCTGAGCGGTGCATCCTGAAACACCGCGAACAGGTTCAAGTTAGGGCGAAGAAGACCCCGATGTCAGGATCCGGGGCTATTTAGATTCTCCACCTTGCTTGATCGGTGAAACAAGAAAGGAGTTAGTAATGAGATCACAAAACGAAACGAAGCCGAAAACGAACGGCGTAGAAACCAGCGATCCGGAGACGAGCAACGTGCTCGATTTTACGGCCACGCTAAAGGAATTGAGAAAGAACGTCGACCCGCACCTGGTCCGCCAGCGTGAAGGATGGCGCGACCGGAACGGCAACGTTCAG
>Ga0307409_100002043_pt1 | contig 10361 bp, 7 predicted proteins | sample 322Ometagenome_2_FD_203888 | JGI IMG/M metagenome (GOLD analysis project Ga0307409, IMG submission 203888) | Maize rhizosphere microbial communities from greenhouse at UC Davis, California, United States - 322HYB-O-2 | ecosystem: Host-associated > Plants > Roots > Rhizosphere > Soil | place...
TTTCGTCGTAAAAGCTCATCCTGTCCTCCTGATGTGGTGCCGAGCTCCGTGAAACTCAACGGAGGCAGCTCGTAAACCTGTTGATAGTACTGCGTTTTCGAGAATGTCTCGAACGGCGCGCGATTATAACAATCGTCCAGCGTCAAGCCAAGTTTTCGCGAATGCATCTCCACAACGGGACGAACAAACGCGAAAACACATGGGTGAGCAACGAAGAAGCTTCAAGATCAAAGACCGACATCCCCGCGAAATAACGTCGCAAGTCACACATTCAAAGCAGGTTACATGTATGGTCCCTGAGCTCGCAGGCTGGCGTGGCTTCAAGTTAGAGATAAACGGAACGTTCATCGAATCTCAAGTATGCGACAAACGATCACTCCACCAATGTGCCGTCAGAACGCATGATGAAGTCAGATGTGAGCGGGACGAATGCTCGAAGTCCACCGTCATCGACTGCAACAATCACTCTCACATCTCCGCCTTTCTCCTCGTCCCAGAACACGTCAACTTCCATCTGGTATTCCTTCCCATCGGAACCCAGAGGTGTTGAAATTTGATCTTCGCCGATGAGTCTCACCAGTTCCGAGTAATTTAATAGTCTGAGACGCTGCAGCTCGTCTTTGATCAGCTCCGTTGCGACGACATCATTCATTTCGGAACCTGCTTAGAAACGAATCAACATCCACATAGAAAGAAACACCAGCGCCAGCAACATAACACTGCCAAAGATTGTGACTACGGAAAACAAGTTACGCAGGGTATGACCTTTGTGAAATGAGCGCACCAGAAGAACAATTGCGACGAGCTGGGTTGAGACGAGGCTAACGAGACCGAACGTAACCAGTCCTTCGGAGATGCCGCCCGCGACAGCACCCAAACCGGTTGCTTTCTGGGTGGACATCCCCCGCAACACGCTTGCGAACATCGGGACCATGAACAATATGACGGGAGCCCATGCCAGGGCCGCTCCCTTGATCCATCGTGACTTCGAAGCCGAGTCCGTCAGTGTCTCCATTGCGTTCGCCTCATTTTGCGAAGAGCGAGTCACTATCCCGCTGCGGGTTCCTGCTCGTCGCGCGGTGTTCCACCTACCGGCACAAAGTGTGGCGATTCGAGTCCGTGAATTTTGTACGCTTCCTGCAAGGTGTGCACGACGTAGAGTTCGCTGTGGACCTCGCTGCGGCTGATCTGGAAGAGACGTGACATGCCGAAGATAAGATCGCCTTCGGCAACGATGACCCTGACCTGCGGAGTTTTGAACAATGGGGGATTCTTGGCGAGTCGGCGGACCGTGTTTGACGTTACTGCCAAGGATGTTACTGGCGACAAATCGAGGATGCCGCCGCGAACGTCATTGGAAGCAAGAAACGTGCGCACGGTCTGGTACAGATCTTCCGCGCCGCTATCCGAAAGTTCACCTTGAACAGTCACGCGGATGATCTGCGCATGCGAGTCAAACTCGACCAGGTACGGCATAGAGTACGATTCTAAGCAGGATTGGCTGGCGTGCATTGCGTCCGTGCTGCCTCGCGTCCGCGAAACGGAGCGACCTCATTCTTATACATCACTTTGTTTTCAGGATGGGAACTGGGTTACTATTCGTCCACCTTCTCCTTGCCACACAACGATGTCCCGTCCCGACGATTTCGAGCAAGTGCTGAACGCGATCGCTGACCCGATTTTTGTCAAAGACCGGCAGCACCGCTGGGTGACCCTGAATGATGCCTTCTGCAAACTGATCGGCGCCGAGCGTTCGGAGCTCATCGGCAAATCAGACTACGACTTCTTCCCGGAATCTGAGGCCGAAGAATTCTGGCGAAAAGACGAGCTTGTCTTTACGACCGGGGAAGCGAACGTCAACGACGAACAGTTCACCGACGCGAGTGGCGAGACGCATTACATCACAACCAAGAAAGTTCTGCACGTCACACCCAGGGGCGAGCAGTTCATCGTGGGGTGCATCAACGACCTTACGGAACGCACGCGCGTCGAGAAGGAGATGCAGCGAGCGCGTGAAGAACTTGAACTCAAGATGCACGAGCGCACCCTGGAGCTTGCGGCGATCAACCAGGCGCTCTCGGAGCAGATCGCGAACCTCGACCGCACGTCCGAACAGTTACGGCAATCTCAGAAGATGGAAGCAATTGGCCAGCTTGCAGGCGGAATCGCACATGACTTCAATAACCTGCTGAACGTGATCATCGGATATGGATCGCTGGTGGAGCGGGCGTCCGGACCGGACCCGAAGCTGAAAGACCTTGCTGATCGCATTATCGACGCGGCGGAGACGGCCGCCTCCCTTACGCGCCAACTGCTGGCGTTCAGCCGCAAGCAAGTGTTGCAGCCGGAAGTGCTCGAGTTGAACGAGTTGGTTAAGTCCGTGGGAGCGATGTTGCGGCGCTTAATCGGCGAAGACATCGACCTTGAGATCAAGGTGGCGGCGGATGTTGGCTATATCCGAGTGGATCGCGGCCAGTTCGAACAGGTGATTATCAACCTGGCGGTGAATGCCCGCGATGCGATGCCGTCCGGCGGCAAGTTGACTATCGAAACGTCCGCAGCCAAGCGGGCAGCGGAAATCGTTAAGGGCGACGGGGCCGGCAGCGAATTTGTTGCAGTCAACGTGATTGATACAGGCAAAGGGATCCATCCGGATGTGCAGGCGCATATCTTTGAGCCCTTCTTTACGACCAAGGAGCAGGGGAAAGGTACAGGACTTGGCCTGGCGACGGTGTACGGAATCGTGACACAGAGCAACGGCAGGATTTCGGTCCGAAGCACTCCAGGCATGGGAACGACGTTTACGATTCTGCTGCCGAAGATTGAGAGGCCGCTGAGTGTCGCCCCCCGGCAGGTTGCGGCGAAGGCGCCGTTAAAGGGATCGGGGAATGTACTGGTCGTGGAAGACCAGGAAGACTTGCGTATCCTGCTGCGCCACATTCTGCAATCACAGGGATATCACGTGATCGAGGCGGCATCCGGCATGGAAGCGATTGCAAAGGTCAGCGACAAGAAAGATGTAGACCTGCTGATCACAGACATCATCATGCCCGGCATGCGCGGCTGGGAGCTCGCACAAAAACTCAGTTCCACGCACACCGGCCTGAAGGTGCTGTACATCTCCGGACACACCGATACCGACCTGATCAATGAAGGCGCACTGCTTGAGGGTGGGACGTTCCTGGAAAAACCGTTCAGGCCGGAAATGCTTCTGCAAAAAGTGCAGGAGATACTGACCTCCGGCAGCGCAAAAGCCGCCAAGAAGTGTTCTTGAGACATCTGCAAAAAGTTATCTGCGAACCAGGATCACATCGCCGGGTTTTATGACTTTGGCGTATTTGCGATTGTCGCGCCGAAGATTGTCGACCGTTGTGTTGTATTCGATCGCGATCGAGTACAAAGTATCACCCTGCCTTACCTTGTGATAAACCTTGGCCTTGGTAGCGGCAGCGTGCTCGGGAGCAGGCTTGCGCGTGGATGCTGATTTTGGCGAGGGATCAGTTGCCAGCTCTTCGTCGTCCTCTTCGTCGGCTTCCACGATATTGACGGGCTGAAGTTTCGCTGGGGCAACCTTGATGGTTTTCGGCTTCCTTGCACTTGCAACAACGATGGGATCATCCGCGACCACGGGACGATAGATCTTCAACGAACGTCCTCGGCGAAGGGCGTTGCCTCGCAATCGGTTCCACTTGCGAATTGCGGAAACGGTGACGCCAAAGTCGTCGGCGACTGAAGCGACGGTGTCTCCCTTGCGAACCTTGTAATACGTGGGGCGCTTGGAATACTGCATGGCGCCTTCTTCGATGGAACGCCCGGGCGTGACCGGAATTACGAGACGCGCGTCGCGAAGTAATTCGGCCTCATCTTCCAGGTTGTTCACCTCGGCGATCGATGCCGGCGTGGTGCGGTAACGACGGGCGATAGTGTCGAGCGACTCGCCGTTCTGAACCTTGTGATAGCGCCACCACACCCGCTTGTCGGTCGGGATCGACGCGATGATCTGCTCGAATCGCTTGCCGGTGCCGGCCGGCAGGTTGAGCGTGAACTCCTGGTCTTTAGGAGTGGTCATGCGCAGCAGGCTTGGATTCAAGTCCTGCAAATTGGCGACGGTGGTTTCGGCGCATTCGGCGACCAGACGGAGGTCAACCGGGTACCGGATGGTGACCTGGTCGATCGGCGGAGCTTCGTCCATGCGCAGGTCGTCAAGACCATAACGCTCCGCATTCTTGGCCATGATGGTCACAGCCACGATGATGGGAACGTAGTTGCGAGTCTCTTTGGGCAGAACGTTGCGACGGTAGAGTTCCCAGAAATCAGCGTAACCGGTACGCTGCACAGCGCGCTGCACGTTGCCGGGTCCGCTGTTGTAAGCGGCCATGGCCAGGTACCAATCACCAAACTGGTTGTAGAGATCCTTCAGGTGGCGCGCGGCGGCACGAGTGGCTTTCTCGGGATCCTGGCGCTCGTCAAGCCACCAGTTACGCTGCAAGCCGTAGCCATTAGCTCGACTCGCCATGAACTGCCACATGCCGCGTGCGCCCGCGCGTGAGACTGCGAGCGGCAGGAACCCTGATTCGGCTTGCGCAAGGTAGATCAGGTCCTGCGGAACGCCTTCTTCTTTCAGGACGCGGAGGATCATCTCGCGATAGCGGCCGCTGCGGACGAGTCCTCGTTCGATAGTGGTGCGTCCGCGATTCGAAAAGTAAGAGATGAAACCGGCGACGTGATCGTTCATCACCAGCGGAAGGTCAGAACGGGTCTGCTTAACCTCGACTTCCGCCTGCGCCTTTACGCTGGGGTCGACGGGAAACGTGACTTCGTTGGCTTCGTCGATTGGAGCAGGGTCGGACCGTTGCTCGGTGAAGCCGTCTCCTTGTTTCAGGGCGACTAGCTCAAGCGAGTTGACACCTTCTACCAACTTGTCGAATTCGCGTTCGAGGCGTTCGTCGCTGCGGATGTCTACGGGCCCGGACGTGAGGATGTTGAATGCGCGGTCGAAGTCATCCTTGGCAGTCTCGAGGTGGCCGGCGTTGTAGTTGGCAACGCCTTTCTTGTATTCGTCCTGGGCACGAGCTATGAGTGCATCTACGGCGTCGGGTTTCGGAGGCTCGGGGGCCTTCGCGGGAACGGGTGCCGCGTCGGGCTTGTGGACAACATTCGTTAGGGCGGGTGGTGTGGCGTTTGGAGGAGGGGTGAACTTGGCGCGCTTCTTGTCTGCCGACTCGCAGCCGGTAACGGCGAGCGTTGCGCCCAACAATGAGATGGCTACAGCAACTCGAAATGTGCTCATGTCTCTCGTGTGTGGCGCGGACCAAACTCGCGCGTATCGCCGTTCGGCCCGACAGGAACTTAGATGCTGGAGCTCCAGGGAATGCTGACCAGCGGCGAACCTGAATCGTACTATGCGGTTTTCCGAAGGGTCAATGAGGCGAAAGGCGTAGGCAATTAGTAATTTGGTTCGTAAGTTGCTGATCTACAAAGAATTCTGGGGCGCGTCCGGTCATGCTTTCGCTAGCGCTTGCTCTAAATCGGCGATCAGATCCTCGTGGCCTTCGATGCCTACGCTCAGGCGAATGGTCGAGGGAGAGATGTCGAACTGTTGCAGCATCTTCTTGCTTAACCCGACGTGCGACGACAGCACAGGGTAGCTGACGGTGGATTCGACGCCGCCGAGTGAAGTGGCCAGATACCAGAGTTTCAGGGAGTCCATGAAGCGTTCGGCGGAGCGGGCGCCTCCGCGGATATTGAATGAGAGCATGGAGCCGAAGTCGCGCATTTGACGCAGCGCAGTGCGATGATGCGGGCTCTCCGGTAAGCCCGGATACATTACGCGCTCGACCTGCGCGTGCTCGTCGAGGAAATGCGCTATGTGGAAGGCGTTTACGCAGGCGCGCTCGACGCGCAGCTCCAGCGTTTTGAGGCCGCGGATCAGGAGGTAAGCGGCGCCGGGGTCGAGGCTGGCGCCGGTACGGATCATCATCTCGCGCATTGGATCGATCCACTTGCGAGCTCCGATGACGGCGCCGGCGGTCAAGTCGGAGTGCCCGCCCAGCGCCTTGGTGCAGGAGTGCAGGACGACGTCGGCACCGAGAGACAGCGGCTTTTGCAAGACCGGGGTGGCGAAGGTGTTGTCGACGAGAACGCAGGACTTGTGGGCATGGCCGACGTCGGCAAGATGGGTGAGATCGGCGCAACGGAGCGTAGGATTGGTCGGTGATTCGAGGAACAGCATTTTCGTTTTGCGCGTGAAATGCTTTTCAATGCGGTCGAGCTGGTCAAAGGGAACCATGTGCACCTTGATCCCGAGGCGGGGCAGGATGTCCTGGAAGAGCTTTACGGTTCCGCCATAGACGTCGAGCATAGAGACGATTTCGTCGCCGGCCTGGCAAACAGCGAGCACTGCCACCATTTCGGCCGACATGCCGCTCGATGTAATCACGCATGCGTCGCCACCTTCGAGGGCGGCGATCTTCTTCTCCGCGGCGGTGATCGTCGGATTGCCGTAGCGGGTGTAGGTGTAGGCGTCCGACTTGCCTTCGGCCAGCTTGCGCAAATCATTCAGCGTTGGCTGTATGAAGACGGAGGTTTGCGCGATCTCCGTGGTGAGCGCGGCCTTACGGCCGTGGCGGTCTTCTCCGGCGTGAACGGCAAGCGTGGAATCGTGGCGAACATGCTTCATGCGAACAGTGTAGCAATCGCAACCGACAGTGTTGATGGTGTGACGCTTAGGGCTTCTGCTATCCTCGTTAGTTCTTCAAGGATTTCGCTTGCCGGCTCGACAGTACTCGCCTGTTCTTCTGGTCCACGGAGGCGCGTGGGCCATTCCCGACGACGTAGTTGACGCTCATTTGCGCGGAGTTCGTGCCGCTGCCGAAGCCGGCTGGGGCGCACTCGAACGCGGCGGATCATGCCTGGATGCAGTCGAAGAAGCGGTCGCCGTAATGGAAGACGACGAAACCTTCGACGCCGGTCGAGGCTCGTTCCTCAACCGCGACGGGCGGGTGGAACTCGATGCGCTGGTGATGTGGGGACGCAACCTGCAAGCCGGTGGCGTTGCGGGCGTTGAGCGAATCAAAAATCCAGTGCGTGCCGCCCGCAAGATTCTCGAAGAAAGCCCACACATATTCTTCGTTGGAGAAGGCGCAGAGCGTTTCGCCGCGGAGCATGGAATTGCGCTTTGCGACAATTCTGAGCTTGTCCTGCCGCGTGAGGTCGAACGCTGGAAGAATGCTAAAGACCAGGTCATGATGACTGTTCCAGACGAGTTCTGCGGGCCGACTGGTTCGCATGACACCGTTGGCGCGGTCGCGCTCGATTCCCACGGCGACCTGGCTTCAGCCACTTCGACCGGAGGAACGCTGAACAAAGCTCCGGGGCGCGTAGGCGACTCCTCGCTTATCGGCTGTGGCTGTTATGCGGACAACGATACGGCCGCGGTCTCAACTACCGGGTGGGGCGAGCCGATGATGAAGCTTGTGTTAGGCAAATGGGCGACTGACAGAGTGGGCCAGGGTGCCACTCCGCAGGAATCCGCCGAGGAGGCCATTCACTACTTGCATCGCCGCCTGCACGGACATGGAGGACTGATACTGTTGGATCGCAAGGGGCGAATCGGTCTGCATCACAATACCCCGCGCATGGCGTGGGCCATCCGGCGGGAAGACAGCACCGGCGCGGGAATCGAAAGAAATTTGTAATTTGTAATTTGTAAATTACAAGTTACTGCGTTGTTGCTCGGCGGTTTCGAATTACAAATCACAATTTACAAATTACAAATTGTTTTCTATCTCCTTGCGCTCCAAGCACCTGATGATATAAAACCTACCCGGCTTACCCGCAGAAAGACCCCGCCGGCCGCCGGGCAGTAGACCTGCCGCGAGATCGCTGCGCGTAATGAGGATGGCAAGCTCCCCTCACCAACTATAAGGAAAATTCTGATGACAAAGGTGTCGAAGCTGTTCGGCGTCGTAGCAGTGGTGGCGCTCATTGCAACCGCCTCCTGGGCACAGGTGGCGACAGCCGATCTGCACGTTACGGTCAAGGACCAGGCCGGAGCCGTTGTCCGCGAGGCGACCGTTACCGTGACTAACCAGGCGACTGGAGCCACTCGCTCAAGCACCAGCAACGTGGAAGGCGAATACCAGTTCCGATCGCTGCAGCCGGGCCGCTACGAAGTTGGCGTAAATGCTGCTGGTTTCGCCAAAACGATTGCGCGTGACGTAGTTATCACCGTCGGCCAGCTCGCCGAGTTGCCCATCACGCTGCAACTGGCGACCGTGACCGAAACCGTGGACGTGAGCGCCGAAGCTGCCCTGGTCGAAACCCAGCGCACAACCGTCGCCACCACGGTTGACGAGACACGCATCGACAACTTGCCGATCAACGGTCGCAACTACATCAACTTCGCGCTGACGAATTCCCAACTCGCGCGCGATACCGCGCCTTCCATTGGCGCAGCCCCGACCTCTGGCTTGAACGTCGGGGGCCAGCGCGCTCGCGCCAACCTGGTAAACGTGGACGGCCTGGACGCCGTTGACAACTCGACCAACGGCATTCGCTCGACCGTTTCGCAAGAGGCGGTGCAGGAATTCCAACTGATCACCAACGGCTACACAGCCGAGTACGGCCGTGCTTCGGGTGGCATCGTCAACATCATCACCAAGGGCGGTACCAATGATTTTCACGGGTCGGTCTTCGGTTTTCTTCGCAACCGCAATATCCAGGCAACGAACCCGTTCAGCACCATCGAGAAGCCAGGGTTCACAAGAACGCAAGCCGGATTTACGGCAGGCGGCAGGATCAAGAAGGATCGCACATTCTGGTTTCTCTCCTACGAATTAACGCGGCGCAATGAGACTGGGTTCAGCAACATTGGCGCGGACAATTACGGGTTAAGTGCGAACGCTGACATAACTCGATTTGTTTCGGCAGCCCTGGGTTCTCCGCTGCCGCCAGGGCTGGTGAATGTTCCTGTTACCCCACAACAAAAAGTTGTACTGGATGGACTTCCAGTTGCCCCGGCTACAGTTCCCTACGCCCTGCTAATCGGGACCAGCGGCTCAGTAGCGCTGACCGGGCAGAACCCGCTCACAGCGCTGATTCCCGGACTCGGCCCGGGCTTCTTTGCCCCAACGGCGTCCGGCCAATTTGATCCACTGCCTGCCTCATACGCAACGCTCAACAGCATCGTCGGAAACTATCCTATCCACGAAGAAACCGATCTCTGGTCGTTGCGTTTCGATCATCGCCTGACCGATAACCAGATCCTGACGGTTCGCGGTGGATGGAGCCCGAGCTACGTTACCGGAATCCAGGTGAACGCGCAGGGACCGCAGAATTTCGGACAAAACGCCTGGTCGCGTACTTCAGAACAGAACTACCGCGACTGGACCGGAACCGCGCAGCACAGTTGGACAATCGGCACGAACAAGGTCAACGAGTTCCGCTTCCAATACGCGCGCCGCGGATTGCTCTACAACTACTCTTCGGCTCCCGGCGGGCAGAATGTCGCGGTCAACATTCCGGGCTTTGCCTTCCTGGGACGCGAGCCGTTCTCGTTTGTGAAGCGCACGGAAACGCGGTACCAGTTCGTGGACAACTTCACGTGGAGCGTTGGCCGGCACAGCATTAAGTTCGGCGGCGACGTGAACTATCTGCCGCTCAAGGCTGACTTTACGGTGAACTTTGGCGGCATTTACAACTTCGGCCAGGTCGATGTTGCGCCCGGGCTGCCGGGCCTCACACCCATTCAGGCCTACGGCGCCGGATTGCCGCAGGTGTTCATCCAGGGCGTCGGCAATCAGCACGACGAGTTCTCGAACAAGGTCTTCGCCGGCTTCGTGCAGGATTCGTGGCGCGTGTCCAACAACCTGACGTTGAACTACGGTGTGCGCTACGACGTGGAACTGACGCCGACATTCCCAGCAACTACTTCGCTCGCGCAAGCCGCGCAGGATGCTCTCGGCATTACGCAGGGTATTCCCCGCGACTTCAACAACTTTGCGCCTCGCGTAGGCCTCGCATGGGATCCTTGGAGCGATGGAAAGACCGTCATCCGCGCGTCCTACGGACTCTTCTACGACCACCCGCTGCTCGGATTGGCATTTGACTCCGACGTTGCCGATGGCTCGCAGGCGCCGCAGATCGTGCTGTTCGGCGGTCGCCCGACTGGTTGCGAACTGAACGCAGCGAACGCTTTCACCGGACGCTTATCCTGCCTCGATCCGAGCTTCACCTATATATCAGGCGAGCAGCGCTTCAACCCGGCACCTGGAACGCAGTCGATCTGGACAAACCAGAACTTCCTGCCGACCAGTGGCGGGGCTCCGGTTCCACTCGCGTTGTTGCCGTTCGGCTTCCCG
>Ga0307409_100002044_pt1 | contig 10360 bp, 10 predicted proteins | sample 322Ometagenome_2_FD_203888 | JGI IMG/M metagenome (GOLD analysis project Ga0307409, IMG submission 203888) | Maize rhizosphere microbial communities from greenhouse at UC Davis, California, United States - 322HYB-O-2 | ecosystem: Host-associated > Plants > Roots > Rhizosphere > Soil | place...
AGGTCTCGGGTGCGATCATCTCCGCGCTGGGCCGGGCGAGCTGGAGGCGCATCAGCAGCGCCTCGACGCCTCCGATCACGAAGAACAGGAAGGTCGTGAACAGGTAGAGCAGCCCGATGCGCTTGTGGTCGGTCGTGGTCAGCCAGGCGAGCCAGCCCGCCGGCTCAGTCCTGACCCCGCGCACGACGATCTCCGGGCTGGCCACCGCCATGTCAGCCGGCACCGCCCTGGCCCGCCCGGCGCTGGCGCGCGAGAGCGCGGCCGGCCTCCGCGATCTGGGCCCGCTTCGCGTCGGCCCACCGGCGGAAGTCGGCTCGCCTCACGGCGCGGACTTCCGCCTTCATGTCGGCGTGGTTGTAACCGCACAGTTCGGCGCACGGGCCGCCGTAGGTGCCGACCTTGGAGATCCGGAACCAGGTCAGGTTGACCTGCCCCGGCACGGCGTCTGCCTTGCCGCCAAGCTTCGGGATCCACCACGAGTGGATCACATCGGACGACGTGATCCTCAGCACGATGGTGGTGTCGGTCGGCACCACCATCGTGTGGAAGCTGTACAGCGGCTCCCCACCGGGATACGCGAAGCGCCAGATGAACTGCTGGCCGTTGACGTCGATGGTGAGTGAGCGCGAGCCCGACGGCGGTGGGTCCTGGTCGATCGCGGCAAGCTGGGCGCCCCCGGTCAGTGTTCCGCCTCTGGCGCCCGGCGGATCCTCGATGTCGTCCAGGTAGATGAACGTGACCGCCGTCAGGAGCACCAGGATCAGCACCGCTGCGACGGTCCAACCGATCTCCAGGGGCGTGTTCCCTCGGATCTGTGAGGCCGGCGCGCCCCCTCGCCGCCGGCGATAGCGCCAAAGCGACCAGAGCAGCGTCCCCTCCACGACGAGAAACACCACGATCCCGATGTAGAGCGCGAGACGGTAGAGCGTGTCGATGTCGTCGGCGTTCGGCGAACCGCCCGAATCCGGCGTGATCGGACTGGCGGGCGCCGGGCCCGAGAAGATCGCCAAGCCGAGCACCGCAAGCGCCGTCGAGGCCGAAGCTACGAGGCGGATCGGGTGCGGGGAGGGCGTCAAGGAATGCGTCGATCAGTCCACTTGGAATGAGAGACGCAGTCCAGGCACCCGCGGAGGCGCACAGTCTCGCGCTTGCTGTAAGGCCGGCGCCGCCCGGCTCGAGAGGCGCGGCGCGGTCGTCGTACCCGGACGCCCGCGGCGGAAACCGGCCCCGCGAAATGACTGCGCGCGCCTGGGGTGGGTAATCGCTCGCATGGCTGAGAACCTTGTGCTGGTGCGGGCCGGCAGCGGCTCGCTGCACCCCTCCTGGATCGACCGGGGCAAGCCGAGGGCCTGGGATCTCCGTCTGGTCCCATACCAGGACGTCGAGCCGCGCCCGGGCGTGGAGTGCGTGGTTGGAGACGTCATCCCCGGCCCCAAGTGGTCGGGCATCCGGGAGGCCCTTGCGGGTTGGGATGGCTGGCGGGACTACGAGTACGTCTGGATGCCCGACGACGACATCGTTGCCAGCCAGGACACGATCAGCCGGATGTTCGAGGTGGCGCGCCGAGCGCGGCTGGACCTGTTCGCTCCGGCGCTGCACGAGACGTCGTACTACGCCCACTTCATCACGATGAGGAGCCACGGGTTCTTCGGACGCCGCACCGGCTTCGTCGAGATCATGGTGCCCGGATTCAGCCGCGCCGCGATGGAACGGCTGGTGCCGACCCTGGATCTCTCGGAGACGGGGTGGGGGTGGGGCCTCGACTCCGTCTGGCCCAAGCTGCTCGAGTACCGGAACGTCGGCATCATCGACGCGACGCCGGTCGTGCACACACGGCCCGTCGGCCGGATGCGCGACGCCGAGCTGGGCAGGCGGGTGGAAGCCGAGTCCGACAAGCTGCTTGCCGACTACGACTGCCGTCAGACGCACGTGACCTTCGACAGCTTCGACGAGGAGGGCGCCCCGCTCGGCCTTTCCTCGGAGGAGCTGCTGGCGCGGCTGGTGGCCGGCTACCGCTACCTGTGGGAGAAGGACCCCAGGGTGCTGGCGTGGCTGGCGGACTACCAGCGGCCGAAGGGCGGCTGGCTGGACTACCCGACCGCCGGGACGCCCGACTAGCGCTTCACAGCATCCGCTCGAGCTGCGACCAGGAGGCGACGACCGCCGCCGCGCCGGCCTCGCGCAGCTCGAGCTCCCGCGCCGATCGCTCGCCGCGGGGTGCGAAGACGAGGTTCCCGAAGGTCGTGATCCCTGCGCCGACCGCGGATTGCACACCCGGGACGGAATCCTCGACCGCAAGCGCCTGCTGGGGGGCGAGTCCGAGTTGCCGGAGCGCGTGCAGGTAGACGGCCGGGTCTGGCTTCGTCGTCGGGCGCGGCAGCGAGTCCTCCGCGCTGAACCGGGCCGCCGCGGGAAACAGCTCTTCGAGCCCCGTGGCCCGGAAGCAGGCGTCCAGGCGCGATAGCGCGCTGGAGCTCACTGCCGCGACCGAGAAGCGTCGGGCGAGGCGGGTGAGCGGGTCGAGCACCTCGCGGTCAGGCGCGAGCAGCGCGCCCAGGTAGTCGGTGACCTTGACCTCCTCCTCGACGACCCAGGGCTCGAGATCCTCCGCCTGCAGAGTCAGACCGTGATCGGCGGCGATATCCAAGGCGGTCGCGCGGAAGTTGCGGCCCAGTGCCCGCAACCGCAGCTCCTCAGGGGTGAACCTGATCTCGACCGAGAGGCGTTCCAGCAGCCGGTTAGTCACCTCGGTCGAGGCGACGAAGGCGGGTTCCTCCGATGGGAACAGGTTGCCGTCCGCGTCGCAGAGCAGCACTTCGACAGGTGAGCGGCTCACAGCAGCGCCGCAATCGTCGCCCGTGCACCGTCCTCGTGCAGCGAGGCAAGAGCCTCGCGATATGCCTGCATGAAGCGCTGGTCGTCGGGCAGGCCGTCGAACAGCTCTCGGTCCTCGAGAAACGCATCGGGATCGTCGCGCTGCCGGCGCGCACGGCCGGTCAGCGCCTCCGCGCGGCGGTCGACGACCTGGATGGCCCTGCCCTGGTCGTCCACGCCCTCGGCGTATCGGGCCCAGCTTGCGACCACCGCGGCGCTGCGTCTGACCTCGCCGCCCGACGCGAGCTGGTCTCGGATCGCCGGAAGCACGAAGGCCGGGATGCGGTCCGAGCTGGCCTCGCAGAGCCGCGCGACCGTGTCGCGTACCGCCGGATTGGAGAATCGCTCGATCAGCTCGCCCTGGTAGAGGTCGAGATCCACGCCCGCCACAGGCGGCAGGGTGGGCGCCACCTCCTCGTGCATGTAACCGCGCAGGAAACGCCGAATCAGCTTGTCCTGCGCAGCCTCGTGAACGAGCTCGTAACCGCACAGTGAAGCGAAGTACCCAAGGGCCTGGTGGCTGCCGTTGAGAAGGCGGACCTTCATCAGCTCGTAGGGAAGGACGTCGGCCACGACTTGCACGCCCGCGTCTTCGTAAGACGGTCGCCCCGCAGGAAAGTCGTCCTCGACGACCCATTGAGCGAATGGCTCGCACACGACGGGCCACCGGTCATCGACCCCGAAGCGCTCTCCGAGAGCGGCTCGGTCCTCGTCCGTCGTGATCGGGGTTATGCGATCGACCATCGTGTTGGGAAAGCTCACCTCGTCCGCGATCCACTCGGCCAGCCCGGGTTCCGCAAGCTCTGCCATCCCTGTCAACGCGGTCCGTGCCACCTCGCCGTTGGCCTGGAGGTTGTCGCACGACATGATCGTGAACGGCTGGAGCCCGCGCGCGCGACGGCGCCTTAGCGCCTCGGCCGTCAGGGCCCATGTTCCGGCGCGAGGCTCGGGGTCGCTCGCCAGGTCGTACCCGCCCTCGGTGATGGTGAGGGAGACGATCCGGATCGCCGCATCGGCCATCCTCTCGATCACCGCCTCGCGGTCGTCTGGCGCGAACAGGTACTCGGCGATCGAGCCGATCACGCGCGCAGCCTGCGGGCCGTCGCCGTGCTTGACCATCAGCGTGTAGAGGCGGTCCTGGGCGGCGAGGGCGTCCCGCATCAGCTGGTCGCGCGGCAGGACGCCCACCCCGCAGATTCCCCAGTCGAGCCCGCCGCCGCCGTTGAGGAGCCGGTCGTGGTACATCGCCTCGTGCGCGCGGTGGAACCCCCCGACGCCGAGATGGACGACGCCCGACCTGAGCCGGCTGCGGTCGTAGGTCGGCACCGGGATCCGCTGGCCGACGTGCGGCAGCGTGTCGGCGCGAAGTGGAATCCAAGCGGTGCGCATCTCGCCCCCCGTTACCCGGTGCCGCGCCGCTCAGCCTCGCCGAGGTTTGCACGGGAGGACTTGGGTAGAGGGATGACAGCGCAGCGAGTTGACTCGGCCCGCGGCGCCCCCCAAAAGAACAGGGACGGCGCAGATTGCTCGCGATCTGAACGGACCTTCGAAGAGAAGGAGACCGTTCCGATGCGACCAGCTTCTGAAAGCCCATGCGTGCTTGTTGTCGGGGCCGGACTGACCGGCTGCACGGTGGCCCACCGCTTGGCGCGCGAGGGCGTGCGCAGCGTGCTGCTCGAGCGCGCCGACGTGCCGGGCGGGCTGATCCGCTCCGAGCACATGCAGGGCGTGCTCTACGAGCCGCACGGTTCGCACATCTTCCACACCGAGGACGAGGAGGTGTGGGAGCTCGCGAACGATATGACGCCATTCCGGCCCTACCGGCACCGGGTCGACATCCTGGCGGCCGGCCAGGTCTTCAACTGGCCGATCCTGGTCTCCGACATCGACCGGCAGCCGGACGCAGAGGAAATCCATCGCCAGCTCGCCGAGCGCAAGGGCATCGATGCCGCGGCCCGTGCCGAGGCGGCCAACTTCGAGGAGTGGTGCCTCGATCTGATGGGCCCGATCCTCTACGAGCGTTTCATCCGGCCCTACACGGAGAAGCAGTGGGGCCGTCCGGCCCGCGAGCTCTCGGCCCAATGGGCGCCGCGCCGCGTGTCGGTTCGCTGGGACAACGATCCCTACCTCTTCCCGGATCCCTATCAGGGCTGGCCGGCGGGGCCGAACGGCTACACCGACCTGATCGATGGGCTGCTCGCCAGTCCGCTCACGGAGTTGCACACCGGCGTGGACGTGACGCGCGAGAACCTCGGCGCCCGCCTCGATCGCTTCGGCGCCGGGCCCGTGATCCTGACGTGCCCGCTGGACGTGTTCTGCGGTCAGAGCCTGGGCGCCCTCGAGTGGCGCGGCATCGACGTGCGGAGCGTGCACGTGCCGCACGTCGACTACGCCCAGGGCGCGATGGTCGTGAACTACCCGGGCAGGGAGTTCCCGTTCATTCGCATCCACGAGACCAAGCACGCGTCGGGCCAGCAGTGCGAGGGCACCGTGCTGGGGTTCGAGTTCACCGGCGCGCCCACGCGCTACTACCCGATCGAGACCGAGCGCAACAGGGCGCTGAACGATCAGTACCAGAGCCTCCTGCGCGATGAGATCGGGTCTCACCGGGCGTTCTTCGCCGGCAGGCTCGCGAACTACGTCTACATCGACATGGACGACTGCATGCGCCAGGCGCTTGACGCGACTGGCGAGGTGCTCGACCAGCTCGGGGCCCGCGCATGAAAGGCGCCCGGGCCGTCGTGCCGCTCAGCGACGACAGCCTGCGGGCTCTGCCCGCCTCGGTTTCCGTGCCGTCCTACGACAGACGAGCACTTCGCCCGGGCGTGGTGCACATGAGCGTCGGGTCCTTCCATCGTTCGCACCAGGCTGTCTACTTCGACGAGCTGGCCAACGGGGGCGAGCTCGACTGGGGGATCGTCGGCCTGGGGTTGGGGCGCCCGCGGCTGCGAGCCGCGCTGTCGCCGCAGGACGGCCTCTACACCGTGGTTGCACGCGGCTCGAGCGCCGACGAGGCGAGAGTCGTCGGTGCCATGTCGAGATACCTGTTCGCTCCCGAGGACCGCGAGGCGGCGCTCGAGGCGCTCGCCGACGAGCGAACGGCGATGGTGACGTTGACGATCACCGCAGCCGCTTACGACGTCGATGCACCCGAGAGCTCGTGCGCCTTGGACTACCTGGTGGCGGCGCTCGACCGCCGCCGTCGCGCGGGCCGCGCCCCGTTCACGGTGCTCTCGTGCGACAACCTTCCTGCGAACGGGGCGGTCGCGCGGGCCGCTGTGGTGGCTCGCGCATCCCGGGGCGACGCCCGGCTCGCGGGGTGGATCGACGAGAACGTCGCCTTCCCCGACAGCATGGTCGACCGAATCACCCCGCGGAGCTCGTTGGCCGACCGGGAGAGGCTCGCTCGCGAGCACGGCGTGCTCGACAGCTGGCCCGTCGTGACGGAGCCGTTCTCGCAGTGGATCGTCGAGGACCGGTTCTGCAACCGCCGCCCGCCTCTGGATGAGGTCGGCGTGCAGTTCGTCGACGACGTGAAGCCGTACGCGCTGATGAAGACCCGGCTCCTCAACGCAAGCCACTGCGCGATCGGGGTGCTGGGCTCCCTGCTGGGCCTGCAGCGGGCTGACGAGGTCATGCGCGATGCCGTCCTCCGAACCTACGTCGAGCGCCTGATGACCGCGGAGGTGGTTCCGCTGCTTCCGCGAGTGCCCGGCATCGAGCTGGCGGAGTACACGCGTACGCTGGTCGAGCGGCTGTCGAATCCCAAGATCGGCGACAACCTCGACCGGCTCTGCCGGGCGGGGTCGTCGAAGGTGGCCGCGCACGTCCTTCCGTCGATCGCGGCGGCGCGGGCCGCCGGGCGCGACCATCGCCTGCTCACGCTGGCGGTGGTCGCCTGGTTCCGGTACCTGCGGGGAGCCGACGAGCGAGGCCGCCGGTTGGTGCTGGACGATCCGCTTGCCGACGCCCTGCAGAGCGCCGCGGTGGCGGGGGGTTCCGACCCGCGCCCGCTGCTGGCGGTCTGCGGGCACTTCGGCGATCTGTCAGCGGACGGCGGGCTCGTGAGGGAGCTCGCCGAGGCCCTGAGGGAGCTCGACCGCCGCGGCGCCAGGGCCACGCTGGCCGACGCGCTCGCCGAGCACAGCGTTGCCGCCTGACGTCCTCCGCGGATTGCTCAGATCATCGGCAAGCCGCCGGTCACGGGAACGCACGCTCCCGAGATGTAACTGGCCTCGTCGGATGCGAGCAGCACGTAGACGGGTGCCACCTCCGCAGGCTGGCCGGGCCGGCCCAGGGGCGTCTCCTGGCCGAAGCCCTCGACAGCGTCGGGCGGCATCGTCGACGGAATCAGCGGCGTCCAGATCGGGCCGGGGGCGACGCTGTTCACGCGGATGCCCCGATCCCCAACCAGTCCGGCGAGGGCCGCGCTGAAGTTTACGATCGCCGCCTTCGTGGCGGCATACGGCAGAAGCGTCGGCTTTGGCTGATCAGAGTTGATCGAGCTCGTGTTGATGATCGATCCGCCGGCCTGCATGTGAGGGAGCGCGGCCTTGCAGATGTGGAACATCGCCGTGATGTTGGTGTCGAAGGTGCGGTCCCATTCCTCGTCCGGGATCTCCTCGAGCGACTCGCGGGTCATCTGAAAGGCGGCGTTGTTGACGAGCACGTCCAGCTTTCCGAACTCGTCGACCGCCTTGGCGACGATCGCACGGCAGTGGGCCGGATCGGCCACGTCGCCGGCCATGAGCACGGCCTGGCCTCCAGACTCCTCGACAACGCGCGCCGTGTCGGCCGCGTCGTCGTGCTCGGTCAGGTAGGCGATCAGCACGTCAGCTCCCTCGCGCGCGAAGGCGATGGCAACGGCGCGCCCGATGCCGCTGTCGGCGCCGGTTATGACGGTGGCCTTGCCCTCAAGGCGTCCCGATCCGACATAGCTCTCCTCGCCATGGTCGGCCGGGGGGTCGAGCGCCGACTCGGTGCCCGGAGGCGCCTGCCGCTGCGGCGGTAGGGAGGTCGGCCGGGGTTCGCTCGCGGTCACAAGCCGCCCCTACCCAGCTCGAAACGACGGAACCTTCCAGCGATCACCTCGGCGACCCGTTGCCGCGCGGGGTCGCGATCCCGCCCAGTCATCCGACCAGTCGCTGCGTCGCCGGTCGGGCGATCTGGCCGAAGCGCCCGATTGAGTGCATCGCGGCTGTGCGCGATTCCGCTGACGCCCAGGAGTTGTGGCACCACGATTGGCTCGCTTTCGCTTCCGCGTGGAACCAGCAGCGCTCTTCGTGGGCCCGCCGAGAGCGATGGCGACGGCTGGCGGCGACCGGAGGTTCCATCGGTCCATTCATGCGTCCAAATTGAGAGGAACTGGGCAAGCCCGAGCGCACATTGAACCTCTGTAGCAAGCGGAATCACGCCGCATGCGAACCCGGTCGCGCTGGTTGTGGTCCACCCTCAGGAAGTGCCTGCAGACCGCCGGAGGAGTCACGGACTAGATCATGTCGTGCCGCGTACGCTCGGTGACCTTGCCTGTCACATACAGGTCAATGGAGGGTGGGTCGGTAGACGAGCTCTTGGATGTGACCGTCGAGCGTTCGGTTCTCGACCAGCTCCAGGTCGAAGTCGGCCGCACCCTGGAAGATCGGGTCCAGGCCGGTCTGACCGGTGATGACGGGGAAGACCGTCACCTGCACGCGGTCGACCAGGCCGGCGGCCATCAGCGCACGGTTCAACGACAGGCTCCCGTGCGACCGCAACGGCACCTCGGACTCCTCCTTGAGCCGGGCGACGACGTCGACGGCGTCACCGCTCACGAGGGTCGCGTTCGGCCAGTCGAGGGGGCCTTCCAGCGTCGTCGACACCACCGTTGCCGGCAGGTTCCTCATCCGAGTGACCCATGGGTCACGCACTTCGGAGTCCTCGGTGCTCGAGGCCAGCATCCGCGCGAATGCCCGATACGTGTTGGCCCCGAAGACCATCCGCTGCTCCACGTCGTACAGGGCAAGGCGGTGGTCGAGCAGCTCGGGGCCCTGCTTACCCCAGTAGCCGGTCCAGTTGGCGCTGGCGGCGCCGTAGCCGTCGAGGCTGGAAAAGACGTCGAAGGTGTAGGTAGCGGTCATGTCGTTCTCCTCGAGTGCGGTTGATCGGTGTGGGTACAGACCCGGACGCGCTGCGAGACTCATCGCCGTCGGACTAGGGCGTGAACTTGTGGTCCGGGCGGTCGCGGGTTCGAGTCCCGTCGCTGACCTAGGTCTGCGTCGGGCACGCCGCTCAATGATCCCGCGGGCTCCGGCGCCCGCAACCGGGAACGCCGCCGAGCCGACCTTCCTGGTCGACCCGGCGGCAACTCCCGGGAAACCGCACCCGACCCGACCAGTCGAGTCCGGGCCTCCGCTATGGCGACGCCGACGATCCCCCCGTCGAGGGGCCAGCCTCTGGGCCTAGCGTTGGCCCTGCCGCCTGAGCGAAGAGATACCTGCGCTTGCCGCGGTAAGGGCGGCGAGGCTACCGGCGGCGATCAAGCCCAACTTCGCGGGTTTGCCCGACACCTCGAGCGAGCCGGTGACCTTCTCGACAGCCCGCTCCGCGCGGCTCTTGCGATTGAAGGGAAGCTCCATCAGGCTCACCGCCTCGCGCGAGACGCCTTCGTGATCGCCTCGACAAGCTCGCTCTTGGTCATGTTCGTCCTGCCCTCGATGCCGATGCTCGCCGCGAGCTCGACCAGCTCCGGCTTGTGGTACGCCGCTAGTCCGCCGTTCGCCGTGTCCTGCTCGAGCCTGCGCGCGGTGTCCTTCGCCCCCGCCTTGGGTCGTTCACGCAGCTGCTCGGCGGCCGACACCTGCGCGTCGGCTTCGCTCGCCTGCTGTTGCGCCTCTTGCGCGAGCTCCTGCGCCTCGCGATGCGCCTCCTCGGCGGCCGCGCGAGCGGCCTCGGCGGCCTCCTCGGCGAGCTGCCTGGCCTCCGCCATCCTCGCGGTGGCGTCCTCCAGCAGCGCCTCGGCCCGCTCCCGGGCCTCGTCTGCGTCGAGCTCGGCCTCCTCGATGTCCTCCTCGACCTCGGCGTTGACCTGCTCGCGCTCCTCCTGGGCGTCCTGCTCGGCCGCTTGGCGCTCCCGCTTCACCATCGCGTCGGCGGCCTTCTGCGCCTCCGCGACCCGTTGCTTGACCTGTCGGGTGGTCTCCTCGCGTACCTCTGCCAGCCGGGCGCGGCCGCGATCGCCCACCTCGCGCGCGTGCCCCGCGCGCTCCTCCGCTTCCTGTCCCGCCTCGATAGCGTGCTCCTCGGCCTCCCGCGCACGCTCGGCCGCCTGACGCGCGCGCTTCATCCTGATCTCCACCGAGTCCCCCACGGGAGCCGCGTCCATCACGGCGGCGCTCATCCCGTGCCGCCGGTCACGAGCGCGAGACACCAGCCATTCAGCGTTGGACGGCATCTCCCTGAGCCCCGTCCGCATTCGCTCGGCCAACGACATCACTCCTCCTCCTTGAGA
>Ga0307409_100002045_pt1 | contig 10360 bp, 6 predicted proteins | sample 322Ometagenome_2_FD_203888 | JGI IMG/M metagenome (GOLD analysis project Ga0307409, IMG submission 203888) | Maize rhizosphere microbial communities from greenhouse at UC Davis, California, United States - 322HYB-O-2 | ecosystem: Host-associated > Plants > Roots > Rhizosphere > Soil | place...
CGACGTTGACGCCGGCGACCTCGGTCGCGATCTTGTGGATGATCCTGCCGTTCTGGGCATTGAGGACGTACAGGAAGCCGCCGCCGTCCATGCCGTTCGACGCGCCGTTGACGTTGTTGTACCCCGACGTGATCATGACGACCCACGTGCCCGCGAGCTTGGTGATGACCGGCTTGCCGAAGCTCAGCCCCAGGTTGCAGTCTCCGGTCCGGTTGACGGCTCCGGCCGCCGACGCCGGGCAGTCCGTCGCCGACTGCTTGAACTCCCAGAGCGGCGTCGGCGCGACGCCGGGGGTCGTGATGTCGAGCGCGTAGTAGCCCTTGCCGCCGGCGTTGAGGCCGCCGACCAGGATCGTCCGCCAGTCGCCGAGCGCCGCGCACGAGCCGAAGCAGACGTCGCCGATGACGGGGGTGCCGTCGACGAAGAACTGGTGGCCGTCGCGCTTGTAGTTGTCGTCGGCGAGCTTGTACATGTTCGGCAGCACGCTGCTCGGGATGACCGCCCACGCCTCCTGGCCGCGCTTCAATGCCGGATTCGGATCGAGGGTGGCATAGAACGCGTGCAGCATGCCGTCGTTGGCGCCGACATAGACCATCGGCGTGCGGCTCGCGTTGCCGGTCTTGAACGAGGTGTAGTTCGCGTCCTGGTAGCTCGCGAACGGCTGGCCCACGTACACCGGCTGCGAGTCGACGATATCGCCGAGCACGGCCTCGCGATGGCGGAACAGCTTGGTCAACGAGTTGTTCTCGAAGTCCTCGAGGCCGCGCTGGCCGCGCAGGAAGTTCACCAGCTTGCCGGGCTTCTGCGCCTCCTGCTGCTGCGCCACGGTCGTCCCCGTGCCGTCGGTCATGAACGGAAACTGGCTCAGCAGGGAGACGTTCAGCGGGCCGAAAAACGCCTGCTCGGCCGCCGTCAGATCGGTGACGAGCGTGCCGGTCGGCGTCCCGCCGGAGCAGATGTCGGTGTTCCACGTGAAGTTGCCGAGCGCGCTGCTGCCCCGCATCAGGTAGATGTTGCGGTTGTCGCACGCGGCGAAGGTCTTCGCACCGAGCAAGGCCTTGGCCGACCAGACCGGCGCCGACGGCGCGCCCGTCGCGAGATCGATCGTGCTCGCCTGCAAGTCGCCTTCCCACGATCCCGACAGGTAGCTCGTCGCGTAGGCGAAGTTGTTGCCCGCGACCGGCTGCAGCGTCGAGGCACCGATCGGCGCGCCCGATGCGACCACGCTGTCGATCTTGGCGAGCGCGTCGCCGAGACCCTGGACGACCGAGGTCGGGTTGTTGGCCGCGAAGTAGCGGCCGCGGCCGTTGACGGCGGTGTGCCAGTAATCGTCGATCGACTTCGCGTTGTTGTAGCTGTCCGGGTTGGTGTAGTCGAGCAGCGGATCGGGCCACAGCGGCCAGTTCTTGGCACCGGTGCGGATGTCGGCGAAGTCACCGGTCAGCGTCGACACGCTGCGGTAGTCGTTGCGATAGTTCAGCGTTCCCGAGACGCCCACGCCGATCGCGAACGTCGTCATGTGCTGGTGCGGAGCGTTGTCGTCCTCGGGGTTCGCGCCGGCGCTCGGCACCTTGTCGGGCATCGACGGGCGCAGGTCGGTCTTGTAGTAGTACTGCGAGACGTCGGCGAGCGAGTTCTGGCTGCCGCCCGCAGTGCCGGTGATGTTCGTGCACGGCCAGCTCGAGCAGCCGGCGACGTCGACCGGCGGTTGCGCCGGGAACGATTGCGGCGTCGGGTAGCAGACGCCGTCGACCTGCGTCGACGGCGTGTTCGTCGTCACGACGGCGTCGGGGCCGGTCGCGACCGAGCCGCTGAACGGCGTCGTCGTCACCGTCTTGGTCGTCACGACCGAGTACAGGTGTCCCGAGCCCGAGGCCGGGGTGCACTGCGTGACCACGCCGGTGCCGCTGTCGCTGCTGCCGACGCAGCCCGAGTCGGCGACCGGACTGCCGATCGCGCGCAGGTTGCAGGTGACGAACTCGCCGGGCGTCGCCGTCGCACCGCCGCTGCACAGGCCGGCGTAATCGGCCATCGGCGACGTGACGGTGACGTTGCACTTCTTGGTGGTGTCGAAGTACGGGCCCGGGCCGACCGCGCCGTCGGAGCACAGCGCCGGGTCGATCGGCGTTCCCAGCGTCGTCGCGGTCGTGCACGTGATGTCCGGCCCGGTGCCGCTCTGCGGCACGCTCGCCGGACACGCCGCCGTCGGCACGTACACATCTCCGGTGTCGGTCTTCGAGCAAGTCGTCCTGACCAGTGTCGTCGGATCGGTCGTCGTCCCTTCGGTGCACGGCGCGACCGGCGTCGCCGCGTAGTTGGTCGCCGCCGGGAAGTCGCACGAAGTCGTGACGAAGCTCGCGTCGGTTCCGGCGCTGCAGCTCGGAACCGGCGTCGGCGTGGCATACGGTCCGACCGAGTTCGTGCTGCAGGTCAGGATGTACGTCGCGGTCGTGAACGGCCCGCCGGCCGGGCAGGCGCTGGGATCGACCGCCACGGGTGCCGTGGTCGTCGACCCGGCGCAGCTTGTCGTGATGTAGTTCGGCGCACTTCCCGCCACATTGGTGCAGGTCGGCACCTGCGTCGGCCCGGTTACGTTCCTGACGCACACCACCGTGTAGATGCCTTCGGGCGGCAACGGCCCGGGCGTGCAGGCCGTCGCGAGCGGCTCGTCGAACGATGCCGCGCCGCACGCCACCACGATGTAGGGCGGCAGCGTCGGATCCCCGGGGGCGCTGCACGACAGCACGTCGGCAGCGGGACCACCCACGCCTTGCTTGTCGCAATGCGTCGCGACCGAATTGTTCGGCCCGCCGTACGTCACGGTGTTGCTGCCGCCCGGCCCCAATGGGCAATCCGCAGGCGCGACAGGCGCACGCGCGAGCGTCTCGACCGTCGTGCAGGTGACTTTCAGGTAGGGCGCCGTCGTTCCCGCGTTGTTGACGCAGGTCCTCGGATCGGCAGCGACGGTGTCGTTGTTGGCGCCTGCGGGCTTGCGGCAATCGCGCGTGATCCACGAGGGAGAGGTGCCAGGCGTGATGCCGAGCGTGCCGCAGGCCGCCGCCGTCGTGAAGACGGTCTGGTTGTTGGCGGCCGGATTCGTGCACGTCGTCTCGTAGAAGTTCGGGGCTCCCGTCGACGAGCCGTTCACGCAAGTGTCGACCGGGGTGACGGTCGGATACGTGCCTCCCGCCGTCTTCGGGCACGTCGTGACGACGGCGCCGACCGTGCCGGGCGAGCACGAGGCGCTCGCGACCGCGACGTCGGACAAGGTCTCGAGTGTGCAGGTGATCTTGAGGTAGGGAGGGACCAGGCCGAGGTTGTTCGTGCACGTGGCGACGTAGTCGGTCGTGTTGACCGGCTTGGCGCAAACCGTCGTCACGAAGGTGGTCGGATCCGTGACCGTGCCAACCGTGCACGGCAACGAGGGTGTCGCGGCGAAGTTGGTCGCCGGCGGTTGCGTGCACGCGGTCGTGATCCAGTCGGGCGACGTGCCAGGCGACGACGCGCCGCACGATGCGACCGGGGTCGTCGTGTTGTTCGCCGCCGGCCTGGTGCAGACGAAGATGAAGTAGTCGGGAGCGGGTCCTTGGGTCGAGCCCACCGTGCAGGTGCCGTTGAACGCGGCCGGCGGATCGATCGTGGTGCGGGCGCACGTCGATTCCGCCCAGCCGTTGCCCGAGGTCGCGGCGACGGTGCCCGGCGTGCAAGTGTTCACCGGCCCGTAGGCGCGGGCGAGCGGACCGTCGATGCAAGTGGTCTTGACGTAGCCGGGACCCGGGCCGACGGTCGGCCCCGCGCCGGTCGTGCACGTGCTCGGATCGACGAGCTGACTCGCGAAGACCTCCCGCGTCTCGCAGCGGATGCCTGGACCCGGAACGCAGTCGCCCGCGAGCGGCACGCCGATCTCGTCGGCGCCGAACTTGGCGATGGTCTGGTACTGGTGCTTGTAGACCTGCTTGACGCCGAGGTTGTACTGGTCCTTCTGCATGACGTACTGGGTCGTCGTCATCACGTCCTGCGACTTCGAGGTCGTGTATTGCTCCTGGAGCCGCTGATAGCGCTTCTGCACCTCGCGCGTCTGGAACGTCTGGGCGGCGACCTGTGTCGTCTGCAGCTGGTACTGCTCGGTGACCTTGGTCGTCGTCTCCTCCCACTTGACGTGCTGGTATTTCTCCTCGACGAAATACGACTTGCGCTTCACGAACTGCTCGGTGCTCTGCATGTCGTAGGTGTGCGTGAACGTCGTCTGCGTCGTCGTCGCGAGCGCCTGCGTCTTCGCCTCGAGGTACTGGACCTCGCGCCTGGTCGTCCGCGTCCAGTCCCGCGTCGAGTTCGCGACCTGGCGCTGCGTCTGGAAGTCCTGGCGGTACATGCTGGCCAGGCTGCAGACGTTGTCGGTGTAGGCGTTGGTCTTGTTGGTGACGACGTGGACCGATCCCGAGACGCCGTCCCAGATCGGCCGCGGGCAGTACGGATCGCTGAGCGGGCAGGTCGGATCGCCGTCCTGCTGGCCGACCAGGGCATCGCCCAGGAGGTTCACGCCGCCGCCGAGGACATTGGTCGACTCCGTCTGGCCGTTCCAGTAGCCGTCGGTCGTCATGATCGTGAAGTTCTGCTGGCACGCGTACTGGACCGGATCGTCGGCGCCAGTCGCCGGCATGCCGGCGTTGATGCCGTCGTCCTTGCCGGCGTAGTAGCGGCCGACCCGGGCGAGGCCCTCGCGCGCCGGCGATGCGCCGCCGGCCCGCTGCGAGAACAACTTGCTGAACCAGAGGTTCTTCTGTCCGGAGTTGAAGTCGCCGATCGGCAGGTAGCGGACCGGGTTGATCGCCGGCGACGCCGGCAGCGTCTTCGGCTGCACCGTGATGAAGCCGATGCGCTTGGTGTCGTTGAGCGGAGAGAAGGCGAGGCTCGCCGCGCTCTTGATCAGGGCGAGACGGGTGCGATAGTAGGAATACCAGATCGCGAAGTTCTGCTGCTCGGCAGCGGTCAGCGACGTGACGAGCACCTTGGTCCAGGTGCCGCCGCCCGAGGCGGCACGGGTGGCGCCGGTGTCGAAGTCGGTGCAAGGCGCCGCCGCGAAGCTGAGCGTCTGCGCGCCGGTGTAGACGTAGTAGTACGCCGGCTGCGGGGTGTCCGGGAACGCCGCGGCGACTTCGAGCGTGGCCGCGTCGTAGGCGACGAACGAGGTGCTCAGATTGGTGACGCTGAGGTCGGGCAGCGCGTAGTAGCTGCCGAAGCCGGCGTACGGCGCGGCGGTGAACGACGGCGCCGGGAACAGGGTGCCGTCGTAGCGCTTGGGCAGGAAGTACTGTTGGCCCGGGTTGTAGTAGAGCGCGTTGCACTGCGACGACTTGTAGCCGACGCTGCTCGTGCCGGTCAGCGTCTCGAGCTCGTCGGGCATGTGCGTGCGGCCCATCGAGTTCGAAGCGTCCATCAGCAGCATGATGTTCGGCTTCACCAGCGCCGCGCTCGTCGTGACGATCGGCGTGCTCGCGATGTCGGTCTGCGCCGCCTGGACGGCGGCGACGAGCGACATCGCCAGAACGACAGCCACGCTGCGCGCGCGAACGGCGCGCAGTGCGGATAAGGGCTTGACGTGTTTCATGATGGTCTCTCGTTGGGCCGCCGGCTCGACGGTCACTGCATCAGCACCTGGGTGAAGCTGATCGTGTTGCGCGGGCCGTCGACGCGAGTCGTGACGCGATAGAACGGGCTGGGAGCGGTACCGGGCAGGACCGAGGGATAGCCGCCGCCACCCCTCGATTCGCCCGCGTTGATGACCGGGAAGTCGGAGCAGCGCTGCGCCGGGTCGAGCGCGCTCATGTTCGCCGTCGCGCAGAGGCGATGGATGATGATCCGCGTCGTGTTGCCGGTCTGCGCCTGGTCGTCGATCAGCGTGCGCGACTGGCCGGCCCAGTCGAACGCCGTCGGATCGACGCCGCCGGCCCAGCTCGACAGGTAGCCGTTGGCCACCGAGTCGTTCGCCGTGATGGCCGAATTCGCCATCAGCCAGGCGCGCGCCGCCTCGGTGCCGCGATCGGCCACCGACGTCGCGTTCTCCTTGAACGCGACGTTGCCCGCGATCGAGGTGCCGACGCCCATCTGGCGCAGCAGCGCCAGGCCGGCCAGCGTCATGATGATCAGGACGATCAGGGCGACGAAGAGGACGACGCCGTGCTGGCGGTGGGCCGCGCCGCGCAGGTGGGCAGGACGAGACTTCATCCCCAGTTCCCCCACAGCATGTTGCGCAACGGAATGACGCGCTCGTAGACGCGGTACCGGTAGTAGCGCCAGTTGTTCGGCACGCCGTCGGTGTCGCTGAACGCATCGGGCGTTCCGTCGACGTTGGTCATCAGGAACTTGCGGCCGACGGGATCGCCGAAGTAGTACGGGTTCGCTGCCGTCGGCGTGACGGCGCTGACGCCGCTCGCCGAGCCGGCGTCGCGGTTGCGCTCGAACTGGCGGCTGCGCACCAGCACCGCAACGCGGATCGCGAGCAGCTGGCGCCAATCGGCCGGCGCCGCGGTCTGCCACTCGGCGGCCGAGATCGTCCCGTCGGCGTTGTTGTCGACGCCGTACTCCGCCTTCAGGTTGATCACGCCCTCGGCGATCTGCGCCGCGGGAGTGGCATGGATGACGTCGGTGCGGACCAGGACGCGGTTGTTCTGGATCGACCAGACGTCGAGCCTCGGCTGCGGGCCGAGGTTGTACATCGTGCCGGCGACCGCGCCCGGTGCGACGCCGCTGTTGAAGCGCGACGCGGCCGCCGGCGCCGATGCGGCGTAGAAGCTCGTGAACGGTGCCGTCGAGTGGGCGACGGTGTAGCCGTCGGGATCGCTGTCGTCGGTGATCTGGACGAGCTGGCAAGTGGCGGTCGCCGCCGAAGCGCCGGGATTGACCGCGACGACGGCGACATCGCCCGGCTTGAAGCCGCCGCGGCGGCGCAGCTTCTTGGTCGACGCGGTCGCATCGGTGAAGCCGCCTTCCTCGACGTAGAACGACGAGTCGCCGTAGAGGACGCTGATCTGGTCGGGCGCGCCACCGGCGCTGGCGGCGATCTGCACCGGGCGCAGGCCGAAGTTGAACGCGCGCGCCGGCGTCGTGTCGGTCGCGGCGACGGTGCAGCCCATCACCTGCGTGACCGCGCGGCCGATGCCGTGGCCCGCCTGCTTCAGGTCGCGCTCGATGTTGAACAGCGCCAGCGTGCCGGCGACCTGGGCGTCGCCGCCCGAGCTCGTCGTCGCGGTGTGCTTGCTCCAGACCGCGATCGCCTGAAAGATCGCGACGATGCCGATCAGGCCGATCGCGACGCCGACCAGGATCTCGACCAGAGACAGGCCGAGCGAGCGGCGGCGCGAGGGGAAGGACGTGCGGGCGCGCATGGCTGGCATCAGTTGATGTACGTGACGAGCGTGTGCCGGCGCCACGCGCTGTCGCTCGCGGTTCGCCAGCACAGGGTGATGACGACGCGGTTGAAGTTGCCGGCACCGTCGATGAAGATCTGCTGGTTCGCCGCCGTCGCGCCCGGCAGGCCGGGGATCGGCAGGGCGGCGTTCGCGGCGCGGTCGAGGAGCGCGGCGACGCCGGGTGCCGCGACCGGATTGATCGCGCCGCCGGCGAACGCGCAGGGCGCCGGCACCGTCGTCGGCGCCGGCGTCGGCTGGTGGGCGAAGTTCGCGAGCGTCGCCAGCTTGGTCGCCTCGGTCGTGCGATCGATGCCGAGCGCGATCTCGCCGGCGATCGCATCGGCGAGGCTGCTCGCCTCGGTGCGGTACTGCGCGTCGGATTGCGAGGAGACCGCCGTCCCCCCCATCGCGACCAGGCCGAGGATGCCGAGCGCGAAGATCAGGATCGCGACCATCGCCTCGATCAGGAAGAAGCCGCCTTGCCGCGGCGCGACGCGACGACGATCAGCAGGCACGGCTGTCTCCCGCCGGCGCTGCCGGGTCGCACGCCATGATCTGGCCACCGGGCGAGACCGTGATGCGGCGGCAGCGGACCTTGCCGCCCGACGCCGCGCAGGTGCCGATCGACGGGTTGGTGATGTCGACCTGGTAGGGCGCGCCGTCGGCGGTGCCGCCGAAGCCGTTGAAGGGAATCCGGCCGTCGAAGACCGCGGGCGCCGACGCCGAACCGGTCACGACGAGCGCCGACGCCGCGGCACTGCCCTCGCCTTCGGCTCCCGACTTCGTCTCGACAGCGGAAGCGAAGGCGGCCGGCCCCGACGCGGCGCGGACGACCCAGTTGCGACCGGCGATCGCGGGCGTCAGCGCGTTGGCGATGTCGGGGGTCGAGATCGCATCGTTCGTGAGGACGAATTCGGTGCGGACGTTGCGCCGGATCGCTTCGGCGCGGGCCATCTGGATCCCCGTGAAATAGCTCGCCGCGGCGCTCGCCAGCTTCGAGTTCTGCAGGTAGGTGCCCATCGCCGGCGCACCGAGTGCGAGCAGGACGGCGAGCAAGGTGATGCCGACGAGCAGCTCGACGATCGTGAAGCCGCGCTGCGGCAGCGTGCTCAGCACGACCCGTCCTTCTTCAGGACCCAGCACGTCGCGTTGCTCGGCCAGGTCGAGGGCGCCGTCATCACGGTCGAGCGGACGTTGCTCTGGTCGATCGAGTATGCGTAGCCGGACAGGCCGCCCTGCCCCGTCGCCGTGATGGTGTAGGTCGTCGCGGTCAGGGTCGGGCAGGTGTAGGCGAAATTCGTCGTGTCGGTCGGCCGCGGCGCGACCGTTCCGATGGCGCAGGCACCGACGTAGGTGCGGTTGTCCTGGAAGTACTGCTCCATCTTGACGCGCATTCCCGACAGCGCCGAGACGGCTTCGGTGATGCGGCCGCGGCGGACGTATTCCGAGTACGACGGGATGGCGACGGCGGCCAGGATCGCGATGATCGCGATGGCGATCATCAACTCGATCAGCGTGAATCCACGGGGGCGTTGCATGGCGATCCTCGGGCAGGCGACGAAGTGTAAAAAGGGGGCTGCGTGCGCAGGCGCGTCGAGCCGACGAACGGGTGGGATCGCAAGGCGAACGGTGACCGCCCGTCGCACAATCTCACGAAGTGCCGCCGGGGCTGTCGCCCCCGGCAAACGCCTCGATCGTGGCGGCGGCGGTGGCGGCGTCGACGGTCCTGAGCGCGGCCCGTCCGGGACCCTCGAGGACGACGAAGCGAAGCGATCCGGCAGCCGCCTTCTTGTCCATGCGCATCAGGTCCAGATAGCGCTCGGTGCCGAGCGACGGCGCCCTGAGCGGCAGCCCGGCTGCGGCGATGACGCGAGCGATCCTGGCCGCGTGCGCGGGCTCGATCGCGCCGAGGCGCACCGACAGGTCGGCGGCCATCGCCATGCCGCAGCCGACCGCCTCGCCGTGCAGCCAGGTGCCGTGTCCGCTGCCGGTCTCGATCGCGTGCGCGAACGTGTGGCCGAAGTTGAGGATCGCGCGCGCGCCCGACTCGCGCTCGTCGCCGGCGACGACCGACGCCTTGATGTGGCATGACCTCGTCACCGCCTGCACGAGCGCCGCCTCGTCGCCCGCGAGCAGCGCCGGCAGGCTCGCTTCGATCCAGGCGAGGAACGCGTCGTCGGCGATCGCACCGTACTTGATGACTTCGGCCAGCCCGGCGACGAGCTCGCGCTGCGGCAGGGTGGCGAGGACGTCGACGTCGGCGACGACGGCGAGCGGCTGGTGGAACGCGCCGATCAGGTTCTTGCCGGCGGGATGGTTGATGCCGGTCTTGCCGCCGACCGAGGAATCGACCTGCGCGAGCAGCGTCGTCGGCACCTGGACGTAGGCGACACCGCGCATGTACGACGCCGCCGCGAAGCCCGCGAGGTCGCCGACGACGCCGCCGCCGAGGGCGAAGACGGTGCTGCTGCGGTCGGCGTGGGTGTCGACGAGCCCGTCGAAGATCGTCTGCAAGGTCTGCCAGGTCTTGAACTCCTCGCCGTCGCGAACGAGGACGATCTCGACCCGCGGGTAGAGCGGCACGAGCGCGGACGCGAGGGGCCGGGCGTAGAGGGCAGCGACGGTCTCGTTGCTGACGATCACCGCGCTGCTGCCACGCGGCAGCCCGCGGTAGCTCCTCGAGTCGCCGAGCAGCGCCGAGCCAACCTGGATCGAGTAGCTGCGGGCGCCGAGCTGGACGCCGACGACGGCGGCGGGCTGGGCGATCATCGCGGTGCCTCGGCGCCGATGCGATGCACCACCTCGTCGACGAGGCGATCGAACGGCAGGCCGTCGGTGGTGATCACGATCGCCGCCGTTTCCTCGTAGAGCGGCTCGCGCTCTGCGCTCATCTGGCGCAGCCGCTGCTCGGGATCGGCGACCTGCAGCAGCGGGCGCCGTCGATCGCGCCG
>Ga0307409_100002046_pt1 | contig 10357 bp, 7 predicted proteins | sample 322Ometagenome_2_FD_203888 | JGI IMG/M metagenome (GOLD analysis project Ga0307409, IMG submission 203888) | Maize rhizosphere microbial communities from greenhouse at UC Davis, California, United States - 322HYB-O-2 | ecosystem: Host-associated > Plants > Roots > Rhizosphere > Soil | place...
CGGTACATCGCGCCGCTCTCGATGTTTACATAGCCCAACTTACGCGCGAGCCGGGAAGCAATGGTGCTCTTACCTGCACCCGCGGGCCCGTCAATGGCGATCACCACCTTCGCGTTCGGTTCGCTCATTCTTTTGGAGACTTCGGATTGGATTTTGCCATGTCACGGATTGTGACCCGCTTGTTCGGGGCCGGGCGGCGCGGTATAGCTCGCTCAGGCTTGGGCGTTCGCTGGTACGGCGTTCGCGCACGCGCCAATTGAATCATCGACCTTCCGCCGACCTGTACGAAGCTGAACTCGCGTGCCGCCAGCATCGCATTCGTTGATTCTCGAATTTTTGAACGCGCAACAAGGTTTGCAAAAAAATCTTCGATATCTGTTTGCTCCGCGGCTACTACGCAGTCCAGGTACTTGGACACGAGGGCGCTCAAGGCGGCAGGCACCGACATGTGCATTCCTTCGCGCACTTTGTCGGGTGCCCAGCGGAAGAGCACGTCCCAGAATGCGCCTTCACTCGCTTTGTAATCCACACGGGTAATGCGCAGCTTCGACCACAATTCGTTGAGTGCACGATCGAGCGCGGCGTCGGAAAGGTCTCCGCCGAGCGACTCGCGCAATCGTTCCTTGTTGACCGGACCGTGCTTCTGGATTTGCTCGAATGTGTGAGCGGCGAGCGTCGAATACTCAGACCGAGTCCCGGGCCTTGGCGTCTGGCGCGGATTCCGGTCTCCAGTGATCGCGTAAAAGAACGAGAAAATCGAAGAAGCAACCAGGAAGTTGGTCTCGCCAAACAGGTTGGCTTCAAAAGCGGCTTTTGAGCGGAGCAGGCGCACCATCAGGTCGGTTGCATCCTGAGCGCGCCTGTCAGCGTATGCATGTTGCCAGGTCGGGAGGTTCTCTTCGCTTCCGGCGAATGCTCCCATGAACGTTGGCGCGAGCACCGACGGTCGCATGGGGTACATCAGGCAGAATCCCACCGACTCGATGAATTCCCGAGCGTCATCGAGCGTGCGGACGGGTTTGCCGTCAACCCGCCACTTGCTCATTCTCAGTTGATGAAGTTCCTGCTCGGTCATCGGGTCCTAAATTCTCTTGAACGCTTTCTGGATGTCCTTAAGAGAATACCGCAAAGTCACGGGTCGTCCGTGTGGACATGTCATTGGGCACTGAGTCTTGGCTAGTTCGCTCAACAGCCAATCCATCTTGTTCTGCTCGAGTGGCATATTGACTTTGATGGCGGCGTGGCAAGCTATGGAAGCAGCGATCCTGCCGCGAATCTGTTCGAGCGAGAGCGCCCGGTCTTCACGTTCGAATTGTTCCAGAAGTTCGTTCAGTAATCTCTCGATTTCAGCAGATTGAACACCTGCGGGCGCAGTCTTGACCGCAATAGTTCGCGTGCCAAACGGCTCCGCTTCAAAGCCGTTTCGTTGTAGTTCGTCCGATATCTCGGCGAATACAGCGTGTTGGCTCGGAGTAAGTTCTACGATCAGTGGCATCAACAGGCGTTGCGTCTCCACCGCACCTGCTAATCGTTGTGCGAGTACGCGCTCGAAGAGAACACGCTCGTGCGCGGCGTGCTGGTCGATGATCCACATTCCCTGCGAATTGGTCGCGAGAATGAACGATTCGCGAACCTGTCCGAGCGCTTTCAGCGAGCCGATCTCCGGAAGTTCCGAAAGTGCTTCTTCATCCGGTATCGCAGGCGCACAGCGCTCGGCCTCCTGCGGGACGATTATCGATGCAGCCGGATTGACGGTTTGAACGGTGCCTCCGAATGTTTGGCGAGGGAAGCGCGCGATGGCGACCGCAGCGTTCCCGTCCAACTCGATCGCAGGGCCCGCGAACCCCAGCGACTGCGACATGGCGGGCATCTCTTGGGCGGCAAGCGCGAACTCGCGATCCGGAGCCATGGCAACCGCCGGTGCGAGTGATGGCGAAGCTTTCGGCTGAGCGTACATCTCCGTCACGAACTGCGGCACAGGACGTGCCTTCATCAAAGTTGCGCGGACCGAATCGCGGATGAAATCGTGGATGAATGTTTGCTGCCGGAAACGAACTTCGGTCTTCGAGGGATGCACGTTCACATCGACTTCGGTAAACGGCATTTCGAGGAACAGCAGCACGACCGGATACACGGTTGGCGGCAGGATGTTGCGATAGGCATCCGTAAGCGCGTGCTGTACCAGTCGATCTTTGATAAGGCGTCCATTGACAAAGATGAAGATCGAGTTGCGGTTCAGCTTCTGGATCTCAGGCTTTGACACAAAACCATGGATCCGCAACTCACCTTTCACCGGCTCGGCAGGTTCGTCATCCTCGCGCTTCGCCCATGCTGGAGGCTTCGGCAGCCCGATCCTCTCGAGCGGAATCGTCGCGGCCAACGGAAGCAACTGGTCAAGCGTATCGCGCCCGAATACCTGGTAGATCCGGTCAGAATGGTCCCTGACTGGAGGCGCGATCAGCATTGCGCTCGTGAGCGAGTGTAGTTCCCAGTGCTTGTCGGGATGCGCCAACGCATAGTGCGTGACCAGTGACGCGATGTGCGAGAGTTCCGTCGATTCAGCTTTGAGAAACTTTTTCCGAGCGGGTGTATTGAAGAACAGGTCGCGAACGCTAATCGACGTTCCGAAGGGCAGCCCTGCCTCTTCGATCTTCAGGATCTTGCCGCCGGCGATCTCGATTACAGTCCCACTCGGCTCTTCTGCTGCACGCGTCTCTAAACGGAGGCGGCTTACTGATGCAATGGATGGCAACGCCTCTCCGCGAAACCCGAGAGTCGCAACGGACAGCAGGTCCTCGGCCCGCAACAGTTTCGATGTCGCGTGACGTTCGAAAGCGAGCATGGCGTCATCGCGCACCATGCCACACCCATTGTCGATGATTTGTATCAGCTTTTTGCCGCCGCCTTCGATGTTGACACGAACGCGCGTGGCGCCTGCATCGAGAGCATTCTCCAGCAATTCTTTCACGACGGACGCAGGCCGCTCGACAACTTCGCCCGCAGCGACCTTGTTGGCGACATCTTCGGAAAGAACGTGAATGCGGCCCATGGTGGAGGTAGGGACAGTTTAATACGCGGCTCGCCATTCGCCATTCGCAATTAATCTGGCGAAAAAATTGAACGTCATCCTGAGCGGATTTCGCGATAAAGTGCGCCCGTTTCTGGCGCACATCGCGAATTGGAGTCGAAGGGCCCTGTGTTGATCTACTCGCCCGCCCGCGTTTCCACCTTGATACCCAACTCGCGCAGTTGTCCTTCACTTACCGGAGTCGGCGCTTCGCACATCAGGTCCTTCGCTTGTGCCGTCTTCGGGAAGGGAATCACTTCGCGCAATGATTCCGCGCCCGCGAGAATCATGACAATTCGATCAAGGCCGAGGGCGATTCCTCCATGCGGAGGTGTGCCGTACTGCAGCGCTTCCAGGAAGAATCCGAAGCGAGCCTGCTGTTCTTCCGGCGACATCCCCAGTGCTTCGAATATCTTCTGCTGGATGTCCTGACGATGGATACGAATCGATCCCGAGCCCAGTTCCGTGCCGTTCAGCACAACGTCATAAGCGAGCGCGCGCACTGCGCCAAGTTGTGAATACTTGTCGCGAGCGGCCGCCAGCCCGCCGCCCAGTTTGTCCATGTCTTCTTCATGCGGCGACGTGAACGGATGGTGCGCGGCATTCCAGCGCCCGTCGGTCTCATCCCACTCAAACATTGGGAAGTCCGTCACCCACAGGAGCCGGCACTGTCTCTTCGCGAACTCGCCGTGCTTGGCGGCGTACTTCTGCGCAAGTGCGAGCCGAAGTTGTCCGGCCGCTCCGTAGATTGCGTATTCCTGCGAGCGCGTCTTCAGAGCATCAGCGGCTTCACTCCGCTGCGCTCCGCCCACCACGACCAGCAGGTCCTCTGGCTGCGCTTCCGTGAACTGGCGGATCTTTGCAGCGCTCTCGGGGAAGCTCTTCTCCAGACGTTTAAAGTCTTCGAAGATCTTCGCTTCCTTTGGCCAGCGATCCCCAAGCAGCGTCTTGATTTCGTCGCGCTCCTTACGCGAAAGCTCGCCGACTTTCGGAATACGAATCGCGACCAGGGGCAACTCACGGTCGAGGACCAAGGTCTGCAGATTCTCCGCGGCAAATGCGTCTTTCACGTCGGTCAAGGCGGGCAAGCGCAAGTCGGGCTTGTCGATTCCATACAAACGGATTGCCTGATCGTACGACATTCGCGGGAACGGAGCTTCCAACTCGGCCCCTGCAACCTTGAACGCCGCTTTGAGAAATCCCTCTACGACTGCGAATACGCGATCGATCGTGGGGAAGCTCATCTCCAGATCGATCTGCGTGAACTCGGGTTGACGGTCGGCACGCAGGTCTTCATCACGGAAGCAGCGCACGATCTGGAAGTATTTATCGAATCCCGAGATCATCAGGATTTGCTTAAACAGTTGCGGCGATTGCGGCAACGCGTAAAACGAGCCGCGGTTCACGCGGCTGGGAACGAGATAGTCGCGCGCACCTTCAGGCGTCGAGCGCGTCATAAAAGGAGTCTCAATTTCGAAGAACCCCTGCGACGTAAGAAATTCGCGGATCGCCCGAGCTACGTTGTGCCGCATTTCAATGTTGAATTGCATCTCCGTGCGTCGCAGGTCGATGTACCGGTATTTGAGACGCAGTTCTTCGTTCGCAAGCACCGTGTCCGCCGGAGTGAACGGCAGCGGCTTGCAATCGTTGAGCAGCCGCAGCTCTTCGGCCACGATCTCCACCTCACCCGTCGGGATGTTCTTATTGATGGTGTTCGCTTCGCGCTGCTTGACAGTGCCGACAACGGCGATGACGTACTCGGAGCGCAGCCCGTTTGCTTTCTCCTGCGCGGCCGCGTTGGTTTCCTTGTCGAATACAACCTGCGTAACGCCACCACGGTCCCGCAGATCGATAAAGATCAAGCTGCCCAGGTCACGCCGGCGGTTCACCCAGCCCATTAAGACAACGCGTTTGCCTGCGTCGGAGGCACGCAGTTCGCCGCACATGTGAGTGCGCTTAAGATCGCCGAGAAAGTCGAGTGCCATTCTTTATCTTCGCTTCTTCCTGAATATTTTATGAATTCTTTTCTGCGGGCACGCCAATGGGAGCCAATTGAATTCGCGCAGCAAGTTCGCGCCGGGGCACCGTTGACTGGTCTCCCGTTGTCAGGTCCTTCAGCGCAAACTGATCGGCCCGCACTTCGTTTTCGCCAACAATGATTGCGAACCGCGCGCCAAGTTTGGTGGCAGTCTCAAACGACTTCTTCAACCGAAACGTCTCATCCCCAAGCTCAAGCGCTACGTCATGGCACCGTAACTCGTGCGCGAGTCGACCCGCGTGCTCGTTCATGCCCTCACCGAGCGGCGCGATATACACCTGCGGCTTCCGGGAAACCGCGTCGGCCTGCTCCTGCAGCGCGAGCACAAGCCGGTCTTCGCCGATCGCAAATCCAATACCCGGAGCCTTCGGCCCGCCCAGCGACTCCGACAGGCCGTCATAACGCCCGCCGCCTAGAATCGCATTCTGTGCGCCCAGTGCTCCGTGAGTAAATTCGAATGCAGTCCGCGTGTAGTAATCGAGCCCACGTACCAACCGGTCATTGAGCACGAACGGCACGTCGCACGCGGTTAGAATCTCCTGCACTTGCTGAAAGTGTTCCCGACAAGGCGCATCAAGATACTGGCTTATGCGCGGCAACTTCTCGATAATTGGCTGATCTTCGGGCACCTTGCAGTCCAGCACTCGCAATGGGTTCGTCTCCGCACGCCGTTGGCAATCGGCACACATGGTGTGCACCACTTCTTTCAGCGCGGCACGAAGCGCGTCGTTATAGCGCGCGCGGTCCTCCGCACAGCCGACGGAATTCAACTCCAGCGTCCAGTCGCGGATTCCCACGCGATCGAGGAATGTCGCCAGCATTTCCAGCACCTCGGCATCGCGCGCCGGAGACTCGCTCCCCGCACTCACCGGGCCGATGACTTCTGCGCCGATCTGGTAGAACTGCCTGTACCGCCCTTTTTGTGGACGCTCACGCCGGAACTGCGGCCCAATGTAATACAGCTTTTGCAATAACCCCGTCTCGCCCAACTTGTGCTCGATGTACGCGCGCACCACTCCGGCCGTGTTTTCAGGTCGCAGCGTCAACGTTTGTGTCTTCTCGCTTTGCGCCCTGGCCCGGTCCTCCCACGTGAACATCTCTTTCGACACGATGTCCGTTTCTTCGCCCACGCTTCGCGAGAACAGTTGCGTCTCCTCGAAAATTGGCGTGCGGATCTCGTGGAAGTTGTAGAGTTGAAACACGTCACGCGCGGCGGCTTCGACAAAGTTCCACAGCGCCGAATCCGGCGGAAGTATGTCGCGCGTTCCTCGAACAGCCTTGATCATAACGAACAGTCGTTAGTCACTGACTTGCCAGTCGCAGAAAGGCATAAACCTAAAGGCTGGCGAATTCCTTAAGGTATTGATCTTTGTAGCCCAGGTAATTCTTGGCGTACTGCAGGATCATCTGCTGATCTTCGTCAGTCAACTTCTTGCGAAACTTCGCCGGAACTCCCGCCCATAACGTGCCGGACTCAACAAGCGTATTCTCTGGAATCAGCGCGCCGGCGGCAATGATCGATCCCGCCCCGATGCGTGTTCCGTTCAGGATCGTCGATCCCATGCCGATAAGGCAGCGGTCTTCCACGATGCAGCCATGCAACGTGACCGAATGACCAACCGTAACCCAATTGCCGACTTTCACTGGCCATTTGTTCAGCATCCCATGCAGCACGCTGCAGTCCTGGATGTTCGTATTGTCCCCGATCCGGATGAAGTGCACATCTCCGCGAACGACCGCATTCATCCAAATGCTCGAGTTTTCGCCGAGCACCACGTCGCCAATCAGTTGTGCAGACTCGTCGACATAACACGACGCGCCTACCTGCGGCATTACACCTTTATAGGGCCGGATCATGTGATAGAAGCTTACGCTTCACGCAAGCTAAGTAATTGAAAATAACACGGCGGGACTACAGCAGTCAGCATTCAGCACTCAGCATTCAATTGTAAGGGGGCCAATACCTACAAAGTCTCCGGAGATGACCGGCTCAATGCTGAATGCTCAGTGCTGTTTCTACTCGATTTGCACGAGTTCGCCGGCATTCACAGGAGCTTCTTGGGGGATCGCAGGATTCTGCGGTGCGCGCCAGAAATCCATGTAGGAGGTCTGATGTACGCAACTCACCGTGCAGTGCGGAGCACAGCCCTTCTCGGTCACGAACTCGCGGCGAATGTCCTGGACTGTGTAGTCGCGTAGCGGCTTGGCAGGATATCCACGCTGTTGCGAGCAGTAATGAACCAGCCCATCTTCACAGATGTAGAGGTACCTGGCACCCGCCCGGCACCGCCAGTTGTTGGGCTTTCCCTCGGCGATGTTCTTTTGGAAGTAGTTGAAGCGCGAATAGCCGCTCTTCTCCAGACGCTTCATCTTGTGGAAGACCTCGCGTTCCACCCCACTCAAAGGCCGTAATTGGCCATCGCCGTCATGGATAATCCCGACTGTCGAGGTGAATCCAAGCTGCAGTGCGCGTCGACCAATCACCAGTGCGTCTTGGGGATAGTGAATACCGCCCCCCACCACGGAATTAATGTTCACGTGAAAGTCGGCGTGTTCCGCCAGCAATTGAAGTTTTTTGTCGAGTACCTTCAGGCTCTTCTTGCTCACATCGTCGGGCCGAACGTTGTCGATCGAGATCTGCATGTGATCCAGTCCGGCGTGGTTCAGCCGCTGAATGCGGTCCGCCGTGAGCAGGTATCCGTTTGTGATCATGCCGGCGATTGCGCCGATCCTGCGAATGCGGCCGATTACATCATCGAGTTCCGGATGCAGCAGCGGTTCACCGCCGCTGATCGTTACGACGGTTGTGCCGAGCGCGCCGAGCTTGTCGATGCGCTCGAACATGATCTCAATGGGTACGGGTTTGCTGACGTTGTCGTACTCGTTGCAGTAGGTACACGACAGGTTGCAGCGGCGCATCGGAATGATGTGTGCCATCACGGGATGATCTGTCGACCACAACCCTTTGGCGATCATCCTCAATTCGCGCAGACGCCGGCCTACGGCCTTGGATTTCCTCTGGATTCCCCCACCCATACTTAGTAAGTATTAAAACACATCTTTGTCGCTGACCAACTTCAACCCCGTTAGCGGTTAGATTCCGGCGGTGAAAGGCGAAAACTCGCACTCAGGGAGCAACTGCAACCCACCTACTCGCGGCATGTCGCTCAATTGCTATAATCAAAGATTCTCCTAAAGTTCACGGAGTTTACTCGAACATGATCAGATTTCTGCAAACACCGGGGCCGGTAAAGAAGATCGTCCTGAGCGCAATCCTACTTGTCATTTCCGTCATGATGGTTGTCACCCTTGTCCCGGGTGGCGTGTTTACCGATTACCTCGGCATGAACACCGAGGGTGTGGTGGCTAAAGTCGCCGGCGAACGCATTACTCGCGAAGACGTCCGGCAAGCCGCGCAGGACATGGGGCGCCAGCAGATGGGCGGACGCGCCGTTCCAGCGCAGTTCATGCCATACCTCATGCAGCAGGCCGCGAACAGTCTCATCATTCGCAAGCTCGTTTTGGATGAAGCCGACAAGATGGGCTTGACCGCTTCCAAGGACGAGCTTATCGCCGAGCTCAAGCGTTATCCGGACCTTTTCAAAGAAGGCAAGTACATCGGGGACGAAGCGCTCTCCGGGCTGCTCCAACAAAATGGATTGACGATCGACAAATTCCAACGCCAGGTAACGGAGAGCCTGACCATTCGCAAACTGCAGGCAGCGATTACCGGCGGCGTCACCGTGAGCGATGCCGAAGTGCTGGAAGCCGCTCGCAAGCAGAACACGAAGGTAAAGTTCGACTACGCCGTGCTCACGCTTGCGGACGTAGAAAAACAGATCAAACCCAGCGAGCAGGAGCTTCGCGCATTCTACGAACAGCAGAAGGAAGTGCTGAAAGATTCAATTCCCGAGCAGCGCAAAGCACGCTATATCGTCCTCGATCCATCGAAGCTCAACATTCAGGTCACGCAGGAGGACCTTCGTCGTCATTACAACCAGCGCCAGGAAGAGTATCGGACATCGGAAGAAGTTGAGGTTCGGCACATCCTGGTGAAGACGCCTTCGGCTACGGAAGGCAAGCCAGACCAAAAGGCCGTAGATCAGGCCAAGGCGAAAGCTGAAGACATCCTCAAGCAACTGAAAGCGGGAGCGGATTTCGCCGCCCTCGCCAAGAAGAGTTCTGACGATCCTGGCAGTGCAGAGAATGGTGGATCGCTAGGCTGGATTCAGCGCGGTCGTACGGTGCCGGAGTTCGAACAGGCAGCGTTCGGAGCAGCCAAGGGGCAGCTTGTCGGACCTGTGCAAAGCAGCTTCGGTTTTCACATCATCCGCGTAGATGACAAGCGGCAGGCGCGGCTCCGCTCACTCGACGAAGTTCGTCCCGAAATTGAGCCGATTGTAAGGCGCGAAAAAGCACAGGCAGAACTCGATCGTCTCGCCCGCACCGTAGAAACTCAATCGCGAACTGTCGGCATGGAAAAAGCAGCGGCCGACCACGGGCTCCAAATCACCAACTCCGATTTCTTCAGCCGCACCGACAGCCTTCCCGGAATCGGCAACTCGCAAGACTTTATGAATGCAGTTTTCGATCAGAAGCCGAATTCTCCTCCGCAGGCTGTGCACACCGATCAGGGCTACGCAGTCGTGCAGACCACGGACATGAAACCCGCAAGCACGCCAACCTTCGAACAGGCGCGTGCACAACTTGAGAACCAGTTCCGCGGCCAGCGTGCGCAACAACTGCTGATGCAGAAGACCCAGCAACTTTCCGACCGCGCCCGCGCCGAGCATAACCTTCGCAAGGCCGCCAAGGAAGTCGGGGCCACGGTAAAGACCAGCGATCTCGTAACGGCACAACAGCAGGTACCAGAAGTTGGATCCATGTCTGACGCGGCTTCCGCTGCTTTTTCGATGAAGCCCGGCGAGATCAGCGGGCCACTTCGTCCACAGACCGGCAATGGGGTGGTCCTCGCTCTTCTCCAATCGCAGGAGCCCTCGAGCGAAGAACTCGAGAAGGGAAAGAGGGAGGTCCGCGATCAGTTGCTTCAGCAGAAGCGCAATCTGACCATGGAACTCTTCGTCAGCAATCTACGCAAGAAGATGGATGACGAGGGCAAGGTTAAGCTCAACAAGCAAGAAATGGACCGCATCGCCTCCGCCGCGCAGCAAGGGGAGTAGGTGATCTCCAGCTTCGAACTCGGCCAGCCTGGTGCTGGCCGCTATTTTTCGCATCGCCTAGCGGCATCAGCT